>ERZ1292625.745-Hain-H41-01um-R1-745-length-44710-cov-6_pt3 | contig 22248 bp, 29 predicted proteins | sample MGYA00564400_ERZ1292625 | MGnify/ENA primary metagenome ERZ1292625 (study PRJEB36523, sample SAMEA6512639) | groundwater metagenome | collected 2019-01-08 | study: AquaDiva: Metagenomics assemblies of 32 groundwater samples
CATCGAATAACCCGCTTCGATTCGCCGAGTTTTTAGCCGATAATACGCTTGGCGGTTTCCGTTTTCGCATCGGGGATTATCGAGTGATTTTTGATATCGAAAACCGTAAAATTGTCATTCTAAAAATTGGCCACCGTAGAGATATTTACAAATAGTTTTTACAACCAATAATAGTCACGCCGAAAACTTCAAAATACATTTGTGCTATAATAGCTCCACTTGCCCCGTAGGAAATTGAGAGAAAATATTAAATATTTTCGACCTCAATTCCGAGAAGGGGAACAGTCCAAATTAGAAAAAGGCCGATGCGGAAATCCATATAAAATATTCCCGCCTGCCAAAGCCGTTCCGAAATTTTTAGTAGAATTATTCGATGACAATGTTCAATAATAAAAAAAGGTCCAAAATCATTAACGTCCCGCCGCAAATTTCGGTTTGTTCGGCGGGCAGGTAATTTCCTTTGGGGTATGGAAATCGAAAAACTCCCGGAGTTCGATAACCACGAACTCGTTTCTTTCTTTTATGATAAGCAATCTGGGCTTAAAGGATTTATCGCTATCTACAACTCTCGCCTTGGCCCAGCTTTAGGAGCAACGCGTTTCTGGCATTACGATTCAGAAGAAAAAGCCCTGCGAGATGCTTTAAAATTATCTCGAGGTATGGCTTATAAATGTGCCCTCGCTCGCCTTCCTTATGGAGGTGGGAAAGCCGTTATTATGGCTGACAAAAAAATGACTAAAACCCCCGAGATGATTAATGCCTACGCCAAAGTTGTAGACATTCTCCATGGTAAATTTTATACCGGAGAAGATGTTGGAATGAATAAAAACGACGTGCGTTTGATGGCTAAAAAAACCCCTTACGTTATTGGTAAAATCCTGAACAAAAGCGATAACCCCCCTTATTGGACAGCCCTCGGAGTTTTTTCATCTGCCATGGCGGCCATAAGGGAAATTAATGGAAAATCAAATCTTGAGGGCACTTCATTCGCCATTCAAGGATTAGGAAAGGTTGGCGGTCAGCTCTGTAAGATAATAGTCGAAAATGGAGGGAGTGTTATTGCCGCTGATATTGACCTAGCGAAAGTGAAGTTAGCAACGAAAAATTTTCCAAACATAAAAATTGTCTCGCCGTCAGTTATTCATAAACAAGAAGTCGATATTTTTGCCCCCTGTGCCCTTGGAGGATATCTAAATCAAGAAACCATCCCCGAGCTCAAATGCAAGGTTGTATGTGGTGGAGCAAATAACCAACTCGCTACCCCAAAAGACGGCACTCGTTTACACCGCCGAAAAATTTTATATATTCCTGATTATTTAGCTAATTCAGGGGGGTTAATTAATGTAGCAGCAGAATTGAGGTCTGGAGGGTATAGTCGAATTTGGGTAGAGAGAAAATGCAAGCAAATTCAAGTTACCGCTACAAAAATCATTAACCTTTCAAGGCGCTATAATAAGCCTACTAATGTGGTTGCGGATCGCTTAGCGGAAAATATATTCCATAAAGTTAAATAAGTAATCTTGGTTAAATCTGCTATAATATATTTGTGACTGACAGAGTTTCTTCAAAACATTCGGCGTCCAAAATTATTAATCTCATCGAGACCAAAAAAGAAAATTTTTGGTCTCGAGAGCGAGAAAAACGCCCAGTTTTGATTTTTCACGAAGCCGCAAAAAGAGTGCCGGCCTACAAAGATTTTTTAAAAAAACACAAAGTTAATCCTTCTAAAATCAAAACCCTGCACGATTTTAAGCAAGTTCCGATAATTGATAAAAAAAATTACCTTAGAAAATATCCCTTAGAAAAACTTTGTTGGGATGGCACGTTAAAAAAACAGTTAGTTTTCACCGCAACTTCTGGTTCCACTGGAGAGCCGTTTTATTTCCCTCGCGGCCGCCAGCTTGATTGGGAGTATTCTATTATATCGGAATTATTTTTAAAAAACAGCTCTTACAAAGAAGAGCCGATACTAATTATTGTGTGTTTAGGTATGGGGGTTTGGATAGCGGGGGTCTTAAATTATCAAGCGTTTAAAATAGCCGCCGAAAATGGGAAGCACGGTGTTTCAATACTAACCCCAGGTATTAACAAAGGGGAGATATTAAAGGCCATAAGGTTGCTATCTCCTAATTTTAAACAGACAATCTTATTAGGGTACCCTCCGTTCTTAAAAGATGTTATTGAGGACGCTCTAAGCTCAGGAATAGATGTTAAAAAATTAAATATAAGATTTCTTTCTGGCGCGGAGGCCTTCACGGAAAAATTTCGAGATCAACTTGTTAAAGAAGCTGGTATTAGAAGTCCGTATTTGGACACCCTAAACGTCTATGGGACCGCAGACATTGGTTCGATGGCATGGGAAACTCCGATTTCTATTCTAATCCGTCGGCTGGCAGTTAAGAGAACAAAATTCTTTGAGAGTATTTTTTCTCAGATTAATAAAACGCCCACCCTAGCCCAATACAATCCATTATTTATAAATTTTGAAGCCGTAAACGAGGACATTATTCTGACCGGTAATAGCTCAATCCCACTTATTCGTTACTCCGTCGGTGATCATGGCGGAGTGTTAAGTTTTGGAGACATTACTTCTAAAGCCGAAAAATGTAACCTTGATTTAAAAGAAGAGGCGAGAAAGGTTGGTATTGAGAAGAGTATTTATAAACTACCCTTCGTTTATGTCTACGAGCGGAAAGATTTGTCTGCAACTCTTTATGGCTTGCAAATTTATCCAGAGATTATAAAGGAGGCATTGCTAGATGAACCCCATGGAAAATTCTTGACAGGAAAATTTAGCATGCTTACAAAATTCGACAAAAAAAATAACCAATACCTTGAAATTAATTTAGAGCTAAGGAAAAATGCTCAATACTCCAAAAAATTAAAAGAACAAACCTTAAGGCATGTGGTTCTAAATCTAAGGTCTAAAATTTCGGAATTCCGAGAGCTTCACGATTATTTAAAAAAACGCGCCCTTCCTCAATTAGTTTTTTGGCCCTATGAACACTCTCTCCACTTCAATCCTAGTAGCAAACAAAAATGGGTAAAGAAAGAAAATAAAAAATGAAACCAATTAAACTGGATTTAGAAAAAGAAAGTTTAGGAAATTTTAAGAAACCCGTATAATCTCCACCAAGTGGGCATCGTCCCCAACAGAATAACTCGCAGTTTCTCCGGCCTGTCGGCCGATAATTGCTTTTGCAAGCGGGGTATCGCAAGAAATAATTCCTAAATCCGGGTTCCCGTTTGCATGCGCTACAGTCAAAGAAAGAAGGCTATTCTCGTCTAGCTTTAAAAGCACCGTACTTCCAATCCCAATCGTTTTCCTTGCCTTTACCTCTAGGGGCTTACCGACCCTGTTTTTTGGCATAAATAGGGGATTAAGGTAACTCTACTCCTAGAACAATACGTTGTCAATACTTGACAACATATACGGCGATGCCCTATATTATTATGATAAGTCTATTTTTATGAGCTCACAAAATCAGTACAAAATTAAGTGTATAAATGGAGACTTCCAAGTCACGGAGGTTCCTTTATCACCAAATTTAAAGCCCCAAAAACCCTATCAACTTACTTATATTTGGCTTCAAAAATCTGGGTTTACGACATTTGATGCCATCGAGCAAATTAAGAATTTTTTCAAGATAGCGTTTGACGATGTAAGTAGTCAAGGGTTAAAAGACGAAGACGCTATTACCGAGCAGATTATTTCTATAAAAAAAGTTTTAAGAAACAAAGATGTTATAGCTTTCAACAAAAGACATAAATTTAAAAACAAATTTTTATTGATCAAACATATTATTGGCTATGGTAACGAACCTGTCAAAGAAAGAATGCTTCACGGAAATTCATTCAGGATTATTGTGAGAAACTTAGAAAATACTTTGGTTAATGATCTGTTATGTTACATTTCCAATCGTAGACATTATCACTTTGTTAATTACTATGACAACCAACGATTTGGAATGCTGGGTGGTCCATACAATACTCACTTGATTGGTAAGGCTATAGTGAAAAATGATTGGGAACGAGCTTATGGGCATGTTAAAATCACTAATAATATTTCCTCCGAGATTATAGCAAAAGCAAAACACGCGATTGACTTTAAAAAAATATTTAAAGAGATGGACCCTAGAAAGGTTTCTTTCTTTGTTTCTTCCTATAATAGTTTTTTGTGGAACACTCAAGCCTCATCGATAGTCAAGAAATATTCAAAAAGCAAATGTTATTTGTTCGAAAACGTGGGACGACTGCATTTACCCGTTGGCAATTTATTCCAATGCCCACACATCTGTGAAGCAAAGGGATATGAGTTTATGGCGAAAAAACTCTCGGTTCGACCAAAAATAAATAAAAGAAATCTTATAGTTGCAACAACCGTGTATGCTGGTAATCTAGAGAAAGATGAACTTCATAAAAATATGAAAAAATTATCACTTTCATTTTTCTTGCCAACTGGAAGTTACGCTACTATGATTATTCAACAGATTTTTATTAAATTAAAAATTAGAAAAATTTCTCAATAACAAAAGGCATCGAAGTTGAAATAAAAAAACGCTACAAAAAAATGATGAATTGCTCGAGTTTTTCAATATAAAAGAAAAAAATGGATAAAGATAAGGTTTCGTAATTTTAAACGATAGTTCTTCAGTACAAAAATTATTACAACACAGCTTTTAAATTAACGGAAAGATGATAAAATGCTAGACATGGTAATATTTCAAGGACCAAAATCACGCATTCACTCAATTGTCCGCGGCCTCGTTATGTGCGGAGAAGAAATAATATTGTGCCGAATAAAGAATACTGCGTGGTTCTTTCTTCCTGGGGGTCACATCGAAGATGGAGAGTCGGCGAGGACGGCACTTTTGAGAGAACTGCACGAAGAGATTGGTAATAATAATTATAAAATCAATTCTATTATCGGTGTATGTGAAAATATTTTTTCACTAGAAGAAGATGTTTTACAACACGAAATAAATATTATATTTAAAGTTGTTATTCCTCATGAACTAAAAGTTAATACCAAAGAAGATCATATTGAATTTGTAAGTATTGCAAAAAATAATTTGAAAGATTATAAAATTTTACCGACCACACTTAAAGATGGCCTCATTGAATGGTTGGGGAATGAGAAACCATTTTTTAAGGAAATTTAAATACGCTATGTTTATTTGCCTTGAAGGTATTGCCGGTAGTGGAAAAACCACACAAACAAAACTACTTGCTGATTACCTAAAAAATGTAAGGAAAAAGGAGATTTTTATAAGCGCCGCTTACGAAGGAGAACGTCGCAAGGTGGTCGCCGATTTTATGAATACTTCAGGAATCAAGTTTGATCAAAACGCGGTAATGTTTTTATTCCAAGCCTTGCATGCGGCGCAGTATCATGAAGTGAACAATGCACTCAAGGTCAGTAAAACTGTTATTGCAGATAGATGGCGCTATTCTTTTTTCGCGCATCATTTATATCAAGGCATTTTTGGTAAAAATGAAAATCTTATACTCCAACTTGATTTGCTTGCATTCAGATCACTAGAACCAGATATTTGTTTCCTTATCGATATTCCAGCAAAGATTGCGTATAACCGGTACATAGAGCGAGAGCAATCTATTAACGATAATGGTCTTGATTTAATGAATCTAGAATATTTTGTCACGATTGCAGATTACTATAAAAATATTGCACATTATAAGGGTTGGTATATTATTGACGGAACAAAAAATCAACAAACTATATTCTGCGATATCAAAGCCATAATTGATGAAAAATTATGATAACAAGTTTATACATTATTGGTTTCTTATTATTTTCCCATGGAGTTTACCAGCTGGTAAAGTATCTAATTGTCATGCCAGAAATTAAAAATAATTTTTTCAATGCGACGGTTACATCAAAAAACTATTTAGAAAAAACGCATAAAATTTCAGTTCTCGTTCCTGTTTTGCATGAAGAAAAAACTATTGAGAAATTTTTATCCGATCTCTCTCGCCAAGACTATCCTGAAGATTTCTATGAAGTTTATGTGGCAACGACACAAAAAGAATATTTAGATAATATCGAACCAAATACTATCGATATTCTAAGGCGAATAATATCCGAAAATAAATTTCCAAAACTTCGACTCGCCATAATTCATTACCCCAATACAGTGGGTTTCAAAACTCATCAATTAGATTTTGCCTTCAACCAAATTCGTAAAAATATAGGAGACATTGCGGTATCTGAATCCTTTTTTGTTTTTCTTGATGCCGATTCGGAAGTAGATGTAAAAACGCTTGCAAGATTCAACGGTTCTATCGAAAATGGCACTGAAATATATCAGCAGCCACTTCTTTGGTTTAAAAATATTGATACACTCAAAAGTCCATTAATGCACAGTTTTGCTTTTTTGCAATCATTTTTCTCGATTTCTTATGAAATTCCAATGTTTATAGGAAGGTTTTGTCCATGGCGGCTAAAATATTTTGTCGGACATGGTCTTTGCGTAAGAGGGTCATTCCTCATCCGCGTTGGCGGGTTTCCAGACATTATTGAAGATGTGCGACTTGGTCGGTTAAGCTCTTTTCTTAATATTAAAACAAAACTTGTACCCGGGTTTGGAATCGTTGAAACTGCCAAGAGTCTTTCGGTGTATATAAAACAATCCAGCATTTGGTTTTTTGGTTGCGGTCTTTTTATCAATGATTATCTATTAGCGCGGTCATTACAAAAAAGTGTAACGGTAAAAGATTTCGTGTTGGTTTCCTATGGATTTTTTAAAGCGTTTCGTTGGTTAAATAAAGGACTTCTCCATCTTGCTGGGCTAGTTTTCTCTATCGCTTATGTGTCTATGCCGTTATTCGTATTATTCACATCGTCTTTATTGCTTAATTCAGCTATTCCGGTTTTTCTTGTTTTAAAAGATTTCAAAGAAATCTGGCGGAAGAAATTTAATAATCGTAGCGACGCAGTAGCGCTTTTCCGCAGCGTGCCTTTCTCTCCAGTTTTATATTTGATTAATTTTATTGGTTTATACTATGGATTATACAAATTACTAAAATTTTATTTATGGGGACAGATTACACTTCCAAAAACCGAGCGATAGAAAAAACTCTAAAGCAAAAGGAGCTTTTCTCAAGCACATCTGCCCCCTGGCAGCAAAATGTTCTTGAGTCTCTTCTATCTCAAGTAAGATTTAAAGATGGCTCAATTTGCCTCGATGCCGCTTGTGGTATTGGAAATAATATTGAAACACTACTCAAATATTTTCAAAATATTATCGCTTTTGACAAATCAACTAAAGCAATTGAATTCGCCAAAGAACGGCAACATAAATATAAATCAGTCATAGTTCCTTTTACTGTAGGTAGTCTTGAGTCTATGCCCTACGCCAATAATTTTTTTGATTGTATAGTTTGCACAGAAGCATTAGAACATGTTTCTGACTATAACGCGGCTATTAAAGAAATCTTTCGGGTCGCTAAGTCTGGAGGGTACGTAGTTTTGAGCTTTCAAAACCATTTTAACTTCTCGGCACTTTTGAAATTTTTTTTCGAAAAAGCGTACAAGAAAAACTGGGATGTTTGGGGAACACATAGACACGAGGAAGGATACGAAAACTACCTAACTTGTTTTCAGATAAAAAAATCAATAAAAAAAGCGGGCTTTATTTCGATAAAAGAATTTGGAGCGGACTATATCAATGCATGGTTTTCTTGGACGCCCTTTCTATATAAAAACTATAAGATTCTTGATCATTATCCCATGTTACCCCTAGGAAAAATGCCTATCTTAAAGTATATTGGTATGGATTATTTTTTGCTTTTAAAAAAACCGTGATCAACTTACGAGTTGCAAGTTTTGGAAGCCGAAACAAAAAGGATATTGCTATAACCTTTGATGATGGTCCTAATCCTTATTTTACCCTAAAGATATTAGACATCCTAGAATTTTTCAATATCAAGGCGACCTTTTTTGTCATAGGTAAAAGATGTCTAGAGTATCCAGAAATTTTGAAAGAGATAAAACAAAAAGGACATTTAATCGGAAACCACACTTTTTCGCACAAGAGCGGAGACTTCGAAATGTGTGATAACGAGATTACTCGCACTATTGGCGAGGTAAGCAATTATGTGCGACCGCCCTTTTATAATTTGTCTTTCTGCAGTAAGGAAAATGGATATTTGCAAGACAAATTTATTATCACAGGAGATGTTGATTCCAAGGATTATCTTTCAATTTCCAAAGATGAGATTCTTATAAATGTTCTCGCAGATACAAAAAACGGTTCACTTATTGACTTTCACGATGGCAGCGAAATTGACGATGATCTAAAAACAAGAGCGCAAAAAACCGTTGATGCGTTACCAGATATTATTACGACGCTACTTCATGATCAATTCAATTTTGTAAGAATCAATGTTATGGATTTACAATTCATAGATTTTCAGATTCTTCAGAAAATGTAGGCCGGCTACATTTACTATTATAGTTTCGTGTGATAAAGTAGTTTTTAGAACATTGTAAAATTCAACCAAAAAGGAGGTTATATGCACGAATTGCGAGTCCTTTGTAGAGTTGTCATATATAATCCCACGACACTCATGATTCTTCTTGTGAGAAATAGTGGTCAGAAGTGGTGGTGTGCGCCTGGAGGTGGTTGGGATCACGCTCACGAAACAGTTCTTGAGTGTGCAAAAAGAGAAGCACTCGAGGAAACGGGCATTCAAGTGAATATCATAAAACTCCTTTATGCGCAGACTCTCTACATCAAGACGCAGGACAACACATGGCTTGAACAGTTCTGGCTCGCAGAACCTGCTGGAAACACGGAAATTCCGCAAGGGCACATTGATCAACATGGTGTTGTTGATGAAGCGCGCTGGTTTAGCAAAGAGGAGGTGCAGACCATCACGGTCTATCCGGAAGTTCTTAAGGTCGCATTCTGGGATGTTGTCGCAGATATCATTCAGGAGAATGATAGATACCTTGGACACTTTGTCACGTAGAAAAGAAACCCCGCCGAACAACTACTGTTCTGGCGGGGCATTTTGTTTCACAACTTCTTGCACGAGTTTCCGTGCCATCTTTTGGACTTGTTCGAAACCGTCATTGGCATCAATCGTAATCCAACCATAGCGTTTCGCCAACGACTTGTAAGCAGTCACTACCTTGGTATATAACTGCTTTTCTGCCTTGACATCACTAATAACATCTCCTCTTCCAAACATGCGACGGTCAAGTGCTTTGTCCACCGAGACATCAAGGTAAAGACCGAGATGTGGTTTCAAATCTCCAAAGGCAATGCGAGAAATTCCTCTGCGGAGCTCATCGGATTTTTTACTGAAGAATCCAAAGCTTTCGTGCCACACAAAGAAGGAAAGATCCCATCGGTCAGTTACCACTATCATGCCTTCTTCTAGAGCACGCCTTGCACGATCCGCCTTGTGCGCATGAAGAAGCTGGAAAAAGAACATGTAAGCCGGTGAATGGGGGTCTAGTGAATAACCATCAACCACCGCTTGGAAAATGGGTTCCTTTTCCATTTCGCGCGTCGCGACTCTTGCGACTTGGCGACCTTCTTTTTTGAGTTCATCCTCGATATACTTCACGAGGGTGGACTTCCCGGAACCATCGATTCCTTCTACGGCTATGAGTATGCCGTTCACCTAATACCTCCTTTTTCAATTTGAAAGGTGCCTACAAAACCGACGTGCTTCTACTGGGAAAATTATATCAAAAATTAACAAATTTTGCAACATCTAGGATAATATAATTATGAAAATTTTTTTAGTTCGTCACGGACAAGATGAGGATAACGCCAGGGGCATTCTCAATGGAAGGAGAGACATGCCGCTGACAAAATTCGGTTCGGAACAAGCTTATGCAGTTGCTCAAAAATTAAAAGAGTACGACATTGAGGTTATTTACACCTCGCCACTTTTACGCGCATATCAAACAGCACAAATTATCTCAGACGTCATCGCGGTCGATAAGGTTGTTGTCGATCAGCATTTAATTGAGAGGGATTTTGGGGTTCTAACTGGTAGACCAGTTACTGATATACCCCGTTATGCCGATAAAATTATTGTTTCCGATAAAGTTAACTACTTTATTGAAGCAAAAAATGCCGAAAGTTTTTCTGCGCTTTATTATCGAGCGCAAGAAATCCTAAATAAGATCCAAAAACGCCATCCTGATAGTACGATTCTTATTGTAGCTCATGGGGATATCGGGAAAATGATTAGAGGAGTACATTATGGACTAAACTGGGAAGAAAGCTTGCAAACCCCTTTCTTTAGTAACGCTGGAATTTTAGAGCTTTTCGATCATCCCCATCTATATAATTAATAAACCCCAACCATGGAACAAGGCGTTGATCATGTAGGTATTGCTACTCCCTTTTATTGCAACGACGGCAAAGGGCGTTTCCTTTTCAAACCCTTATATTATGCCCCATCCTACAATACAACTAAAATTTAATCAGAAGTTAGACCAAAGCCTAGCCTGGGATTTTTATTCTTATCCGGAATTTGGCGGATGTAATTTTTGGGAAGAAAGAGCATTAGTTCATCACCCAAAACTCCGAGAAATAAATTCACTCAAAAATCCAGAAGGTTTTTTGGATAAATATATCTCTGAATTTTATGCTTCTCATTTTGAAGAAATGAAAAAGCTTAGCAAAAAAACAGCTAACTATTTGAATCAAACACAGGATAATTTTTTTAAAGTAGTTGACGATATTTTTAATCATTATCCGTGGCCTAGAAAAAAATTCATTGGATGTTTCTCTATTTTTAATTTTTGTCCCCGTTTTCTTGATTGGGGCGGCTTTCAAATTTTTATTTACGATAAACGCAATATGCAACTCTTCGTCATTTTTCATGAAATGCTTCATTTTATTTTTTATGACTTCGCCCAAAAGACTTTTCCGGATAAGTTTAAAAACCTAGACACCGACAAAGGTAAATTTTGGGATTTAGCTGAAATTTTTAATGCAGTAGTTCAAAATACCAATAATTTCATTAAACTACACGGAAAAATAGAAAATATTGGCTACCCAAACCATAAAGACCGAATCCTCAAAGGGAAGAATTTATGGGAAAAAAATCAAGACTTGAGTAATTGGATTACTAAAATGATGAAAGTTGTATAATACATGCAAAGATCACATTCCACAGGGTGTCTTGACCCCGGAACTAATTAGGGAATTTTAAATTTTCTGGAATTATAGATACTTTTATAATTCAGCAACGTCTATCCCTCGTTTTTCCAGTTTCGTTATCCCCATCTTCCCTAATTAGTACCGGGGTTGACAAATCCTCAGTTGTCAGGTAATATCAACACATAAAATAAAAAAATGACCAAAGAAAAACTACAAAAACTTGGCCTTTCCGCCAAAGAAGCCAGTGTGTATCTAGCCATGCTCGAGCTAGGACCAACGGTCGTAAGCGACATCGCCAAAAAAGCTGGCGTCAACCGCAGCACTGTCTATGTAGTTTTAGATTTCCTGACAAAACGCGGGTTAATCAATGAATCGGATTCCAAAACCGCCAAGCTTTACAGCCCAATGCCCCCAGAGAAGCTCGTGGATCATTTTGAAGAATTAGCCAAGCAATATAAAGAACTCGCTGGTTCTGCCAAAGTCATGCTCCCGGAGCTAAAATCCCTCCGCAAAATAAAAAAGGAAGTTGAAATTAAACCAAAGATAAATTTAGTGGAAGGCCAAAAAGGCATCCAAACGGTTTACGAAGATACCCTCGGTTCACTTGAAGCCATTCGCGCCTATGCTTCACTAGGGGACGAGCAAGAAACAAACAAAAACATCAAAGCCAAAATCATTCTTCCGACTAATCAAAAAAACCGCGACCAGATTGCTCAAAATAAAGGCGAAACTTGGGAAGCCCTCCTCGCTTCTCATGGTAAATACAGCTTCGCGCCCGAAATAAATATCTACGACAAAAAAGTTGTCTTCATTTCTCCGGCAGAAGGTTTTGCTTTAGTGGTAGAAAGTAAGGAGCTCGCCAAGGCCTTAAAGAATGCTTTCGATCTCGCCGAAAAGGAATCCGCGCGAATGAGTAAAAAAGTTATTGTTACGAAGTTGTCTCCGAAGCCAGCTAATTAAAACTCACTAATTTAAGTTTTTATAAGTAAATCTTTTTGCCGAAAATTTTTTATATCCTGGAAACCATTATAACGCAAAGCAATACTATTTTTGATTTCTGAGCGCTGAATATTAAATTCCCTGATCTCTTTATAAATCTTCCCCGCGATCGAGAAATCATTTTTTGAGTACTGAACAGTTATCATTTCCTCCATATTCCATATCGCACGGTGGATTTTCACTAACTCCAAATATTTTTTTAATTCCAAAACAGGAACTTCTTTTAAAAGCAAATCCCGCTGTGGTTCGGTAGAGAGCCCATTCTCGGCTTTTACGGCAAAAATTGCCACCCTATCAACTAACTCCGCGATTGGGTACTCCATTAATCTATCTTAGCTTTTCCAATTAAATTGTCAAGAGTTGACAACTTAATTACGTTAGTTCTACTATTTTTATGGTTCTTTTGAAAGTTTTTAGTCTCTAATTTAGGCCTACTTTTTGAAAGGAGAAATGAAATGATGGCGATTGTTCTAGCGGGAGGAAGAGGAGAGAGACTTCGACCCCTAACCGAATTGACCCCAAAGCCTATGATTGAAATTCTAAAGAAGCCGATTCTTTATCATCACATCGCTTGGCTTGCTTCTAATGGCGTAAAAGATGTTATCGTTGCGTGTGGTTACAAGGAGAGTGTTATTATAACCTCTCTGACTCAGAACCCTCCACCCGGGGTAGGCGTTAGTTTTATCACTGGATGCGAGCCGTTAGGAAGGGGTGGGGCGATAAAGAAAGCCGCCAAACTCATACCCACCCAAAAAGAACCGGTAGTCGTTTCATATTCGGATATCCTCTCGGATATTCCTGTACGTGAAGTCTTGCGGCTACACCACGAGCGGGACCCTATTCTTACAGTCGTTGTAGTCCCATACCGCTCTCCATTCGGTATTGTGGAAGTTACTCACAATGATTACGTAACGGGGTTCCAAGAGAGGCCACGACTACCATATTGGGTTAACAGCGGAATCTTCGTTGCCTCTCGAGAATTTCTACGCTGTTTACCAGATCAAGGAGAAGAGGAAGAAACCATCAAAAAGTTCGCGAAAGAGAGACGAGTAACAGCATTTCGTGCGGCCAACTACTTCTGGCGATCAGTCGACACGCTAAAAGATCTCCAAGAAGTTGAGCAAAATTCCACCCCGACGTTTTAACCAGGAGATATTCTAGATTTTAGCTCCGTGTACTGTGTATGCGGAGCTTCCTTTTTTTTAACAAACCTAAAAGAAGGGCAAGGGTGCTCGGGCTAACCCTCATCTTATTTGAAGTTATTCTTCTTATCACCTCGTCTTGGCTAAAAAGATAAACTTCTATTGCTTCTGTAATATCGAGATTCTGTTTACCCACAAGTATTGCTCCTTCGGCCAGGAAGATATAAGTTCCATTTCCCTTCTCACACGTTGGGTTACTATAGAAAAATCCTAACCTGCGCCATTTTTTCGCCGCGTAACCAGTTTCCTCAAGTAATTCGCGCTTTGCGGCCGCGAGCGGAGCTTCTTTTTTGTGCAAATATCCCGCCGGTACCTCAAATAATATCTTACCAGCCCCATGTTTATACTGTCGAACCATGATGATCTTATTATTGTTGGTAAGTGCTACAATATGAACTGCATTATTGAAAATTCCCAAGAAATAATCGTTGAGAATTTCCCCAGGTCTTATTTCAACCGAATCTCTTCGCAATTTGTACCAGCGATGACGAAACGCCAACTTTGAACCCAAAATCTTCCAGCGATGAATTTTTCTTGAGGCTTGCATTTCTTGATATTGAAAAATTCCTAAAATAGGACTTCTTAAACCTGTTTTAGTTCGTAACTCTAATCAAGTTTTATTTATTATACCACCTAAATATAATCTTATCACTTGCGTATAATCGCCAAATTTCTTGTCGTAAGGTTTTGATAAAATTGACACCCCCTAATGATTCTTAATTATTCTAACTTTTTATTGACCCTTCCGCCAAGGAGAAATATACTTAAAATTAAGAAATGGTCATCACCACCACCGCGATTGTGCTCGGCCTTCCCAAATCTCTCCAGAAATTTAGGAGGGTTTGTTGATCTAACCTCATCGGTATTTTCAGCATAAAGTAAAAAGGAAGTTGAAATATCACTGAATTTTTCGTATAATAATACAGCAATGAAAACAGTTGAAGTTCAGGAAAAACTAGCGCCAATTATGGCTAAATACGGCATCAAGCGCGCCGCCGTTTTTGGTTCGGTCTCAAGAGGCGATGATCGTCCGGAAAGCGACGTTGATATTCTCATTGAAATAGGACAACCAATGGGCTTATTCGCTTATTCCCGATTCATTCAAGAAATGGAAGAATTACTCCAAAGGAAAGTTGATGTGGTAACAAATAATAGTATTAATAAATTTATTAAACCTTACATCTTACCCGAACTTAAGACGATATATGAAAGATAACAAAGTTTATATCAACCAAATACTTGATTCAGTAGAAAAGATAGAGTCCTTTGTGGTTGGTATGGACGAGAAACAATTCAAAAGTGACGTAAAGACTCAAAGCGCCGTTATTATGCAGCTATCTTTAATTGGCGAGATTTCAAAAAAAATTGATTCCCAAATAAAGGCGCGCGTCAGTCTTCCTTGGAAAGATATAGCTGGATTTAGAGACAGAGCCATCCATAATTATTTTGAAATAGATCTTGAGATAGTTTGGAATACCCTCGTAACCGACCTCCCTGTTCTAAAAAAAGAAATCCAAAAAGAGGTATAAATCCTGTCTGTATATCAGTTTCGCATAACGAGGGTGTAAACGGTGACTCTTTCCAGCCGTTTCATTTTTATTGACCCTTCCGCCAAGGAGAAATATACTTAAATTAACCTATGATCACCACCACGACTAAGTAAAATTTTGCTGATCGTATCAAATATGATACGATTACGCCATAAAAATGATACGATTTAACCTCTCGGGCGATGACTAAGAAAACGACCAAAAGACAAGATTTTATCCTTGAGATCCTTCATAAAAAAGGCAGGGTTAAACAGAGGATAGAATTGGTTTAGTGAAGTATTTAACTTTTGCAATAAAAGAAATATGATAAAATAAAAATATGTCTGTCCAAGCAATAAAAACAAAATCAAACATAGATAGAAAACAAAGCGAACTACTGGTGAAGGCTGAAATTCTCGACGAACTAGTAGAATTAATTGAAGACAAGTATCTCGGTTTTTTGATGCGCTCTACCGAGAAGGAAAAAAATATTTCCTTAAAAAAAGTTCGGCCGCTGCTCCGCTAATGGAAGTTTTGTTCAAACCAAGTTTTGTAAGAGACTTCAAAAAGCTTCCACAAGAGGTAAAAGAAGAAGTCAGACGGATATGTCTAGTGGTATTTCCGTCTCTGGATAACTTGAAGCAGTTCAGTGAGTACGATCTGAAAACTCTGAAAGGTTTTCACGGCTATTACCGCGTTCGAGTGGGGGAATACCGGATTGGATTAAAGGAAAAAAACGGGGGAGTGACTTTCATGAGAGTGAAACACCGGAAAGACATCTACCAAGTTTTTCCTTGAAAAGCAAACACTAGTATGACTTATTTATTTCCGCGTAAGCCTTGCTTTACGGAAGTATTAAGTTAAAATCCTTGACAAACCTATGATCACCACCACCGCGGTTGCATTTATTATACTTTCATTTTTAGAGTTGTGTTTGCGATCTACATTTTAAATACTGAAAATAAAAAATTTGACAATCTCATCTATCGTATTAATATAAGTACTATGACCACAGCTACAAAAGAAAAATTAAACCAGCTAGCAAAAGAAGCTGGTTTTGGCTCTGAAACACTTCAGCAAATCGAGAGCTTACTTTCCAAAGCCACTGATCCCTGGGAGGAGGCCAAGGGAATCCTACGACACAAAAAAATAGATGCTCTAAAATACCAAAAGAAAGTCCGCCGTGAATGGGGTAACTAAATTTATTCGTGTTCACTCTTGATACGAATATTATCATCGGTTACTTAAATGGAGACGAGAAAATCACCAGCCAGCTTATTAATTGGCGAGATCGCAAAATATCCTTATTCATTTCGGTCATCACTAAAATTGAAGTCCTTTCTTACCCTAAGTTAAAACAAGAAGAGATAGTTAAAATAAAACGTTTCATTCAAGAATTTACAGCCGTTCCAGTCGACCATCAAGTAGGCGAAATAGCGGCGGCTATAAGGCGAAAAATTAAAACTTCTATCGGCGACAGTCTTATTATTGCTACCGCTGTTCTTACTCATTCTTCGCTCGCTACTCGAGATAAAGAGTTAATCAGAAAAGCTAAAACTTTTACCGCTATAAAGTCGATCTAGGTTATTTGCTTAGGAAAATTAACTCGCAGACACCCAAGGAAATATACTTAAACTCAAAACAATGGTCATCACCACCACCGCGGTTGCGTTTATACTCTCCTCTATCGGGTTAGCATTTTTCGGTTGGAGATTTTTGAAAGCCTTCCGTAAAACCAGTGATTCTGAAGGAGGCAGCAAGGTTGGGTTACTTTTATCTCTCTTTTTTATTGGTTTTACTATCCAAACCGGCGTCATTCTCGGCATTGGTTCGATTTTGTTATCTCAGTATCAGAATGGTCTCCATCTTCTACTCGTCATCGCTAATTCTTTCCTAACTATTATTGCCCTTCTGGGCGCCTATACAACTTTCTATATTTTCTTTCCAAAAAAATCCCCACTATTTCTAATGGCTACCACTCTTATATTAGGTATCGTAGCTGCTGTCCTTTCTATCATTAATCCAACTACACCATTCATCACCGCTAAAGGAGGTATCGACTGGAACGTCGCACCTCCTCTTTCTCTAATAATGTTTTGCCTGCTTCTTATAGGTATTGGTTCCCAGCTCTATATTTTTACGAATCTTTTTTTTCAAGCCAAAACTCGGGAGCTAAAAAATACTTCCTTAATAATAAGCGTTATGGCCCTTGGGGGTATTGTTGGCCAATTTTTTAGATTTATTGTTTTCCAAGGAAATTCTAACCCCACCTTCAGGACAAACGTTTATGATTTTACAACGGGTGCGGTGGGCCTTATTTTTATTGTTGGTTTAATTATCCTATCTTTCTCGAAAAGGAAAGACTCGGTTGTTAAATAAATTATTTTCGTGGGAAACGCCATTTAATATTTAACCAGCATAAACCATGATCGTCACAAATACCGGCATTGCATTTTCACTTTCATCCCTTGGGTTAATTTTCTGCAGTTTCTGGTTTTCTAAAGCCTTTCGCGAAATAGGAGGTCTGAGGTCTGGGAGCCTCATTAGTTTCCTATTAAGTATTTTTTTTCTTGGCCTTGCTTTCGAGCATGCGATATTAGCAGCAGCTGGTCTTTTTTTTAGCACAATGCCCGATGCTACATATGCCCTATTAACTGTCGCAAACTTAATTTTAGCGATAGTGGCAACGCTCGGAACTTATTTAGCTTTCTACATACTTTTGCCCAAATTCTCGCCATGGCCAGCAGTATTAGCAACTCTCGTCTTAGGATTGTTCGTGGTCGCCATGACAATTGTCACGCATCCCCATCCATTTATTGATTCGGATAATAGTCTGAATTGGAATATGTCGCGTGCGGTAGAATTACCCCTATATTACTTACTAATTATTAGTCTTGCCTCTCCATTTCTAATTTTTGCAAAAAGCTTTTTTCAGGCCACAAAGAATAACGTCAAAGTAATTTCATTAGTGATAATGTTGACGCATTTTCTAGGCCTCATTAATGTATCCATACTTTTTTCGGGTTTGTTCGAGCATAATGTTGGCTCCCAGACGCATATTTTCGATAAGATTCTTGCCAGTATCGGCATTCTTTTCGTAGTTGGTTTCTTGATTGTTCCTTGGGTTAAAGGTTGGTTTCGGTCTTCAATCGAAAAAGCCAACATTACAAGCAATAAGAAATAGGCGGCACCTTCTTCTGGGTTTACTAATTTTTTATTATAGGGCATAAACTTTTTGCCCATTCTTGTTATAATTAAATAGTGAAAGAAAACTACGCTCCTTGGGTTGTAGATATAAACTCTTTCCCGAAACAAGGGAACCTTTATGACCAACTCAAATTTTTAATTAATTTCGCTATTCTCGCCCCCTCAAGCCACAATAGCCAACCCTGGAAATTCAAAATCGAAAATAATAGTATATTGGTTTTTCCTGATATTACCCGAAGACTTCCAAAAAGTGATTCAAATAATCGTCAACTATATATCGGCCTAGGTTGTGCTATGGCTAATATTAAAATCGCTGCAGACTTCTATGGATACACGGTAGGTACCCAGTATCTACTAAGAGACGATTGTGCCGTAAAATTAGTACTTACAAAAACTCAACCGCAAAACGACAAAAATCATCTTATATATGCAATTTTAACACGCACTAATAATCGTAATAAATATGAGAATCGTCTACCGAGCAGCTCAATTTTAAAAGAGTTCCGGGCTTTATCCACCGCAAATACATTTATTAATATTATTGAGGATAATAAAACAAAAGATATGATTGCTGACGTTGCCATTGGGGGTATATCCGAAGCTATGTCCAATCCAGCTTTTCGGAGCGAGCTATCTTATTATCTTAAATCGAATTTAACAAGATCAAAAATTGGGATGCCGGGTTTTGGTATGGGTTTTCCGACTCTAATTTCTCTTATAGCCCCAAAGCTGCTAAAAAATTTTAATATGAGTAAAATAACCCGCAGGAAGGACGAATTACTTTTAAAAAAATTTACACCACTTTTTATAATCATTAGCACTCAACAAGATGGTAAGGCGTCTTGGCTTGATGCAGGTGAAGTTTTTGAGAATGCCGCCCTTATCGCAGAAAAAAATGGTTTGAAAACTGGCGTCTGGGCCTCACCAATTCAAATCGGTGAACATTATATGGATTTACAAAATATACTTAAAATAAATTTTCGTCCACAAATGTTCTTTCGCTTAGGGTATACTAATAAAGTAATCCCCCACAGCCCACGCCTTTCTGTCGAGGAGGTGCTTGTAGGGTAATAAACTTCACTACAAAACGGAGTTAAAAAAATGCATACAAAAGGCACTAATATTCTGAAGCCACTTATATTACGGGACGGGGAATATAGTTACGGTGACATAGAGACCCTTAGAGAAACTTATCCAGTCACAGAGACGATTGATCTCTATGAAGCTCAATCGTCCGAAGTTTTTGATGTTTTATTTCCCCCATTAAGGTTTGACCCAGTAAGGAATCAAGAGTTTTCAGAGTTTCTGACAAAGCGTCACAGTAAGTCTGCGGAGGGAGATTGGATTTATTTTCCATGGAGTCAAAAATTACTGCACACAGTTTGCGAAACAGAGTTACTCCTCCTTCGGACAAATCGTAATAAAAATATTATCAACAACGAAGAGCAAAGACTTTTATCTGACTGCGTGGTCGGTATAGTCGGTTTATCAATCGGGAATAGTATTGCGACTAGCCTCGCTTACAGCGGTATCGGCAGGACCATGAAGCTTGCCGAATTTGATGATATTGAGACAACAAACCTTAACCGCATCCGGGCAGGCCTTCAAACAGTCGGATCCCCAAAGTTGCAGGTGGCGTCTGAGGAGATTTACGAAATTGATCCACATATAAACCTCCTGACCATTCCCAATGGGCTCACCAAAGAAAATCTAGCTGAATTTCTTGGTAAACCAGCACCTCGTTTTGTTTTCGAGGCTATCGATGATTTTGAGATGAAAGTTCGCCTCCGAATTGCAGCGTGTTCGGCAGGTATTCCTGTCATAATGCTCACGAATTTAGGTGATAGTATCTTGATTGACGTGGAGCGTTATGATTTAAATAGAACCTTGCCTATTTTTAACGGCCTCATCGGGAATGTTTCCGAAGAAATACTTTCTAAGCCCATAAGCGAGGCTGATAAACAGAAATATGCGGTGGAAATTGTAGGGAAGGAGAATGTTCCGAGACGCGCAATCGAATCCTTGTCGGAAATAGGGGAGACGCTCATTGGGAGACCCCAGCTTATGAGCACTGTTACCGTTTCAGGTGGTATTGCTGCATACCTCGCTCGAAGGATTATTCTTGGCGAGCCGCTCCCAAGTGGGAGAAAGTTAATCCGTTTCGACGAAGTGTTTTTGCCATAGCCGAACACCCACGCTTTTCAGTTAGAAGGCAGCCGCACGAGTATATATTTCAGACTTTTTGGATTAGCAGAAGTGGTATAATAGAAGTTACTAACCATGAATACCGAGAGAAAATTAGCACAATCACTTGGAGTAGATTTTAAGTTAGAGAATATCAAGATAGGCGATTACTTTATCAATTACATCGTCGCAGGAGAAGGCGAGCCTGTGCTTTTAATTCACGGGGGCAATATTGGATGGGGGCAGTGGTATCTAAACATCCCAGAGCTTTCTCGTCATTTTAAAGTGTATGCCTTAGACTTGCCGGGTGCTGGACGCTCAACCAGGATTGATTATTCGAAGTTAAATCTTGATCGAGATTTTGTTGATGTCGTGGATCAATTTATTAAATTAAAAAATTTGAACGATGTAAACATTGTTGGATCATCAATCGGCGGTTGGATTGCTTTGAAATTAGCACTCAAAGATAATCCCAGAATTAATAGGTTAGTCTTAGTAGATTCTTTAGGGTTCACTGATTACGTAAGTTTCTCAAACAGAATCATTGGCATCTATCCCGTAGCCAAAATCATTTCCAAAACCATCTTAAGACCTCATCGAGAAAATAAAAATGTTGAGAAGTTTTTAAGAAGTGTACTACACGACCCCGACCTGCCACTAAAGAAAGAATTTATAGACTATTTCTACGAAACGATGGAGACCTCTCATAATATACTATTTTTTAGTTGTCTCTCGAGTATATTTGGAATAAATAAAGAGTTAATTTTGAGAAATGAACTACCAAGAATAAGAAATAACACACTCATTGTTTGGGGTAAAAATGATAAACTGTTGCCACTTGAAAAAAACCGTGACAGCTTTAAATTAATTCAATATGCCCAAGTGGGGATTATCGAGAATTCCCATCATATGCCATTCATTGAAAAATACGCTGAATTTAATAAGCTGATAATTGATTTTCTTAAATCCTAAAATTTAGAATTCTTACCATTATAAATGGAACTATTAATCTCTTTAAGATCAATTTTCGTTGCAATATCAGTTGCATTCAATGCATTACTGATATTTTTAGTTTACAGAAATAATCCAAGAAGTGCTACGAACATAGTTTACGGTTTACTTGGTTTGATTATTTCTATTTGGTTAGTAATAAACTTTGTCACGCTGCATCCAGCATTCTTAACCACAAGTTTGTTTTGGATTCGGCTTAGTATTTTCTTTGCCATGCCTCTAAGCGCAACATTCTTTCTATTAGCTCATACCATACCATACGATAAACTACGACTCAGTAAGAAGGCTTTACTCGGTGTTTTTATCTCAACTCTTGTAGTTATGTTTATTAATATTTCCCCTTATGCCTATACCGGTATAGAAATTAGAGATGGCTCCCCAAATCCGATTCCTGGTCCAGGACTACTCCCCTTTGCCGCACTGTCAACACTTTTCAGTGCGTTAGCAGTCTACGTATTAGTTAAAAAACTTAGAAATTCTATTGGTTTAGAGAAACAACAACTTCGATTTGTTATGTTTGGCATATTATTAATGCTTAGCTTGGTTATTACTACGGTGCTTGTTCCAGTTATTTTTCTCAAAGTTAATACATTTGTATCGTTTATCCCGCTTTATACCCTCGCTTTCCTCAGTCTAACTGCTTACGCAATTGTTAAGCATCACCTATTTAATATCAAAGTTATTGTAACCGAGGCCTTAATAGTAATATTATGGATTATACTCTTGTCCCGAATCGCAGTTTCCGATTCACTTCCAAATCTTATCATAAATTTGTTTATTTTTATTGGAACGATAATTTTCGGCATTTTGCTCATCCGAGGCGTACGCTTGGAAATCAAGCAGCGCGAGGAACTTCAAAAACTCACCGAACAACTTCAAAAAGCTAACACCGAACTCGAAGGCCTAAGCAAATTCAAAACTCAAATTCTTTCTTTCGCTTCCCACCAAATTAAAGCGCCGCTGGCG
>ERZ1292625.1848-Hain-H41-01um-R1-1848-length-22238-cov-12_pt1 | contig 22238 bp, 30 predicted proteins | sample MGYA00564400_ERZ1292625 | MGnify/ENA primary metagenome ERZ1292625 (study PRJEB36523, sample SAMEA6512639) | groundwater metagenome | collected 2019-01-08 | study: AquaDiva: Metagenomics assemblies of 32 groundwater samples
GGTTTTTTAAGTTCTCTGATTTTGGCGGCGATTTGGCCGACCAAAAATTTATCGGCGCCGGAAATTTTAATCGTGTTTTTATCAACGGAAATCGTTATTCCTTCAGGCGGAGAAATTTTTATTGGATTGGTAAAGCCGAGAGCCAGCGATAAATTTTTGCCGTCCATCGTGGCCCGATAACCAACCCCTTCAATTTCCAGGATTTTTGAAAATTCGTCTTTTACGCCAAGAACGGCGTTATTGACCAGCGCTCTCATCGTTCCCCAATTTGCCCATGAGCTTTTTGATTTATTGGCGGCGTTGAAGATAATTTTCCCGTCGTTTAATTCAACTTTAACTTGAGGCAGAATTTTTAGCGACAATTCGCCGTTTTTGCCCTTGATTCTTATCGTTTCTTCGCTGATTTGCGCTTCAACGCCTTCGGGAATTATTATTGGTTTTTTTCCGATTTTGCTCATAATTAATTTAATTTACCAAATTTCAAATAATGCTTCTCCGCCAACCTTTAATTTTCTCGCTTCTTTATTGGTTATTATTCCTTTTGGAGTTGAGATGACCATTATTCCGTAACCTTGTTTTACCGGCCTGATGTTTTTGTAGCCGATGTAAATTTTGAGGGACGGCTTGCTGATAAGTTTTATGCCCTTAATCGCCGCGGCTCCTTTTTCATATTTCAGCTTAATATCCAAAATGCGTTTTACTCCCCTGCCTTTTTTTTCAACGGAATCAATAAAATTGTTGGCAGTTAAAATTTTCGCGATTGTTTCGTTAATTTTTGAAAAAAGAACTTTTATATTCTCTTTTTTAACCGCTTGAGCGTTTTTCAGTTGTGTCAATAAATTTATATAGGACATATTACCAGCTGGCTTTTTTCACTCCCGGGATTTCGCCCTTGCTCGCCATTTCTCTGAAGCAAATTCTGCATAAGCCGAAATCTCTGATATAACCTCTTTTGCGGCCGCATTTAAAACAACGCCGGACAATCCGAGTTGAATATTTTGGTTTTTTTAAAGCTCGCGCTATTACCGATTGTTTAGCCATAAATTTAGGATTTTTTGAGCGGCAATCCCAATTGCCGATAAAGCTCAATCGCCTCTTCTCTTTTTTTAGCATTACTTACAATACTGATTTCCAAGCCAAAGTCAATCTTTGAAGCTTCAACATTGATTTCCGGAAAAATCACGTGTTCTTTGAAGCCGACGGTCAAGTTGCCGTTATTATCGACGTTTTTAAGATTAATGCCCCGAAAATCTTTGACCCGGGGAAAAGCGACGGAATTCAATCTTTCCAGAAAATCGTACATTCGCTTGCTCCGCAAGGTGGTTTTTAATCCGACAGTTTGACCGGCTCTTATTTTGAATCCGGCGATTGATTTTTTGGCTTTCGCGCTAGCCGGTTTTTGTCCCGTAATTATAGACAAGTCTTTGATTATTTCGGGCAGTATTTTTTCTTCAAAATTGCTTTGCTGGCTTAATCGGCCGACGCCGACATTGACGACGATTTTTTCCAATCGCGGAACCATCAAGCTGTTTTTATAGCCGAATTTTTCTTTCATAGCGGGAATAATTTCTTTATGATATTTTTGGAATAAATTTGTCATATTTTCGCTTTACATTTTTTACAAATCCTTTCTTTTTTTTCGCCTTCCAGGCGATAGCCGATTTTAACCGCTTGGCCGCAAGAAGCGCAAAGAATCATTGCGTTTGAAACGTTAATCGGCCGCGGAACCAGAATCGTTTGGCCCTTTTCGCCTTGTTTTTTAGGCCGAACGTGTTTTTTAAATAAATTCAGCCCCTCAATTAAAATCTTGTCCTTTTTGGGGATAACCTTTAAAACTTTGCCGGTTTTTCCGCTGTCTTTGCCGGTGATTATTTTTATTGTGTCTCCTTTATGAATTTTCATACTATTTCTTCCGCCATTGTTACGATTTTTTCAAAGCCTTTTTCTTTAAGCTCTCTCGGTATCGGGCCGAAAATTCTCGTGGCTTGCGGTTCTTTTTTCGGGTCAATTAAGACCGCGGCATTTTCGTCAAATCTGACGCAGGAGCCGTCAGGCCGGCAAAAAGTTTTTCGCTGCCTGACAATCACGGCTTTTACGATATCTTTTTTCTTTACGGCTTTTCTCGGTTCGCTTTTTTGCACCGAAGCGACGATTATATCGCCGATCTCGGCGTAGCGGCGTTTTGTTCCGCCCAAAACTTTAAAACAGCGAATGATTTTCGCTCCGGAATTATCCGCGATTTTTAAAATTGACCGTTCTTGAATCATAATTTACCGACAATTTTCCATCTTTTTTCTTTTGACATCGGCCTTGTTTCTTCAATAATTATTTTATCGCCAGTTTTATATTCATTTTTCTCGTCGTGGGCTTTAAATTTAACAGTTGATTTGTAATATTTTTTGTACCTTGAATGTTTTTTCAAGCGATTCACCGCCACCACTCGAGTCTTATTCATTTTGTCGGAAATAACAGTTCCTTGCAGTTGTCTTTTCATGTTTGTATTTTATTAATAATGGTTAATATTCTCGCGATCGCTTTTTTTATTTTTTTTATTTCTGAAACATTTTTGACTTTTCCTTGGGCCAAATCAAATTGAAGAGTCCTTAATTTTTCTCGGTATTCTTCCAATTGTTTCGCCAATTCAGGCAATGGTTTTGTTTTTAATTGTTGGAAATCAGATTTTTTCATTTTGATATTATTCTTGTTTTGACCGGCAATTTATGGCCCGCCCTTCTTAACGCTTCTTTGGCGGTTTCTTCGCTTATGCCGTCAATTTCAAATAAAATTCTGCCTGGTCTTGTCGGAAATACATAATGGTCAACGCTGCCCTTTCCTCCGCCCATTGTCACTTCCGGCGGTCTTTTTGTAATCGGCTTGTCGGGAAAAATTCTTATCCAAACTTTGCCGCCTCTTTTGGTAAAATGAGAAATTGTTTTTCTGGCGGCTTCAATTTGCCTTGAATTAATCCAAGCGCTTTCCAACGACTGCAATCCCCAATTGCCGAAACTTAAAGCCGTTCCTCTAATCTCAACCTGGCGGTTTTTGGACCTGCCCTTTTGCCATTTTCTATGTTTTACTTTTTTAGGAATTAACATATTTAACTTTTTAGCTTTTAAGCTTATTAACTCGTTTTAAACACATCGCCTTTATATATCCAAACTTTTACTCCAATCGTGCCGTAAGTCGTAAAAGCCGTTGCCTGTCCGTAATCAATGTTCGCCCGAAAAGTGTGCAAAGGAAGATTTCCTTGTTCCAAATGTTCGCTTCTCGCGATTTCAGAGCCACCTAATCGGCCGGCAATTTTTATTTTCGCTCCTTTGACTTCTTTATTATGCATTATTGATTCCAGATATTTTTTAATAAGCCGGCGGAAAGGCATTCTTTTTTCCGTGTCCCAAGCGATATTTTGAGCGATGACCGCGGCTGAAACTTCAGACCTTTTTACTTCTTCAATATTCAAATTTATTGCCGGAGACTCTTTGATTTCTTTTTTAGCCCTTAATTTTTTCAAATTTGATTCTAATTTTTTTGTAAGGGTTTCAATTCCTTTGCCGCCTCTGCCGATAACTAATCCGGGACGCGCCACTTTGACGGAGATTCTGCATTTATTGCCCATTCTTTCGATTTCTATCTTGTCAATTCCGGCGCTGCTGATTTCTTTATTGATGATTTTTCTAATCAAAACATCCTCCTCCAATAAAGGTTTGAAATTTTTGGAAAACCATCTGGAATTCCAATCTTTAATTATTCCCAATCTAAATGAATCCGGTCTTATTTTTTGCGCCATATTTATATGCTTTTTCTACTGAACATTTTTTTGAAAAATCCTTTACCGGGCGATTTTTTGGCTGAGAATTTTTCAGTCGGCCTTTCTTTTTCTTCCTTTTCTTTATTTTTTTCCATTTTTTCCGCGCGTAATTTTGAAATTTTTTCCGTTTTTTTAATTTTGAATCTCGGCTCTTTTAATTTTTCGCTTTCCGCCAGAATTAAAGTAATATGGCTTGATTTTTTTTGAATCATGGCGCCTCTTCCCTGCGCTCGAGGCATTGATCTCTTCAAAATAGGCCCGTTGTCAACTCTGATTTCTTTAATAAAAAGGTTTCCCAATTTCAGCTCTTTTTGTTTGCTGTTATTTATTGCTGAACGCAAAAGCTTCAGCAACGGTTCGGTTGCTTTTCTTGGATTTATCATTAGCTGGGCTTCGGCTTCGTCAATCGGCAATCCCTTAAGCAAATTGGCGATTAGCCGCACTTTCCGCGGCGCCATCCTAAGATGATTCAGTTTTGCTGTTTGGGTTTTCATGATTTTTATTTTTGCGTTTCCGCCGCTTTTTGTTCCAATTCTTTCTGGATTTTTCCGCCGTGCCTGACGAATTTTCTGGTTGGCGAAAATTCTCCCAGGCAATGGCCTATCATTTCTTCGGTTATTCTTACTTCAATAAAATTTTTTCCGTTATAAACTCCAAACGTATAACCGACCATTTCCGGAGCGATTGAACAGTCCCTTGACCAAGTTTTAACAACCGTTTTGTCGTCGGGTTTTATTTTGCTTATTTTTTTTAATAATTTCGGGTCAATATACGGACCCTTTTTGGATGACCTGCTCATGTTTTTACTTTCTGCGTTTTATAATTACCCTATTGCTCCATTTCTTTCTATTTCTGGTTTTTCTTCCGCCGGTAATTTTTCCCCATCTGGTTTTCGGCCTCTTTGTCCCCCTCATGGCTCTTCCTTCGCCGCCGCCGTAAGGATGGTCGCAAGGATTCATGGCGCTGCCTCTGACCGTCGGCCTGATGCCCAAATGCCTTGAACGGCCGGCTTTTCCGATAACCGTCAAGCTCCAATCCGGATTGGAAATTTGTCCCAAGGAAGCGAAATTTTTCCAGTCAATTTTTCTGATTTCTCCGGAGGAAAGCTTTAAATTCGTCCAGCCGTTTTCTTGGGCCAAAACTTCGGCGTAAGAACCGGCTGAACGGGCTAATTTTCCGCCGCCGCCTTTTTTCATTTCTATATTATAAATAAAATAACCAATCGGAATGTTTTTAAGCGCCAAGCGATTGCCTTCTTTTAACGGCGCGTTTTCGGCAACGATAATTTCATCGCCGACTTTCATATTTTTTGAAGCTAAAATATAAGAACGTTCGCCGTCTTTGTATAAAATCAGCGCGATAAAAGCCGTGCGGTAAGGGTCGTATTCAATGGTTTCAACTCGCGCCGGAACGTTTAATTTATTCTGGTTGAAATCGATTAAGCGATAAAGTTTTTTATGGCCGCCGCTTTGGTGGCGAGTGGTGATTCGGCCTTGATTATTGCGGCCCGCGCGCTGGCAAATTTTTGAAGTAAGATTTTTATAGGGTTCAACCGCGCTTAAAACGCCCCGATAAATAGGAGTTGTCATTTGTCTTCTTGATGGAGTTGTCGGATTATATTGTTTCATAAAACTTTAATAATGCTTTTCAGCTTTTAAGCTTTTCAGCTCTTTTAAGTCGGCATTACGTCAATTTTTCCTTCTTTTAACGTTATAATCGCTTTTTTAAAACCGGACACTTTGCCCATGGTTCTTCCCAGTCGCCTCGGCTTTTCTTTCGCGTTAACAATGTTAACCGAAGCCACCCTAACTTTATAAATCGATTCAACAGCTTTTTTCACTTCCGGTTTGTTTGTTTTTTTGTCAACTATAAAAATATATTTTTTAGCGCGCGTCAAATCACCGGCTTTTTCCGTTGTCCAAGCTTGTTTAATGATGGATTTTATCGCGTTTGAATTGGTCATATATAACATTCTTCCATTTCTTTTACCGCTTTTTTTTCGGATAAAATATTTTTATATTTCAATAAATCGTAGATATTCAATGATTTCGCGCCGATAGCGTCAATATTTTTAATATTGGAAACCAATTGCTTGATTTTACGATTATCGGTTGAAGCGATTAAAAGCGCGTTCGGTTTGTCGCCGAATATTTTTTTCAAAAACATTGCCGCGTTTTTTGATTTTGCCGGTTCAATTTTCAAATCATCTATCAATTTGAATTCGTTATTTTCCAGTTTTTTTGAAAGGATTGAAAAAATCGCCAAGCGATTCGCTTTTTTATTGATTTTTTTGCCGAAATTTCTTTCTTTATTCGGACCGTGAGTGGCGCCGCCTCCTTTCCAAATCGGCGAACGGATTGAACCGTGTCTGGAGCGGCCGGTGCCTTTTTGGCGCCAGGGCTTTTTGCCGCCGCCTCTGACTTCGCCCCTTCCTTTGGCATGCGCAATCGGTTCCCGACGGTTGGCTAATTGGGTCATTAAGGCCTGATGCACCAAATTCGGATTCCATTTTATTCCGAATATTTTTTCCGGCAATTCCGTTGTTTCTATTTTTTTATTTTGTTTATTGAAAACGTCGGTAGTCATAAAATTACTAATTACTAATTTCTAATAATGTTCCTCTTGCTCCGGGAACCGCTCCTTTGACCATTAAAATATTTTTATCTTTATCAATGCTTACAATTTCAAGATTTTTAACGGATGTTCTTTCTTGCCCCATGTGTCCGGCCATTTTTCTTCCTTTAATAACTCTTTGCGGCGCGGTGCTGCCGATAGAGCCGGGAGCCCGCAAGCGGTTTTTTTGGCCGTGAGTTTGCGGACCGCCGTGGAATCCGTGTCTTTTAACAACGCCTTGAAAACCGCGGCCTTTGTCTAATCCGCTGATTTTAACTTTCGCGCCTTCTTGAAATTGGCTGACATCTAAAATATCGCTAACTTTATATTCCTTGTCGCTTATTGCTTGTCGTTCGCCGTCAATTCTGAATTCTTTAAGATGTTTAAAATTTCCTAAATCTTTCAAATGGCCCTGAAGCGGTTTGTTTAATCTTTTTTTTGTCGCGTCAAAACCAATTTGAACGGCGCTGTAGCCGTCTTTTTCTTTTGTTCTGATTTGGGTGATTTTTGCCGGGCCGGCTTGAATCAGCGTTACGGGAATCGCTTTATCGTTTTTCCAAATCTGGGACATTTTCAATTTTTTACCGAGAATAAACGGCATAATAATAAAAACAGCCAGATTTAACCGGCTGTTTTTGGCTAAACCCGCTCTTTTTTTATTTGACTGGTCAAAAAACCATTGGAATAAAGATAGCAAATAGCGCGGGGCATGTCAATAACAAAAAACGCCACAATTTATTTGAGGCGTTTTTTGTTATTTTATTTCATTTTTATTTCCACTTCCACTCCGGCCGGTAAATTCAAACTGCTTAAAGATTGGATGATTTTTTGGTTGGGATTTAAGATGTCAATAAGCCGTTTATGCACCCGCAATTCAAATTGTTCGCGGCTCGGCTTATGGACGAAAGTGGAGCGATTAACCGTATAGCGTCTGAATTCGGTGGGCAAAGGAATCGGACCGACTATTTCGGCGCCGTTTCTGGTCGCCATGTCAATAATCGTTTTCGCCGAATTGTCTATCAATCGATGGTCGTAGGATTTAATCCTCAATCTGAGTTTTGATTGCTGTTCGACTGTTTTTGTCATATTGAAATTCTACTACCGGGCGCAACAAAGAGTGGTTCGGAGATTACTTTATAATTTTGGTGACAACTCCCGCGCCAACGGTTTTTCCTCCTTCGCGGATGGCAAACCTCTGCTTTTCTTCCAAAGCCACCGGCATAATCAAATTAACCGATAATTTAATGGTATCGCCAGGCATCACCATTTCAACGCCTTGGGGCAAAATCACCTCGCCGGTAACGTCAGTGGTGCGCATGTAGAATTGCGGTTTATAGCCCTTGAAAAACGGAGTGTGCCTGCCGCCTTCTTCTTTAGTTAAAACATAAATTTCAGTTTCAAATTCGGTGTGCGGAGTAACACTGCCCGGTTTTGCCACCACTTGGCCGCGTTCCACGTCTTCTTTTTTAAGTCCCCGCAAAAGGATGCCGACATTGTCTCCGGCCCGGCCTTCATCTAAAAGTTTTTTGAACATTTCAATGCCGGTAATCGTGGTTTTTTGCGTCGGACGCAATCCGACAATCTCGATTTCTTCGTTGTTTTTGATGATTCCCCTTTCAGCGCGTCCTGTAACGACAGTTCCCCGCCCTTCAATTGAAAAAACGTCTTCAATCGGCATTAAAAACGGCTTGTCAATTTCTCTGACCGGTTCAGGAATGTATTCGTCCAAAGCTTTGACGAGTTCCAAAATCGGTTTAACGTCTTCTTCATCGGCTGATTTGGCGTTTAAAGCTTTGAGAGCCGAACCCTTGATAATCGGCGTTTCATCGCCCGGATATTCGTATTTTTTCAAAAGTTCCCGCACTTCCGCTTCAACCAAGTCAATAAGTTCTTTATCGTCAACTTGGTCAACTTTATTAAGGAAAACGACGATGGACGGCACGCCGATTTGGCGCGCCAATAAAATATGCTCGCGGGTTTGCGGCATCGGGCCGTCGGCGGCTGAAACCACCAAGACCGCTCCGTCCATTTGGGCGGCGCCGGTAATCATGTTTTTGACGTAATCCGCGTGTCCAGGAGCGTCAACGTGCGCGTAATGCCTTTTTTCCGACTGATATTCGGAATGATGCAAAGCAATAGTGATGCCTCTTGCTTTTTCTTCCGGCGCGTTGTCAATCTGGTCAACCGATTCTTCTTTGTCAATAAGACCTTTTAATTTAAGGACGTGAGTGATGGCCGCGGTAAGAGTTGTTTTGCCGTGGTCAACGTGGCCGATGGTGCCGACATTCAAGTGCGGCTTAGTTCGTTCGAATTTTTCTTTTTCTGCCATTTGTTTTAGCTGTTAGCTGTTAGCTGTTAGCTGTTAGAAATAATTTATCCAAAAGCTAAAACCTAAAACCTAAAAGCTGGATTTACGACTTTTTTATGTTTTATTCAACGACAATTTTTATGATAATCAAATAGTTATTCAATGTCAACCCCTAAATAAATTCAACGATTGCCATATCCGATTTATCGTTTTTTCTCGTTTTCCCGGTTTTAATTATTCTTAAATAGCCGCCTTTTCGTTCAAGATAGCGCGGCGCGATTTGGTAATACAATTTTTGGGCGGAATTTTTGTTGAGCCGCGACAAAAGAATTCTTAATGACGCCAAATTTTGGCGCTTGGCGAGAGTGATTAATTTTTCCGCCAGCGGTTTGATTTCCTTCGCTTTAGCTTCGGTAATTTCTATTTTTTCGATAGAGATTAAATTATTAAGCAATCCCTTAATCAGCGCTTTTCTTTGTCCTTTTTTTCTGTGGAATTTTCTGCCTTTTTTTAAGTGGCGCATTTTATTTTGTCTTTTTAGTTTTCTTTTCCGCCTTTTCTTTTTTGGTTTTTTTCGGCTCTTTCGTTTTAGTCGGTTCTTTTATTTCCTTTACTTCAATTGCCGAAATTTTATCAATATGGTCGCGTAAAACATTGGCGGCTTTGTGCAGGGCGTTTGACGGCGCGATGCTGCCGTCGGTTTTTATGGAAATTATCAGCCGATTGTAGTCGGTTCGTTCTCCGACGCGCATATTTTCAATGGTAAAATTCACGTTAAGCACAGGCGTGAAAAAAGCGTCAATGGCAATCACTCCCACCGGCAGTTTTTCCGCTTTTCGGCTTTCAACCGGAGCGTATCCCAATCCTTTTTCAATAACCAGCTCCATTTCCAGTTCCGAGTTTTTATTGGTTAAAGCGGCGATATGGGCTTCGGGATTGATAATTTCAACCAAGGGATTAGTTTCAATGTCTTTCGCTTGGACGTCGCGTTCGCCCTTTGTTTTGAGCGTTAATGTTTGCGGTTCATCGGCGAAAAATTTGAAACGGACGCGCTTAAGATTGGCGATAATTTCAATAACGTCTTCTTTTATTCCGCTGACGGCGGAAAATTCATGTTTAACACCTTTGATTTTTACTTGAGTAACGGCGGCGCCGGGCAATGATGAAAGAAGCGCTCGCCTCAAGGCGTTGCCAACGGTCAATCCGTAGCCGACATAAAGACCTTCAATTTCAAAAACGCCCTCGGTGTCGGTTTCGGAAATTTTTTTAATTTTTACGGCTTCGCTTAATTTTGCGTATTCCATAATTTTAATTTCTTTATCTTGAATAATAATCTACGACCAAATTTATATCAAACGGCATTTCCGCGCCTTGAGGCAAAGATTTTATTTTACCCTCAAGTTTGTCTTTGTCAATTTCCAGCCATTCCGGCGGGTTGTAATTTTTAATGGTATTCGGCAAATTTTTGAAAATCAAAAGTTCTTTTGAACTCGGTTTGATGGAAATAATGTCGTTGGTTTTTGCCAAAAAAGACGGGACAGTGACTTTTTTGCCGTTAACCGTAAAATGGCCGTGATTGACATATTGGCGGGCGACAATTCGCGAAGGCGCCAAGCCAAGCCGAAAAACAACGTTATCAAGCCGGCGCTCCAAAATCGTCATAATATTGCGGCCGATTGAACCGGTTTTTAAATTGCCCTTAAAAAGTCGGCGCAGCTGCGCTTCCCGCAATCCGTAAATAATTTTGACCTTTTGTTTTTCAATCAATTGCTGTCCGTATTCGGAAACGCTGCGTTTTCTTTTTCCGCCATGCATGCCGGGACGATAAGGCCGCCTGGTCATGGCGCATTTTGGTCCGGCGCAACGTTCGGCTTTCAACTGAAGCTTGATTCCCAAGGCCCGTTCTTTTTTTTCTTTAGCTCTTAATAACATAATATTATTTTATATGCGCCTTGCTTTTGGCGGACGCGTTCCATTATGAGGAATCGGCGTTTCATCTTTAATGGTCGTGATATTAAAACCCTGATTAGCCAATGATTTGATGGCTGAATCGCGGCCCTTGCCCACTCCCTTAATAATTATTTCAATGTCTTCAAATCCGATTTTTTTGAGTTTTTCCGATATGGCGGAAACCATTTTTGAAGCGGCGAACGGCGTCGCTTTTTTGGGTCCGGAAAAACCCAGTGAGCCGGCTGAAGCCCAAGCCAAAGCATTGCCGTTTTCATCGGCAGCCGTCAAAATAGTGTTATTATAGCTGGCATTAATGTAAATTTTTCCTTTGCTTATCTTCTTGCCGGCGGTTTTTTCCTTTTTGACTTGGCCGGCTTTTGAAGCCGCTGATTCCAGTTTTTCGGTTTCTTTTAACGCCTCTTCGTTTGTTTGTTGAATTACTTTTTTTTGTCCCATAAAAATATTATTTCAAATCAACTTTTCTTTTTCCGCTGCCGACTGTCTTTCTGACATTGCCGCGAATCGTCCGAGAATTGGTTTTTGTCCGCTGTCCCCTTACGGGCAATTTTCTTTCGTGTCTGGAACCGCGATAACAACGGATTTCTTTCAACCGCTTGATGTTGCTTTTAATCAATTGCCTCAATTCTCCTTCAATTTTATATTTTTTTTCAATAAATTCTTTAATCTTACTCACTTCTTCGGGTGTCAATTGCGTAGGTTTTTTAGCGGCGTCAATGCCGGCGGCTTTCAAAATATCTTGCGCTAAATGACGGCCTACGCCGTAAATATAGGTTAAAGAAATTTCTATTCTTTTATTATCAGGAATGTTGATGCCCGCTAAACGCATAGTTATCCTTGCCGTTGTTTATGTTTTGGATTTTTTTTACAAATAATATAAAGCCGTCCGTTTCTCCGGACAGTTTTACAGTTTTTGCAAATCGTTTTAACCGAAGAACGCACTTTCATAATCTTCTGATTATTCTTCCTCTTTTTCCGTCAGGACTTAATTCAAGCAGAACTTTGTCTCCCGGAAGCACTTTAATATAATACAATCTCATTTTGCCGGCTAAATAAGCCAAAATTTCTTCATTGCCGTTCGCAAGTTTTACCTTAAAAGTTGCCGACGGCAGAGCTTCAAGAATAATTCCTTCAACCGGCTTTTCTTTGTCTTTTTTAGACATGTGGAAAGATAATAACGGATTGAGCGTTTGATGTCAACCCTTCCCTACTCTATTTCAATTTTTATTTTGGCTAAATTATCAGGAACTCTTTTTACCCAAAAAGGCCAGAAAGAAACCGTTGCCCGTTCAACACCCGGCAAAGCGAAAACGGCGATTTTCAAATCGCTTTCATTTTTTTTGATTATCGCGGCTTTGAAATCTTCAATGTCAATCGGTTTCCAAAAATTTCCCTGATAAGCGGCCAAAAACGACAATTCGCCGTTTTTAAAATCAGGCCGCGAAGTTTGATAATCCAGTTTATAATTTTTAATTTCGTAATCGCTCCCAAGCGCTTGCTTGGCCAGATCATTTATCAAATTCAGGGCGTCGGTTTCCTTGAAGGCGATGATTTTCAATTCAGCTTCAAGAAAAATGGAAAAATTGCCGTTCTCGTCTATTCCATCGCTGATTTTTTCGTTTAATATGGATAATTGTTCTCCGCCGTCAATTTTTTTGAAATCTTTTGGAATTTGCGCTGAAAGGAAAGATGAGAGATTTTCTTTAAGGCTGACCGTTGTTTTTTCGCGGGCGTTTTTAATGTCTTCTTCGGTCGGATAAGTCATTTCGCCGGTAAATCCTCCGGCCATTGGATTTTGAGCGGTTGCGTAAAACTTGTCGTATTTTGCCGAACCCTTAAATCCGGGAATTGAAAGTTTTTCAATCGGCCCGATATTGTATTCCGTTCCGGCGGATTCGGCCGTGATTGCGGCCTTGACGCTTGAAGGAACGATTTTTCCTTCTTCAACTTTTACTCCGGGAACGGTTATTTTTTTATCAAGATAGAATATTTTTCCGTCCGGAGCGGCAAATCTCGTGTCTTCAACCAAAAGTTGGGATTTTGAGCTGTAAGCGTTGTAAATGACGATTTCGCCCTTGGCTTTTTGTTCAACGAATTTTTTGCCGGTTGCCGGATAGGCCAGATTGATATTTTTTTTATCGGAGAAAATTTCAGCCGGAATCTGTTTTTTCGCAGTATCAACGGCCGGCGCGTTTTTAGAAGCCAAAATCCAGTCGCCGAAATTCCAATTTATTTTTTGGACGGTAATTTTTATTTCCGCTGTCGGCAGATATTCAATTGAAGCGTAAGCAGAACCGCCTAATATGGATAAAACTATCAGCCAGAACAAAAATCTTTTGAATTTGCTTTTTGGCTTAATTGACGAAAGGTCTTCTTCAATATCTTTGTCTTTTTTATCTTTTTTTGCGATTAAAGAAAAACTTTCGGTTTGGCTGATTTTTTTAATATCCGGCCCCTTCGGCTGGCTCATGGCAGGCTCTTTTTTGATTTCTTTGATTTCCTTGGCAATTTCTTTTTTAGCTGGCGCAACATCTTTTGGCGGCTCTATTTTCGGCGGCTGTTTGATTTCTTCTTTAAAAATTTCTTTTCTTAAATCCGTTTCCGCCGGCTTGTTTTCTTCAGGAACGACAATATCAACCATTTTGATTATTTTTTTATCATTGGCCATTTGGTATATATTAGTATATTTTCAGTTAAAAATAAACGGTTGCCCTGATTCTCCTTGTGCCGGCGCTGACAGATTCTTCTTTCAAAATTTTGAATTCTCCGATTTCGGAAGCGCGTTCAACGTGCGGACCGCCGCAAAATTCAGCGCTGATAGGAGCTTGCCCTGAACCTACCGAAGGGCCGATATAATAAATCTTCACGATTTCCGGATATTTTGCTTTGAAAAACGACAGCGCGCCTGTTTTTTCGGCTTCGGCCTTCGGCATTTCCTTGAAATAAACAGGCAAATCTTCTTTGATTTTTTGGTTGATCAGATTTTCTATTTTTTTGATTTCTTCGGAAGCCAATTTTCGGTCAAAAGAAAAATCAAATCTCATCCGTTCAGCGGTGATATCCGAACCCATTTGTCCGATATTTTTTCCTAAAACCTCGCGCAAAGCCCATTGGAGCAAATGGGTGGCGGTGTGAAGCCGAATGACTTTTTTCATTTCTTTTTCGTCTTTGGCTTTTAATTCTCCGGTGTTCAAAATCAGTCCGTGGCCGCCGAATTTTTTTTCAGCTCCGGCTCGGGAAACTTCCTGATGTTTTTCAAATTCTTTGTCAAAATTTTCTTTTGTCAGATTTTTAATCGCTTGTTCAGGCGCCAATTCTTTGACTAATTCAAACGGCAAGCCGAATGTTTCGTAAAGGTAAAAAGCTTCTTTGCCGGAAATGGTTTTATATTTTTCAATTTCTTTGATTCCATTGGCGATTGTTGCTTGGAATTTTTGCGCTTCATTTTCCATAACTTCCAAAATAATTTTAGTTTCTTTGGTTTCCGGATAAATCTTTCCGAATTTTTCTTTGATAATTTCCGCGCCTTCCGGGAAAAGGTCGGCGTGAACATCGTATTTTATTTGATAAGCCAGAATTCGGCGCAATAAACGACGCAAAACATAGCCGGCTTCTTTGTTTGACGGCCGGACGCCGTCGGCAATCAAGAAAATTGAAGCGCGAAGATGGTCGGTTAGAATTTTTGAAATTTTTTCTCCGGCCGTGGGAGCCAGTTCTTGAATTTTTAAAAAGAGCGGTTTTAACAAATCAGTTTCAAAAACATCGTCAACGCCTTGCATTATTGCCGTCAATCTTTCCAGTCCCATTCCGGTATCTACGCCAGGCGCGTTTGTTTTTTTAAAATTTCCAGATTTTTCTTTATGATATTCGTTAAAAACCAAATTCCAGATTTCAACTCCGTCAACATAAATCTCGCTTGAAGGCCCGCATGGGCCTTCGTCGCCGGTCGGCCCCCAGAAATTATCTTTTCGTTCGCCTAAAATAATTTTATCTTTCGGAATGCCGATTTCTTCATTCCAGATTTTATAGGATTCTTCATCCAAAGGAATAGCTTGTCCTAAGCCTGCCGAAGAGTCGCCTTTGAAAATAGATACCGTTATTTTATTGGCGTCAATTCCCAAGATTTTCGTAACGAATTCATAAGCCCAAAGAATGGCGGATTGTTTGAAATAATCGCCAAAAGAAAAATTACCGAGCATTTCAAAAAAAGTCAGGTGCGTCTTGTCGCCGACTTCTTCAATGTCGCTGGTGCGGAAGCATTTTTGGATGGAAACGGTTTTTCGCGAGCCGAAATTTTTTAGAGCGTCAAGTTCAGCGGTAAAATATTTTTTGAATTGCTGCATTCCGGCGGTGGTTAAAAGCACAGACGGGTCGTCGGGAATTAAAGACGAAGAGGGAACAATTTTATGTCCCCTCTTTTGAAAAAATTCAAAAAATTTACGGCGAATTTCTTCCGAACTCATTTAATAATTTAATATGGATTTTATTCCTTCTCGCAGACTTTCAATGCCATCATTTCCTTCTCCTGAATTAATGTTTTCATTCGGTTCTATTGCGTTGCGGCAAGCGTCAATTCTTTTCCAACCAGTCGGCACATCGCAAGGAGTTGGGAATTCTTTGCAAACACCATCAGGAGAAACAGCCGGAGTAATTACTTGAATGCAAACTCTTCCATCTTCATTGGTGACTCCTGTTCCAGTTGGCAAAGAAGTAGTAGCTCCATTCGGCATCATCGGCATTATTTGTTTCTCTATTAAAGCCCTTAATCCGTTATTGGCGATTACCAAAGCCGAGGTGGCCTTGCCGAAGGCCTCCCGCCAATTTTCCGTTGAATTTTTTTGTTTGGCTTCATTAAGATTGGCTTTAGCTTTTACTAAATGGTCTTTGGCGATTTTCAGGCGATATTCTGGAACAGCCGATGAAGCGGCGATTTTTTCTTCCAATTTGGAAATCGCGCTGGCGGCTTCATTGATTGTAGCTTCAACTTTTTCTTTGGTTAAATTTTCAACGCTGGTTTCCATTTTATCGCCAACAGCCTCAATTCGTTTTCTAAAGCTGGAGTTGTCTGTTCCCTGCCCCATTTCTTCAAAAATTTTCATGCGGTGAAATTCATCGCCGGGTAATCTGTTTAAAATTTCCGACGAAAGAACGCTTATTTTATCCGATTCTTTCAAGGCGTTTATTCTTTCTTCAAATTTTTCCATAAAAGCGTCTTTGGTTTTTTGAATCGCTTCTTTTTGCTCTTCAGTAAGATTATCGTCCATGCGGTCAATAATTTCCGTGGCCCGCAGTTCTTTGAATAAATTATCAGGCCTTTTTTCAATTACCCGTTCAAGCCGTTTTTGAAAAGTTTCGGGTCGGTCAAATTGCCGCGGCACAATGGCCATAACATCGCCTATTGTTTGTCCGGCGCTTTCCAATCCTTGAATCAAATCTTCTCTGCCTTCAAATTTTTGTTTTAAACCGTCAAAAAGTTCCTGGTGCTTGATTGAACGGTCAACGAGTTTGTCCATCATTTTGTCAATGTTCGGATTTTGGCTGGTTTCGCCAATCGCTTCCAGGCGGGTTTTTAGCCGCTCAACATTATTTTGATAATTGCCAATCGCTTTTGAAATAGAACTTATGCGGTCAGGCGCGATCTCTTCAACTTTTTTGATTTCTGCGGCTTGCTGGTTAATGATTTCCAGTTCCAATTCGGCTTTTTTCGTCGGGTCAAGAGTGACAATCCGTTTAATTCCCCTTGTCCAATTTTTCAAAAAATAAAATGGACTGGTTGGAAGCATTCCCGGGTCTTCCACTTCTAAATCTTCAGCGGTGATTTCGGCTGTTTGGACGGCGGTTTCGGCAATATCAGTTGTTTGCGCCATTGCCAAAGAAGCGACAGAAAAACTAAAAACGACTAAAAACGATAAAATAAATAATTTCTTCATAAAATATATAAATATGTTATTAATGTCGACTTTTATATTATATCACAACGCGACAAAAAGTTATCCACAAGTCAAAAATCAGAAATCAATGATTAATGATTTAGTACTCTTCCAATGCTCTGGATTTCTCGTGTTTTTTGATTTTTTCCAGGGCCTTGGCTTCAATTTGGCGGATTCTTTCGCGCGTAACATTGAATTTTTTTCCCACTTCTTCAAGAGTATGGGTGACGCCGTCAATGAGGCCGAATCTTAATTTTAGAATTTCTTGTTCCCGCGGCGCCAAATCCGTTAAAATTTCGTTGATTTTATCCTTTAACAGCGATTGGGCCGTTAATTGAATGGAGCCCGGGCTTTTTTCGTCTTTGACCAATTCGGATAAAGTCGCTTCTTCGCCTTCTTCGCCTATGGGCGCTTCCAAAGACAGAACTTCTTGGGAGATTTTTTGGATATGGCGGATTTTTTCAATCGGCATCGCCATTTCATTGGCGATTTCTTCAGCCAGCGGATCGCGGCCGAGTTCGGTGAACAGCCGCCTTTTGGTTTGGGTATATTTGGAAATGGTCTCAATCATGTGCACCGGAATTCTGATGGTTCTTGACTGGTCGGCCAATGCCCGCGTAATCGCCTGCCTTATCCACCAAGTGGCGTAAGTGGAAAATTTAAATCCCCGGCGGTAGTCGAATTTTTCCACCGCTTTGGAAAGTCCGATGTTGCCTTCCTGAATCAAGTCCAAAATGCTTAAATTCGGCGAACGGTAAACATAACGTTTGGCAATGGAAACCACCAATCTTAAATTGGCTTTCATTAATTGCTGTCTGGCCTCTTCATCGCCTTTTTCGGCTCTTTTTGCCAGCTCTTTTTCTTTGTCGGCGTTAATCAGCGGAGTTTTTCCGATGGTTTTAAGATACATCTGCACGGCGTCCGGCAATTCGCCGCTCGTGATTTGCGTCGCTTTTTTAAGTTCGCGTTCGCTTACCTCTTCTTTTTCCGGCAATTCAATCAATTGGCTGGTTTCAATAATTTTGACATTGGCATTTCCCAATCGGTTGTAAAGTTCTTCCAAAAAATGGACGTCTTTTTCAATGTTCGGGAAATAATAAAGAATTTCCGTGTCGGTTACAAAGCCCTTTGATTTGCCGCGCTTAACAAGCTCTTCAATTAAAGATTCGTCAAATTTAAACTTCGGCTTTTTTGAAGCTTTGGTTTTGATTTTTTTTTGGTTTTTCTTCGGCTTGGCGCGTTTTTTTCTTTTTGTTTTGGAGTTCGCCATTATTTAATTTATAAATTATGTATTAATTTTGAAACTCTGTCAAATTCTTCCAAAGCAACGGAGATTTCTTTTTCTTGGTCAATGCTTTTAGCGCTTTTATTTTTTTCTGCTTTTTTAATGAGTTCGGCCAATTCAATTCTTTTTTCTTTAAAATATTCGGTTTTCAACTGGCGCAAGAGTTCGTTGAGTTCGTTTTTTATTTTTTCTTCGTCAAGCGCGGATTCCGTTGACGAATGAAGCGAAATCAAATTCAATTTATCCGATAATCTTTCTTCATCGGGTTTTTTGCGGTTCTTTACGCTTTCAATTATTATCAAATAATCATTGGGCAGATAAGCAATGTGTTCGTTGATTATTGATAAAAAATTTTCATTCGCCATCAATAAGCCGGTTAATCTTTCCGCTATCAAATCGCGCCTTGTTGACGCAAGCGCTTGTTTTGCCGGCATTGGTTGGCGCAGAGTGTTTGACGGCGAACTCGGCGTTTTAAGCTGTGATAATTCGTCCAATAAAACTTCTTCTTTAATTTTTGTTATTAACGAAAGTTCTTTAAGCCAGTGCGCCCGTTCTATGGCGCTCGTCAGATTTTTAATCTTGCCTAAAATTATCCGCACATTATTTTTAAGATTAATTAAATTATCATTGGTTGTTTGCCGTTTGTCGTTTGTTAAATAGCGATTAAAATAAAATTCCATCGCTGATTTTGCTTCCTCCAATAATTTTAACAGCAAGCCCGGCGATTTTTGGGCTATTTCCGCCGGGTCTTTGTAATTTTCAACGACCAGCAATTTAACGCTGAAATCCTGCTGATTAGCCAAGTCAATGCTGCGTTCCGCGGCTTTCAATCCGGCTTCATCGTTGTCAAAGAAAAAAATTATTTCATCGGCCAAACGTTTCAGGATTTTCAAATGGTCAACGGTTAAAGCCGTGCCGGAAACAGCCACTATGTTTTTGACGCCGTCCTGATGAGCCATTAAAAGGTCCATTTGGCCTTCTACCGCCACCGCTTTCTTTTTGTCGCGGATGTGATTTTTGGTTTTGTGGAATCCGTAAAGAATTTTTGATTTGTTGAAAATCAAAGTTTCCGGAGAATTGACGTATTTTCCGGTTTCCGGAGTTTCAAATCGCGGAAGAATTCTTCCGGAAAATCCGATTGTTTTTCCGAAATTATTGTAAAGCGGAAACATAATTCTGTTCCTGAATCGGTCAATCAAGCTGCCCCGTTCGTTTTTAAAAATCAACCCCGCTCTTTCAATGTCAGCGGCTGAATAACCTTTTTTGATTAAATAAATCGCCAAAATATCCCACTTGTCCGGCGCCAGGCCGAGTTCAAATTCATCAATGGTTTCTTGTTTTAATCCCCTGCTGTCAAGATATTTTTTCGCTTCCCCTGATGATTTCAGATTCTGTTTGAAAAATTCTTTCGCCGCTTCGTTGATTTCGTATAAAACGCCGAATTGTTTTTGGTCAATCGGGCTGACGCGCTTTAGTTCCACTCCGGCTTTTTCCGCCAGAATTTTCAGGGCTTCATGAAATTCCAGATTTTCATATTTCATCAGAAATTTAAAAATGTCGCCGCCTTCGGAACAAGCGCCGAAACAATGCCAGGTTTGCCTTTCCGGAGAAATACTAAAAGAAGGCGTTCTTTCCTTGTGAAAGGGACAGAGCGCTTTAAAATTTTTTCCCGCCGGCTGAAGTTGAATATAAGAGCGGATAAATTCAACAATATCTAATTTTTCCTTAATTTGTTCAACAGGGGTCATAAAAAAACTTTGTATTGTCTAATTTTCCGTTGATTTATTTTCGTCAATATTGGCGAGTATGGCGTCCACTTGTTTTTCGGCTATCCTTTCTATTTCTTCATTTTTAAGAACGATTCCTTTTGCCATGCATGCATTTTTAATATCCTCAAATAATTCTTTATTGAAATTCAAATCGGCGAATTTTATGATTTCTCCGCTTTGATTTCTGACAAAATATTCTTTAACTTTTAAGCTGTTTATTTCCGCCTCTGTTTTTGGGCCGTCTGTTTGATTATTTGTTTCAAAATGCATTTCAAGATTTTTGCCGTCAGGCAAAGGAATTATTTCAACGTAATCGGCTTGTTTTTTAATTTTTTCCAGTTTTTCCATGTTTTTAACATCCAAATTCTCCTTTTTCACAGGGGCTCGGGAATTCGGAAATTTTCGGCTTGCCCGGTTCTTTTCCCTTGGCGATATAATCTTCCATTTTGCTCGGCGTTTCTCCGTCGTGATTCCATAAATTCCAGAAATACCGCCACTCGTTCCATCCGATTCCCAAATGTTTTACGTAAATATCGTTTTCAGCCAGCATCTTGCCGATTTTTCTGGCGGTCATGCATGGAATGGAATAGCAATAAGCGATAATTTCTTTATTTTTTGGCAAATCCTTAAAAGCGTTGATGATTCTTTCTTTCTCTTCATAAGCCGAAGTATCAGGGTCTTTGTAAGCCGGAATGTTAATAGCGGTAACAATATGTTCTTTTTCGTATTCCTCGGCGCTTCTTAAATCAACTAAAACATAATTATCAGTTTCGCCTTTGCTCATTTTTTGGCGCAAACCGTGAGGACTGACATAAACCGCGTTTTCAATATCGTAAAATTCTCTAATTAAATCTTCTTGGCTCGGTTTTTGATAAGAAATAATGCCGAAAACAGTTAAGGCGCCGACAGCCGCTCCGATTAAAGACGGGATAATAATTGATTTTACGCTCCAATTCATTTACTTAATTTATTGCTTATCAGGTTGAGTGTCAATCTGCGATAAAATCATTTCTCTAAATTCTTCATAGCTTCTCGGCTGGATTTTTTTGCCATTCAAGAAAAACGTTGGAGTGGAATTGACCTTGGCCGTTTCTCCGCTTATTAAGTCGCTGTTGACCTTATTTTTTATTTCATTGGAATCTAAGTCGTTTTTGAATTGTTCAATATTTAGGCCGAGCGTTTCAGCGTATTTTACGAATAATTCTTCGGCCTTTGATTTGCTTAAATCAGACCAATTTTCTTGATTTTCAAAAAGCAAATCGTGCATTTCCCAAAATTTATTTTGACGGCCGCCGGTTTCCGATGCCGTCGCCGCTAATCGCGCGTTTTGATGCTGGCTTAATGGAAAATGACGGTAGGCAAAAGCCATTTTATTTCCGAATTCATCGCTTAATCGTTTAACTATCGGCTGATAAACCGCGCAAGCCGGACATTGAAAATCGCTGTATTCAATCAAAACTATTTTGGCTGATTTATCTCCTTTAACCCAATCGGAAGAAGTTATTGCGTCAATCGGCAAAGCAGGGCCTTTGTTCTGGGGATTTTTTTTCAAATACGCGCCTAAAACTACAAATCCTCCTATTAAAACAATAATTATCGCGATTAAAATATATGTTTCTTTTTTGTTTAACATAAAAATAAAAATTTTGCGGTGCCTTTTGGTTAAAATCCGAACTTTTTTTGACGAAAATCCGGACTGCGAAATTTGACGCTCGGGCGAGGCGGAATTCCCCCCACACCCCCCACCCCCCTTCCGCTCGCCTCGCCTTGCCTGCCCGACCGAAACTAAAAAGTGAAGGCGGGAACCGGAGCGGAAAGGACGATTTCAAGTTTTTCTTTGGCGGCAGGAAAATCTATCTTATCTGAAGCAATTTCTCGGCGTTTTTGTGGGCGTACTTTTCTTGCACTGTCAGGTTTAATTGTCCAATGAACGATCGCGAAAATTCCTCTTTATTTTTTTTCGAATTTAATTCCGGTGAAGCCGAAAATGCGCAAGGCATTGGCAAATGCATAGTTATCGCGGTGCTCAGCGGGAAGTGAATCAACGAGCGAACGGGAAAAATCCATCAGGCGGCTAAACACTGCCGTTTCCCCGTGCCATACCGCGACGATATCCGTTCCCCACATCACGCGGTCGGGCGCAACTTCAAGAAGAGGCAATAATTTACTGCGGACAGAATTGAGATACTGTTGTTTGTTTGCGTCAAACCAGGAAATAAAACCGGCTGAATCCTGAAACCTGTAAAGATACCCGTCCAGCATCGTTGCCAGGTCATAAGTCCAGTAGAGATTTTTATGATTGCGGAGCAGGTTGGTCAGGTCGGGAGTGTTTAGCAGCTCAAATCCGTGGAGCATGACTTTGGTATTCGGGTATCGCGAAAGCATTGTCCCGATCTCACTTGCTTGTTTCTGCGTCGGATGGAGCATCAGGAAAAGATTTTTTCCCGCCGCATAATTATATATTGCAGGCCACGGTTCCGCGGTGAACGAAGTTCCCAATAGCGGTTCCGTGTAGAAAGCATATTCGCCGATGCCGAAAAATGCTTCTTCCCGACCC
>ERZ1292625.1850-Hain-H41-01um-R1-1850-length-22228-cov-8_pt1 | contig 22228 bp, 22 predicted proteins | sample MGYA00564400_ERZ1292625 | MGnify/ENA primary metagenome ERZ1292625 (study PRJEB36523, sample SAMEA6512639) | groundwater metagenome | collected 2019-01-08 | study: AquaDiva: Metagenomics assemblies of 32 groundwater samples
CGAGCGAAGCGAGAGTAATAATTTTCACTAAGAAAATGGCAAAAATTGAAGTTAACAGTTTATATCATTAAAATGGGAAATTTTAAGGGTATACGGCTCGCAGAGCCGAAATTTGCTGGGCCATAACTATAAAATGTGTTACTACTAATTGCTGCCATTTCTCATTCACTGGACAAGTGCGGGTAAAGTATTTAAAGAAGAGGTATTACAAGAATTGATATGAATCCAGAAACATCTCTTGTGATCTTTCAGGGAAAAAATGTACGAAGAATTTGGCATAATGATGAGTGGTGGTTTTCCGTTATAGATATTGTAGCAATCTTAACCGACAGCTCAATTCCTAAAAGGTATTGGTCAGATTTAAAAGTTAAGCTTCTAGAAGAAGGATTTGAACCGTACGATAAAATCGTACAGTTGAAACTGCCCGCAGAAGATGGTAAATTAAGGGAAACAGATTGTGCCAATACTAAAAATATGTTTAGAATAATTCAATCTATTCCTTCTCAGAAAGCAGAACCTTTCAAGCTTTGGTTAGCAAAAGTTGGCTATGAGCGGATACAGGAAATAGAAAATCCTGAACTAGCCCAAAAACGCATGAAAGAAATATACAAAGCCAAAGGATATTCTGAGGACTGGATTGAAAAGCGAGCTAGGGGAATTGCGATACGAGATGAGCTAACCGCTGAATGGGAGAACCGAGAGATAAAAACTGAGAGAGAATATGCGATTCTTACTGCCGAGATCTCAAAAGCAACATTTGGTTTAACACCATCCGAGTACAAAGAATTAAAAGGACTTGAACGAGAAAATCTGCGGGATCACATGACGGACTTAGAGCTTATCTTTTCCATGTTAGGTGAAGCTGCTACGACTGAGATTACAAAAAATAAAAATACGCAAGGCTTTGGCGAAGGTAAGAAGGCGGCTCAAGAAGGAGGAGCTGTTGCCGGCAGAGCGAGAAAAGATTTAGAAGATAAAAGCGGCAGAAAAGTTGTTTCATCGGAAAATTACTTAGCACAAGCTGAATCGGTTAAAAAATTAGAAAAGAAGAAATCAACCCAAAATAGTTAATCTTTTGCCACCGGACAGCTCTTTCTTAGCTTAAAATAAGCTCAAAAACCAAGCCACAACCCACAAGACAACTTCGGCTAACTTATTTAAACAACCCCTCGCCTCTTATTTTTTATGTATCCGCCAGAATTAATCCGAAAAGAAGCCCTGCGCCGCGGTTTAAGACCGAGAACTATCCAAACATATCAAAAATGTGTCGAGATCTTCTTTCGCAGCTGCCCTAAAGAGCCGATCCAAGTATGCAAGAAAGATATCCAAGAATTTATGGATAAGCTTTTGGAAAAGAATGCCCCAGGAAATACTCTTAATGTTTATCTTAATGCGCTTAAATTTTTTTATGAAGAAGTTCTGCATAAGAAATTAACAATTAAAATACGATATTCAAAAACTGCAAAAAAGCTTCCTGATTTTCTTACTAAAGAAGAAATGCTTAGATTGATTAACACAATTGAGAACCCCAAACATTCTTTGCTGGTGAGATTGATGTATTCTTCAGGATTACGAGTAAGTGAATTGCTTCAGCTGAAAGTAAAAGATTTGAATTTAGAAGGGAATTATGGCTGGGTCAGAAATGGAAAAGGTGGCAAAGACAGGCCGTTTATTATTGCTCATTCTTTAAAAGAAGAGTTAGCAGAATATATTAAATGTAAACGTCCGGAAGAATTGTTGTTTATCGGTTGGAATAGTTCAATGTATGATTCTTCTTCAGTTCGGGCCATCTTAACTGCAGCTGCCCAAAAAGCAAAGCTGACTAAGAAAGTTCATCCTCATCTCTTACGCCATTCTTTTGCTACGCACCTAATTCAGAACGGTTATTCGCCATTAGAAGTTCAGCCTTTATTAGGACACAATAATGTGAATACCACTATGGTTTACGTTCATCTTGCAGCGGTTAATTTACTTAATGTAAGAAGCCCATTGGACAGCTTGAGAGGTTAAAAAAAAACCATGAAAGATACCCTAATAATATCAAATAACATAAACCATAAAATTTATACTTTAAGAGGTCTGCAAGTGATGCTTGACTCCGATCTTGCAGAATTATATCAAGTAAAGACAAAACGATTAAATGAACAAGCAAACAGAAATATTGAGCGATTCCCACAGGAATTTATGTTTCAATTAACAGATTCTGAATTTGACTCATTGAGGTCGCAATTTGCGACCTCAAATATTATCACCATAAAATCACAAAAGGTAATGCCTGATAAGATACGTGGGGGAAGAAGATATCTGCCTTATGCTTTTACCGAGCAAGGGGTAGCTATGCTTTCTGGGGTTTTGAAAAGCGATACTGCTGTAAAAATAAGCATCCAAATAATAAGTGCTTTTGTTGCTATGAGAAAGTTTCTTGCTTCAAATGCTCAGATATTTCAAAGATTAAATACTGTTGAAATAAAACAGATTGAACATGATCAAAAATTTGAAGAACTTTTTGATGCTATTCAAAGCAGAGACATAAAGCCCGAAAAAGGCATATTTTTTGATGGACAAATCTTTGATGCATACAAATTTGTTTCAGATATTATCAGGACAGCAGATAAATCTATAATTCTTATTGATAATTACATTGATGATTCAGTTTTAACTTTGTTTGGTAAAAGAAATAAGAAAGTGCAAGTTACAATATTCACCAAAGAGATTTCTCGACAATTGTTACTGGATTTAACTAAATATAATTTACAATATCCGCTTATTGAAATAAAAAAATTTACTCTTTCGCACGATCGGTTTCTGATAATTGATGATAAAGAAGTGTACCACTTTGGAGCATCATTGAAAGATTTAGGCAAGAAATGGTTTGCCTTCTCGAAATTTGACAAAGAAGCATTCACGCTGTTGGATAGATTAGGGATGAAATAAAGAAACAATAAGCAAAGCAACTATTTGAAGAATGTTGATCTCTGTTCCCCATTCAAATAAGCCATAACCCTTATAAAGTAACTGCGTAAAACAATTATCAATAAAGTAATATTGGGATAGATGTTTTCTAAGCTATGATAACTCGCCTACAAGACCCCTATGAACCGGTGCACATTAAATCAATACTGCACCCCCTAATTAATAGGTGGTTCTCTGGAAAATTCAAAGAATTTTCCCTTCCTCAATTATATGGGGTAATGGAAATTCATTGCCGGAAAAATATTCTTATTTCTGCTCCCACCGGTAGCGGAAAAACCTTAACTGCTTTTTTATCCATCATCAATGAGCTGGTAGATTCAGCAGAAAAACAGGTTCTGGAAGACAAAGTGTATTGTATCTATGTCTCGCCGTTGAAAGCATTAGGCAACGACATCCAGATCAATCTTCTCAAGCCCTTGGAAGAAATTAATGAGCTTGCGGAAAAAAAGTTAGGGATTAGAGTTGCCGTAAGAACGGGGGATACCACTGCCTCTGAAAAAGCAAAAATGCTGAAACATATCCCTCATATTTTGATTACCACCCCTGAATCTTTAGCCATCTTGTTAAACTCGCCTAAATTCAAAGAAAAAATCAAAGACGTGCAGTGGTTAATTATTGATGAGATTCATTCTTTGGCAGAAAATAAGCGTGGAGTGCATTTAAGTCTTAGTGTAGAACGTCTGCAAAAAATTTCTCCTGGTTTAACTCGAATAGGATTATCAGCTACTATCGCTCCGCTGGAAGAGATTGCTAAATATCTAGTTGGTTATAACGGCAGCGGCGACAAGAATGATCAAGAAGAAGAGCGGGACTGTGGAATTGTCGACGTTAGTTTTATTAAAAAAATGGATTTGAAAGTGCTCAGCCCGGTAAGAAGTTTAGTGGATATGGATCATTCGCAGATACATCAAAAAATGTATGAGTTGATTGATGAATTAGTCCAGCAGCACCGCACCACTTTAATTTTTACTAACACGCGCTCCGCAACTGAACGAGTAGTGCATAATCTCAAAGAAATGTTTCCTCAGCATTACAAAGACACGGATGACCAGGGCTCCAACATTGCTGCTCATCACGGCAGTTTAAGCAAGCAGAACCGCTTTAATACCGAGCAAGCTTTACGAGACGGTAAACTTAAAGTAGTGGTTTCTTCTACGTCATTAGAATTGGGTATCGATATTGGTTATGTGGATTTAGTTCTGTGTTTGGGAAGCCCCAAATCAGTGGCCCGTTTCTTACAACGGAGTGGAAGAAGCGGACATAAATTACAAGACACGGTCAAAGCCAGAATTATTGTCATGGACCGCGATGACTTAATCGAATGTTCCTTGTTGCTTAAATCAGCCATCGAGAAAAAAATTGATCAAGTACATATTCCGGTAAATGCGTTAGATGTTTTAGCCCAGCAAATTTACGGCATAGTTATCAATGACGTTACTAACATTTACGAGCTGTTCCACTTAATTAAAAAAAGCTATAGCTACCACTCGCTACCTTGGGAAGATTTTTTCTCCGTCATTAGATATCTTTCCGGAGAATATGTCAGCTTAGAAGAGCGGCATATTTATGCGCGGATTTGGTACGATAAAGAATCTGGCAATATCGGTAAGAGAGGAAAAATGGCCCGGATAATTTATATGACTAATATCGGCACCATTCCGGAAGAAAGTTATGTTACCGTAAAAATTGGCGAGCAGATTGTCGGAAAGATTGATGAAGCTTTTTTAGAACACCTTAAACCCGGAGATGTTTTTGTTTTGGGCGGAGAAGTATACATGTTTAAATTTTCTAGGGGGATGACTGCTCAGGTAAGCGCTTCAGTAAATCGGCCGCCTACCGTTCCGTCTTGGTTTTCAGAAATGCTCCCCTTAAGCTTTGATTTAGCTATGGAAATCAATCGTTTCAGAAAATTAATGGAAGAAAAATTAAGAAGCCAAGAACAAAATAAATTAACAGGGGACAATCAAAACAAAGAAATTAAAGTTAAAGAAACAGAAGAACAAATTATCAAATTTATCAATGATTACCTTTACGTTGATGAAAATGCTGCCCATAGTATTTATCGTTATTTTTATGAGCAGTATCATTTCAGCACCATCCCCTCCAGTAAACAAATTGTAATTGAGACTTATGCTGACCGAGGAAGAACTTACGTTATTTTTCACACCTTATATGGGCGAAGAGTTAATGACTGCTTATCCCGAGCGTTAGCTTATATTATCGGCCGATCACAGCATCGGGATGTAGAAATGGGCATTACCGACAACGGTTTTTATCTTTCTGCAGAAAAAACTTTTAATGCTACTCGAGCGTTAGATCTTTTAAAAAACGAAGATTTCCGCGTCATTTTAGAAACAGCCATTGAAAAAAGCGAAGTACTCAGCCGGAGATTCAGGCATTGCGCCACTCGATCATTGATGATTCTGCGGCAGTACTTAGGCCAGAAAAAAAATACGGGAAGGATGCAGGTAGGCAGTAAAATATTATTTAATGCTGTAAAAAGAATTGATAATAATTTTCCTATTTTAAAAGAAGCCCGCCGGGAAGTTATGGAAGATTTGATGGACTGCCAGCATGCCCAGGAAGTGATCAACCAATTAAAAGATGGAACGATTACTATCATAGAAAAATATACTGAAATCCCCAGCCCTTTTGCTTTTAGCCTAGTTTCAGAAGGGTATAGTGACGTAATCAAGATAGAAGATCGGCAGGAATTCCTAAGAAGGATGCATCAGCAAGTCTTGGCTAAGATAGCCCTAAAAGAAGGAAAGAAAATATTAAAAGAGAATACTGGAGCCCTTTCTCAAACTTGTTCTAACCGCTTTTCTTATTCGGAATTCTGGGAAGATCTCAACCAGAAAAAAGAGAATGACCAAGACTTATTCAAAGAAAAACTTAAGCTGCAAGTCTGGACTCTCAAGCAGATACCTGTTTATGCCAAAGAAGAATTGATTAAATTAATCGAGTTTGGCAGCATGCGAAAAGATATTTTTGACGAGTATAAACAGGATCAGGAAAGAATCAAGCAAGAATGGCCTAAAGAGTTAAAAGAATTTGTGCTGGGAAAGATTAATTCCGCTTCCTGATTAAATAATTAATTAAATAGTTCATTAGATAACTTGTTAAATAATTTATTAAATAAATTGTTAAATAAAATTGTTAAATAATTTATTAAACTCCTTCTGGAACAACATCATCAATAGTAAGCTCGTATGTCCTCAGCATGCCATAATACATTCCTCGCAGCTGCCTTTTATTTCTGCGATAAAAATATTTAGGTAATTTCATATCATTGCTTCTATGAAATTCAATAATCCAGTTTCTAAGCATACCAAACGTATTTGCCGGATTTTCCGTTCTCCGAGGGACTATATACTCCCCAATAAGTTTCTGAGAAGCATTTAAGTCTCGGTTAAGCTCATCAGCTAATCTCTGCTCTAGCGCCAGATATTCAAAAGAGTTTTCACCAAAATGTTCCCGAATAACACTGGGAGCAAGACTATGAGCAATAAGTTCTAAATCTCCGGAATGAAGAATATGCTGCTCTCTCAAGAAACCACAATCTAGTTCTGTTTCATAAAGCGGCAATTTGTGTTGGTAAGCCATTTTTTATTAAAAGCAATTTTAATTGATTTAAGTAAAGCTATACTTTAAATTAGTTTTCCTAAAAAAATATTATGTTTGTCTTTTACTATCTTTACTTTTACTTTTTTTTCGGCTTCAAAACGGCAATTGGGAATAGAGATAGTTCTTTCCTTGGCAACCGCGATAGCAGAATTGGGAAAACGATCCGGGCATTTTAAGGTCGCGGTGATTACCTCTCCTTCGATAAAGGGTTTGGGTAATTCTTTAGCTGAGCGAATGTTAAAGTCTTCTTTTTTAAAGATTAATTTGATCTGGTGTTTTTTCTGTAAATTTTCCATTAAAGAATAAAATTTTTTCCAAGGAATTTCTTTAGCAGGATTCCGGCCCGTTTTGTATTGCAAAAAGTTTTGAATCCCCAATACCGGTTGAGGGTTTAAAGATTTAATAAATCGGATAATTTCTTCCAAATCTTCATCATTATAGCCAGGTACATAAACTGGAGCAACAATAACTTTAACTTTTCCCGACGCATAAGCAATCATTTCTTGGATATGTTTAACTTTATAATTATCTGTTCCGGCCATTTGTTTAGCTTTCTGCTCGTTTAAGGAATCTAAAGAAAAGTTTAGCTGGAGTTTTTTATGCACATCTTTTTCTGCTAAGCGATCAATAAAACTTTTAGTCAACAGCGTTCCATTAGTGTCAATGGAAATAGTCTGTACTTGATCCAAGGCTTGCAGGTCAGAAATTAATTCTTCCAAATCAGCATAGAGAAAAGGTTCGCCCTGCACCCCAACATGAATTTCTACCGGAGCAGCAACAAAATTGATCAATTTAACTAACTCTTCAACTAAATAATCTTTTTCGACTACAAAATCGTGTTTTTTGCTGGTTAGGCCTTCAGCAATGGAACAATAGATACAATTTAAGTTGCAGGAAGTTATCGGTTTAATTTCGATGACTGAAGAATTTCGGTACACTATGCCAAAAGCAACATTGCCCAGCAAAGGTATATCAGAATGACGATGGATATACGTTGCCGGATTTTTAGTTAAATTATTTTTTAGGCTGGAAAAATATTTTGATAATAAGAAATAAAAACGGTTTTCTATGTTTTTGCTTTCAGTAGATTTGACCTTGCTGCTGGCTTTATCATTTAACAGAATAGTGTGCTCATCTTTAAGCTTAAACGTACCAATTTTCTTTAATTCTTCTAGAGGGATAGCTGTAGAAAATAATTTTAATAAAGTTACCCGTACGGTTTCGCCCGCTTCTTGAAAGGAAAGCGTTTTAAAGTTTAATTGTACCATAATTGCACCATAACCGCTTTTTTACCTGTAAATTTATAAATTTATGGGTAATTGTAATCTAAAAGTGGTAAATTTGATTATACTGAGATTTGATTATTATTTTAACTAACTCTTGGAATAACCATAAATTTTAAAATAAGGGGCTTATCTAGTTAAATTGGGGGGAGTAATGGACAACATAAAGATCACTTTAGAGACTCTGTACGATATTCTTAGAAATGAGAAGAAAAAAGAAGATTTACAGAAATTAGAGCCCTCTTTCTTTGCTGATGTTATCGGGTATCTTAGGGAAAAGAAGTCTTTGCTGGATCTTAAATGTGAAGGGGAAGAACTGTTTGCCGCTGGTGAAAAAGAAAAAGTAGAATATGAATTAAGAAGTATTAAGCGCATATTAAAAGAGATCTATGAAAAAAGAGAGAGAAAAATTATTGATATTGCTTTAAACCGAAGTAAAACTGGTTCCGACATCATTAATACTGATGCCCTGCTGCGGGAAGAAAAAGAATTTTATAAAAATATTTTAGGAACGCTGGATCTTTTCCGGCGAGGGATATTATTAAACTTATTTCGGGCAGAGCTGCCTACCTTAACCACTGAAGGGATTAAAACTGCCGGCGAGATTCTTAGCAATAGCGTAAATAATCAAGGAAGTTTAGGCGTTGAAGAAAAAAAGATGGAAATAAGATTAGAATTAGAAAAAAATGCCGCAGTTAAATTTGCTAAAGCGCCGCCTATTAAAGAAACAGAAGCTGAGGAAGGAGATTATTTAGAAACCGATTCGGAAGAAGAGCAAGCACAACCTAAACGAGAAGAACCAAAGCAACCGGAAGAAGATAAACAAAAAAAAGAAACCTTAAAAAAAGAATCTGAACCAAATCAAACTCCGGGTAAAGTTAAAATAGAATTTATCCATCCCACCCCCAGTTTTGTCTGGAAAGACCTGAAAGTTTACGGACCCTATGATAAAGGAGAAGAAACTGAAATGTTTTTGGAAGTGGCAGATCTACTGGTGAGAAAAGGGCGGGCTAAGAAGAAGTAGAGAATGCTAATGAAGAATCAACAAAGTATTGAAGATCGTTTAAAAGCCGACTCAGAAGAATTTATTTGGGTAACTGATTGTAATCCTGAACCTTCTTTAGTCAAAGAAATGAGAAAAGAATTGGTTTTTTTAAAGTGTGCTAATAAAGTTGCCGCAGCTGAAACTATTGCTGTGGGTTATTTGACTATTGTTTATTTAGGATGCCGTCCGCTTTGTGTTACGGCCACCCTCTTGGCCGCAGGAATGTTTGGGTATTCTGCATACCATATTTATGATTCATCTAAAAAAATTAAAGAAATGGAAAATAAACCTGAAAGATAAAACTAATTAATTACACTACGAGGGGTTTTAAAAATGAACAAAACGCTGGATATTTTAATGGCTGCAGGATTTGCATTTACTAACTTTTTAGAAAATGGTCCTAATCATGACTCGGTTAATTATACAGATATAACTGCAAACCCTACTAATGTAACTGCATATAATCCTTTCTCCCTTGCTAATCGATTACCAGCAGATAATCTTGATTCCGCTGGGTTGATTGAACGAGTTAGAAACGAAGGTGCAAGAAGAGCGCTGGAGCATTTTAAAGAAGTTAAGGACGAGATATTCAGTACCCAAGATTTTACCTTAACTCTTTCTGCTTATGCTAACAACGAACAAGTTTTTCCAGCTCTGCAAATTGTTTATAACGGTTCCCAACCAAAGAACCAGGATCTTAAAATAAAATTTGTTCTGTGCGCAGCTTCTTTTGTAGATAATAAATGGCAGGGGAGCTGTTTTATGCCCCTGCGCAGAAGCGAGCAAAAAGGGCCGTTTCAACCACAGGAAATTAGAAAAGCTGAACCTAAACAGCCGTTGTTATATCCTTATGCGGCCAATCCTGCTTATGTATTACTGCCCCACGCACAGATTGAGATTGCCAACGAACAGATTGATTTGGGAACATTAATAGGTAAAAATGTTGAGATTAGCCCTAGAAAATAAATTGTTGTAAACAAAGAGATTGGTAAATCTTATCGTTCTTACACTGGGGCGGTTTTGGGCATTAAGTTTAAAAATAATGTACTGTTCTAAAGTTATAAAATGCAAGTTCCACCAGAAAGACTAGAAAAAATATTGGAATTATACAAACCCGACTGCAAGTATTTAGTAGAGGCAAATGTAAATTATCCAAAAGCAGAGGGTAGATTTAAGTTGGGCGATACATATTATACTGCAAGAAAGCTGGAACATATGACTTCGATTGAAGCCCAACTTTGCTTAAATCAATTATGTTACTCTGCTTTTGGTGAATGGTTACCAGAAGGAAGATTTGATGAAGCCATAATTTTTGACAAATATTTAAAATTAATGAAAGAGAATATGTTCGTAATAGACTTTAACATGGGATTTAAAAAACCAATTTTTACAAATGTAGATGTTCAAGGACAAATAGAATTAATGAAAATGGAAACGCACGGTAGTTTGTATTTAGCTTTTTTGGATTGTGAATTTGAGCAAGGAAAATTTAAAGGAAAAATGGGGCTCGCATTGAAGCGATAAGCCATAATTCTTAACATGATCAAAAAAATAATTACTGCTGATAATACTGAATCTTTCCTGAATGAAGAACTGGGTGAATCTTACCATTCACAAACAGGAGCAATAGAAGAAGCGCTTAAAAAATATATTCTTCCCTGCAAAATAATTGAATTAGCTAAAAGTGGAAAAATAAGAATCCTAGATGTCTGTTCCGGCTTGGGATATAATTCTGCCCTAGCTATCTCCATGGCTTTGGAAGAAAACCCCAACTGCGAGATTGAAGTTATCGGTTTAGAATTAGATTCAGCGATTATTAAAAAAATACAGGAAGTAAATCCGCCTATTTCTTTTTTTAAGCATTACAAAAAAATAAATCCGTCTTGTTTAAAATTTAAAGAAGGAAAAGTTTCTGTGGAAATTATGCTAGGGGATGCTCGGGAAAAAGCCAAAGAACTGCCGGAAAATTATTTTGATGCAATTTTCTTTGATCCTTTCTCGCCAAAAAATTCTCCAGAGATGTGGCAGGAATCTTTCTTTAAGGAAATGCACCGGATTATGAAAGAATCGGCAATTTTAGCAACGTATTCTTGTGCAAGAATAGCCAGAGATAACATGAGCAACGCCGGATTAATGTATGACGATGGGCCCATTGTCGGAAGAAGAGGGCCGGGAACCTTGGCTACTAAATGGGTGTAAGAAGTTAAACAAGAAGCCATTAAGCAAAAGCAGATTAAACAAAAAGCATTTATCTTCTCAACAGTATAAATCTTTATATTCTTTTTATTTTCTATAACATTCATGACTATAATTGGTGCTGCAAAATTTAATCCCTACGAAGGGGCCATCATTGCCGACAGGCAGTCTTCAACTTCGTCTACAAGATATTTAATCAGCACTAAACTTCACTTAGTAGAAGGCGGTAATGATTCTAAATTTATTTTTGGCGGAACTGGAAGTGCCGGCCGTATTTATGAAATAATATTAAGGTTAAAAGAGGGTATTGCTGAATTAAAAGAAAAACCAAGCACCAAATATGATTTTAGAGATTTTATGGGAGAAATTATTAAAGAATATAAAGAAGATTATCTTAAACGAAGATTTAACCAGGAATTGATTAATCTCCCCGAAAAACATCCCGGCCAGAAAGGTTGGGAAGAATATTTGGCTGGAAAACAAAAAACGATTTTAGAAGATTTTGATGAATTAGATGAACCTTTTCTTGTTTTAAGCTGCGATAAAAATGGAGTTGCACTCCAACGGATTTCTGTAAAACCAGAAAACACTCGCTTAGTTTCCCATCTTTATGATGCGATCGGGTCAGGAGAAAGTTTAGCAGACCTGGTTTTACATGATTTTTTTAAAAATATAGACGAAAAAGAAGCAGTTAATCCGATAGAAGGGATAATGGTGTTACTGCAGGCAGTGGCTCGTGCTGCTGACCGAAGCAAAAGTGTAGGAGGAATCCCTCAACTATATGTAATCGATCACGGAAAAGTAATTTCTCCCAGAAGAAATAATTTAAAATTAGCGGAAGAGATTTCCCGTGCAGAAGGAAAAGGTTATTTTAATAAGGGGTTTGCGGTTGAGGCCTTAGAAGATTTGATTTACAAAGGGGCTAATTTTGAAACGGTTGAAGAAAATATGTTGCAGAAAACTAAAAACCCTAAAGCTTTGCTGCGGTTTCTGAGAGGATATTAACTTACTTCTTATTTCTGCCCCTTTTTCTTACCTGTTCGAATCGTTTTAGAACTGCGGCAGCTTCGGGACATTCTTCTTGATACCCTTCTAGAACTTTTTCAAAAACCGCAGGATATAAATTATAATGAGCGCTTTCTAACGCCCGATCTAATAAAGATAAGTCCGTAGCTTTATCTTCAATTTTTTCTGAAAAGAATGACAATCCAAAATCAATCAGATTAATTTCTCCGGTTTCTGCATGTTTGATCATATTGGAAGTGGTCAAATCATTATGGATGATGTTGTTTCGATGCAGTCTGCCCACTTTTTTGCCAATTTCCCAAGCCAATTGCTGATAATTATCTCCTTGCAGTAAAACATCTTTTAATTTTTCTCCTGGAACAAAATCCATTACAATGGACATTCGTTTATCACAAAATTCTAGTAAATGCGGAGCAGGATATTGCAGTTCTTCTAATTTTTGCAGAATTTTAGCTTCTCTTCTGGTTCTAAATTTACGCAAAGATTCGTCCAAGTGAGGAAGACGATAGCTTTTGCTAAACCGTTCTTTAATTACTTTACTATTATCTGAATGCAGGATCGCTTCTGCACCTTGAGCTATTTTTATCATTTCCATTAACTTAACCTATTTAACTTAGTAACTAAGTAACTTATTTAATCCAGAATTAACCATAGGCGGACAGTTTTTAAACTTTTTCCAAAATTGCTTCGATTTTATGTTTCAATACTTCTTTAGGAGCAAAACCAATAATCCGGTCTACTTCTTCGCCATGATTGAAAACGATTAAGCAGGGAATTCCCATAACCCCATAATCTTCAGCAACGGTGGGAAAATCTTCGGTAGAAATTTTAGTAAATTTTAATTTTCCAGAATACTGTTTACTCACTTCTTCAAAAACAGGAGTCAACATTTTACACGGACCGCACCAGGAAGCCCAAAAATCAACAATTACTGGAAGCTTTGACTGAAGAACTTCAGTTTCAAAGTTTTTTGCTGTTAATTCAATAACCATTTTACCAGAGGTATCTAATTACTATATAAATTCTACGAAACTAAAATGCTCTGTAAAAAAAAGTCACCGCTTAGGCCAAGACTTGTAGTCCAAAGCAAACAAAATGTTTATATATTATACAAGCCTTATATAAACAATCTAGGTTTAGTAAAATAAACGATTTAGATTTAGTAAAGATTTTAGAAAAGTGGTTGAGGAAAAGATGTTTAAAAAAAATAAAGGTTTTATTCTAGTTTTGATTAGCTTGCTTACTTTTTTAATTCTTTTCTCGGCTGCCAATGCTGCTGATGCGGATGTTGTTGCTACTGATGCAGGCGCAGTTGTTACTGATGCTGATGCTCCTCTGCTGGATACTTCTGCCGGCGCAACCGAAAATAAAGAACTGGCTGTTTCTTCGGCAGCAAACTTAAGCCCAGCCATAACTAGCTGCATTTATTATTTCTATGCTAAAGAATGCCCAAACTGTGTTCCCCTGGATTCATATTTTATAGGTTTAACTTTAAAATACCCTAAACTACAAGTGGAAAAATTTGAAGTATATCACAATTACCAAAATTATAAACTAGTGCAAGATTACTTTAATGCTTACAATATCAAGGAAAAAAATATTCCGGTCGTTTTTATCAGCGGAAGTTATTTTATTGGAACCGACTCTATTACTTCTTTTTTAGAAGAATCTATTAAAAAAAATCCTAATGCCTCTTGTCCTTTACCAGAAGAAAAACCAATTGGAGTTATTGGTAAAGGAGAACCACTAGATGTACTTAAAAGACTTACTTTCTTGTCTGTTACTACAGCTGCACTAACTGATTTATTTACTCCCGGGATGATTGCCTTGCTGTTGATCCTCTTGGCGATAGTCACTTTAATTGAAGAACTGGAGCATATGTTAAAGAAAGGCACCCTTTTTATAATGGGGGTATATTTAGCTTATTGTTTATTTGGTGTTGGTCTATTTAGTTGGTTAAATAATCATAGCCTCTACCTGTATTTCTACAAATTTATTGGTTTTGCCGCTATCCTTTTTGCAGTAGTAGGAATCAATATGTTCTTCAAAACGTGGCATTCGGTAATTAAAAAATATCCCGACTATCAGGAATCAGTTAAAAGTGCGGCTACGTTTGTATTGTCTTATCCGGGCGTGTTCTTGGTTGGATTTATCAGTGCTTTATTCACCTTTGCCGGAGTTAATAACACGTTTATCTTATTAAGAGATGTATACACAGGATATTCTGTAAAATCGGCTATCCTGCCGTTAATATTTTATTACGGATTGATATTACTGTTACTATTTGTGGTTCTGTTGATTGCCTTCCATTTTATCCGCCAACAGATGGAAGAGTATGCTACTCGCAATAAAGTCTCCGATGTAAAAGAAACGATGTGGAAAAAACATTATGTCCAGATCTTAAATTTCTGTATAAGAACCTTTATGTTGGTTTTAGGGTTAGTGTTATTGTTTATTTGAATTTTAGAATTTTAATAGCAAGCTTTTAATAGTGGGTTTATTTAAAAAAAATAAACCATGGGAATTGAAAATCTGCCAATAATCCGTAAAAGTCAAGATGACCTTAAAGTGGTTGAAAGAGCTGAACTTACTTTTAGGGATGGGGGGCGTGTTCTTGCTTATGTTGCCGGAAGAACTAGAGATGGCTTGTTAGTCTATGATAGTTCAGCAGTAAAGAAAGGCTCTGAGTTATATATAGAATTTAATTTTTTTTATTATGTAAAGGTTGGAAAAATTAGAAACTATATGCCTTTAAACCGGCGATTAGAACTGGTTTAAAAAATCAATTTAAATTAACAAGAATAACTATTTTCTAACAATTTTAACTAATTTAACTGTTGCAACTATTAACCAAACGCCGTTCAAAAGAATAAATGGCCAGCTACCCAGCGTAACTGCATAATAAACCAATAATCCCGAACCAATAATATTGATTAAATTATATTTAATCGTATTCTGACTCCATTTTTTATAGAATTCATCTAAGATAAAAGCTAGTAAAATAAAGACCATCCCGACCAGGCCGATTATAACATTGATTTCCATTTTTTATTTCACCAATGCAGCTAAATGCCGACTCATCTGGCGAACAATTAGTTTCTGTTTCTTACAGGTATCTATTAAACTTAATAAATATTTCTGATGCGGCAAATCCATTACGGAAATACTTTCATCCAAAGAAAGATTTTGTTCCAGCCGCTTATTAACTTCTTGGTAGGTTTTGGAAAGAGCAACAATATTTTCTTCAAAATCTTTGATATCCATAATAACATTCTGTAGTTTTAAGAATTCGTCGTGCAACAATTGGTGGGCAATAAATTTAAATTTAGTTTTATTTCCGTTTAAAGTAGTTAATTTTAATTCAATCAGATAATGAGAATAAGTAGTTAATTTTTGATTGATCAGCTGGTATTGCTTGATTTGAGAAAGGTTTTTTTGTGCTGCTAACAACCGAACATTAATTTCTGATTTAGTTTCTGCAGGAAGTCGATTTAAGAAAGGAAAGGTTTTGTTGGTATTGGACCGAAGCGGTTTAATCCAATGAGTTTGAAAGGTTTCTGCACATTCAGAAAGGTCCGGTAAAGTTTGAACTTCTCGTTTTAATTCCCGCAAATCCATACTTAGAATTAAGTTAAAGAGGTTTATAAGATTTATGTTAAAGTACGGACTTTAGTTTTAGAAACAGTTGGTTCTCTAATGCCGGTTTTAACCGGTTGTTTAACTACTTTTTCTCCCTGGTCTCCAACACATCCTCCGGTTTCTAAGTTACAAACACCTAACCAGACATTTAAGCCAGTGGTTTGTACTGTGCCAAGAGAATTGTACTGGCATTTTTGATTTGGCGGGCAAGTAATTTCAAATTTAGTAACTTGGTCAAAATTGGCAAAGGGATTGTAAGCAGCTACCAACATTTGTTTACCGTCAGCTTTAATGATGCCTCTCCAAAGGACTGCTTCGTTTGCTTTTCCTGTTGCAACCAGTTGATATAACTCTCGTGCATCTTTAGGGTGATATGTTTCGTAATTGCCATTAAAGAATTCATTATATTTAGATAACCGATACAACCCATAAATAAAATTATCATAAGCAATTCTATTCTCAGAAATTTGATTTTCAGTATGGACATAATCTGGGCTGTTAACATTGATTACATCAAAACCAAGAGAGTCCCAAACATACTGCCCTACATTTTTAGTAAAATAAGGGAAAATAGCTGAAGCATGAGCCAACCAGGGATCTAAGCCAGATAAGCCACTAATTCCAGGTGCATGAGACCTCATCCATTGATGAATCATAATTGGCTTCTCTTGCGAAAACGCTTTATTTGCATCGATAGAAAATAATTCATAGATAAGACCGCTTCCGGCAGTTTCCCAAGCTTTAGCATTATAGTTTTTACCATAACCATATGCATAATATCCGCTAGGAGCCAGAACATCTAAAGTGTTTTTTACTAAAGGCCCCAAACTATAGAAATCACTTTGGGGTTTGTTCATGTACTCTCCGAAATTAAAAGTAACGTAAGTGGCACAACTTTCTTTCCAATCGTCATGGGAACAGGTTTTGGTAAATATTTCATTTGAAGTCCATTGATTAAACGTATATGGTTCAGACCACAGCCAGCCATTGTATCCGAGGTATTGATCTAAAGGCACATCCCCATAAGAACCTATTTTCCCAGTAAACCCTTTTAATTTTGAATATTCGTTCAAAAAATTATAAAACCAGGCCATATCATGCTTGTATTGTGTTAAAAATTCTTGGTCAGACAGCTGTTTAAATGCGTCCGGAATATATTTAGCTGCTTCGGAATTTTTCCTTAGGTTTAAAATTTGTTGATTTGTTTGAACGCCTAGATTCCTTTCAATATCAGAAATTAATATATCTGCCTGAGGGATGGCATTTTTTGAATCAGAAAATAATTTAGCAAAGTATGCCAATTCTTTGTCCATACATTTTGTGAAAGCAGTTAAACTATTATTCCAAGGGATTGAATATTTATTAAATGGTTGGTTTACAGCACCGTCAGGTTCATCACACAAGCCGGCATTGCCGCCAAACGGACTGGATCCTATCGCCCGGTTTTTAGGGGGGAGAGATTCCAACTGTTTTTGCTCCAAGCCTTCAAAGGCCCCGATGTGCGTGAACCCTTTTCGCAAAGGAGCTGTTCCCACGTTTTCCACACATGGGCAAGACTTACAGTATGGGTAACAACCATTTAATTGAATCCCCTGATAAACTGCAGTTAACTTAGAATTTAAATTAAAATTAGGAAAATCATTCCAACCGATATTGGCATGAAATTGGATAGATTCAGAATTACCAAACGGGCTAGAACAAGACGGATCATTAGTATTAGTAAAACCCCAATCAACAAAACCATCATGATCATTATCAAGGCCATCAGAACATTGGGGCGTGCTCGACTTGATTAATTCCATCTTAACCGCTTTTCCCACAAATCCGTAGTCAGAAAAAATCCATAATGAAGATAAAGCAACTAATGAAATAATAGTTATAATAAAAAACAGCAAGGGTTTTCTAATTACTCTTTTCTTTACCCCTTTTTTAACTGTTTTCATCTTAATCTCTTTTTTTTAAATAATCATAATAGCAATATACCAGTAATAGATAATAATAAGATTTTTTTTATTCTTTATATATTTTTGTTTCCTATTGACTCAACCAAATAAAAATGTTTATAAAAGAGCTTTCTTTACTAGTTTATACATAGATGGTAATAGGTGTTAATCTGGATATTTTTGTACAAGTTGGAATAGTAGTTATTATTGCTGCTGTTGCGGCTTTTATTTTACGGTTGATTAAACAGCCGCAAATTCTGGCGTATGTTTTAGTGGGAATTTTTATTACTCCGGTACTGGGTTTAGTTACGGATACCAGCATTATTGAATCCATGTCCAGCATCGGTATTGCTTTCCTGCTATTCATTGTCGGTATTGAAATTGATATCAAAAAATTAAAAAGTGTTGCTCTGGTTTCTACTTTAGGCGCAGGAATTATCATCATCTTAATGTTCTGCCTCGGTTATGTAATTTCTCTCCTGCTGGGATTTTTAAGTGTAGAAGCGGCTTATTTTGGTTTAATGGTGATGTTTTCATCGACCATGGTGGTCATGAAACTGCTTTCCGATAAGCAGGAATTGAATACTTTACATGGAAGAATTATTGTAGGGATATTATTGTTGGAAGACGTGGTGGCTATTTTTGCCATCTCCCTCCTTTCTTCCATAAATAGTTTCTCATTAGCAATGCTGGGGATTGCTTTAGCCAAATTTGCGATTCTCTTTGCAGTTGCTTACTTGTGTAGTAAATATTTATTTCCAATCATTTTCAAAGTTGCTGCCAGAACCCAAGAATTATTGTTGATCTCTTCTTTAGCAGTTTGTTTTTTATTTTCCTTAGCTTTTCAGTATATCGGATTTTCCATGGCCATCGGAGCATTTATTGCCGGAGTTACTTTAGGTAATTTAGAATATAACTTGGAAATTGCCGGAAAAGTAAAATCTCTGCGCGACTTTTTTGCATTGATTTTCTTTGTTTCTTTAGGGATGGGCTTGTCCCTAACTGTATTTAAACAGATGTGGGTCCCTTTAATTGTTTTAGTTATTTTTATTGTCCTGCTAAAACCATTGATTATTATGGTCGTTTGTTCCTTGTTTAAATACACCAAAAAACCTTCTTTCCTTACTGCCGGATCTTTAGCACAAATGGGGGAATTCTCTTTGATTATTGCTGCTCAAGGCCTGATTTTAGGACATATTTCCCAGGAAATCTTTTCTTTGGTGGTTTTAGTTATGTTAATTTCCATTACCATTACTTCTTATTTTATCCAGTACAGCAACTGGTTCTATAAAATATTACAGCCCACACTGCATATTTTTGATGGATTTACCACAGAACGATTGGAATATCTTCCAACCAAAACACCGCCAAAAATAGTCCTATGCGGGTATAATCGGATCGGCTATAGTATTTTAAAAAATCTAAAAAAATTAAAAACAAAGGTGCTTATTGTAGATTATAACCCTGCAGTAATCCATGATATGGTTGAAGAAGGATTTCATTGTATTTACGGTGAAGTTGCCGATGAAGAGATTATCCATCGGATGAATTTAAAACATATTGAAATGCTTATTTCTACTGTTCCTGAATTAAAAGATAATCTATTCCTGCTTAAGAAAACCCGAGCCGTAAATAAGCACGCCCAGGTCTTTCTGACTGCCAACAATATTGATGATGCTTTAAAACTATATGATAACGGGGCAAATTATGTTATCCTTCCCCATTTCTTAGGCGGAGAACACACAGCCAATTTAATCACTAAAATAAGAATCAATAAGATAGATATTATAGAAGAAAGAAAAAAACAGATTATAACTCTTAAAGAAAGAAAAGGTATTGGCCACAAACACCCCAATACTTAAGTCAAAGTGATTTATTCTACAGAGCCAATTGTTAGTACTTATTTAGTTGCGTTCTTGGTGAGCAGGGCACGGCGCGATTACGGCATCTGAGTTTATACTCAATTTTTGGATGCCGTGCGCCTCCATTGGCACTGCTCACTCACTTAACTAAATAAGTACATTGTTAAGAAACATTAATAAAACCGCTCTCTTTTTCTTTATATATGAACTTTGAAAAAATTCCGCCGGTAGATTCTAGTAAAGCTTTATTAGATCATGCTTTTAAAAAAGCCAGAGAGCAAGGGAAATTAAAAGACCTGAAAGGTAATTGGCTGCAAATAATCAGGAAAAAAGAATCGCTGAAGTTAGATATAATCAAAGACGTACTCGTAACCCGTATGGAAAAAATTATTCAAACTTTTCCTGACATAGAACACCTACCTAAGTTTTATTTAAGATTGATGGAGTTAACTTTAGAGCCAAGTCAACTGAGAAAATCGCTGGCAGCACTAAATTGGGCAAATAAAAAAATACGTTTTTTCCAGAAAGAGTTTGTAAGTAAGATCAATTTGACTAAAGACCGGAAAAGTATAGGCGACGTGTCCAGACAATTTTATGGGCGGGTTTCTTCAGTATTAAAACAAATCAGTTCTAATTTAACTTATTTGGAAGAAAGCAGGAAAATCATGCGTTCTTTTCCAGATATCAAAGAAATGTTTACGGTCTGTATTTATGGTTTTCCCAATGTAGGCAAGACTACACTGTTAAATAAGCTTACGGCCACTAAAGCAAAAGTTGCTGCGTATGCTTTTACAACTAAAAGTATTAATACCGGTTACTTGATTGCAGACAAGCTTAAAGTACAGGTAATTGACGTTCCCGGAACTTTAGATCGAAAAGAGATGAATGATATTGAAATGCAGGCTGAACTGGTAATGACCGAGCTGGCTGAAGTAATTATTTATGTTTTTGATTTGAGTGCCTATTGTGGTTACTCCGTTAAAAAACAGGAAGAGCTGCTGCAGAGATTACAGAAATTGCAGAAAATAAATCAGAAAAAAATATTTGTTTATTTAAGTAAACAAGATTTATCAGAAAGTAGACCTCCGCCAAGTTTTAAATATAAGTATTACTCTTTAGAAGAATTAAAAAGAGGAATCTTAGCGCTGGCCAGAGAAAAATATTTAGTTAGGGAAAAAGAACTGGCTGAAGAATTAGCCAGAGAAAAAGATTTGATTGCTAAAGAAAAAGAAACTGCTGAATGAAAAATATCAAATGAATTTCAATAAAAAAAATATTTCAGCTGAAAATTATGGGCGTAATTTAAATAGCGAGAAAACTTTTCTTTATTTTTTTATCGTATTGATCTTTTTCTTGTTGATTGGCTCTTCTAATAAATTTCCTGGACTTACTTATTCGCCTACGGGTGCAGCAATTTCCACTAAAATTCTTCAGAACACTAATTATATGGTTGGTTTTATGGTCTTTGCTTTTTTATTAGTGGCTTTATTTTTAGCTTTTTCTCTGTTAAAAAAAGAAAAAAGAAAAAAACAGCAGTTAGAATTGCCTGAAGAAAATATTCCCCTTGCTACTTTAAACAAAAGAAAACCTTTACATGAAAATTTAGATCAAGTTAATCTGGAATTAAAAAATCTCCGAAAAGAAAAAAAAGAATTGATAAAAAAGAATAAATTGGTTAGTTTGCCGAATCCAGACAAAATAAAATTAAGCCAAGCAGCAAATGAAGAAAATTATTTCCTGCAAAGTTCGGACAAGCCTGTAATTATGGAAGTTCCGCAGGACAAAAATAAATTAGATCAAGATTTGGCAAAGGTCGAAAAAGAGATTGATCAGCTGGATCAACTAGAATTTAAAAAAGTAAAAATTCTGGATGAAATTCCCCCTATGCCTTTAGGCACCAATTCAATTGAAAAAATAAAGCTGCAAAAAGAGTTAAAGAAAATAATTGCTGCTCTTTTTGAAAGGAAAGAAAGATAAAATAAACTGATATTATTATTATTATTATTATAAGATTGTTCTTAATTATTATTGCACGACTACTTTGCAAGAACAAGGCAGCTTTTTAGCAGAAAGGGATAATGCTACTTTTCCTATTTTAACATTTGCTTTATCCACTCGTAATTCTAAAACAGTTTGTCCTTCTTTCATTCGAGCAGCACAACTAATAGATTTACCATAGGACATTTTCATACCTGTGCTCATACGGTCTGCTCCTGCTCCTGAAGCTAAAGGGTTTTCTCTAAGAACGTGGAAAGGATAAACTTTAAGTCTTAAATGGAAATTTTTTCCCAAGGTTTTTTCTAAGTATCGGTTAGAAATTAATCGCGCAGATTCTAAAGAATTATGGCGAAGGTTCATACTTCTGCATACATTTAATTTAACCACGGCGTCATAGGTTTTATTTACAGTACCCATATCAAACTTGATTATCTTCATATGGGGGAATCCACCTCGGACATAGTTCAGTTTAGTAAACTTACTGATCCTAGTATAAGGGCGCTCTAGATTCTGATATGCTGCGTTTTTCCTTAATTTTCCCATTTTGCTAAAAGAAGAGAGCTTATTTATAAAAGTTTCTGAAAAAGGGCACAATTCGAAAAGTGAGTGATTTTGCTCGTTTTTGTAATTAGCTTT
>ERZ1292625.1851-Hain-H41-01um-R1-1851-length-22218-cov-6_pt1 | contig 22218 bp, 56 predicted proteins | sample MGYA00564400_ERZ1292625 | MGnify/ENA primary metagenome ERZ1292625 (study PRJEB36523, sample SAMEA6512639) | groundwater metagenome | collected 2019-01-08 | study: AquaDiva: Metagenomics assemblies of 32 groundwater samples
TTTCTTTACCGTATTTAATTCCTAGTTGAACAATACGCTCTCTTTGTTTAGGAGATAGTTTAGCGTTCTGTTCTCTGATGAATTTCTGTACTCGTTTTAATTTAGCTTCATTAACAATAAGTTCACCATCAACTTCTTCGTATAAGGGCTTGTCTTTAGTTTTATTTTTCATATCTATTTTTTTATTAATAAATTAGAATGGTAAATCATCTTCTTGAGTGCCACCACCCGAAAAATCTGTAGCTGAATTATTGTTTGAACCATTGTTTGAATTATTATTACCCGAACTAGCGTTTCCTTCAATACGCCAAGCGTCTAATGTGTTGAAATATTTGACTTCATTTTTCGGACTAGTCCACTCCCTGCCCCGTAAATTAAAGTGAACCTTTATTTCGTCTCCGATATTATATTTATCAATTAAATCAACTTTGTCTTGCGTTAGCTGAAAGGAGATGTGTTGAGGGTACTGAGACGAGTCGTCTGTCAAAACAAAATCTCTCTTCTTAAATTTTTCTGATACTTGTTGCGTATCGCCTTTTACTTTTAAAATTCCTGTCAAATCCATTGTGCTGTTTTTTTTAGTTTATGTCTTTAAGCTCCTTTAATTGTTTTTCCAATTCGGATATTTTTTGTTCTTTTGTTTTTTCTGCATTTGGTAATCCATTCCACATCAACATACAAGATAATGTCATAGCTTTTTGCAACACTATAATTTCCTTAGATGAATCACGATTCAATCTTTCTATCTCTGTTTTTAAATCTATTAAAGGCTGAACCATAGCCATGTTTGGTTTCCAAAGCATGTTGTGTGGAAGAGTATACCACTACCATGCGTATAGTCGGCATAAGTTAACAACAACTCAAATAGTATTGTTATTAATAAAAGCAATAATAATGTTTTTTTAGTTTTCATTATTTAAGTTGTTGTCTTAGGGGCTTTTTTAGGCTAATTAGATAAATCGTACCATTTTTATTCAGCATCCTATATTTAGGCTTTACTTTATCTCTTTTGATTATTAGCATTAGTGTCCTTGTATTTTATCAAGCGTCTTCTGTAGTTGCTCAATGCTATTTTCGATTCCTTTTAAATAAAAGTATGTATTACGATTGGTAATTCCCATCTTTCCCATCTCATCAGAAACACGATTCTCTCTACGTTCGTTCCAAATTACTTCTTGTTCCAAACGGTACTTCAATAGCTCTTCTTTATGTGCTTCAAAACCATCGGTATCTTCAATGTCCCAACAAGGGTCGTGTCTCCAACCATCTTTTAGTTTTTGGATTTCATCTGCTGATTTTACAGGGAATTCAGTTGCATTCATGGAAAATATATTTGTATTGTTTGACCGTTAACAATGCAAACATACAAAAAAATATTAAAAACCAATAATATGTTGATAACTTTTTGTGGGAAGATTATAATTAGATGTCAATATTGTTGAGAATTTTTGACATCAATCGAGCATCGCCATAAGATTCTAGGCTAAAGTCGTATTCAGAATATTTCTTTTTTCTTCTTAGCATTATAACTGCGAACGCACCAATAAAAAATCCAACGAGATGTGCGTGATTTGCAAAATCAACCCATTCTAATTCACGGGTTTCGGGATTAACGTATAGGTATTTTGATTCGGTGCACTCTCCTGCTATTCCATGATGCAGGAGTTTTTCTTCTTCTGTGTATCGAACCATTTTACTGCGAACAATAAAATATTTGCTCGTCATTGTATAGTATGTATTTCTAATAAATCTAAACATTGTTTTATGCCGCTATTTTTACTTGATTTCCAATTACATTCTTCTCGCTTCCAAATTGTTTTATTGCATCAGCATACAATTTACTACCGCTCAGTGGGACTTGAAAGTGAACACGGTCATCGTAGCTTCCAAATGTTCCGCCTCCGCCCCACTGCAAACCTAAGTCCTTTGCAATGTCTAGAACACCCGATTTCCTCCATTTTTCATCAGACGAAGCCTTCATTATCATTGAACCATCTTTTTTACTTACGAGGTTTATATCAATCGCTAATCCAAAGTTGTGCAAACTTCCAACTTTAGCATTACTTGGATTCTCTAGATGTAATTGTGCTTGTTTTGCGAACGAACGAAACCCGCTCGTGATTAATACTTTATAATTGGTGTTCTTTTCAACCTCATAAATAAATTTTCTGAATAAATCTTGGTATTTCGGATGTAGCTCTTTTAGAAAGGATTCTTGCTCTTTTGAAAATGCATAGTTAATAACCTCTTTGGCAACCTTCTTTATATCTTTTCTGAATGTGTAAATCAGCGTACCCGATATAATAATACCGAGTCCGATTCCAAGCCAAATAGCACCTGTTTTAGTGATTTTCATGATGCCATAAAAATAATCAATTATTTGATACAAATTACAAGAAATGTTAACAACTTTTTTATGCAATAATGTATTTTGTATCAAAAAAGTGTTTATGTTTGTATCCAATAACGGTCAAACAATATAACTTATAATATTTATGGAGGTATCTACAAAGACGTGGAATGCATTTAAAGATGCTAAATGTAGGCTTGTTAGTGTTGATGAAAATCAGACGAAAATGGTTTTTGATGCCCCAAACAATAAATTAATAATATTGTTCCCCGAAAGAAACAGATTGCGAGTGCATAAAATTATTCGTAGAGACCAACTAAACAACATGCCAATAGTCGACTATAATTTATTGGAACATCCTGAAATAATAGTTGAAAACAACAAGCATTTAATATCGGCTTTAGAATCAGTAAAAAAACTAAAAAAATAACATGAACGCAAGAGACGTAATAGAAAACAATAAGTTGATTGCTGAGTTCATGGGAGCAAAGGTTGCTAATGAAGACCACACCGAATACAATAAGGATGGCTCTGTAAAATATACCCCAAACGAAGATGGGTCAAAGTGGATTATAGAAATTTGGACAAGACCACAAGGGATTAATGATGAAATGTATAAAAGGTGGGGTTGGGGAGATTATACAATGGGAAAATGGTATTATAATACATCTTACGAATGGTTAATGCCTGTAGTTGAAAAAATAATTAAATTCAAATACGAAGATGACGACACAGCTTATCTAAGAACATTCGGTATGATGAAGGAGGGAAAAATAATGGTTAGGTTTAATAGACATCAGCTTTTTAGTTCCGATACATTAGTTGAAGCAACTTGGTTAGCTGTAGTAGATTTTATCAGATGCTATAACGAACAAAATAAATAACATGGAAACAACAAAAGAATATGATGTGGTATTAATTCCTTCTACTGAGATAACTGACATAATCAGTGTAACTCAAGGAGCAGGAAAAGGAGGTTTGTTTTGTCGTGAATATTACGGAACAGCATGGGAAGACATGGGAGATTCATATATGGAATTATTTTTTATTTCTGATGGTAAAATTAAAGCAGGTGACGTGGTTTTAGTCCCAACTGTTGTAAATGGTGAAATAGATTGGAAGCAAGAAGTTAAGGTTTCTATTGCAAAATCAAATTATGCACCAAGCCCTTATGTTATAAAGGTTGTTGCATCTCAGAATAAATTGCTTACTCCTTCTTCATTAATTCACAAGGCATTCAATCTTCTTTATGTAGACCGACACAACAAAAATGAAGTAATTACAAAAGCTAGTTTGGAGACAGAAAAAATTTGTGTTCAAACAGGTAATGCTTGTGGTTTTCCTTGTAATGGAGAATGCGAATCTACAATTAAGGTTGATTCAGAAAATTGTATAATGATTAAATCATACAGATAACATGAAAACAAAACCAACACTTCCTTATTTGAAACAAATTTTCCAATTAATTGGATGTTTGTTATTATTGATTAGCCTTTCTTTTCAATCATGTACACAAAGCGATGAAAAATATATCGAGGTTGCTGACATATTGGATATTAGAAGAGATGATGATGGAGAACTGCATTGTCTTTTAATGATTCAACATAGTGGATTCACAAAACAATATCATGATATACCTACATCTTCTTATTGTATTTATATGGAGGATGATATTGGCGTTCCTTATGCCCAAGTTCCATATACTACATCGTATGATGTTGGAGGAGGAACTCACGAAACAGATTTTACATCATACGGAGATGACAGGAAACTAATAATCCATTTGCCATTAAAATATGAAATGCCATTTTTTGTTGACTAACAAATAATTATATATAAACCTAAACCTAAATAATATGAGCACAAATTTAACCTTAGAACAACAATTAGTTGCATCAGAAAAAAAATCACAGGAGATTCGTAATGAAATCGAAAAAAGAAATGAAGCCAATAAGCCTATTGGGATAATGAGTAAGATAAATGGCATTTCAGATGTTTTAGAAATATTGGGAGCTGACGAAGGGAAGGATGTTATAAAAATCGATAAGTTTGACGAAGCAGAAACAAACGTCATCAAGAACGTGATTAAGAAGATGCGAATCGTGAAAGTTTACAATGAGGGGCATGTTTTCAAGCGAGGTGATAAACGCCATTATCCTTACTATGATATCTCTTCGGGTTTCGTTTTCAGCGCTACGTTTTACGATAATACGAATGCGCGTACGACTTCCGCTCCTCGCCTTGCTTTCAAAAACCGTGATTTAACGTTGGATTACGTGAAAAAATTTAATGACGTTGAACAAGGAATTATTGAATTTTAACTGATTTTGGCGAAGCCAAAAAAATTTCAAAACAATGAAATTCAAACTAAAAAAATACAAACATGAAAGTAATTGTATCATCAAAAACTCTTTATAAGAGGTTATCTGAAATTGATTTTGATAAAGAATCGGTTTATAACGTTGTTCTTGAAGACAACGTGTTAAGAATAAATGCCAATACCAAATCAGTTGAAGTGTATTGTGAAACAGTAACGTTCAAGGCTTCGGTAAAACAAGCAAATAGAAGATGGGATTGGATAAAAGAGTTGTGTAACAAAGTTGAAGAACAACCAATCGTATTAGAGATATACGAAAACGGGGTTAACGTCATCTTTCAATATTAAAATTGACCATGAGCTTAAAATATAATTTGGTAGGCTATATTTCAGGAGACACATTTGCTAGTAAAGGCAATTCGCACTTTTCCGATAAGAACGGATTCGTAGCTTGTGGAACAAAGAATAAATTTGGAATGGATTGCTCTATTGAGATTAGGCTTGTTTCGTATACGGAGTTTTATACCGACCAATCTTTGCCATTTAATGCCACAGATAAATTAAATAACCGTAGAAACCATTTACCACTTGATTGCTTTATTACCTGCAAGAAGTGTTTAAAATACATTGAAAAACAATTAAATAAAACCCAATAAAATGGCTAGTAAAAAGAACGATTATATTATGGAAAATCAAGAATTGATTTCTTGCTTAACCTTACTGATGAATGTTTATAAGGATAAAATTAGTAAGAAAGATAAAATTACGATATTAAAGTCGATAGACAAGTTAAAATCAAAGGACGATGTTGTTAGTTCTGTTGTAGTATATGGGAACGGACACCGCACTTCAAGGAAGAATAGTAGCGTTTTTTTATCAGGTGGCTATCCTGATAATTTCTTGGTATATTTGAACGAGCTGTCAGGACTAAAATCCAAGTTTAATCTTAAAAAGGATAAGCAATATCGGGTTACAATTGAGGAAATGAAAGACGAGCCTAGAAAGAAAAAAACAAAGTAATTATACTGTTAGGATGGAAACAGAAGAAGAACTGAAAACTATTAAAAATTATGCAAAGTTAAAAAAGGTTACACCTGCTCACATATATAAACTGATAAAGGAAAGCCGAATTACTCCATTTGTTATTGATGGTGTTTATTTTATTGACCTTTCAAAATATCCAACGAGCATAAAAAACTATGGTAACTATATACGAGTCAAAACTATTCTAAAAAACAACCCACCTCTACGGAGTAACAAATAAGAAGATGAAGGGCAGGTTACTAACAAAAAAAGAGGAGATAAAGTATTCGACTCAAATGAAAAGTCTTGAATTACAAATGGATAGATTTATTTTTGGATTTAAGAAACAATGGAGAATCGAGAATACAGGGATTGTACGATTGTATTTTGGGAACTCTGATGGATATACAAAATTCGGTTCTTTTATTCCTTTTAACTAACAACCAATAGACACTTATAAGATGAAAGATGAAATAGAAAAGATAATTAGCCGATTAGAAAACCTAATCAATGACATGAATCTGCCAATAAGAGCGGAGTTGCACTTAGATGGGATGAAAATTTCTATACCCGAAATAGTGAAGCAACTACAATCCCTCTCCCTCCCAACAGAAGCGGTAGAGCCTGATGGGTATGTAAAAGAAAGTGATATAATTAACTCTGAATCTGAGCCATTCTCTCCATTCAGCTCAAAGGTTATTTCCGTTTACTTTTCCCCAATCAAAGAGAGCGAACAACCGAAAGAAAATGTTATTTATATTAACCAACACACTGAAACAGGAGTGATATATGGATGCTTTTACAATAAAGAAAAAGCTGAAAACTTTTGTTCTAATTCAAGTAAAATTGTTGTAAGAACATTGCAGGTTGCAGATGCGGAACAAGTTAGTGAATGGAATAAATATAAAGATGAGAAAACAGCAAAAGTGGGCGAAAAGAAAGAGGTGGACGATTTAACAAGAAGACTTTATAAATGTGGTGTAGACAATGCTAAGTTAATCGGAGAATTGAATAATTTAAAATTAAAGTCGGAACAAGTAAGCGAACTGCCGAAAGATGAGGATAAGTGGATAAGTGTTGATTATGAGTTACCAAAAGAAAAAACAACTGTAACAGTCAAAGCAACATTTTACCCTAATGATGGGTTTTACCTAAATGGTGTTAGATTTTATCCTGAGAAATATATGTTGCAGAATCACCACTCAACACCTAAAGCATAAGGAAAAATAAAAAAATGATTTTAGAATATACAATACCTAAGTTAGAAGCCAAGATTAAATTAGCGAATGAAACAAATGAGTGTCAAGAGGAGCGATTTTTGATTAATGAGCTTGTGACCTACGATAAAATATATTCAGCATTCAATTGGTTGTTTGATAATAATGTTGATTTTGAAACAAAACGAACAAAAGACAGATTCATAATTATAATAAAACCCTCACATGGCAACAATTAAGCAAATGAACAGGTTATTGACCGACTACCTTATTCCCGAAGGCTCAAAACAACGAGAGCTCATAGGCTACAAAATTGGATTTGAATTCCATAAGGATTGGAGTATGTTAATGTTGGCAGTAACTAAGGCTGTTGGTGACGGGCAAATAATGAAAGACACCAAACAGTTATTTTGGTATGCAATCTATCCTAAAGCGAAGAACATTGGAACATTTGAAAATAGTAAATATATAATAGAAGGGTATTATTGTGCATTCACAAACGATGGAAGAGGCAGAATGGGGCACGGGGAAAAGTTTAATAAGAATTTTTTAAAGAAAACACAAAAACTAGCAATTCATTATTCTCTCTACAGGTTGGTGAAAAACGGATTAGAATATTAAAAAATAAAAAAAATGAAAACAATACATATTAACATTTGGGACGACTATTATGAGGACGACTACATTCCCGAAGGCGAGAAACAGGAGACTTATATTTATGTGGAAAACAGTGACCTCTCACACGATAAGCAGAGAGAATGTTTGCAATATCTCCTTGATTGGATGATAGTAAACGTAAAATTGGAAGGAGTAAAGATGTGGCTATTTTTCTATGTGTCGAAAGACAAATATCCCAATTTGGTAGGAACAGAACATGAATGGTGTTTATTTGATAGATGGGAAATCAGGATTGAAAACTTAACTCACGAAAGAAGATATGAACTAGTAGAGGAATTGGAGAAAGCAGATTTGCACGATGATGTAATTCCATTTGAAATAGATTCATCATCATAATAATAAAACTAAAAAAAGACACTTGGTAAAATAAATAGGAAATGGTTATACCAACAAAAAATAAAGACAAAAGATTGTTCATGGAAGATTTCCGTCTATTTTTAAACGGAATGGAGTTTAAAGAAATCGCTCCTAGATATAATATCACATGGCAAAATCTTGGATTTAGAATTCGCAAGACTCATGATTTTTTAGAAAAAACTCTTGAACAAAATAAAATAGAATATCCAACTAAACGGTATGGTGGACACAAACTATTAACGGCTAGAGAGAATAAGAATTTTTGGCTTAGGGTTATTGATGATTATGAAAAAGGAAGTTTTCCTTTTGAAATACAAATACCTAAAGCTGTCGATTATAGAATCAACACAAAAAATAATGAACGAGCATTCCGTAATTGGTCATTGAAGACAAAAGGATTTGTGAATATGCAAGAAAAAGAATGTTGGGACAATGCAGTTCAATGGGCAGTGAATCGACTTGGTAAAAAGATTAACATTTTAAAAGAAGAGCTAGTTGAAAACGAGATAGACGGGTGCGAATCATGAAATTTGTTGAAACTATAAAAGGAAAAGAACAGGCATTTGTTTTTCAGAACAAAAGACTAGAATTAGAATACATTGAAGTTTGTGAAACAATTTGGGGCTGTATCCCCTGCGATGTAATTTGGGCGACCGAAACTTCGATTTATAAAAATCATCTTCAAAAACTAAAAAAATGATTAAAAAACAAGAGTTAATTCATTTTGCTAAATTTCTCGATGAAGGATGTGACCACTTCGGAATTGGTTATATTCAAGTGAAGGTTGATGATTATTTGAAATTGCTAGAAAAAGAAAGAGAAGCCCGACAAAAACAAGCCAACGATTTGATTGATGCAATTAAAAAAGAAGACCTTGATGAATATTGCTCTATTTATGATATTCCAAAAGGGTGGGTAAACATTGAAGACTTCCTCCCAATGATGTTAGCGGTTGATTTTTTGACAGGCACAACTTATAAAGTAAAAGATAAACAAGGAGCGGAGTTTCTGAGTATCATTGGAGACCATAATACTTGGTATTATTACGCTAAAGAAAATGGAATAACACATTGGTATAATGAATAAAAACTAAGAAAATGGGAAAAGACTTATTTTGGAAAGTAACTCCAAAACCAATTGAAGAAACCACTCACGAGTTGTCTTATTCAACAATGCACTATTTAAGGAAATTATTTAATCAAGAAGAGGAAGACAACACGGATTATTTACATGGTTATGAATTAACAGCATATCATTCTAGTCTAATGTCTGACGCCTTGCCAAATCTTTCTAAAACAAGTACTGCCGAGATACAAATAAGAGAGGATTTTCTTGTTTTAATAGAGGCAATTGCACAAGTTGAGTCAATAACATTAGTGGTAAAATATTAACAGTTTATGCAGGAAGAATTCCAACCCGATAAAGATAAATTAGTAAAGATTTACACCAAATACGATGTTTGTGGAAAATGCAAAGGAGCGTGTTGTAAATCATACGCAGGTATTTATGCTCCCGAAGATTTTGGGAATAATATTTCTGTGGACTATATAACTGCTTTACTTTTAACTAAGCGGTTTGTTATTGATTTCAATGATGCAATTTATGCAACAGACAATGTTCCAACGGTTACTGAAAAAAACTATTTCATTCGTCCTAGACACGTTGATGAAGCAGTTTTGGAAGTAAGTAGAAGTGGAGTCTGTATAAATTGGTCTCATAACAGTGGTTGTTCTTTAAGTGAAGAGAAAAGACCATATCAATGTCGGATGCTTGTTCCATTAATAGAATACGGCACACCTTGCAAATATAAATCAGAAGACAAGGCGAGTGAACCCGATATGGCAGAAAGGTGGAAATCGTACCAACATATAATTAAGGATGCCAAAAGAAGATTCAAAGTTTTAGCCACAATAATCACAATTGACGAGACTGAAATGAGGGGCGATATTGATGCATTAATTGAAAGTATTAAGTTTAAAATAAAAGCTCTCTACGAGAAAGACGAAGAGATATAATTGTTCATAACTATTATTGCATTTTAAGTTATAATTAAATATTTTTGTCACTAGATGAGCAATATTATAAAAGGATAAATTATTAAGCATAATAAGTTATTCTTTTATAATTAACATTAGATAGCTTTAAAACCTCACGAAACAATATGAGTTACTTTTATATAATTCCTGACCAACAAACGCCAATTACTCCTGAAATAACGGACATAAACGATTATATAAATGCCAATATTGAAATCTTGAAAAGGTTTTTATCCTTTGCTTCCTGTCAAAATAATGCGGTCGGATTAGCAGGGAGTCAAACATCCTACGATGAGGCTCGTTTTATGCACAGGGTTTTTGCTCTTCGGAATTTAAAGGATAAATCTTGGAGGCTAATAATTAATCCTGTTATTGTAGAATATATCGGAATGAAGGAATTAAAAGATGAAGGATGTTTGACTTGGAAAGGAAAAAGAATTATTGCTGAACGGAGTCGATTTGTAAAAGTGTCCTACTATGATATTAATGGAAACTATTTTGAAAATGAAATTTATAAAGGTTTTGAATCGCAAATATGGCAACATGAAGTTAATCACCTAAATGGAGTTGAAGAACGAATTGAAGAACTTAGTTTTAAATTGCCAAAAGAAAAAGAGGTTGGACGAAATGATGATTGTCCTTGTGGTAGTGGAAAGAAATATAAAAAGTGTTGCATCTTAAATTAAATAATTATGCTGACAGAAAAAATTATTCCACTAGAGTTGTTATCCATCAAGTTGACACAGCCTGTAATCCCGACAATTCAGGAGAAATATGGTAAATGCGACATATTGTTGAGTTTTGAAGATGAAAGTGTTATGGCAATTGTCGCTGAGAATGGTTGGAAAAAAAATTATCCAAACATGGCTCACTTTATTGATGACGTGGGAGAGATTCGTTCTTTTGATAATGTCACATTTGAAGATTTAGGAATAGCTATCAGAAATAAATATCCCCAAGTAGTAAAGGTGTGGAGAACGCACCTTCCGATTCTTGAGGAGTTGTATGGAGAAAAAATTACAGATTAAGACAAGATATACCAATTAATGCCAAACATATAAAAACAGCAATAAAATGACAACGACAAAAAAATCAAAAAATCCGATAAAAAGATTTTTCACATGGCTGAATAGTTCATCAAACAACAATAAAGAGAAACTCTCACAAATTTCTTTCGGACAATCAGGATTAGATGATACCTATTTGTTTGATTTCAAAAATTGGGCGAGTTCTTACAATGGTGGTGGGGGCGTTAATTTCCAAAATGACAATGATGGAGACATAGGAATAGCCACTCACCCTCAGCCAATGATGGCTATGGGGTCTCCAAACGTTACCAATAAGTCTGCTCCAACAAAAATTAAAATCAAACCTGTTGATGTATTAGTAGAGTTGGAAACAATTCCTACTCCTTTTTCTTTAGCATTACTTGATGAAAAAATTGAAATTCTAAAAGATAAATCAAAATTGATTGTTCAACACTATGCCAAAAGAGAAGTGGATGCTCTTATTGTCCGATTACAGAACAGAAAAAAGTTTACTGAGCACCGAGCGTTTTTTGATAGGTTTGACAACACCACCGATGAGAAGATTGATAAATTATTAGCGAAATATGATTTGGTTATGAAAACCTCTGATATTTTTATTCCCGAATTTCCTGATGATGCAATTGCTACCATGAAGGCATACACAGAGAAGATGGCTCTAATTTGCGACAAGAAGCCCGTGTTTTATGTAATTGCAGAACCACAACTTTTTAAGAAGGCTTATGAGAAGCGTGACCCAATTTTATTGGTACAAAGTCCGTTCGGTTTCTATTGGCAAATCTGCGGAAGTTGGGACAAAGAAATGCTACTCCTGTCGGAATTATAGAAGATAAATTATTATGGGATATAAATTAATTAGTTTAAATAAGATATAAATTATAATATAATCAATTAGAATAAAGCCAAAAACCATGACAGGGCTAACAACAGACATTTTATTGGTGATGCTAAAATCACAATTAAAAATTAAAGAGGCTATACAAACTAGAATATACAAAGAAGGTACTCCTAGTTATACTTTTGGGCTTCTCCTTGTAACCAAAGTGGAGATAAGGGAAATAAGAAGCCAAATTTTAATGATTGAGAACGAAAACGCAGAACAAAAATCATGAGACATACATACAAAACAGAAAAAGACAAAGATGGCAACCTAATGCGATATAAGTGTTGGATTGAAGTTTTCAAGGATGAAGATTCAGGAAAGCCAATTTCAATTAAACGCCATGAGCTAATTAAAGTGAATGGAGAAAAAGTTCGATTCTATGGAATGTCAGAATTGAAGCGAATGAGTCCGTCACAACGTAAGAGCATTCAAATTAAATTCAAAAAAGCTCCTAACAGAAGATAAGTAAAATGGCAATCGAATGCAAGAAAGCAAAATTTGCAACAGAGAAGGATGCGGATTTTTTTATTCAAAAACTAAAGGCAACATCCAAGAGGGCAAAAATTCCAACTAGTTCGTATTTTTGTCAAAGATGTACTTCATGGCATTTGACAAGCCTAAAACAAAACGAATGGAAAGAAGCAACGTCTTTGAAGAAACAGCTTGAATCATTGAAGTTGGCTCACAAAGAAGAAGTGAAAGTTTTAAAGGAGCAAATATCACTATTGAAACAAGAAAACACAAAAGAGGTTAATGTTGATTCTCGAATTAAGAAGATGAACAATACACTGCTTGAGAAATTAAAAACAATTAACCGATTGAGACAAGACAATAAAGATTTGATTTCAAAAAATATTCAATTAGAAAAAATAGTAAATAATAAGTAGAATGACAACAAAAGAAAAACCTTCAATTTTCAAAGACGATATGCATGACCACTATTGGATAGAAGATGAGATTCTTTTTGAATCTTATTGGACAATTAGAGGTTTGCGTTTTCGTAGTTTATTGGAAGTTAAAGGAATGAAGGATAACGAAAATTGTTCGGAAGAGACAATTCAAGAAATTGCAAAAAAATACAAAAAAATGAAAAAATGAAATCGGAATCAAAAAATGATAAGTTTGTTCTTGGAGGATGCGTTATCCTTTGGTTAGTATTGGTTGCAGAAGATATTTTAATTCACTATGGAATAATCTAAAATCATGGAAATAGAAAAAATATCACTAGCGAAAGTTTTTAGGGTTGCTTTGGAAGAAAAGAAGTATGTTAAAAAATACGTAGAGTATTCTTTTGGGAATGGAGGCATGTCTTTCTGTCTTGAATTAGAAAGTGGAATGAAAATAAATTTAAGAGTGTACGATTATAAATCGGCTATTTGGTTTATGGGATTCTCGCAAAATTTTGACACTAACATAGGTGTAGAGTTAATCAAATTATTTGATGGCACATCGTCTGACGAACAACAAAAAAATAAGGACACTTTGGGAGAATTTCTTCTGAATAAATTTGGAGAAGTTATTTTGAACTAAAAAAATAATACAATGGAAAAGTTATTAAAGGAGCTGTTGGAGTCAGCAAAGAAAGACAAGAAAGGATTAAAGCAGTTGACGAATACGGCTGTCAGATGCCAAAATTTTGAGTTGGCTTCCCAACTTCGTGCATTAGAATTAAAATTGTTTCCTGAGACAAAGGAGCAAAAAGATGCTAAGAAATTAGTAAAAGACCTTGACCTTGTTTTTAAAAATGTTGGATTGGCAATTGACCATGAGAAAATTTGGGTTATTCAAAAAGCATTAGAAGTTTACGGCAAGAAGAAAATGAAGATGGATTTGAAAGATGCATCTCAGATTGTAGCAAAAGCAAGAGAATTGTTTGACGAGGAATAAGATGGAACTAAAATTAAAAGAAGCACTATCTGATAAAGTTTGGCTTGACCACAAAATTGGCGATAACTATACAATGGATGGAAAACCTGATTTGTGGAAGATTGTATATTTCCCTATATTTGAAGATGGGAAAAACGGAGAAGTTTATGAAGAACCAAGAGCATTAGCAGAAAAGCCAATTCTGAACGGAACAGATTTTAGAGAAGTGCCATTAAGATATTTAACTAAAAATAATGGTAACGATATATTTATTCCACTCAAAAACTAATAAAATATAAAATGGAAAACTTAAAATGCTTTTACGATTTGCTTGAAGAAGCACTAAAGGGCAAAAAAGTAAGATTGAGAAGCTATGACAATAAAGGGGGGTTGCCTGATGGTTATCATTGTTTCATTCATAAAAAAGACAAAATTGTTGGATGGAATAACAAAGCAAAATTTGAAGAATGGACAGGAACAGTAAAATCAATTTTACAAAACGATAATTCTCATGTAGATATAATTTTTGATAAAAAACTACCAAGAACAAAACCAAGTAAAAAACATTTAGACGATTGCTTTAATTGGCACATGGGAGATTATATAGAGATAATTTATTAACTGTTTAGTAGAATAAGTATATAGTTACCAAAAATTAAAACGACATTGCAGGGATAACGCTAAGGGTGTGAGAGTCCATCAGACTTTAAAACCACTCACTTTTTCTTAGTCCACGATTGACAAGAATAACATTATGACTAAGAAACCTTGTGATACTCAAGGCGGTGCTTGTAAGAATGGATATTCCCTGCAACTCTTAAAACATTAAAATGAAAACACATTTTGCATCAGTAGAGTTAGCAAACGAAAGCGATAATAATGATTATTGGAGCGGAACGATTTGCGGAATAGAGGAAACAGAAAGTCCATTATCTGATAAATGGAATGAAGTTTCCTGCAAAAAGTGTTTAAAGAGAAAAGAGCAACATGAGTTGAACATGAAAGTAGCGATGGAAGATTCATGCGATGACATGGGAAGATTTAATGAATTTATGGCAAGGAATCCACAATTAAACTAAAAAAATGAAAAAAAGGGAACAAATACAATCTAAAATTAATAGCAATTTGGAAAAAATAGCATCACTAAATAGTGAAGTTTTTGAATTGCGAAAACAAGCATTGCTCCTATCTGATGATGTACAATGGTTTGAAGAAAAAAAAGAAACAATTGGCAGAGGTAAAACAAAAAGAGAGGTTCTTATTGGTCGTATTCATTGGAATGAAGATTTTAAAGATGAAGATAGTGGTGAAATAATTACCATTGAAAGACAACAAACGGTTAGGATTGATGGTGAATGGTTGTAAGACAATTAGGTGGAATAAGTATATAGCTACCAAATAAATATACAATATGAAAACAGAAGACATACATGATGGCGATATTATTAATTTTTGCCAATATAAGAAGTTGCTAAAAAATATGAGTGATAGTGGAAAGCCGTACAATTTTTATCAAACTCCACTTAAAAATAAAATGGGAGTAAAAGCAGGATTTATTGAATGCGAATGGAGAAAGGGTGTGATGGGAGCTGTCCCCGTAAAAGAAGGAGCTAAGGCTATTAATTTTACAGTTTACCCATTCTCGCTTAATATTTTTAAACGTTTTTTAAATTGGGTTCAACAATGGAAAAGGAATTAATTTTTTTCGGATATGACAGAGGTTCTAAGGTGGACTTCGTTGGGAACGATAAGTATCGGGAGTTTAAGAACACTCACATTTGGGCTATCTTAAAAGTCGAAGGTTATAGTGTTGCATACATCCAACACGATGATGGGCTTCTAAAAAGTGAATTCAAAGCATCTGTTCCTTTCTTGTGTGATACAGAAGGAGAAATGAAGGAAGCAATCCCTGAGACTTATTTTGACCCCGAAGTGAAGTACATCGAGGTAATAGAATCGGAAATTACTTTAAGTGACCCCGAAGAGCGAAAATCCCGCAATGAGAGAATAATTAATTTGATTCGATTGTTGGAGGAAAAACTATAGGTGATGGCTAAGGAATTTGAAATCCATAGGACAAGATGCAAAATTCATCAGGACGGAATAGATGTAATCCACGACTATCATTTCGCTGACCGAGCGGATGATTTTGCCAAAAGAAACATTCATCTAAAAAATTTAGTTTATCTTGGCTTCGGAACTCACTACGAGGTAAACGGAATCCATCAAACAGGAGAACAATATTTTCATTTTTGGAGAAACAGGGATTGGGATTTTTAGATACCAATAAATAACAAACAATACCAATGAGTGCAATAACACCGAATAATGATTTTGGTTCAGAACTACCAGAGAACAGAATTTTGCCTACTGAGTTCGAACCTGCTATCCAAAAACGTGGAACAAAGTCTGCTAAGAAATCTGTAAAAGAACCTGTTAAAAAAGCGGTGGTTGATTTATTTGCCGACACTCAAATTGAACCCGCAAAGACCACCATAAAATCCAATCCAAAACCAAAAAACATAAATACGGTAGTTGTAAACACGGTAAAGCCTGTTGCACTAGAATCAAAACCGCAACACAGTCAATCGACCTCAGAAACATCCAAAACTATCGAGTTAATTAAAAGTGATACTGACCCATTTGCTCATTATAATTCATTGACCCAATACCATAAAAAATGTTTGGTAGCCACAAACTATTGGAGGGTAATGAATGGTTTGGAAATAATTCCTGTGCCCGAAGAATATACTTTTTATCACAAACGATTTGACGACCGTTGTTATGAGTTGTACAAGAAAAAAATAGCTCACAAAAACTCTCAAAATTAAGGCATGAATTTAGAAGTTTTATTCACCGACATTAGAAATTTAACAGTGTCAAATCCGAAGGGGTATGCCGAATTCCCTAGCCAAAACTCCCTGCTTTGTTTAAGGAAAAATGTTGACTATATCCAAATCGAAATTATGTGTAAAATGTATGGCGAAAACAACACGAATATTGAGAAGGAAATTTTCGAAAGAGTGTGGTGCAAAGTGCTAAGAAATGACAAATTAGATGAGCGTATTTTTGCTATTATAAGTAGTATCCCTTTGAAGTCAAAATTCCACAATTTCAGGAACGGGAAAGGCGTATTTTTATCCTATAATAATATACTCTCAATCTTGTGAACTACCTCTACCCTAAAGGGATGGCGGCTTCAAAAAAAACTATGACGCAATGAGCAACACAGATTTTCGAATTTTTAACACTTCAACGGCTCTCTTACCCTTGCCTTTAGGCTTTGGCAGAGGAGATACCTCTGTGTCCTGTAACGAGCGTTCCACTCGCCATTTTCTTAATGCAAATCTTTTAATATTTATACTAGCATTTTCATCACGGTCTAAAACTGTTTTACAAGATGGACAAGTCCATTCTCTGTCTGATAATTTTAAATCGTGGTTCACGAAATCACAACAATGGCAAGTCTTTGAGCTTGGGTCAAATGTGCCACACTGCAAAAAATTCTTCCCCTTGAATTCACATTTATACTTCACAAATTCTTTGTACATCCCCCAACCCGCATCGTTTATGGCTCTTGCGAGTTTTCTGTTCTTAACCATGTTACGAACTTTTAATTCTTCCATGCATACGGTATCAAAATGGTTGGTTTTTTCATTTGATTCCTTATGCAAAAAGTCTTTTCGTTGGTTCGCTATTTTTTCATGTTCTTTTGCTAATTTTAATCGTGCTTTATTTCGTCTTTTACTTCCTTTTTTCTTTTTACTTAACTGCTTGTTCAAATATTTTATTTTACCTAAAGCCTCTTTCAAATACGTTGGATTATTAGTCTTTTCGCCATTTGAACTAACAATGAAATCTTTTATTCCTAAATCATCACCAATTGCTGTTTCATCGGTAATAGGCTTTTTTATTGGCAATTCAATGTTGTTTTCCACCAATATTGATGCAAAATATTTTCCTGTCTGTGTTTTTGAAACTGTACAAGAACGAATAGTTCCTTTAAATTTACGATGCACAACAACTTTAATTGGCTCTTTAAATTTTGGCAAAAATAACAATCCTTTGGATAAGAATATCGTTACCGATTGCGGACAGTGGAACGATTGTCTACCATATTTAGATTTAAAATTAGGGTATCCTGATTTCTTTTTAAAAAAATTAGAATACGCTGTATCTAAGTCTTTAAGCGACTTTTGGAGCGACTGCGAATTTACTTCTTTTAAAAATGGATACTCTTTTTTGAGTTCAGGCAATTCTCTTTTGCTTTCAAAATATCCAATAGAAACACCGCCCTGCCAAGCATATTGGCGATACAACAATCCAACATTGTACAATAATCGAACACAACCAAAATGTTTCGCAATGAAAACTTCTTGGTCAATAGTTGGATATATGCGATATTTGTACGCTTTTAACATTAAAACAAATATACAAAAATTAAACCAAAATCTAACATGGTCGCTTACATCCTTTCCTCTAAATGGAGAGGGGTTTTTGCTCCATTTTGCTAAAAAAAATGTACTTATTTGTTAAAAATATCGGCAAAAAAATAGGCAAGGCTATAGACAGGGTTCTGCCTCAAGGATATGACTTTGAATCCCATTTAATTGAGCTCGGTTTTAGCTTTAAAAGGGAAAAGAATGGAGTTAAATTATATATTCATGAAGACAAAGTTATTAACATAATTTGGAATACTTTAACTGATGATATACATTTGTATTCAGGAGATAAATTATATAGCAAAGTAAATTTTGTTCCGAATAATCCAATCTTCACCGAAAACCTAATTAGAAAAACAATAGAAAGTGTATGCGTTACAATAGAAAAAAGAGGCAATATTCAATAGTATCAATTGTAGCGTTGGCAATCAGTATAATTAATTCAATTTTACTACTAACAATCCTTTTAAAATAAGCATAAAGAAATATGACAGGAACTAAGAGTTACTCCCCAAGAATAGATAAAAAAACTAGCCTATCGGAAGCTGTAGAAAACGCATTAAATTTACCAACAGAAAAAGATAGAATATTAGCCATTATTGAGAAGGTTCGTTGCTATCGAAATGAGTATAGTCAAAACTTGGAAGCTGATGAGAAATTTATGCACGAGGGGTACGAGAAATGCCGTCTAGGACTCGAAAAATTAAAGGTTAAAATTAAGGAGCAAATTGAGTCTAATTTTTCTCAAAAATTTGGAGTAAAAAGATACGAGCAAATAAAAAATGTCTCTTGGCTGAATACTCAAATTGGAGAAACTTGGGTTGTGGAAAATTACCCATATATCCAACCCGAAATTGAAGAGAATCGCCATTCCGCTTTAGGAGTAAATTTAGAACTAGTTTCAGAGGAGGATTTTGTTTGGAAAGAAATAACTGTTATCCCTATTTCAGCAAATGACGAGTCCTAAAAAGTACATTGAAATTTATCCGATTGCGTCTCCGACCCGATACATAAAACGGTTCAATATCACCAATCGGACGCAAAGAGCTATTGAAAAAATACACAGAGAGATTGCAATTAATACCAACTTGCATGAGAATGGATTTAGAGTTGTTGAAGTAGTTGGTGTTAATAAAAATATAATAACCGAATAACACACTGTTGTATATTTACAAGAAATAAATTATATTTGCAAATAATTTATTGTTTAAATGCAAAAGATTAATGGCAAGTTGATTAGTAAATCATTTATTCAAACAGGCACAGGTCAGTTTGGGGAGTGGAAGAAAATTGATTTTACTATTACAAAAATCTTCGACAAGAAGAAATATACAATCCCGTTTCAAGCGAATGGGAGATTAGCGGAGTTGCTTAATAATATACAGCTTGGGGAAAGAATAACCATTAGATACATACCTGTTGGTATATTCAGTGAACTAAAGACAAAATGGTGGTGTAATAACAAAGCGATTGAAATCGAGAAGTGGACTCCCAAAAAGAAGTTTGTTTTCGAAGTGAACGGACAGAAGCAAAACAGTGATATTGAAATAGAGTTTGCCCCTGATAATCAATTGCCATTTAAAACAACTAAAGAATGACATTTATTATAGGAGAAGAGTTTAAGCCATATAAAGTTTATAGAGCCAACTCTTTTAAGAAGAAGGCGAGAAGGAAGCGAAATAGAACCCGACTGTATTTTATCTTGAAAGAGAAGGATTGGTCGCATATGGATTTGGCGGAAGAAGCCGACTTAGAATTAGCTCAAGTGTCACTTTTGGTAAACGGTCTGCAAAAGGATATTCTTATGAATACAGCAAAAAGAATTTGTAATGCATTAAAAAGAACTTTGGATGATGTGTTTTCTGACCAACCATACCAAATAAAGCCAAACATTGACAATGATGATGAGGATGACTAAAATTGATTTGCCCGAGTGTATACTCCAACATATAAGATTCACAATTTTGGTATATAGTCTGCCATTGTAAAATATATTGTAAAAACCAAGAGTCAAATAATATGAAAGAAAAAGCAAAAAAAACAAAATGGGTGACTGTTCAAGGAATGGTTGGTTCATTAATTATAACACCAAAAGAAATCGAAGCCTTCAAAAAAAGCGGGATTGATTTGTTGGTAGCATTAAAGGAGATTCAAAAAAAGATTTACAAAAATCCCAACAAGAAGAATCCTGCAATATTATAAAAAAAACTAAAAAAATGATTTTTTTCAAACAAAAAATACACGATATGTTTTTGAGAATGCTGACCGATAAAAATGGTCTCAGAAAGGAATTGGTAGACATCAAGAAGAAAGAAATAAATTTAGGTCTTTATAGCATAGATTGGATGTTTCATACTCCTAAAAATGAATTAGGAATATCAGGTTTGGTTCGATGGTTTGATTATAAGGTGATGGAACAGCAATATAAATTTAGCCATGAGCCATCATTTTGTGAACCACCCGAAGTAGCACACGCTCGTTTTATTGACTTCATGCATAATTCTGACAAAATAAAAAAAACAGATGGAAAACGATAACAAAATGGTTAAAATGGATTGTAATTACGGAGAGACTCCAATGGACGAAACTTTATGTTGTTTCAAATTCAAGGACAGGGATAATTTAATGATTCTCGGACACTTATATTTTGATGCCAATGAGAAAGAGTCCATTGTCAAAGAATATGGGAAAGAAAGATTTTTTTCAGGAAGCAAGTTCGATTCGTTCCAATATATTTTAAATGAGAGAGGTGGATTTCTTTTTGTAAACAAAGCAAATGTGAAAGAAGAGAATTCCATTCATGAAATAACAGATAAACAATAAATAACATGCTATCAACAAAAAATTTCAAAGCACCCAAAGGAAAATTCCGAGTAGTTGGAGTAGACACCTTTGATGGAACAGATTGGATTGAAGGAGATTTCAAAACAAAAGAAGAAGCATTTTCTAGAGCGAGGTCAAAAGGTGGAGAAATGCTAAAAACTCATGTGTACAATGATAAGGGCGTTCATGTATATGAAGGAGGAAGTTTTTAGATGAGAGAGCTGTGGTTTCAATATGTTGTGGACAATAAAGACCAATGGTGCATTGGATTTACCGAAAGCAGACTTTTAAAAGTAAAGGATGCTGTCCTGAGTGATTCAGATATAATGTTTGATTTATTGAAACGACATAGTGCAGAAGACTATTCTCCTGCGGTGATGAGAGCAAAAGATGCATTCATGTTTAATCATTGTCTAGGAAATTTTGTTTGCAATATCCGACAAAAGATGATTGACGAGAAAATTATTAAAAATAAATAGAGATGAAATTTGATTCATTGCTGAATAGAAAAATAAATTTTGAACACAATGGAGTAGTCATTAATTCATTCAAACTACTTTCCATAAAATATACTCCTCGTCAAATGAAAGGTCGTGGTAGATTATATTTGTGTATGGTAGAGTGGGATAATAAAGATTTAGCAGGAGCAGACCCAATATTAAGTTTTGATTTTAAAACATTAGAAGATTTATATAACGACAAATTAGCTTTTAGTCCGATGGGAAAAATAATGCTTTATAGAATGGTTGATTAATTGTCTCGATTAAAAATATAACTAAAAACAAAAAAAATGAAAGTAGAATTAGAAGATTTAAGACTCGGCATTTCGGCTATTGCTCAAGAGTGCTATGCAGGAATTATGGATAAGAAAAATCCAAATTTATGGAAACACAAACACAATGTGCACAACGACTTCATACACGCTGTTGTAACCTGTTGGGGTGGGAAGAAACAAATCGTAAGTCAAGAGGACTACCAATATGAAATTTCAGTTAAGAAGACTAAAAAAATAAAAAAATAAAAAAATAAAAATGGAGTGGATAGAGATAGCATAAATTATAAAATTGTTAGTAAGTTTTTAGTATAATAATGTATTTATATTAAATAATGTATTATATTTGTATAAAAAACACGGGCTTTTAGCTCGTTTCAATGGCTTAAAAGCCATTGTTCTACGCAG
>ERZ1292625.1853-Hain-H41-01um-R1-1853-length-22201-cov-8_pt1 | contig 22201 bp, 38 predicted proteins | sample MGYA00564400_ERZ1292625 | MGnify/ENA primary metagenome ERZ1292625 (study PRJEB36523, sample SAMEA6512639) | groundwater metagenome | collected 2019-01-08 | study: AquaDiva: Metagenomics assemblies of 32 groundwater samples
CAATGCTGAGGTTGCTGACCATCGCGACGGCGGCGTTGTAGGTCGTGGAGTTGTTGAGGTGGACATCGACCTTTCCGGCGGGGGCGATGGTGCCGGCGAGGGCACCGGCGACCTTGAGCAGAGCCGCACCCTCGGCGTACTTCCCCTCGGCGATGGCCTTGCGGGCACCGTGGTCGGCCAGGACGAGGTGTTCCGTGCGCCAGTGCTCGACATCCTGAGGGCGAAGGTGCTTCTTTGTCCAGGCGATGGCGCGGGAACGGTGGCGGTAGACGGTCCGGGTGTCGCACTCCAGCTCGGCGGCAAGCTCGCTGACCACATCGAGATTCCACCCCTTCTCCCTCATCACCTCGCCGACGCGGGCAACCTCTCGGAACAACTGCTCTGCGCGTTCGCTTGACACCATCGGTCAATCCTCGCGTTCAAGGTAGCGTTTCTGATGGTGGTTCGTCAAGGCGCTTGACCCCGCACAACCTCACGGACACTTAGACACTTCTCAGGACACTTCCAGAGGCAGAAGTGTCCGCGATTCGTCCGCCTCTTTCCTTGTCTATCTCATAGTACAGACACAACGGACACTATAATGAGCATGTCTCTCACGCGCGCACGCTCGCGCGCACATGCACAAGGCTGAACCTCTCGGAAGCGCCCGTTCTGTCCGCGCTCGCCGCTTAGTCACGTTCAACGGCCGACAATCGCGGACACTTCGCCAAAAACGGAAGTGTCGGCAAGTGTCAAGTGTCCGCGCGCCTGCCCTCAGTCCTCCTGCCGCTCGCGCCAGTCCTGCCACGACGACATCGGCGTCCGCACCTTGACCCTCAATTCCACGCCGAGCCACATGCGCCCCTTGCTCTTGTCGGGGTCTTGCACGAGCTTCCGCGCCTTGAGTTGCTGGCTGAACCGGCGATGGCTGTACGGCTGCATCCCATTGTCCTTCGCCCACTCGACATAGCTGGCGTAGAGGGCTGAGTTGCTGGCCGTGAGCCCAGGATTGATCGGCTTCTCCATCGTGCAGCGGTCGATCAGGAAGTCGCCGAGCCCGTCCATCTCGCGGCGGTACTCCTCGCTCGCGTCCACCACCGACTTCGGGGGACGCAGGCCGCGCAGTTGGCCCGTCGTCGGGTCGCCGTTCTTCCACACCTTGAGCCCTTCGATGCACCACCGGAGAATCGCGGGGTGCTCGGCGACGAGCTTGGTGTGCAGCGCGTCGTCCTTCTCCGCGTCGGGGATGGTGACCGTGAAGGGGATCAAGCGCAGCCGCCGCCAGATGCCGTTGTCCGTGCCCTTGATGATCGGCTTGTGATTCGTCATCATCCACAGCTTGAACTGCGGGATGAAGTCGAAGAACTCGCGGTTGAGGAAGCGCGCGGTCACGGTGTCCTGTCCGGTCACCGTCTTGATCAGCCCCTCGTCGAGCGGCGCGCCCTCGTTCGGCTCGGAGCACAGGACGAAGCGAGCGCCGGCCAGCGCGGCCAGGTCGTTGGGGATGCCGCCCTGCTTCCGGTCCATGAACGTCGCCACCTGCGCGCCCTGAGCATACGTGCCGAGGATGGCCTTGAGCGTGTTGAGGAACACGCCCTTGCCGTTGCCGCCGGTCCCGTAGGCAATGAACATGCACTGCTCGGAGGCGTCGCCGGTCAAGGCGTAGCCGGCGCAGCGTTGCAGGAACGCGACAAGGGCCACGGCGTCAGCGTTCTTCGTGTCCGCGTAGGCGGCGTCGATGTCGGCGGTGAGCGGAGCGAGGTCGGGATCAGTAGGATGCGCAACGCGGGGGCCGCCCATGATCCGCAACAGGAACGCGCGCCAGATCGGGCAGTCGTCGAGGCTGGCGGCCGTCGAGGTCGAGCGCGTGATGTGGTCCGCCCGACGGGGCGCGTGGCGCTTGCCCGTCCGCAGGTTGTATGTCGCGTCGGGGGTGTTGACCAGGAGCGGGTCGTTGTCCCAGGCGTCCACGTCCACGGCGATCGACCGGCGGCTGCGCAGGACTTCGAGCATGGCGCGGATGCTGGCTGCGCTCTCGCACTTGTCGGCGTGAGCGAGGATCTTCTTCCGCAAGTCAGCCTGATCCGCCTCCTCCTTGCTGAGCTTGAGGTCCGTGTTCTTCATCGGGGCACGGCGGCGCCACTCCTCGCCGACGAGATCGACGATGTGGTACGCGCGGCGCGTGGTGTCGGGGCGCCACTTCGATCCGTCCCAGAGCATCCACCCCTCGCCCGGCATCGCCTGACACCAGCGGATGTCGTTGCCAGCCATACGCACGAGGATGCGGGCGTTACCGAGGTCAGTACACCGCTCGCTCTTGGAGTCCAGCAGGTCCACGACGGCGCCGGGGTCGTCGTCACGGCTCTCGTTGCCGCCTTGGACGAGAGCCAGGTGCTCACGCTCGGTCAGGGGTTCGCCGTACAGGTCCGCGTCGGCAAGTTCGTCGGCGGTGGGCTCCGGCTCATGATAAATCTCCGCGCTCAACAGCATCTCGGTCAGGTCGATCCCTGCGGCCCAGAGATCGGACACGTCGGCGGTCTTGGTGATGGGCGTGGTCGGCATGGGAATCCTACTTGGCGGCGAGGAGGGAGGAGAAGCGGGCAGGGTGCGCGCGGTGAACGCGGCGGTGGCGGTAATGGGCGGCGACCTTGGCGGCGTAGCCGTCGCCGTGCGCGTCGTCGTCGGTGGCGATCACGAGGTCGGCAGTGGCGGGGACGGGGATGTTGGCGAACGCTTCGGGGCCGCCACTCGTGAGGCCGAGCACGACGATCCGTTCTGCGTTCTTGGAGGACGCGGCCCACAGCGCGAGCGCGAGCCAGTCCGTGATCCCCTCGGCGACGACGACGAGCTGCGCGTCGGCGACGGTGCGGAGGTTCCAGAACACGAGGCCGCGGGCGTCGAGCCCCTTCCCCCACAGCGTCTTGATGCGCCGGCCGTCGTGCTCGGGGGGCTCGACAACGGCGCGGCCGTGGAGGTTGACGGGCACGGGCACAAGGGGATCGGCGAACGACCAACCGCGCGTCACCAGCCGCCACGTCGTCGCCCTGCCCTTCGGCCACCACGCCGGCCACGCATCGGTCGGCAGGGCTTGATCGGGCGGAGTGAACCGCGCGAGGTCCGGCGGCACGTTGACCAGGCGCCGCTCCGTGAGGAAGGGATCACCGCTCGGGCACGGGTAGCAGGCGGTCCAGAACGCGCCCACGTCGGCGTAGCGCGGCGGGTCAGCCGGTCGGGGGGGCAACGGGGCCGGGGCCTCGCCACACCAGTCGCGCACGGCGCTGCGTTGCTCTGGCGTAGCGTCGCGGAGTCGGTGACCGTTGAGCGCGTAGCTGAGGTAGTCGAGCCCATCGCCGACCGCGTTGCAGCGGTAGCAGTGCCAGCCCCCATCGGGACCGGCGACCACGGCACCGCGGCGACCATCGCGGGTCGCCTCGCCGCACGCCGGGCACGGGTAGCCGCGCCGGGGATCGCCACCACGGCCGAGCGCGTCCGCCACTTCGGCGACGGTGCGGCGCTGGCGGTCGATCCAGCCGGTCACGGGACGTTGCCGTAGAAGGCGGGGCGGTCGTAGGTTTCCTGCGCCACGTCGTCGGGGTCGTCGCTGTTGATGTGGGCGACGGCCGCAGCCTCTCGTCCAGAGTTGACGTACTCGGCGGCGTCGAAGGCGGGCGGCTCGGCGGGCACCACAAATACCGACGGCGCATACTGACCTTTCGAGATTCGCAACTGCATGATCTTCAACTCCAGGATCATGCTCGCCTCGCCGCGGCTCAGTCCCTCGCGGCGCACGCCGAACTTCGTCAGCGTCTCGATCTGCCTCTCGCTCGCCGGCTTGCGCAGCCAGTCCGCCGTGTAGTCGTCGGGCTTCATGTCGGCGACCGAGGTTTCACATTCGGGAAACGTCCCGACGCACACGCGATCGATGCGGTCACCGCTGCGCCGCCACGCCTCCCACGTTGTCTCGTCGTTGTGCCGGATCATCGCGGACTCTCCGTCTCCCTTCCCGCGGGCGACGAGGTGCTTCCGCTTCTTGCTGTCGGTGTAGGTGTACCAGCCGATCCGCTTCCCGCGCACCGGGTCGCCGAACAACGAGATCGAGAACTCGTTGACGCCGATCACGGTGGGGTTGATCACCACCTCGTCCTCCTTCGCGTGCGCCGCTGGCTTCACAAGCAAGAGGTTCCGCGATTCCTCCTCCACCGGCTCCGTCGCCACGATGCCGAGGTCGGCCGCGCCCTGCTTCCACAGGACCAGCGCCGTCCCCTGCTCGTCGTTGCTGACCCACCCCTCCACGGATTCGACGAGGCCGCGGCTCTTGGCGGCGTCCCGACGGTGGCGCACCTCGTCACCGGGGCCGATGCGTGGCGTGTCCGCGTCCGGTCGGCTGAGGTCGGCGAGCGACGCGAGATCGTGCGTGTCGCTGTTCGCCACGAAGTCGATCACCAACCCCTCCGCCTTGCCCTTCGCCTTGCGGGTCGCGCGCCCCACCTGCTGCGCGTACAGCCCGCGGCTCTGCGTCGGGCGAACCAGGAGCACGGCGCCGGTCGGCTTGTGGTCGAAGCCTTCGCTCAGCAGATTGTTGTTGCACAGCACGCTCGTAACGCCAGCCTTGAACGCCGCGATCTTCGGTGTGCGCTGCTTGTCCGTGCCCCACACCGCCTCGGCGACGATGCCCCACTTCGTCAACTCCTCGGCGAGCCGCTGCGCATGAGCGATCGTGCAGGCGAACACGATGGCCTGCTTCCGCTCGCCACCGCTGACGACGGTGCGGGTGATGTCGATCGTGGGGAACACGCCGAGCAGAGGTTCCGCCCCCTCCATGATCTCCGTCGTCACCACCTCGCGCCGGTCGCCGCCTTCGACGCAGTGCCCAACGTAGGTTTCCGCAACCACGCGGTTCCGGTTCTGCGTGTCGATCTTCTTCGCGATGGCGTCCTCGTCGTCGGGGTCCACGCCGGTCAGGTCGATCTCGGTGTAGACCTTGACGCCGCGCAAGGGACACAGTGCGCCCTCGGCGATGGCGTCGCTCAGGCTGTACTCGTAGGCGAGGCGCGGGAACACGAAGCCCAGGCCGGAGGTCTTGCCGCCGCCCGCGTTGCGGAACGGCGTGGCCGTGAGCCCGATGTGCTTCCACTTCGGATTCACCTTGGCGCACCGTGCGTAGATGGCTCGATACGATCGGCTCGGAGAATGGTGGCAGTTGTGGACTATGACCCCGGCGGCGACGTAGGTGTGGACGCGACGCACGCCGAAATTGTAGACAGGCACGCCGCCAGATTCCCCATCGCCTCCGTGTTCGTGAACCTCAACACGGTCCACCCGACACCACGAAGCCGTGCGTCGCGCACCACGTCGGCCGCCTTGCGGTCCAGCGACAGGTGTGAGCCGCCGTCCAACTCCACGGCGATCCTCAGTCCCGGATGGCCCACGTCCACCTTGTAGCAGGGCGGCCACCGAAGCCCCGTCTTGACCGGGTACTCCATGATCCAGCCGTCGCCCAACGCCTCCGCCATCCGAAGCTGCGGCACCGTCGGCCCGTTTCCATTCCCGCCCGGCGTCGGCCGATGGCCGATGGCCCGGAGCGTGGACGCCATTTTCACCCGGGCTGATTCCTCCCGCATCGGGTTCCGCTCCCGCATGCGGACCGAGGCGTCGCGCCGATTCGTCCGCGCCATCGTCTCCGAGGACAGGCGGCGCCGGTACTCCGCCTTGCATGCCGCCGAGCAGTAGGCGCGACCCTGCCTCGCCGACTCCATCGCTGATGCCGTGACCGCCCGAACCATCACCCCGCAGACTGAGCATGGGAGCGACGGTTTCCGCTCCAGCGCCCGCGCTTCGCGGCACGCCTCGCAGAACAGGGGTAGCGAGCGATGCCGTGACGGTTTCCCGCTGATGTTCCCGCAGCGGTCGCAGGTGTCTCGATGGGATGGCTGCACACTTCACCTCGTCGTCGGTCGTGAGGTCGGCGGCACGGACCCACCCACGACGGGTAAAGATAGGGTGATTCGCGGTACACCGCAGCCTCACCATGCCCGCGGTAACCATAACCGTTTGCATGGCGAGGCGCACCATCGTTTCCGTGACTGGCTCAGCGCACAAGATGTCGGCTACCTCGTCGTAGGCGAGTACCCGGTCACCCACGCGCACATCCTCGATCGCCTTGTCGCTTCCGTCGGCCATGCGAATCGGCGTGCCTGCGACGAAACACTCGTCGGTAATCACATAGTCGAACGGGAAGCGGTCGAGGTCGTCGAGCCGCTTCCCCTTGAGCGTCTGGACGCTGGCGAACACGGCATGGCGGTCGATCTCGTTCAGCTTCGCCTTGACCTTCCCGGCGTACAGGGCCGGCTCGATCTTCACGGCGCGGTCCATCACGTCGTTGATGAGCTCGTCCATGTGGACGATGAACAGGACGCGCTTGCCGGCACGGGCGGCCTTCACGACCAGCGACGCCGCGAGCGTGCCCTTGCCCGTACCCGTGGCGGCTGAGACGAGGGTTTCTGGGAACTCGCGGAGGTCGCGCCGGATCGCGAGCATGGCTTCCACCTGCCACCGCAGCGGCGTCATGCCGGGTTCGAGCGGGACGATGGATGGATCGTTGAGGTTCATCTTCATGGGGCACGCCGCCCGATGCGTGCGCGGTGCGCTTCGATCGCCGCGAAGTCGTCGCCGTCCCACGGGATCTTCATGGTGCCGTACACACGCTGGCAGCCGACCGCGTGCCGGTAGTCGCAACCGAGCACGCGGTCGCCGTCGCCCACCGTCAGCGCGTCCGGCTTCCCGCTCGCGTACCAGCGCCGCCATCGCTCACGCACGTCCGGCCACGCGATCCAGGCGTCGCCCTCCGTGGTCCGCAGGTAGAGCCCAGCCACGCCGCCGGCCTTGTCGAAGGCGTCGAGGGCCTGCGCCTGATGGGGTTTGAGCAGGTGGAGCGACCACCGCGGCGAGCGCGTGGACTTCGCGTCGAACAGGACGGACGCCGGCTCGCCGCCTTCGCTACCACGCAACGCCACGCGGCCGACCGCCAGGTAGTCCGGCGGCCCCTTGGTGCGCCGGTCCTTCGGGTGGTTCCGCTGGACGTACCAGCCCTGACTCGACAGGTTGACGTGGAAGGCGTCGAGGTCGCGCTCGAGCGCGGCGCCTGCGGCCTGTTGTTCTCTGCCCATGAAACTCCCACAATCCGCGAACGCGGGGGTACACGGGATCGTTGCCGCGATCCCGTGTACCGGGGGTGCCGTCCGCGTGGCGGAGTCGGCGGTTCGTTGAACTCACGACGGCCCGGCAAGGTCGCGCGAGGATGTGGAGAGGCGAGAGGTCAGGTATCCAGATCAGCGCCAGGTGGCGACGGTACCGACCTTGAAAACTTCACGAACCGCGGCCTCGTCCGGCACCGTTGGGAGTCGATGCGCGGTCGCCGCCAGAGCGAACCAGTAGTCGCGCCGAATCGCCGCCGGCAACGTCGGGTCTACGTCCACCACGAAGGGCTTGCCGACCGCGAGCGCGTAGCCGATCTCGGCCATCGTCCCATAGGCGCCCTCGGCGTCGAGGCGCACGTACACGATGTCGGCATGGTCGATGCCGTCGAGCGCCGCGCTGACCACGTTTTGGGGCGTCGGCCCATCGGAGGCGCAGACCCCCAGATTGTAGGCACCGACCCCGTGCGTATGCGGCCCGTGGTAGCAGCCGTGATCGCAACTGATGAAGAACGGCCCGACGTAGACGATCTCGCGGTCGAGGTGCGGCACCGTGCGAGTCGGCCGACCGACTCCGCTGACGCGGGTGAGCCACTCCTCGTACGAGCCGGTCGTGTCGCGCACCCCGCGCCAGTCGTTCGCGGTGATCTTTCCGGCGGCGTATACTTTGATCTGTTTCATGGTTGATCCTTGGCTTGTTGTATCACGCGTCCTCCTTCAAATACCGACAGTCCACCCGATGCGCCTGCTCCTCGCCATCGGGCCACTCCGCCCAGCACGAGGCGCAGAACAGCACGCGCTTCAGGGTGGGCAGGTGGATGTGGGAAACCAGCACGGTCGCCGCGGGCGCGTGGCGTCGAACGGTGGGGCCACTCCACGACTTCTTCGCGAGGTCGCCGACGGTGTTGCTCACGTCCCAACCCCACCCACAAACACATCCCGCATCAGCCCGAAGAACTCCGCCGGGTCCATGCGGTCGAACGTCTCGCACATCGGCAGCGGGTGGCTCATCCCCAGCGGCTCGCCGGCAGCGTCCAAGGCGAGCGAGACAGGCTCTCCGCACGCCGGGCACGCGCCGAGAGGCAGGCTCGGGTACACGTCACCAGGGACGATCTGGGGGCGGCTCATGGCACCACCCCCCGCAACACCCGCACCACCCCAACCTCGCCCTCGCGCAAGTCGTCGGCGCCGGCGCAGGCCTCCAAGAAATCCGCGAATACCGATTCGGCGGCAAGGCTACGCCGCTCAATCTGGCGCAGATAGTCCAAGTACCTGATCGCGTCGGCACTCAGGGGCGATGTTTCGGTAACTTCAGACATCGGTATCCTCATGGTTCAAGTCATCACAGTCGTCCGCCTCGTGACACGCACAGTCGCAAGGATCGCGCTCGGTGTCGTCGTCGATGCGCCGGCCGGTGAGGTTGGGCCGGTTGTAGCGGAGGTGGGCGCAGGTGTCGGGGTCGATGGAGACGCAGGCGCAGAGGCGGGCGGGGTCGTTGGGTGTCATGGCTTGGCCTTCACGAACCATACTTCCGCCTCCTTGCGAGTCACGACGTAGTGAACCAGCCGGCAGCGCAGGATGTTACCGGGCTCGTTGAACTTGCGAGCGACGGCAGCATACGATGCGGCTCGCTCAGCCAGCATGGCGACCGTCGCGTCATCCGGCCGATCACGGAACGCACAGGCGACCGACTGATACGCCGGGAACTTCCCCGGCCCCTTCTTGTGGACGCCGTGACCGTCGTTTGACCACCCCGGCGTCGGCCAGATCGTCGCAGGGCGGGCGCAGCCGTGGTCATCGGTGAGCCAGATCAGCGACTCATCGAGATTCACACCATCGGCGCGCGCCCTTTCCGCTTCGACGTGGCCCACCTCGCAGTCGCCCACGGCGCCGGTCATCCACGCCACCATCGGGCGCTCGCAGTTCCCGGCGTACTCGTCGGTGTCCACGATGAACAGCCAGCACGTTTCTTCGGGCTTGGTCATCCCTTCCCCCGCTGCGCCGCGTTCACCTTCCCGAGAAACGCCGCGATGTCGAGGAGACAAGTATGGTTGAACGTCGTGCATTCGGCAGGGTCGAAGTTGTACTGACGCCACGGTGCGTACCAGCCCACGCGGCCGAGCGCGGTCCCGTCGTTGCCCCGGATGGTCCAGCGGTCGGTCGTGCCGCGCCGGGGGAGGATGTCGGCGACGAGGTACTTCCCGATGCGCTCGGTTGTCGGAGCGGGCGTCGGGGTGATGTTGGGGAACAGGGGAGCGTCACTCATCGTCGTAGTCCTCCTCGCGGTCGTCGCACCACGCGTCCTCGGCGCGTGGGCAGTTGTCGATCACGGCGTTGTTGCACAGTTCGTCAGGGCCGAGGTCGCACGGCGCCGCGCTTCGGTAGTCCTGGAACCGCCAGCGCCCCGCAGCACACGCGGCGATCGTGTCGGTCCCGACCTTCTTCTCCGGCGGCAAGGTCAGCATGACGTTGACCACGCCGGGCCGGTGCGGGTCGCGCAGGTTGCTGGGATCAGGGCAGTAGCAGGCGCCCTCGAACCACCAGCACTTCCGGCGCCGGTAGCAGTGCGCCATGATCTCGTCGTGCGAGGCAGGCTGAGCATCGGGGTAGGGGACAAGGCAGACATCAGGCATGGGTCACCTCGCGCGGAGAAGGGGCCACCAGGGCATCGGAGCCCGGTCGGGAGGGGTGTCGGTGCGGGGTCACGGAGCCACCGTCCAGCCGCGCTTCGCAGCCTCAGCCTCAACGTAGTGTCGGGCCTCCGCCTCAACGTACACGACGAACCGCGGATAGCCCCAGCCCGGAGAGGCGTGCCACGACTGACCCGTCAACCCCACGGGCTCGTAGTGCCCCAGGATGCGGCCGTTCCCCCGGAGCGCCATGCCGCCTCGGCGGTAGCGCAGCGGCCCCCACCTCGCGATCCGAGCGGGCGCCACCTTCTCCGGCTTCGCGGTCAGGGCGTCCACGTAGGCGAGGAGGTCGGCGATGTCCGCCTTCATCTGAACCTCACGCGGACTCCACACGCCGCCGTGGTTCTGGCGGTCGCGAATCTCCGCCAGCCGCTCCGGACTCACAGCCGCCCCCGCATCCAAGCCACGCACGCGGCCAGCGCCTCAGCCTTGGTGTCCGCACGTCCGGCCTCTGCCTTTTCCCGCATGTCCACGACGCCGGGATGGTCGTGGCCGCCGTTCCAGGCGTGTCTCGCCGACCACCACCAGCCGCCGCGATGCTCGGCGATGTCGGCCGTGATGCTCCCGCCGTTGGGGAGCTGGTGCGCGCACTTGTCGTCGTAGCCGAACACGAACGGCGCCGTCATCGGATCGACGGGCTTGGGCTTGAGGTCAAACAGCATCGGGAGTCTCCTTCGGGTGATGGTCGCCGGCTTCGATGGCAACGGATGCGTCGCCCCAGTCTTGGTCGCGCAGCCACCTCACGATCGCCGCCCGTTCCGCTGCGACGGCCTTGTGAATCGACGCGATGGCCGTCTCGTTCACGGCGCGGTCGAAGCCCCGGAGTTCGGCGGCGTCGAGGGCGGCAGCGATGTCCTCCACGTCGCCGCGCAGTTCGCCGTCGGCGTCAAGACGAAGTTGGCAGCGCGCCCGTTCGAGGTTTTCGGGGGTGGGCGCGATCACAGCATCCCTCCCGGCACCGTCCACAACCCCAGCATCCCCGCGCACGTCACCGGCCGATCCAGCACGCGCACATCGGCGATGTCCCAGCAGAACGGCCCGACCTCCCAGCCCGTCGCGTCCTCCTCGTAGACCGCGCGAACGCCAGCCAGGGTGAACGTCGCCACGATGGCGCCGCGGGTGAGCACGGTCGGCCGGTTGACGATGTGGTCACCGCGCTTGAAGTCGCGGCCGTAGCCGTAGATTTCCCAGCCGGCGATCCGCGCCACCAACTCCACCGCGGGCCAGTCCGGGCGCTTCATGCCGGCGTGGAGCGCGATCGTCTCGCCGATCATCGCGGCCGGTGGCTTCCAGGTGCGATTTTCCACGCGCTTGTCGAGGTGGGCGATGGCGAAGGCCCATTCGGGGGTGAGGGTTAGGGCTTTCATTCGCTTTCGTCCTCCTCTTCCGGCTCGTTGTCCAGCAACTCGTTCAACGCAGATTCCGCCTCACGCAAGGCTTCTTCCTCCTCGGCGCACTCGGATTCGGTGTCGCTGATCTCGTCGTTCACATCGCTGATCTGGTCTTCGATCTCGCTCAGCTGATCGCGAAGGTCCGCCTTGCGCCCCTCCGCGCTGTCGATCTCCTCCTCGAACTTGCGGATGCGGGCCTCGTGTTCGCCCGCCTTCTCGCGAGCGGCGGCGACTTCTTCGAGCCATTCGGGGCGGGTCACGACTTCACAGCCACAATGCCCACGACCGCCGCGATGATCGCCGCGACCACGCAGCAAAGCCCGCCCGTGATCTTCGCGCTCAGGATCATCGCCCCTTCAGCAGCGGCGCGAGGCTCGGCGCCCTGCGACCACGACCACACGCCGACGATCAAAGCGACGATGACGAAGAAGCCGAGGCAGCCGACGCCACCGCCGGCAGAGGATGAGGACTTGGACATTCAGGACTCCTTGGGGTTGAGCGAGGCGAGCAACGCGAGGCGATCGGCGTCGCTCGCGTTGTAGAGGTTGAGCAGCTTCACGAGGTCGTCGGTCGGCGGGACGCAGATGCCGCGCTCCCACTTCGAGAGCGTGGTCCGGGTGACACCGACGGCCTTGGCAGCGTCGCCTTGAAGCAGCGCGCGGGGCCGTAGGTCGGCGAGGCGGGTAGAGAAGGTGGTCATGCTGACGAGGCTATACCGACACCGCACGACCGTCAAGCGACACGCGGCGCAAACATTTATGCACATTCTCTATTGACGTTCCCCACCCCGCCGCATACCCTCAGCACGTCACCAACCCCACCGGAGCCTTCGACCATGCGCATCACCGCCCTCACCGTCAAAAACTTCAAGCGCCTCCGCAGCCTCGACATCGACGCCGACCGCGCGATCATCATCCTCGGCGGCAAGAACGGGAGCGGCAAGACGTCCGCTCTCGACGCCATCCAGGCCGCCCTGACTGGCGAGCGCAGCATCCCCACCGAGCCCATCAAGCGCGGCGAGGACAAGGGCGAGATCGTCGTCAAGCTGGACGACTTCACCGTCACCCGCAGCTTCGCCCGGAAGGACGACGGCGCGATCACGACGGCGCTGAAGATCGCCACCGCCGACGGGATGAAGCCGGCTTCCCCGCAGGCGTGGCTCAATGCGAAGATCGGCGACCTCACCTGTGACCCGCTCGCCTTCATGGCCGCGAAGCCCGACGCGCAGGCCGAGCGGCTCCGCAAGATCGCGGGCGTCGATACCACCGCGCTCGATCGCCAGCGCGCCATCCTGGAGAACGAACGCCTCGACATCGGCCGCGCCGGGAAGGGGCTCGCGGAGTCTGAGGCGGCGATGCCACACTACACGGACGCGCCGGCTGAGGTGGTTGTGCCGGATGTGGTCAGCCCGGAGATCGTCAGCGCGCCGGTCGTGAGCGCCGCGGACATCGTGGCCGAGCTCGCGGCGGCGGATGCGACGCAGCGGGTGAAGGACGAGTCCCGTCGGCTCGCGGACGAGAAGGCCCGGCTGCACACCGACGCCGAGCGCAAGGTGAGCGAGAGCGACGCCAAGATCGAACAGATGAAGCGCGACCTCGACGCCGAGACGGAACGCCGCGCCGCGTGGGCCAAGCACGCCGAGCACGCGAACCAACTCGCCACCGCCGCGGAGGAAGGTTTCGCCGCCCTCCCCGTCACCGACCGCGCCCCCATCGCCGAACGCCTCGCCACCGTCGAGCAGACCAACGCCGCCGCCCGCGACGAAGCCGCCGCGAAGAACGCCGAAGCCGTGCGCCTCGCCAACGAAGCCAACGCCGCCGCCCGCAAGCTCGCCGACGACACCAACGCCAGGGTCCGCGCCAACGCCGCCCGCAAGGCGAAGGGCGAGGAAGCCGAAGCCAGCCGCCGCGCGTGGGCCGGCAAGACCACCGCGATCAAGGCGGTAGACGCCGAACGCGCCGCGATGCTCGCCGCAGCAACCTTCCCCGTCGCCGGCCTCGGCTTCGGCACCGACGGCGGCGTGACCTTCAACGGCCTCCCGCTCGCACAGGCCAGCGGCGCCGAGCAAATCCGGGTGAGCATGGGGATCGCCCTCGCCGCGAACCCGACGATCCGTGTCGTGCTGATCCGCGACGCCAGCTTGCTGGACGAGGACAGCATGGCGCTGGTGGTGGACCTCGCCGAGAAGGCCGACGCTCAGGTCTGGTTGGAGCGGGTGGGCTCCGGGGATGCGGGGGCTGTCGTCATCAGCGACGGGGGGGTGCTCTCGTGAGCGGCGCACAGGAATACTTCGCCCGCAAGGGGAAGAACTGGAGCAGCGTCAAGCTGATGGACGATTCGGCTTTGGCGTACAAGTACGCCCTCGACAATCCCCGCGAAGATACCGCCGCACTCGCCCTCGGCCGCGTGGTTCACAGCCTCGTGTTCGAGCCCGAAACCCTCGCCACCGACTACGCCGTGTTCACCGGCGAGACGCGGCGCGGAAAGGAATGGGAAGCGTTCAAGGCGGCGAACGAGGGTAAGACGATCTTCAAGAGCAACGAGATCGAGGAGGCCGAAGCGATGGCCGCCGCAGTTCGGCAGCACCCGCTCGTCAAGCCCTACCTCGCCGCCGCGGGGGAGTTCGAGCGCGTCGTCACCTGGACTGACCCGGAGACGGGATTGTTCTGCAAGGGCAAGATGGACTGGCTGATCAAGGACAAGGAAATCCTGATCGACCTGAAAACCACCAAGGCCATCGCGCCGCGCCGGTTCGCCGCCGATGTCGCCCGCTACAAGTACCACGGGCAGATGGCGCACTATTCCAACGGCTGCGAGTACGGGCTGGGCTGGCGTCCGAAGCGGATCATCCTGATCGCCGTGGAGAAGTCCGCCCCCTACGACGTCGCCGTCTACGAGATGGACGACGCCGGGAAGGAGTGTGGGAAGGAACTCGCCGCGACCCTGCTTGAGCGCGTGAAGTGGTGCGAGGAGAAGAACTACTGGCCGGGCGCGCAGTTCGATTGGGACACGCGCACCCTCGCCGAGAGCACGCTGGAACTTCCCGGCTGGCTCTACGGCGGTTCGGAAATCGAAGTCACCTACGAGGAGGAGTAGACCATGGACAACGCTCTCGACATCGCCGACACCCTGCTTGCCAACTCCAACCAGTTGAACGCCGCCGACATCATGGGCGGCGACGTGACCGTGCAGATCGTCAGCGCCCACCGGCACAACGACGACAAGCAGCCGTTCAGCCTGAAGGTGACCGGCGGCTTCAAGCCGTGGTTCCCGTGCAAGACCGTCCGCCGCATCCTCGCTGAAGTGTGGGGCACCGACGCCGGCCGCTACGTGGGCCGCTGGGTCCGCCTCTACCGCGAGCCCACCGTGGTCTACGCCGGGGAGGAGGTCGGCGGGATTCGCGTCAACGGCCTGAGCGACATCCCCGGCAACGTGAAGATCAGCCTGAAGGAGCGCAAGACGGGCAAGCCGAACGTGTACCAGATCAGCCGCATCGCTCCGCAGGCGATGAACTTGCAGGCGTTCAAGGCGGCGTGCAAGGCGGCCGTCGATTCCGGCGAGTGGACCTGGGATCAGGTGAAGGCGCTGTGCGAAGTGCCCTCGGACAACGTGGCGCCAGACCACCGCGCCCCGATCTGCGACCGCCTCAAATCCCCGCCCGACCCCGAGCCGAGCGTGGCGGGAGGTGGAGCGTGAGCGACCCGACCAACGAAGACAACCTACGCTCCATCCGAGCGAAAGCCTACGCGGTGTTCCGCAAAGCTGGATGTACCATCGAGACGTCGTACGCGGGCATGATCCGCGGCTGGAAGAACTGGACCCGCGGGGTGAGCGTGGTCTACAGTCGAGATCGCACCTACGTCACATCGCACTACGACATCCGGAGCGAGCACGCCGGGGACATTGCTCGCGCTGTCACCGCCCTCCGCGCCGCCGGGTGGACCGTGAACGATGACGGCGGGATCGTGGCGTTGCCGGAGGCGAAGTGACCCCGCCCACCCGCCAATCCCTCCTCGGCACCGAGGACGACATCGCCTGGCGCCGCACGATCCCGCCCGAGGACCGGCCACCTGCGATGCGGGTGCAGGTGGCGTTGGCGGAGGCGTTGGAGCGGGAGGAGCGGCTGCGCGAACGCCTCGCGTGGGCCGTTGAGAAGTTGGACGAGTGCGGCAAGTCCGTGCCGTTCACACTCGGGATGTGCCGCTCGCTGGACGACTGCCGCGCTACCCTCACCACCACCGGAGACTCCAATGCCTGATCCCGCACCCCCGAACGTCACCGTCAACGTCGCGGCACCGCTGCCGCCCGACACCTCCCCTGTCGATCCTACCGTCCGCTACCTCGTCGAACAGGCGAAGGTCGCTGTGGACGCCGGGTTGGAGGCGACGCCCGAAATGGTGGCCGTCGTGTCCGATGCTGTGCGCGACTACGGGAAGGCGAAGATCGTGATGGGCGGCGCCGATCTCGCCATTCTCGTAGGCGTCCTCGCGCTGTGGCAGTGGATCTGGCGTCACAACTACAGCGACGATGAAGATCGCGGCATCGCGCGCCTGCTCAGCACCATCGTCGCCGCGATTGCTGCCGTTGTCTGCCTGATCATGTTCATGCACGACTTCGCTGACGGCCTCGTGGCCTACTTCTCGCCGCTGGTCTGGCTCGCGGCGAAGATGGCGGGGGCCTCGTGACCCCCACCCAAGAAGCCGAAGCCCGCAAGGCCCTCGCCGCCCACGACCACGATCCCGCGATGGTCTGCCCGGAGTGCTGTACGGCCGCGTGCGATCCGTGCGTGGACGGGCTGCGGGTTGTGCTCGCCGTCTACGACACTCTCACCAACGGCGTAATCTCCGCCCTCACCCTCCCCGACGGCGAGCCCGTCACCCGCGATCCGGTGAAGCTCGCGACCTACGCCGCCGAGCAACTGTCGGCGGAGGTGGCGATGGTGGGGCGGTTGACGGCCAACCTCGTCCGGCTCCTCGAAGTCATCACCCGCATCGGCAGCGTCCTCGAAGCCGCGGGGTGCGAGGTGCCGGCGGTTGTTCAGCAGTACCCGGCGACGATGGCGGGAGTGGTGGCCGAACGCGACCGGCTCCGCGATCTTCTGCGCTGCGAGCGGGGGGAGTGGGCGCCGGAGGGGTGGACGTGGGAACGCCAGTCGGGCCATACCTGCCCGTTCGGTTGGAACTTCTACACGAATCGCGCGATGCCGCCGAACGCCCTTGTCTACCCCAACCCCGGAGGCGGGGTGGGCTGGCGTGCCGCGTGGGCGTGGCACGTCCATATTCCGAACGCTGGCGGGTTCGCTGAAAGCGCCCTCGAAGCCATCGAAGCAGCAGCCGACGCCGCCCGGGGGAAGTCGTGAGCCCGCCGAGCGAGTGGGCACTCGACGCCTCCCGCCGGCTCGTCACCGCTTGCCTCCGAACGAGCCCAGGCCGCCTGTCCGTCGCGGAGCAGTTTGCCCACGCCTTCGCTGAGGTGTTCGACACCATGCGTGCGACATCGGCGCGGCAGGCGGCAGAGGCCCACGCCGAAGGCTTCCGTGCCGGGATCGAAGCCGCCGCTGCCGAGGTGGACAGCGACCACACCCACGAGGACGCCGAGTCCTGCCACATCTGCGCCATCGTTCGCGATGTGCGCGCGCTCACCCTGGAGACGAAGCCATGACGCCCGAACAAACCGAACTCGCCCGCCGCTGGATCGCCGCCCTCGGAGACAAGGCGTGGGCGCCGGGGATGCTCGCCCGCGACCCGGATCACGGCTACCGCTCGGTGCGCGTGCTCGGCATGGCGGACCCGATGCATACCGACGGCGTGATGATGCCGAAGAAGCAAGGTTTCGTCGTTGACTATCAGATGCGCCCGGGGGAGCCGCCGCCGCTACCGAGTGGCCGCGCGTGGGTGCCCGATTTCGACGACGACGCCACGAAGGGCGCCGCGTTGGGCGTGCTCCGGCGGCTGTACGGCCGCCACGTCTGGATCGACTACGACCACCGGAAGCACCGTTCCGAGCCACCGACCTTCGAGGTGTTCGCCGACGATGGCGACTTCGCGTGTTCGTTCCTTGGCGGCGGCGCTTCGGAGGCGGAGGCGCTGGTCAAGGCGGCCGAGCACTGGCGCAAACTGAATCCCTAACCCCTCCCGCCCTCTCCACCACGGGGAGGCGGACAACCCGCTGGCGAAGGCTGGCACAAGGACAACCCGCATGATCGCAATCCAACTCACCGACGCCGTTCTCGACGCCGACCACCCCAGCGATCTCCACCTGCGCGGCGTCGTCTACGACCCTCGCATGGGGCAGAGGTGCGCCACCATCCCGGGCGACTACGATGAGAACGGGTGCGACTGCCCCGCCGTCATCGGAGACTGGATTGTCCCGGTGGACGCGGCGGACGGGGAGCGGTTCTACCGGGTATACCCGCCTGATGCCTGGGACGCCGAGAACGGGCGGCCGATGACCCCATGAGCAAACCCAGCCCCCAAAAGAACGCCCGCCGCAAAGCCCGCGCCAACAAAGCCGCCCGCCACGAAGCCGCCGCCCAAGCCCGCTACGAACGAGCCGAGCAACGCCGGAAGGCGCGCGAGGCGGAGGCGGCCGAGATGCGCCGGGTGGCCGCCGCCGCCCGTGCAAAGGCGTGGGCCGATGGGGCGCCGGAGCGCGAGGAAGCCGAGCGCGTGCGACGGCTCGAACGCGAGGCCGAACGCGCCAAGCGGGAAGCCGAGGCGCCCGCTGAGCCTGTGCTGCCACGGCCTCGCCGTCGTGGGGGCATGGGCGCGCTCACGGCGCTGCTGATGGTGAGCGCGCTGATGGGCGGCGACGACCGTAGATAGACTCTCTCACCCGCCGGGTAGCCGGCTTTCAACCAAGGACAACCATGCGAACCGTCTCAACCCTCGCCCTCACGCCGACCGACAAGGCGCTCACCCTCACCTGTGACGACCGCGATCCCGAGTCGGGCAACATGAGCCACGACTACGAGATCAACTGCGTCCTTCCCGACGTGCCGAACATCGCCGTCAAGTTGCACTTCCAGCACGGCCCCATCGCCGAGCACGGCGTCAACGGCATCACGAACGAGGCGCTGCTGTCGATCGTCCGCGACCGGCTCGAAGGCGCGCAGGAAGGCAAGTTCCGCTGCCGGGAGAACGCGCTCGCCATCACCGCGATCGAGGAGGCGTCGCTGTGGTTGGCGAAGCGGACGCTGGATCGGATGGCTCGTGGCGTTGAAGGGCGGAACGAGAAATGAGCGACCTCCTGCTCTCCGATCTCCGAACCGCCAACGTCGCGCGCCTCCCCGAGTTTCGCGACCGCCAAGGCCGCATCTGCCACCCGCCGATCGAAGGCCAGCCGCCCGGCTACGACTGGGCGCTGAGCCAGTGGAGCAACGCCGTGTGCGGCGAACTCGGCGAGGCCGCGAACCTGATCAAGAAGATCGAGCGCGGCGACTTCACGCTCGACGAGGCCCGTGCGGAGTTGGCCGACGAACTGTGCGACGTGCTGACCTACCTCGACATCCTCGCGCACCGGGCCGGGATCAACCTCGCCGACGCGACGATCTCGAAGTGGAACCGGGTGAGCGAGCGCGTGGGGAGCGGAGTGCGGCTCGCGATCCAGTCCGCACCCCAGCCGTTCCTCCCGCTCGGATGCGACTGCTACCCCGGCTGTTGGGGCGACCACTCGGCGGCGTGGCCTTCGATCTCGTTCGCATCCGAGGCCGCGTGTTTGGCCGCCTACAGGATCGTCAATCAGGAAGGGCTCGCGGACTACGGGTCGGTCGTGTGCATGCCCACGGCGCTCCGGTTCGCGTCGGAGGTGCGGTGCGACGCCGTGGCCGCCCGGCTTCGCGCCGAACCCACCAAGACCGTCTGACCCCTTCCGGCGTACCTCCCAGGTTACGCGCGCAACCCTGAATCAAAGCCGTACTTCCTACGCCGTAAACATCGAAGGGAATTCAGCTCGCGCCGTGTGGTGAACGACAGGAAGCCTGCCGAGAAGGCGACCGACCCCGAACGCCGCTCCTTTACGGGGGCGGCGTTCTGCGTTGGGGGCCGACAATCGCCAAGTGTGAATCTTCTCACACTTGCGCTCACCCCAGCCTCACTCGCCGCCCCACCAACCAAGCATCCACCGCCGCCTTGATCTCGCGCTCCCCCGGCGCGGTCATCCCCCGCGGCGGATCGCCCAACCCACCGATCCGCCACGCCGACCACCAGGCCGACCAGTCGCGGTAATCGCGCCGCACGTAGACCAACGCCCCGACGTGGGTGCGCCCGCGCTTGATGGCGTGCCTCCCCCACCTGCCGATTCCATCCTGTCGCCACGGCCCGACCTCCCCCAGCATCGGAGGCGGCTTCGGAGCGACCGGCCGGCGTCGCTCCTCCCACCGTTGGCGCAGTTCGGCGAGCACGATCCCTTCGTACCGTGCCCCCGTTGTCGCGCGCCCCTGAGCCCACGCAAGGAGCTGGGCATCGTCGGCCGGCGGGCGTACCCCCGGAACGCGCGCGAGGGCTTGTGCGGCCTGCCAGGTGGCGCGGGCTTCGCGGTCCCAGGTGGCTTCGAGGTTCGGTCTGAGGGCGGAGGCGTTGCGGCCGGGGTAGTCGAAGGTGCCCCAACTCGGATTCACAGCGGCAACCCCCGCAAGTCGAGCACCCCCTGAGCCGGAGCCACGCACGCACGCCCCAACTTCGGCGAGTTGACCGCGAACCGCGTGGGTGAGGTGCCGTCACAACTCGCCGCCCCAACGCTCGCACACAGGCGCACCGCGCGCTCCGAGTTGACGCGCCCGACATGGAGGTGGGCGCGATACAGCCGCGCCATCGCACCCCATGTGGGCAGCGTGGCCCACTTCCACGCGGTTGAGCCGCCGAGGAAGATGCCACAGCGCGGGCCGATGTATTCCTCGATGTGCTCGGGGAGCATCCCGTCTTGCACCGCGATCAGCGGGTGGCCGTACTGCCGAACGTAGGGGAGCCACCACAGCGACAGGTCAAGCGAGCGCAGTCCGCCGGCCACGATGTCGGGGCACACGATCCAGTCGGGCCGTTGGGCGCTGCCGGGGAAGTGCCCCCGACGCGCCGCCGCAACGTCGAAGGTGTCGCCCCACTGCTCCAACACGCGCCAGAAGGCGGCGGCGTCGAAGGCGCGGCCGGCGTTGAAGGCGCTCCATGCTCCGTTGTCGAGCGCGTATCGCCAGCCCCAATTCGCGTTGGGGTTCACGCGGCCGAGTTGGTCGGGGCCGAGCAGAAGGCGGATGCCCGCCGCCTGCATCGCGGAGAGGTTGCGCCGGGTGCCGGTGTGCGTGGCGTAGAGCTGGATCATCCGACCACCCGCCGACCGCCAACCGAGCGCCGAACGACCATCCCCAGCTCGCGCACGGCCTTTCGGATCGTGTCCTCGCTGTAGTCGAGGTCGAGCGCCAGCCGGCGGATCGACACGGGGCCGGCGCGCACGGCTTCGCGAACCGAGACAGCCGCGGGCGATAGGTCGGGCGGTTGCCAGTGGACGGGCTGGGGCTCGGCGAGGGCGAGGTAGAGCGAGATCATCCGAACAGCTTTCCCTGACGCGCCCGCGCATCAAGCACCCGCCGGGCAACCTCGACCCACGGAACGGCGTCAAGGCCGCGCTCGGCATCCGCGGGGCGAGCGCCTAGATCCCCGCCGATGAACCTACGCCCATGCTCGAAGGCTGCAACTGCGGAAGTTCCGGCCCCAAGAAAGGGGTCGCACGCGAGCCCATCCGGCGGGCAGAAACAGCGCACGATGTCATCAGCAAGCTTGTAGGGCCAGCGGGCGGGGTGGTTCTCGGCTTCGATGTCGGGGGCACCTGACTGGCCGCCACCGATCGAGCCGTACCCCCAAAGCGACCCGCGCTGAATGGTGTCGAAGTCGGTCGTAGACTCGATCACCTGAGAGCCATCGGGCCGCCTCCCCTTTGTGGTCGTCGCCCGTGACAACTCCGGGTAGAGAGCCGGCGCCGCGATGGCGCGCTTGTCGAAGAAGGGATCGCCGCCCGGCTTCACGAACCACAGCAACGGCTCCCAGTCGTTTCGGAACCGGCCGCGGTACTCCCCCGGTAGCCCCATTCGCCCAAACGCCAGCCGATCCGGCACCCGGAACCCGACGCGCTCAGCCCAGTCGAGCATGATGCGCCACGGGTGAAACCCGCGCTCCGAGCCGAACCCCGGCCGCCACTCGCGCACGGGGGCGTCTACGTTCAGGAGGCATGCCCCCCCCCGGACGAAGGGCGGCGAAGCAGGCATCCCCGAGCGCGGCGTAATCGTCCATGCCCCACGACACCGCGGCCCCGTAGGTGCGGGCGTCGCAGTAGGGCGGCGAGGTGAGGACGAGATCGGCCGCGCCTTCGCACAGGGCGAGCGTTTCGCGGAAGTCGCCGTGATGGAGGATCGCGCTCAAGCGAGCACCCGCAACACCCGGATCGCCGTCCAGCATGTCGCGCTGCCACGGCCGATCCGGCGACCCACCGCAGCGAGCTCGCGGCGCACGTTGGCCAGGTCGTCACGCCCACACCGACGCATCACCGCCCTGGTTGTCAGCGGCTCCGTGGCGGCGGCGAGCACTTCGGCAACGGTGAGCGGTTGGGCGAGGCGTTGCCGCTCGGCGCGGAGGATGCCGAGCTGCGTTTCGAGCGTGCGGATTTCGGCGTCGAGGTCAGACATCGGAGCGCCGAAAGGTGCGGACATCCGACCGCCGACGACGCCAACCCGCACCCCACCGCTCAACGACGCCGCGCGTTTCCAGGGTGAGCAGGCACGTTTCGGCCTGCGCTTCTGGCACGGTCAAGAGGTAGGCGAGCTGGGCCGCGTTCAATCCAGGGTTCGCGATCAGAAGGCGGATCGCGTTTCGCTCGCGGGCGGCGATGGTCACGACCTCACCCAAAGCAAGTCCGCCGCCTCAATCGCCGGCAACCCCCGCACCGCGAGCAGCACCGCGAGGTC
>ERZ1292625.1414-Hain-H41-01um-R1-1414-length-28747-cov-21_pt2 | contig 22200 bp, 7 predicted proteins | sample MGYA00564400_ERZ1292625 | MGnify/ENA primary metagenome ERZ1292625 (study PRJEB36523, sample SAMEA6512639) | groundwater metagenome | collected 2019-01-08 | study: AquaDiva: Metagenomics assemblies of 32 groundwater samples
CTTTTACGGGACCAAAATATTCTCAAGAGATAAGTATTATTGTTGGTCTACCATCTACGATTACACTAAAGGAGTTAAGATCGTTTACGGGTAATACAATATATTTCTTTCAACTTGGACAAAATAAAAAGCTTTACATAAAAGGAAAATTTTCAGACGGGGTTGAACGCGACCTTTCGGCAGCACAGACAGGAACAACCTATACAAGCAGCAACGAAAAGATTGTGACGGTTAATGCTGATGGGCTTGCTTCTGCAAAGGGTCCTGGTAAAGCACAGATAACTATCAGGAACAACGATAGGAAGCTCATTGTAGATGCTATTGTGGAACCAGAATAAACAGTCGTAAAGGTCATTGTTAAATCAAAGAACCGATAAAAAATGGCAGTAGAGGACTTATGCAGATGCAGAAAATAATGTTTTTTTCATTAATATATATACTTGCCATAGTTCAATCGAGTCAGGCGTTGGTCCTTACTTCACCCCAACACGGCGCTACCTTTAAGGAAGACGATTCCATCAAACTTGTGGCCGAATTATCACCTGGCCAGACAGAACTAATTGAATCTGTTAGGTTCATTGTTAGCGAGCTTGCAGATGTGTGCCCCAATAAGATACAGACTCATCCACGATATGAATGCAGCTTCATCCTGCCGCCGGGGAGTCCTAGAACAATCAGTATTATGGCATATGCTGTAACTTCTATTGGGCCGATATATTCTCAAGAAGTGAACATTAATGTTGCCTTGCCATCTGCGATTACTTTACAAGCACTGAAGTCTATGATGGGAAATAGATATTATTTTTCAAGATTAACACAAAAAAGGCAGATTTATATTCAAGGAATTTACTCAGACGGTGTTGAGCGCGACCTTGAAAAAGGTGAAACAGGAACAACATATACCAGCAGCAATGAAAAGATTGTCACCGTCAATGCCGATGGTCTTGCAACCGCTATTGGAGCGGGTACTGCGCAAATAACTGTTCGTAATGGAGACAAAAAACTTGTGATCGATGTTGTTGTGCAGCCGAAACGATAATGCCTATCGTGTTACATTAAATGCCCGTCAGAGAACTCCGGTTTCCGACGGATTATGGAGCAGGCAGTCCTGCTAAAATGCAAGGGGCGTAACTGAGGTTCAAGATGAAAAAAGAAATTCTTAATCTGCGCATATCTGCGTTAATCTGCGGCCTGATTTTATTTTGTTCTGCTGTTTTTGCCGACGGCGTGGGCGACATTCACGTTCTTAAAATCTCTGCTCAGGATCAGCGGGCGGTCGTCAAAATGCCAGGCGGCAAGATGGAAATCGTTAAGGTCGGCGACGCTCTCGGCAATAATGCGAAGATCGTCGAAATTAGCGATGGGCGAGTAGTGCTTGAAGAGGGTAAGGGCGCCGAAACAGAAACAGTAATTATTCGCCTTGAAAACGGCAAGCAAAAAGTGGAGCGGGTCAAGAAGGGCGCACAACCCGGACCGAGGTTGCTTGCCCCTTCGACAAAAGGCGAGAAAGCGAAGAGTAAACCCCGTTAGAGCGCCTGCGCCTCTAAACGGGCCAGGAGTCGGCGGCTTTCTCTAACGGGGTAAATAGCCGATCCGGGGGGATCCAGCGGCTGCTATAACCTGGCTCCCGGTTTTCACGGGGATGACGCATAGATTCCCGATTAAAGCGTTCGGGAATGACAAAAAATGCGCTGCAGTAATGGACCGAATGGCGTCGTGACGGTCTCAGGAGGATGTCCTATGAAGCCCTGCGCGAGAAGGCGAAACTTTCTATTATCTTTATTGATCCGAGAAAAGCTGAGTCCCATTCTCGCTTTTACCCTATTTTCCATCATCTCGTCGAATGTTTTCAGCCAGGACTTCACCGCCCGCTCCCTCGGCGACTACGGCAACGTCACGGTCATGGAGGCTTCCGGGAATTACGATGCCAGGAATTCAGACGGCTCGGTGAACAGCGCGCCCCGAGAGGTAATTGCAAAAGAGTTCTTCAAGACCCACAAGGACGAGTACGACTTCCTCGTCGTCTTCACGAACTTCGACTTCCAGATGCCGGAAAAAGAGGCAGGGGCCTTCTATCTCGGCGTCAAGAACGACACCCGGGGCATCGGTCTCGATCTTTTCGACAATACGAGCTTCTTCGGAAGCAATGGGGAGCTCCAGGGAACCATCGACATGGGCAATGTTGCAGCCCTTGTGACCGACCCGCTCGATCCCAAATTTGAAAACACCCTCTACCTCCTGAGCCATGAGCAGATGCACCGCTGGGGAGCGTATGTGAAATTCAATGACGCGAACGGGAATCTCAGCGCCTCGCTCCTCGGCAGGGACAGCGACCATTGGAGCTTCCTTTTCGACTCCGGCGGCTCGGTACTCTACGGCAACCGATGGCAGGACAACAAGAACGGGACCTTTACATCCACGACCCCCCAGGGACAGATGAAGTTCTACAGTCCGCTCGATTTGTATCTCATGGGCATGATAAGTCCCGACAAGGTCCCGCCCATGCTCTTGATCTACAACCCGAGCATTGACAGCACACGGCTGCCGGAAGCGAGGGTGACGATCAACGGAACGCCGCGAACTATTAAAATAGAGGACATCATCGCCGCTGTAGGCCCACGAGTGCCTGATGCCGCTGGGTCTCAAAAGTCATTCAAGACCGGCTTCATATTCATCACGCAGCCCGGCACGTTTACAGGCAGCGAGATTTACGGCATCGAGAATGTGCGGAACGGGTGGGTCACGCGCTATTCCGTGCTGACCGACGGCAAGAGCATCATCGAAATCGCCTCCACACCGAAAGAAGACCTCCCCACGAACCCCGGCGTACTTCTGCCGCCCACAACGCCTCGGACCGTCCCGCCGAACATCGACGACGGAGTTGCCTGGCTCATGAGCAAACAGCAGTCTGACGGAAGCTGGACGGACGATGTTCAAACTGTAGAACGTGACACGGCGGAGGCAGTTCACGTATTGAAGAACTTCACCACTGCGCAGCAGAACTATCAATCAGGGCTTGCGTGGTTAACAGGACTCGTTCCGGATAACGCCGATTACCTCGCGAAAAAGATAGAAACACTTGCGGATTCAGGACAGGACGCGCTCGCGTTGGTGCAGCAACTGATCTCCATGCAGAATTCGGATGGCGGCTGGGGGAAGGGCAAAGATTATTGGAGCAATCCTACGGATACTTCATTGGCCTTAAAGGCCCTGTCATATGTGAGCTATTCAGACCAGCAGGTCATATCGAAGGCCATCGGGTATCTGAAATCACAGCAGAATCCCGACGGCGGATGGGGAAGCGAGGACAAGGGCGGCATGGTCCAGGAGACCTCGAACGTGCTCTCGGTATTCAATGCCTACCGATCTGCGTATCAACTTGATGATGCCATCTCGCGGGGGACAACATGGCTTATCAGCAGGCAAAACCCGAATGGTGGCTTTGGGAACAGCCCAAGCACAGTTTATGACACGGCTATAGCAGTGCTGGCCCTGCGGGGATTCGATGTGCCAACGGACGTCACGAACAAGGGTCTGGAATACCTCCTGGCCGCGCAGGCCGAGAACGGGAGCTGGCAAAACAGCGCCTATCAGACCGCGCTCGCCGTTCATGCCGTGTACACGGCCACGGTAGACCCCGATCTTTCGATCAAGACCGCGGACATAAGTTTCATCCCCGCCTCGGTCACGCAGCTTCCGTCCAATATCGTCATCAACGCGAACATTTGGAACACCGGGAGGACGTCTGTTTCCCAGGCAAAGGTCGCGCTCTATGAAGGCGATCCTTCGACAAGCTCAGGACAGCTCGCAGAGCAGGCCGTCGCCTTCCCGGGCCGGCAGGCCACGACGGTCACGTTCTCTGTGACCATTTCCGACGGGAACGAGCACCGGTACTATATCGTAGTCGATCCCGACAACCTTGTCAAAGAGTCGAGCGAGGCCAACAACAGCGCCGTCAGCGTCATCAGGCCGGAAGCGACGTACGACTTCGAGGTGCTCGCATCGGACATCACAGTATCCCCGAATCCCGTGGACATGTTCCAGGATGTGAAGATCACCTCAAAGATAACCAACAAAGGCACGATGAACGCCTACAACGTGCAGGTGAAGTACTTCATCGACGACACGGGGAACCCCTATGAATTGGGGACCATGACCATAGACATCCCTGCAAATACTACCGTCACGAAAGAGGTCACCTGGCGTGCGAACAGAGCGGGAACGAACCTTCCTGTAACCGTGCAGGCTGATCCGTTCGATAATTTTGCGGAGCTGTCGGAAACGAACAACAAGGCATCCGCGAGCCTCACGGTCAACCCGGTGAACCTGGTTGATCCGAACCTCACCATTTCGTATAAAGACATCATTATTACTCCCACGCCTGCCCTTGAACGAGGTAACGTAAACATCTCGGCTCTTGTCAAGAATGAGGGATTCTCCGCAGCGGACAACATCGTTGTGAACTTCTACCGCGGCGTCCCCGGCCCGAACGGTCTCCTGCTCGGCGCCCACACCATTGCATCCCTCGCTCCCAACGAAAGCGCGCGGGTCTCGATCGACTGGACGAACATCCCGGAGTCGGGAGAGAAGATCATTTACGTCCAAGTCGACCCTGCCAGCCAGATAGTAGAAATCAGGGAAGACGACAACGAGGCGTTTACGACCCTGAATATCCTGAGCCTGCCGGACCTTGAAATATCAGCGAGCTCCATATCATTAACCCCCTCGGCGCCGAAGGACGGAGATGTCGTCGCCATCACCGCGACTGTTCAGAACAGAGGCCAACAGGGCGCAACAAACGTGCAGGTAACGGCCTATGAGGGGAGTGCGGTCATCGGTACACAGGCCATTTCTCATTTGGCCGGCAATACAGCAGGGTCGGCATCCTTCAGTTACGACGCCACCGGCAAGACGGGCGTTCATCAAATAACCGTCATCATTGATCCCGACAATGCGATCACCGAACAGAGCGAGAATAACAACAGCGCCTCGAAAACAATCGGCGTCCAGGACGCAAACCTCTGGGTAAGCGAGCAGTATTTTTCGCCCAACGGCGACGGAGTCAAGGACGGCACGCAGTTCTTTTTCCGCCTGCAGAGCCCGCAGACAGTACGGGTTATCGTAGTCAACAACAAGAACGAGATCGTCAGGAGCTTCTCCGGTCCTGAACTCGAAAACACCACCGGCAGCACGGTCACCTGGGACGGGCTGAATGAAGACGGCATGGTCGTCTCTGACGGCCAGTATCAGGTCCGGTTGGCAAGCGCAACGAATGCCGTTCTCGGGAATTTGTCCGTCACCGTAGACACCAACCGCTCTCCGCTCACCGATGCGATCGGCACTAAGTATTTACTCAACAGCAATCTTACCTGCATGCTGCCTGACGTCGGGCAGAACTGGCAGTGGTTCCCAGATGAAAGCGGGATTTTGCTCAGCTTACCGTATACTCCCGAATACCCGAACGGCATCTACAGCGTCTCACCGGACGGCGCGGATGTTCTGAGGCTGGTCCCGCAGGAATGGACCCAAGGGGTCGATCCTGCATACGATTATTCCTATTTCGGATACGGTTTGTCTCCTGACGGCGAAAGGATCGCGTTCATCCTGAATAAATACAATAAGAGATTGGGGAGCTCTGAACTTGCTCAGCTTTGGGTTGTGGACAGGGACGGAACGAACCTGACGCTGCTCGAATCCTATGACGCAACGCAGGCAAGAATATATGATTTCAAATGGTCACCCGCGGGAGATCATATAGCGTACAGGATTCAAAGAATGGTTTCTCCCTACACCGAAGAACTACGGTTGATGAGGGCGGACGGCGCCGGCAAGATCCTCATCGACTCGGGCGGGTACTTTGATTTCAACTATTTCCTGTGGTCGCCGGACGGCGCAAAAATGGCATATGTATACGGAATTTTTGACGCCAACCGGAACTATATTGAAAAGATCAGGGTATCGGACACAGCGGCGAACAAGCAGGAGCTGTTTGCGGTCTATGAGGCCCAATACCGTTTCTTGCATTATCTGCAATGGTTCGGTCCCCAGAAGCTCCTGCTCGGCGTATATGGGGCGTCGCCGGAGGTGTATGCCATCTGGCTCCTTGACCCCAGCGGCAGCGGTAACCAAGTCAGAGTGGCTGCCGATGATCGGGACAGGAACCGGATTTTTATTGCCCCCGATAATCAATCGTTTGCCTTTATGAGGGAATGGGACCGTACATCGATAAGGATTTCGGATGCAAATGGAAACGTCCATGTACGAAATGCCAGGACCGGCGGGGCATACTGTGTGCCTGTTCTCAGCGAACCTGTCTGGTCGCCTGACGGGCGGAAGCTGAGCTTTTCCGAACGGCTGGAAACCTGCGGCGACTGTCCCGTCTCCTGCGTTGATCCGATCGGTCCGCGCCTCGTCATACTCGATGCAACGGCGAAGGAGCTTAAGGCTTTTGCAAACGCAATGTATCCTGTTGCATGGCTGTCTGACGGTGTTTCCATTTTAGGCATGGATCACGGCAGTGGGCAGATTGAACCACTTGGAAAGCTTGTGCTACTCGACACCGTTACCGGTGATGCAAAATCCTTAGCGCTTTCACAGGACAGCCGCCTCTGGTGGGAAGCTAACAAGTTTATTTCGCCGCATGAACGTTACATTTCCTATTACCAGTTTGTTGATCCTTCAAGTCCATGCTACGGCAAGGGCGAGACGGATCTGTGGGTGACGGCTTCCCTTCTGAATCTTACGGCGGACTTGCGCGCAGTCAAGGACAGATCTGCAATAATCTTGAAAGGTATTGCAGCCGATCTCCATTTCGAAGGCTGCAGACTTGAATATGCCGACATTAAAAACCCCGCAGTTTGGCATCCCGTCACTCCACCTTCGGATATGCCGATCATCAATGACATATTTACCACGTGGATTCCGCCGTATGAGGGGACTTTTTACGTGAGGCTTACTGCCTGGGATAGGGCGGGAAGCACGGCAATGAGCAGGAAGCGGGTCTCCTGGGGCCGGTACTCAAGTATAACGAACCTCTACAAATCTCTCGAGATATTCTCTCCCAATGGCGATGAAGTAAAGGACACTGTTGAGCTTCATTACCGGGTTCTTGAGCCCGTGCACCTCGAGTTCAGTATCTATGATGAGAATGATAATCTTATTACAACAATATTCCAGGATCATACATCGCCCGGCGACTACTACATAGAATGGGATGGGAAAGACGAAGGCAAGAACACAGTACCTGACGGAAAATATAAAATCAAGGTCTTTGATTACGAATTCTTTGTTGCAGTTGATAATACACCGCCTGACGTTCACTTGATTTTCACGCCGCTTAAACAAACCCCGGATCTGAAGCAAATTTATTCGGATCTGTCGGGCCATGTAGTTGACGAAAAATTGAAGGGCTGGTCCATAGAACATGGAGAAGGCAATAACCCGCAAGAATGGTTTGTATATACACAGGGAAGCGGTCCGCTTGCCGGGGAAGCCGGCAATAACAGTCCGGCGCAGGGGCCGGTACAGGATACGGTAATCAGCAGGATTTCTAATCAGGACCTGGCATGGTATGCGGGGAAAAAGTTCAGAATCGTCGCGGAAGATTTTGCAGGAAATAAAACGACGCGCACGACAGATTTTCTCGAAGAGAGAATCCTGCTTCATATTTGGGACTCGAATAAGTATATTCGTATTGAAGACGGTGTTGCGAGCTACGTGCGCCGCGACTCTGATCAGTACGCAATAAATATTGTAAGAACCGTGAGAGAACAGATTGCCAGCCTGACCGTTGAGTATAAAAAAACCGGCACCGGTATCTGGCATGAAAGCCAGCTCGTGACATTGCCCTCGGCACAATCGACAGGATTTGTCTGGGACGCCTCGCAGGTCAACCTGGAGAATGGCGATTATATCCGCATAAAAGCCGTTGATGTGCTGGGCGCCGTATTTTATTCAAATGAAGTGTGGCTGCGCGTTCTCAGTTCGACTGAAGAGGGGTCGTTACGTTTCTCGCTCGACATCGGCTATAATGAGGCCGGTTGTGGTCAGATATCGAATAAAGCATTTATTGAGCCGACAAATATTCAAATAGTCTCCGGTAAGTTTAACGCCATAGTAATTCCGAAAACATTCAGCGTCTATATACAGAAGTCAGGCGAGTACGTACTCCTCAGGCAGCGCAACATCGGAGACGGCTCGAATTCTTTTATTGACACGTCCGGCCTGCCCGAAGGAAGTTATCCGATAGAAGCGTTTATTGCATACACGGTTACTTTTTTTGAAGGCGATAATACCAGAACTGTCTCCAGGGAGGCACGGGCCTCAGGAACTCTCGCTGTGGACCGTGTCCTTTCAACCGCTCAGATAACCTATCCGACAAAATCGTCCATGCTCTGCCCGGTGAAAAACACTGACGCGAAGGGCGACTGGTATGGACTCCCCATAGAGGGAATTGCGACGGACAACAACAATATACAATATTATGAATTGTATTACGGTGTCGGCGAGAACCCGACTGCGTGGCTGCCCGCGACGACGAGGAGCAACGGCAAGAGCGTGGCTATTAAGGAAACGAAGAGCGTTCAGGGCCGTCTCGGTGTATGGGACGTGACCGATCTTCACGGAACAACCTACTCGCTTAAACTGAAGGTTGTGGACGCTGCCGGGAATGTGAACTGTTATACAACGAGCTTTTCCATTGACACGTTAACGGAGATCTCAAATCTCACAATCGATAAAAACCTGTTTTCACCGAACGGCGACGGCGCAGTGGATGACGTGACCGCAAGTTACCGAATTGACGAATATGCAACGGTGGCTGTTAAAGTATTTAAGCTGCTCCAGGGGGCATCCGGCGCCGTCCTCGACTTAACTCCGGTAAGAACGATCGTGTCGGGGATGCAACATCTTGGCGGGACAGAAAGCATCACATGGGATGGTAAAGGTGATGCGGGTACGGCTTTACCGGACGGACAATACGGCATTGCCGTATTCGCAACCGACTCGTGCGGCAATACCAATATGAAATGGACCGGAGTTGAAATCGATATTACTCTGCCTACGGTAGCTATTACCTATCCAAAGCCGGGCGATCCTCTCGGGAATATTGTTGAAGTTAAAGGCACTGCCGACGACCTGCATTTCCACGGCTATACCCTCGAGGCAGGGCAGGGTGATAGCCCCACGGCGTGGACTCTTGTCGCTTCGAGTGCCGCCCCTGTGAAAGATAATATCCTCGGCAGATGGAACACCTTCGGCCTTGAGGGAAGATGGACGCTCAGGCTTATCGCTACGGATGCCGTTGGCAATAAGAACGAAACGAGCGTTGCCATTGACCTCGGTGTGAGAAAAAACCTTGTCAAGGCCGTGGAAACCGCTCCTGCGGTCTTTTCGCCGAACAATGACGATAAACGTGAGGTGACGAACATCAATTTTGAGCTTACAGATACCTGTGACATAAAAATCGAACTTATTGACCAGCATGGCGGACTCAAGAGGACTCATACCGCTCAAGCTTTATCAGCGGGTACGCATACCGTGCTTTGGGACGGCAAGGATGATGCGGGTTTCATTGTCTCAGACAATGCTTACAGCGTCAAATTTACCGCAATTCTTTCGAGTAATACTTCTGTTAATCAGGTAGAGACAATTACGGTTTTTGTTGATACCACGCCGCCTGTTGTGGATATAAAACAGCCCGGTGAAAATTCCTATTTCAAAACCAATATCACGGTAAGCGGAACGGTCAGCGACCAAAACCTGGTTGAATATTCTGTCAGTTACACGGGAAATGCGGGTACCGTGCCTCTTGACCAGGCCAACCAATCGAGAGCGAATTATACGTTCGGCATGCTGAATGATCTCTCAGAGGGGAGTTACACGCTTATTGTTAGGGCAAAAGACCTAGGAGAGAATGAAACGAACAAGACCATCGCTTTTACCATCGATCGCACACCGCCGATGGTGACGCTTGACACGCCGAAGGACGGCGAGTATTACGGCACGCTATCACCAGCAGTCAATAGTCAGCAGTCTGGAGTCATTGGTATCACGGGCAGCATTGTTGAGAAGAATCTCGAAATCTACACTGTGAGATACGGCTCCGGTGATAACCCGGCCCAGTGGACGGAGCTGTTGTCAGGAAGCGCCGTGCCGGTAAGCCCGCAGTTATTTGCATGGGGTATAGGGCAGGGCGCCGGAATTGTCGACGGCCTGTATACCGTCTCCCTCTTTGCCGGGGACAAGGCGGGTTCGACCGCCGAAGCCAGGGTAAAGGTCACGGTTGATAACACTCCACCAGAGACATCGATAGCCGTCCCCATAGACGGAGATTACATCAAGGCTATTATTGATATTAAAGGGACCGCCTTTGATCAGAATTTTGATAAGTACACGCTCGAAATCTCGGAAGGCCGGTGCAGCAGCGCATATAAATGGGCAGCAATAAGGACCGCGACTGCTTCCGTCCGGAACAGCGTGCTTGCAGCATGGCAGGCGCTTCCGCCGGACGGCGATTACTGCCTCAGGCTCACGGCTGCCGACAAGCTCGGGAGCACGGCTGAGGGGAAGGTGAACGTGAAGGTGGACACCCATCCACCTGCGGCGCCTGTGCTTTCCGGATCGGTGGAGAACAAGACCAGCGTGCGGCTCGCCTGGACTCGTAACACGGAAACCGATGATGCCGGTTACAACGTCTATCGCGGCGGGCAAAAGGTGAATGTCGAGCTTGTTGCGGGTTCCGAGTTCGGAGATCAAAACCTTGCCGAAGGAGTTTATACCTATACCGTAAAGGCCGTTGACCGTGCCGGATGGGAAAGCCAGGCATCGAACGAGATCAAGATTAAGGTCGACCTGACCGGACCGGATGCCAGAATCCGCTCGCCTCAGGACGGCTCAAAGGAAAGCGGCCTGATTGAGATAAAGGGAACTGCCTATAGCTCTGACGACTTCAAGCAATATAGAGTTTATCTCGGCCAGGGCGTAAGCCCCACGGCTTGGGCATTGATACGAACATCTCCACTTTCGACATCTTACGGCGTTCTGGCGCAGTGGGACACCCTCGGTCTTGTCGAGGGCGCCTACTCCGTCAAGCTTGAGACAGAGGACACCTCGGGCAATGTCAACATCCACCAAATCACGGTCACTGTGGATAATACACCGCCGAATGCGCCGGTGATAGTTGCGGCAATAGCGAGCGCTGCCGATGCCACGGTAACCTGGAATGCAAATACCGAGCCTGATCTTGCCGGCTATCTCCTGTACCGGAACGACCGGCTCGCCAACGTCAACGGCATTATTGTGGGCGACCTTAAGCCATACCTGAGCACCGGCACGTCGTACCTCGACAAGTCCCTGCTCGACGGCTCGTTCACCTACTCAGTCGTTGCAATGGACCAGGCAGGAAATGTGAGCGGGCCCTCGGACCTCCGCGAGGTCACCATCGACACGCACGCGCCGCACGCGACCATCGTGGAGCCGCCGGACGCGACGAAATTTGACAGTAAGATTTTCGTGAAGGCCGAATCGCCTGATCTGGACATCGCCTCCGTCCAGTTCCAGTATAAACGGGCGCAGGACACTGCGTGGATCAATCTCGGCAGTGCCGTGACCACGCAGCCCTATGCCGCTTATCTTGATCCTTCATTCGCGGGCCTGACCTACGGGGATTATCATCTCCGGGCAGCGGCAACAGACAAGGGAGGAAAGACCGATTCATCACCTTCCTCTATAACCGTGACCTATATTGATCTTACCGCGCCTTCGGCGCCGCAAAACCTCTCGGCCTTGACCAAGGGACAGGATGTGACGTTTACGTGGACGGCCAATACAGAGACCGACCTGAACGGATATAACATTTACCGGGCGGATGGAACAACCAGAACAAAGCTCAACACGTCAATCATCACGGCGACGACCTATCAGGACAGCGGCCTTGCGGACGGAGCGTATACTTATGAGGCTACGGCAGTCGATATACATAATAATGAAAGCAAGCCGTCAAACAGCGCGGCAGCGAAGATTTATGCCCCTGTCATTTCACAACCCTATACGCCGACCGGGCAGAACGTGATTCAGGTTCAGGGGAGCAATGCAGAGGCGAATGATTCGGTGGAGCTTTTAGTAGAAACCGTTGCGGGTTACGAGTTGCGGGTTGAGACAACGGCCGATACTGATGGAAAGTTTAACGCAGATATGACCCTTGCATCCGGCGAGAACAGGATAACGGCGAAGGCGCGAGATGCCGCAGGCAACACAAGCCGGGTCTCAAATACGGTCATCGTTGTCTACAACGAGCCGCCGTCAGCGCCGACCGGGCTTGTCGCGTCCGTTCAGGGCTACGACGTGAGCCTCACATGGAACGCGAACACCGAAGCGGACCTCGCGGGATACAACCTGTACAGGGAAGGTGAAAAGGTTAATGCTCCTCAGTCCGTGACCCGGGGAGACATAACGGCATCGTATTCCAACGCCTATGATCTGCCTTCGCTCGCCTTTGATTCCGATCCGTCAACATACTGGATCGGCCCCTACGGTTCCGGCGGATTCGGGCCTGTCGTATGGTGGGAGATAAAACTCCCGGCGCCCGAGTTGATAAATCATGTTGAAATCCACTGGGGCGGCGAAACTTACTCAGGAGAAGAATTATTATATGCGGGTAAAAATTATGAGGTTCAGGTATGGTCCGGCTATGCCTGGATCACTCATGTTAAGGTCACCGGAAATACATCTCCGGTTAATACCTTTGACCTTAAACCCTCCTACAGGACAGACAGGATAAGAATTTACATAACGGAGGGGACAAATCCGCATAACTCACAACAGGTATGGATATCTGAGATAAAAATTCTCGGGGACAATCTGATCGCAGAGCCGCATTATAACGACAGGGGCCTGCAAGACAGGGAATACAACTACACTGTTACCGCTGTGGACTATTACGGCTTCGAGAGCCCGCCTTCGGACAGTACAAGAGCGGCTGTCGGAGATGTTGTTCCTCCGGTAGCGCCTCAGAATCTGACGGCTGTTGTAACCGGCTCCAATATTGTCCTGAACTGGTCATTGAACTCAGAACCTGATTCTGCCGGTTACAACGTATACAGGAATACCGCGCAAGAATGGTTGAAGCTTAACGCATCCTTGATAACAGTCAATTCTTATACGGACATCAATCTGCCGAACGGCGCCTATACTTATAGAGTGGCGGCAGTGGATACCGTGGGGAATGAGAGCCTGCCCTCCAACGAGGCGGCAGCGACGGTTTCTACTGCGCTTCCTGCACCTCCCGTAAACCTGCAGGTAAGTCCCGTGTCCGAAGGCGAGGTGCTGAATATCACATGGGGCTACCCGGGCGGGTCACCCGCAGGCTATAACCTCTACAGGAGTCTCACACAGGGAGGGCCGTATGCAAAGATAAACACCTCTCCCGTCACAAACACTTCCTATGCGGATACAGGTCTCACGAACGGCACTGCCTATTATTATATGGTTACGGCGCTTGATTTTGCGGCCAACGAGAGCGCTGATTCCAACGAAGCGATGGGAATTCCGTCAGATGCCGTTCCACCGGAAATACCGGCGATAGTGTTTCCGACCGTGCCGGGCGTTCCGATCACGATCTACGAGCAGCTCACTGATGTCACCGGCATCGCTGAGCCTGCATCGAGCGTTTCTTTGCTCCGCCGCGGCGTTCTCGTCGGAGAGACTGTGGCGCTCGCTCACGATGCCGTCGAAAACTTCTCTGTAGAGAGCGGCATATACGATGCAGCATTATCCCCGAATGAGAAAACGCTCGCATACTCGGTGAATAACGCCCTCTGGTTGAAAAACATTGCTTCGGGTACGGCGGTGAAGATCGCGCAGTACGGGAAAACTCCATCGTGGTCTCCTGACGGGAGAAGAATCGCTTACCGGTACACCAACGGATTTTATGAGCGGATCGGCATATATGAAGTGGAAACGGGCGGCATCTACGACCTCACCAGCGACGCGAACGCGTACGAACTGAGCCCCTCGTGGTCGGCCGACGGGACCAGGATCGCCTTCATCAGCCGGAGGGCCGGCCCGTGGGACGTGTGGATCAAGGATCTCGTCATGGATTCACTCATCCAGGCGACGCATAACAGCTATGCAGATTATCCGCAGAATCCGAAGATTTCACCCGATGGGCGGAAGGCGGCGTATTTCAATGGATGGGGCCTTAATGTCGTCGATCTCGTGAATAGCGGCAACACGGGCCAGATAGACAGCCGGACGGACAGATACACACTTGACTGGTCGCCGGACAGCAAAAACATCGCGTACATATCTACCCGCGACGGCAATCCCGATATTTTCGTAGTGGATGTAGATACCGGTGATGAAATGCAGGTTACAGAATCGCCGGAGCAGGAGGCCATGCTTGCATGGTCTTCCGATGGGCGGAATATTATCTTCGGAAGAACGGAAATCACCGGTACCAGAAAGTTATGGCTTGCGGCCATTCAGGGGCAGGAAGCGGCAAGAGCGCTTCAAGTGGACCTCTACGACCTCAGGTATCTCGACTGGCTGAATTCCGGGAGCATTGCTTTCTTAAGCCGGGATGGTCTCGGTATTGCACACCTCGGAGGGCGCTTCGGTTTCAACGACGTCCGGTTGGACGCAGGAGAAAACCTCTTCTATGTCACAACCGCAGATGCATCGGGCAATGTGAGTCCCTCGTCCGACCCGATCTCCGTCGTGTATGATACAAAGCTGATGCCCGATGTCGAGGTGACCGCAGGAGATATCTTCGTCTATCCCCCGTATCCGCTTGTCGGCAAGGACGTGGCAATAAACGCCGTTGTCCGGAACCGGGGGCAGGTGGAGGTCAAAGACGTGGATGTGGACCTCTATTTGTGGGACGCATCGGGCAATCTTACGCTGCTCAAGTCCGAGAGAATTGCGTCCATTGCGGCGGGGGCTGGCGAGATTGTCGAGGCTTACTGGAACAGCAACGGCAACCTGGGGGTTAATACCGTCATTGCGGTTGTAGATCCTGAGGACAAGATCCGGGAACTCAGGGAGACGAACAACCTTGCAATGAAGGAGCTCACCGTCGTTGAAAACGAAAATGTCCTCATGTCGACAAGCCTTGACCCTGGCTCCTATAAGGCCGGTCAGAACGTAAACATCCGGGTAAATCTCAAGAACCCGGGCGCGGAAAGAGACGTCGCCGTTTCCGTGGCAATAGAGGACGAAAACGGATACCCGGTAACGACGTTTGAGCCCCAGGCTTTCAGACTGGCGTATGCGGCAGAACGCGACGTCCTGTTCACGTGGAATACGGGCGCCACGTTTGCCGGAAACTACCGGGTGCATTCCGTCCTGCGTGATACCGCAGGGATTGTCGTGGCTGAGAATACCGCTCCCTTTGTGATTGCTCCGGACGTGACACTGGATGCCACGCTCGTAACGAACAAGCTCGCCTACGGCCCACGGGAAAATGTCGGTATCTCCTTGACAGTGTCGCATAACGGCACGAATTCCATTGTGCCAGCGCTGACGGCACGAGTTAAAATTACCGACGCACAGGGAGTCATCCTCTTTGCCGAGGAGAAGAGCATAACGAATCTTCTACCCGGCGCTGCGGTCTCTGCGAGCTCCCCGTGGAACACCGGCGTTAGTCTGCCGGGCGTATACTCGGCAACTACGGAACTTGTCCTCGACGGACAGACGATCGCTGTCAAGTCGGCAAGCTTCACGATCAATGCCGTCGCAGCAATTTCCGGCACGATCTCTGTTGCACAGGCGATCGTGCCTATTGGCGGAAACGTGGAGCCCATCTGCGTAATAGAGAACAGTGGGAATGCCTACGCTCATAATGTCCTCATGAGCGTGCTGATCATCGATCCCGCTACGCAGGCCGTCATCGATCAGTACCAGGACACGGTGGATGTCGCCCTGGATTCGGGCCTGACCCGTCAGGTCGTATTCCCCACGGCCGCCTACGGACTGAAGACGTATACCGCGGTTCTTCAGTATTCCCATGATGGAGCCGTCAGAACGCTGGCGAGCGCCTCATTCACCGTCAAAGACATGACTCCCCCGGCGGTCACGATACTCTCGCCGAGCTCCGGCACTACCTACAATGTCACCGTGCCCGTCAGTGTATCGGCCTCCGACAATGCAGCAGGCGTCGACCGCGTCGAGTATCAGATAGATGACGGCGCCTGGAAGCTCCTACCGGTTGCCGATCCCGCAAGCGGCCGGTACGCCACAACGTGGGAGCCGACCCTCGCGGACAACGGGTCCCATATCGTCAAATTCCGGGCAACAGACAAGGCCGGCAATGCAAGCACGCCGGTTTCGGTAAGCTTCATCATCCAAATGGACAATAGAGCGCCTGTAACCACGATCGGTGTCGGCACGCCGAAGTACGAAACAACCGGCGCGCTCTACGTCGGCGCCGGCACGACGTTCGGTCTTGCCGCAACCGACAACTTCTCCGGCGTGGCGAGGACCGAGTACCGGGTGGACGAAGGTGTATGGAACGTCTATGCAGAAGCGTTCACGCTTGCCCCGTATGCAGAGGGCGAGCATGGAATACACTATCGCTCGACGGACAACGCGGGGAATGCGGAGAGCGCCCGCGAGTTGAAGGTGGTCCTCGATAAGACGTCCCCCGCGACCATCGTCACTGCATCGGATCCCCTGCTGGACGGCGTGGTGAACACGGTGTCCCCATCAACAGCCTTTACCCTGAACGCTGCCGACAACCTCTCGGGAGTGAAGAGCATTGTCTACCGTATCGACACCGGCCCGTGGCAGAGCTATACGGGCAGCTTCAACCTTGCCGGCCTGACTGCTGGAGTTCACACCATCACCTGCAAGGCCACGGACAACGTCCTGAACGAGGAGCAGGAGAAGACACTCACGATCAGGCTCATCGTTCTGGATGTCACGAAGGAGATTTCCTCCGAACCGGTCGTTCTGATAGCGGCAAAGCATGCGGAACAGGATGAGGACGACACCGATGAGGAGCGCGACCACAGGCGCCGGGCAGTAGACAACCTCGAAAGGATTCTTGCGGACAACGGCATCACCCACGCTGCCGTTGAAAAGAAGAAGGAGCTTAAAGAAAAGCTCCGGTCCGGCATGTTCAACACGTACATCCTCATGGACTACAAGAAAGAAGACCTCGAGGACGAGCTGCGAGAGGCCATACATTACGGCGCCGGGCTCATTCTCATCAAGACCAAGCCCCATGCCGATCCCGAGCTTGACGAAGTTCTCGGTGTTAAATTCAAGGGCAAGAGCACGGAGAAGGGCCTGCTCATCACCCTCGTGCCCAGCCCGATCAGCGGCGGCGGCACGCTCCGGATCGACGGAGAGCGGAAGGTCGTCCGTGCGGAGAAGGTCTCTCCGACCACGCAGATCCTTGGGTATGTGGAGGACAAGAAGGACATTCAACCGGTCATCCTCCTTAACCAGTACGGGCGGGGCAAGGCCATCCTCTTCGGCTTTGACCTTTTAAACTGCCCGGATCAGGCAATGGCGGCGGAACTCGTGCTGAATTCGGTCAACTATGTCAAGCCCGACACCCATCCCACCACGGCGCTGGACAGCGTATTCGTCAGGATTCGGGTGTCCAATTCCGCGGAACCCGCGGGCATCCGGGTAACGGAGACCCTTCCGTCCGATACGGTTGCCGATACGGTCCTGCCGGCTGCGATCGAGACCGAACGCACGATAACCTGGGAAAAATCGCTCAGTTCTCATGAAACGGCACTGTTCGGGTATTACCTCACTCTTCCGGATGCGGCCAGGGTCTATACGGCGACGACGGAAATACGTTACAGCAACAATGGAGAGTATCGCCTGTACGGCGATTACGGCCTGACGTTGACCCTTAACGACAGCCCGGCAGAGCTCCTTCAGAGAATCATCGCCGAGCTGAACGGCGCCGCGCCATTGAACGAGCAGGACGCTCATGGAATAAAAGAGATAATCAAAAACCTGTCGTCGCTCTCCGAGGATACTGAACGTAAAGCATCGGCTGAGCGAAACATCGACAGGATACTCCGCGCTATCGACGAAGCAAGAGAGCTGTCCATCGACGCAACGGAAATCAGGCTGAAGCTTGATGAACTTTTGCGCATGTGGGCGAAAAAGTGGTATCCTATACTATAGGCGCTTACGCCTATTACATCGACAAAAGATTGTCGATGTTTAGTTTGCCGTCATTCCGGGCTTGACCCGGAATCCAGTGGTTTTACAAAGTGTTTCTGGATTCCCGCTTTCGCGGGAATGACGAAGAATGCTGTATGATTACTGCCCCGAAGGGGCCATGTCTGCCGGGCAAAGTCCCGGCCGACACGTAGTAACTTACTGGTTAAATTCTGCCCAAAACGGGTCGAAAATATTATCGAAAGTCCTAAAAGCCTCATAAATAGAGGTCAATATAACGATTTTTGAAGTGTTATTTTTAATAAATTTGCACTTTTCAATTTTCAATTTCCAATTTTCAATTCCGTTTTATGCGGGTTAGGGAATCACCGGGGTCCGGGGGTGCTGCCGTGGAAGGCAAACGGGTAAAGGACAGCAGTGTTACGATCGCCCAAATGATGATACCCCAGGATGCAAATCCTGCCGGCAACATTCACGGCGGCGTCATCGTGAAGCTCATCGACACCGCGGCGGGCGTCGTGGCCAGCCGGCACGCCCGCTCCAACGTGGTCACCGCCTCCATAGACCGGCTGGACTTCCATCACCCCGTTTTCATCGGGGACCTGCTCTTCTTCAAGGCAAGCCTGAACTTCGTCGGCCGGACGTCCATGGAGCTCGGCGTCAGGGTGGAGGCCGAAAACCTCCTCACCGGAGAGGTGCTGCACACGGCGTCTGCCTATCTCACCTACGTTGCACTCGACAAGGACGGCCGGCCCCGGCCGGTCCCGCCGCTCATCCTCGAAACGGACGAAGAAATCAGGCGGAACCGTGAGGCAACTATGAGGCGCGAAGCGCGGCTGGCCGAGAAAAAGAAGGAAGCCGCATGCCGGCGCGACCCGGGGAGCTGTGCGTGACATCGGAACAGTATCCATCTCCCGTCCCGAAAATCCCCGGCGGAGGAATTCGCCTGTGCCTACCCGCGACGACAAGAAGGAAGAGATCACCGTCCTTAGAGAAGAGATCAAGCGGCTGCGTCGGACCCTGAGCCTGCTCACGCCCGGCGTCGATGTCCTCTTAAAACGGCGCGGATTCAGGATCTACAAAAAAGAGCCTGCCGAGGACCTTCTCATCCCCGATGAACGCCATCGGGACGAATACTATGAAATGCTGAACAAATATTCGTTCCGGCTCTTCCTCAGGGATGTGATCAAGCACCAGGATTTTTTTACCCTCGACGACGTGACCCGGTACGCAAGTCCGCGGGTAACGCGAAATTACCTTGAATATCTTTCGGACATCGGCCTCGCGGTCAAGGTTGCCGGGGGACATGCCCTGGCCAGGCGGCCCATCAAGAGCTTCGGCGAGACGCTGGAATGGCACATCGCCGAAATGTTCAAGCGCGAGTTCGGCTCCGAGGCCGTCTGGGGAGTGAAGTTCAAGCGGCCCGGGGTAGGGGGCGATTACGATGTGATCGCGAAGCTCGACGGCGCCCTCTTCTACGTCGAGGTGAAATCGTCGCCGCCGAAGCAGATCTACGACAGCGAGGTGGCGGCGTTCCTCGACCGCGTCGCGGACCTCTCGCCCGAGGTCGCCGTCTTTTTCATGGACACGGAGCTCCGCATGAAAGACAAGATCGTGCCCCTGTTCGAACAGGAGCTCGGCAGGAGACACCCGGAGCCTCCCGCGGTCATTCGCATGGAGCGGGAGCTGTTCCATGTCGGGAACAGCATGTTCATCGTCAACGCGAAAGAGAGCATCGTCGGCAATATCGAACGGGTGCAGCACTGGCGCTACCGTCACGGGAGGCGGGCCGAATCTGGGCAAAGATGACTTGACATCGGGACCCGGTCTCTGGTACTATGCTATCGTCAATAAAGGGGAGTAGCTGAATCGTGGCTGTCGTCAGCACGGCTCGACAAGAGCCCGGTACCACGAGTTAGATAACACTAACAAGCAAGACCTTTATCGCGCAATATAGTTTGCGGCGGTAAAGGTCTTTTTTTGCTATAGCTTAATCTGTTCACAGCAACCGCGCGTTTACGCGCGGCACTTTATCCACCGGAGGTATAACAATGGATCCGCAAAAAGTCCCGAAAATGGTTATTGTCGGCATTCTGGGGTTTCTCGGTTTTATGCTTCTCATGTCCACGTACTTTGTGGTCGACGCGGGCGAACGCGGGGTCATACTCCGGTTCGGCGCGGTGAACCGCGTGGTGCCCGAAGGGCTTCATTTCAAGGTCCCCTTCATCGAGGACATCGTCCGCATGACCGTGCGCGTTCAGAAGACCACCACCAAGACCGAAGCCGCCAGCCAGGACATGCAGATAGTCCAGACCACCATGGTCCTGAACTACAGCCTCCAGCCGGATAAAGTCGGCGAAACGTACAAGACCCTCGGCCTGAACCAGGACGTATCGGAGAAGATCATCAATCCCGGCATTGAAGAGAGCTTCAAGGCCGCCGCCGCCCGGTACACCGCCGAGGAATTGATTTCGAAACGCGAGGCGCTCAAGACCCAGGTGCGAAACTATCTCCGCGAACGTTTGGCGCCTTTCGGCATCATGGTGGTAGAGCTCTCCATCACCGATTTCCAGTTCTCGTCCGAGTTCAATAAGGCCATTGAGTCGAAGCAAAGCGCCGAGCAGCACGCGCTCAGGGCGAAGAGGGACCTGGACCGGATCAGGGTGGAGGCGCAGCAGAAGATCGCCACAGCCCAGGCCGATGCCGAGGCGCTCCGTCTCCAGCGCCAGGTGATCTCGCCGGACCTCATCAAGCTGCGACAGATCGATGCCCAGATAAAGGCCATCGAGAAATGGGACGGAAAGCTCCCGAACGTGACCGGTGGCGCTGTTCCATTCATCCAGGTCGAGGACAAGAAGTAGGGAGCGTTGAAGTTGTGAAAATCTTTCCCTGCCTGTCTGCGCGCGGACACGCACAGGCAGGCCCCTCTTTTCCGAAGAAGGGGCTTGTCCCTTCCCTTGAGAAAGGGGGCCAGGAGGGATTTCTCAAATCCACACCGTCATTATTTTAAGAGCGTTCAAATATCCTGACGGCATAAAGCGATCCCGCGGGCCGCTTTCGCATTCGGCGAAGCATTGATCGTTTGATCGTTCACGGCGGCTGCCGCCGCTCTGTCGCAGCGTTCGTCCCACGCCGGCGGATGCGCAAGCTCCACGTGGGCCTGTTCGGGTACGCGCGGAGCATCGGGTGCACGCAAACCCCGCAACGGCCTATATGGTTATCGTGAGTCCCCTTTCCGGTGGAGGCATCTTCAAGCTCTTCAGCACCCATCCGCCGATGGAGGAGAGGATCGCAAGACCGGAGTCAATGAGGATGGGAGCATAAATGAGGAAGCTGTATAAAGGCGTTCACAAATTTCAGGAATCCTATTTCAAAAAAGAAGAGGAATTCTTCAAGCGGATCTCGGGGAAGCAGGAGCCCGATGTGTTGTTTATCGCCTGCGCTGATTCGCGGGTGGACCCGAACCTGGTCACCCAGAGCAAGCCGGGAGATCTTTTCATTGTGCGGAATGTCGGCAACATCGTTCCGCCCTATGATGCCATCAAGGATAAGAACAGCGTTGCCGCGGCAATAGAGTTCGCCGTGCTGAGGCTGAAGGTCGCGGATATTATTGTGTGCGGGCACTCCAATTGCGGCGCCATGCAGGCGCTCTGCTCGGACGAGAAGGAATTCGAGGACATGCCTCACTTGAAAGACTGGCTGAAGATCGCTTTGCCGGTGAAAGAGGGGGTCAAAACACTGTATTCCGAGTGTTCTCCAACGTCGCTGCTGCGCATCATTGAAGAAGAAAATATTCTTCTTCAGTTGAAAAACATTCAAACCTATCCCTTTGTAGCGCGGGCCCTTGAAAAAGGCTCCCTTTACCTGCATGGCTGGTATTATGATATCTACACCGGAAAGGTATGCGCCTATAATCCGAATTCAGAGGTTTTTGAAGACATACATCATGTTTCTTGGTAACTACTCAGGTCAGCCACTTCGCTTCGGCGCAAGGCGCGCCAGCGTGCTCTTGCCCTTCACGCCGTCGGTACCCGTACCCGCAGCGCTTTCGCTGCG
>ERZ1292625.1429-Hain-H41-01um-R1-1429-length-28510-cov-6_pt2 | contig 22161 bp, 36 predicted proteins | sample MGYA00564400_ERZ1292625 | MGnify/ENA primary metagenome ERZ1292625 (study PRJEB36523, sample SAMEA6512639) | groundwater metagenome | collected 2019-01-08 | study: AquaDiva: Metagenomics assemblies of 32 groundwater samples
TCTTAGCACATGCTAGATCAGCTTTGTCTTTACTGTAAAAAGCTTCAACTGGTTCGCCTGAACCGCTCTCCTCAGGCCTATCATAGGTCTCATCGTTGTATTCCCAACCTATTTTCACTATGATGTAAATGAATTTTGCATCTTCCATTAGTCAATCACCCTATATCCTCCCGATGGAAATTCATCTCGTTTTGGAACACACGGAGTCACTTTCTCCTGCAACTCTTGCAATTTTCTAAGTGAATCTAGTAAGCTTTCATTATCATCTTTCACTACTTTATCTTTAGACGATTTAGATTTTTTAAGATCTGAACTTTTAACTTCATTATCAAGCATCTTAATTGTGCGTGACGTTCGTTTATTGCCTCCAAGCCACTCATAGAATGGCATTCCACTCAAATAATCTTGTACAGTTGGAATACGACCGCCCATATCTTCAAGGACATGTTGTTCTCCTATATCTCTAACTTGAACAACTTTGCCGTCAGAATTGACAATGCTCGTACCAAAAATACGCTCAACGATATAGATTCCAAACGAAGAATGAAATATCGCTCGATGACGCATATCAGGAAGATGTGCTTTACTAGAATCAAAGAAATCGTGAATTGGAAGATAATCTTCGATCTTTCCTCCAAATTTACTCACAGAATTTTGAGCATGAATGTACGGTTTCATAATTACTCCATTATAATGAGAAAGAGCTGCCACAGCCACAGGTAGTTTTCGCTTGTGGATTTTTAACTTCGAATCCAGATCCATTCAAACCGTCATTATAGTCAATTTCAGAACCCATAAGCATTGGAACACTCTGTGGATCGATGATAATTGTAATACCATCTTTATCTATAGTTGTGTCATCTTCGCCGGATTTTACTTCTAGAGCCATTCCATAAGAATAGCCTGAACATCCACCACCCTTCACATAGACACGCAAGCCGACATATCCCGCAGTAGGATCTTCTTTCAATAACTCTATAATTTTGTTGACTGCTACTTTAGTTATAGTTACCATATTTATTCTTAGTGAAATATGCAATACATAATCGAAAACGTATCGCGACATTCAATATAATTAGAAACTTTAACATATACTGCTACGCCAACAAACACCAAGATGAACATGATTCCTAACAGAATTGTTACGAGGCTAGAGTCTCTATTAAAAAAACTCATAATTATACTCCTTGTGCGCCTTTAAATTTTTTAGCAAATCTCTCATTAATAAGTTTGATCAATTCAGGATCTCTATATTCGTATTGATCTGGAATATCTAATGAAATTACTTCTGTTTCAGTTTGTACCATAGGCTTTAACTTATCTACTTGATCTTGAGACATACAAACGATAAGATCTGCCCATTCAAGAAGGATTAGATCGACATGAATTAGAGCGAATTCTGGAGTCAATCCAGCTGCCCGTGTATTGTAATTCCATGGTTCTCCAGCTAAAACCACAGCTGCCGTAGGTGAGCGTAAAAGCCCAGCTGAACAAACACACAATACCCGCATGAAATCACCCTGATACTTATTATCACATGTTGCCATGCGATTCATGAAAAACTCATCTTTTGTAATATTCATTTTACACCATTCATAGATGCACAGAGAGTTTTTGCTTCAGTGTCAGACTTACACTCTTTAAAAACTTTAACAGAAAAAGTATCAACTACAGCATACCCAGGTGTCAAAGGAAGCACGATATAGCGATGAGATTCTTTAGTTACAGTCTTACGCTTCATAATATACTTATTCCTTTATAATTAAATTATGTATTAGCTGTTGCTAACTTCGGCATCTGCAAAACATCATTGCCATTCCAATGCGGCTTATGCACCTTTGGAATATGCTTCGTCTGTGGACGATCAGTTGTAATTGTATTTACATACGATTCAACTTTACGACCAACACGAATTGCATCAAGCTTAATTCCACTGTATCGTGCCACCCATACTGCATTTCTAGACTGTCGCCTACTACCTAACACTGCGTCTAAATCTGACAATAAAAATTTGCCATTACCCCTTTCAAGTAAAGCCAAAACAGTCTTTAGTCCTAAAGACGAGATTGGAGTTTTTGTCGGTGACATAGGATCGAGATGAACTGTCTTTTTTCTACTCATAGAGCCTCTTATATTAAATGTTATCCGAAAATATATTCTAACATGATTATTTTACAATGTCAAGAAAAACGAGAAAAATCCAACAGCCACAGTAAATAAAAGTATAGCTGAAAACACTAAAAGCCAGATTGTTGTCCATAAAATCTTAAATGCGAGTCTCATGCAATGCCCTTTGCGTACTCTTCAATCGTTAGAGCACGTTGTTCCATTTTATATCCATGATTCAATAAATATCGAACTGTCATTCCATTCAACATGAATCCTGCGAAAAAACCTAACATAAAATTGATCACGAAAGTAAACAATGTTGAGAAAAACAATAAAGCTGACATCGACATAGGATCTGATCCATGTCGTCCTCCAATTAAAGCCATCACAAAAAATACACAGATAAACGATCCAAATGCCTTTAGTGCAGGATAGTGAAGTCCCCTAAAGAAAAGGGGAATAAATCCAAAGAAGAGTCCAGTCCATGAAAAACCAATCTTCACAATACGAACATCCCCAGTCTTTACATTGATAAGATCAACTACCATAATATAACTCCTATTTAAATAACATAATGAATAAATTTAACACAAACATGATACATATATTAGCCATTGTGCCTCGAGTATAGCCACTGTCAACAAATTTCTCTAGAGAAATTCCAGCACCAATCACCATACAAACTTCTATTAATTCTCTAATAGTCTCAATTTCCATAATTAACCCTCACTGTTTGTAACCAATAATCAACTATCATTTCACATTCTGATTTTGTCAACTTACTAAATTTAGCATGAATGAGCACCGAATACTCGAATAATGCTCTCTTATCAAGACTGCCCCTTTTCTCCAAGGTCCGATCTAGAAATTCAATATGATCAGAATCTACATCAACAGTTTGAATGCTATGCTCCGATAAGGTAAGTAGACGCATGTTACCCTTTCACACAAATTACTTGTCGCAATTGAGCAACAATCTTAACTAGATCCTTCTGGTTTTCCATCACCTGGTCAATATTCTTATACGCTCCAGGCAACTCATCGATAATACCATCGTCCTTACGACACATGATACCTGCGGTTTGAGTCTCAACATCGTCATGATTAAATGTTTCCTTGGCCTTTGAGCGAGACATTACACGACCTGCTCCGTGTGAGCACGAACAAAACGATTCAACGTTACCCAAGCCTTCGACGATATATGAGCGGGTGCCCATCGATCCAGGAATAATGCCCATATCCCCAACGCGAGCACGTACAGCACCTTTACGAGTGACAATAACGTTTTCACCAAAGTGATTCTCCCTCTCAGCATAATTATGATGACAGTTCACAGTCAATTCTGGAGCAATGACAGTGTTAACATCTCCGAAAATCTCCTTCGCGATACATCGCATGACAAGCTTCATCATAACCAGACGATTTTCCATCGCATAAGTTTGTGCCCACTGTAAGTCGCGCCAGTAGTCATCAAACAACTCGGTGTCTGTTACAAGATATGCGAGATTTGGATCTACAAGTTTAATCATATATTGATTCATAATCTTCTTTGCCTGATCAATATAATACTTACCAATCTTATTGCCGATACCACGTGAACCAGAATGTAACATGACCCAAACATTCTCTTCAAGATCAAGACACACTTCAATAAAGTGATTGCCTCCACCGAGGGTTCCTATCTGATTCGCCACTCGCATTGGATTATCTGTGATGCTATCAGGAAGTCTCTCATATCCAGACATACTAACAGAAAACTGTGGACTGTTATGTGTCGCATCTCCTACAGGCACAGCTTCACTAATAGAGTCAAACAATGACTGTAAGTTGTCAGGAAGACGATTAGACTTGAATGGCATCTTCGCTGCCATCATACCACATCCAATATCAACTCCGACACATGCAGGTACGATTGCACCCTTAGTCGCAACAACAGATCCAACAGTTGCGCCAATGCCATAGTGAACATCCGGCATTACAGCTACGTGCTTGAAAATGAACGGTAAGCTTGAAGTATTTGACAATTGATCGAGTGCCGACGATTCAACTTCAGCGAGTGGGGTCCACAACTTAACAGGCTTACAATCTTTTTTCTGCATGAATGAGAGTGACATTACTTTCTCCTAATAATTAAAGTACTATAATTTGCGACCTTCATCGAACACATCTGCCCAAAGCCAGAACCAAATGATCAAATATAGAATATACCAACCGAAAGATGTATCAGAATCAACTCCAAGTTTCATAAGTGCTATAGGCACAAACGCACCAAATAGAAATGGTGCGGAGAGAACGAAAATCATAGATAGAAAAGATTTCATGATTTAAGTAGTTTGCCCTTAATATAAACAGCATGAGTGGACACAGATTCTAGCTCAAAATTCTGATGATCTGAAATGTTCACATCAGTTAAACATTGCAAAATATCTTCGATTAATCCACGAACTCCATCCTTATCACCGCCAACTTTATTTAACAATGACACTAAAACTTTAGCATGCTCTTCTGGCAGTTCAAGAGTCACAATCTTATCTACAACAGCAGTTGGTAACATTTTCATTCCTCCAAATTTAAGTAACTTATGATTTATTGTATCAAATAAGACAGAAGATGTCAAGCGTTATTTTCAGGCATAACCCGTTGAAATAATTAAAATTTAAACTAAGTTAGGAAGAGATTTTAGCTTGATTGATATTATTTAACAGTCTTACTAATATTTGTAGCCAATCTCCCATATGAGATTCCCATATTAGTTGTGATTTAGCATTTGTTGCTCTAACCAGGGCTTTTAATGGAGTTTCATCGAAAACACTTAAATCAAATTTTGGATTTTCTTTAGAATTTAGTTCATCCCAAAGAGGTTTAGATTCAATATCATATGCGGCGTGAATGGGTTTAAATTCCAATAGATAAACAGTTTGACTTCGATCTTTCACATCTTCGTAAATGTGTCTAACGTCATCTGGAATGAGATTAGAAAGCCACAAAATATCGAGACCGCGTTTCATAGAATCTGTCAAAGAATCTATAGAAACATCCATACCATCTGGCCACATCTCAGAAAATATTCTAATATAATTTTCACTGGCACCACGATTTTGTAATAAATCTTTTGTAATTTTCATATTAGATATCAGGAGGATATTCTGGCTTGTGTAAGACGCTGCAACATATCATCTATGTTTGGATATGTTCCCCATCTAATGTTTTGATCATACAACGTATGAACAATTGTATTTGATGGATACACAAACTGAAATGTGACATGTCGATTATGAGACATGAGCCAATGTAAGAAGGAAATACGATTTCCATTATCTGATACATTAGCCCTTGTATTTGGACCATAATTATCAGTACCATCATATAAATTTGAAACTGACTGGGCCGATTCCATAATCAGAAAATCGAATCCAAGACATATCAATCTAGTGTATCCGATGCGTATAGCTTGAATCATAGCGGCCATACCAGCATTCATGCGTGGTCGATTTGGATTAGCCTCAGCTGGCTCCCAACGCTCATCTACGGTTGGAATAATAATATTATCTTTAGGAAATTGACTATGCCGAACCTCTTCGATAATACCATCATCAACCATCACAAGTTTGTCTGGCAATGGGAATGTTACGGGTTGATATTCACGATATAACGCATTGCAACCCCACACTGAAATTCCAGCACGGTGAAACTTCATCAAATCATAGTTGGCACGACTTGTGCCGTTACCAACTATAGCAACAACATTCTGTTCCATTATGCCCAATCTTTCGTGAGAGTTGGGAATGCCTTCTTAACAGCATCTATGCGAATTGTCAATTGTCGGTCTTTAATACGAACAAGAAGTCTGGCATCATCAGGATGAACTGTCTCCATGATGTTAATAAATAGCTGTTCTCGCTTTGACTTCGTGAGAGTTTGACCTTCACGGGCAATAAAATGAATCAACTTCTTAGTCTCATTATAGAATCGACCTTCATTGTCAATTTCTTCAGAAGCTTTAAATGGAGGAGTCCCTTGTGGGACTAACCATTTAACATTTGGATTCAATCCAAATCCTAAAATAGCTTTTAGTGCAGCCGACGAATTCTTCTGAAGAAGTGTAACCTGTTCATCGAATGTATTTGCTTCTTCAATTTTCTTCACAATGCTAGCTAACGATGGCGTGAACGGCTGATGTGTCATCTTAAAAATCTCCAATATTTGACATAAGTGAATTCATCTTTGACTCTATGAAAAAATTAAACAAGCCAGATCGACTTGCGGGAACAGCATTTTCAAATGCATCTATACATGCAGTTTTTACATCCAATGGAATGTCTCTAAAGTCTATAAGTTGTTTATTGCGCTTCCATCCAGGCAATGAATATGGATGAACATCTGGATGTTCATGATTTTTCGCCCACTCTTTTATTTTATCATCGCCTAAGGAAGTTTGTCTCTTTCCCTTTGTTACGATACAATCATCATCTGAGAGAATATTAGGCACTCCATCACCTACATCTCCTCGCATAATAAACTCTCGTAATGCTGTCTCAGGATCTGGAGAAACAGGTGCCCACGCTTTACGGCGTTGATAATATTGTACTATATTATGATACTGTTGGAGCTGAAAGAAATCCTTATCTTCTGATACGATCAAGACCTTTTCAGAACCAGACAAGTGCAATGATACTGCGGCTATAATATCATCTGCTTCAGCGTTAATAGCCTCAACATACTTATATGGACAATTATTCAACATCTCACTTCTAATGATCTTGTAATGTTCATCTTGCTCTATACGCTCAACAGTCTTCTGACCCTTACGATTAGCTTTATAATGAGAGAATACAACATCTCTCCAAGATGGTCCACTATCACAACAGAGTACAAGTTCGCCATATTGTTTGCCGAACTTCTGTTTATAGCCTCGCAACATTCCCCACAGAGTTCTACGACCAAGTCCTAACGAAGAAACTTGAGAGGAATTTGTAGGACTATTTCTAGCGACACTCATAGCAGCATGAAACACTTGACTGTAATCTACTAGAATAGCCATTATATTGGATTTCCAATCTTCTAAAGCGTAACCCTAAGAATAATTGTAAAAGGATTAGTTCTTCCATTCACATCTTGCTTCTTAGAAGTGATTAATCCAAATGCCTTTTCAGCAGCACGTTGACCCCCCATTACCAATGGGATAGATTTCTCAGGCTTACGCAACTTCTTAGATCCTGATGCTGTCTCATGAAAATTCTGAATTGTCGTCCCTTTAACTGTCAAACCATCAGAATTTCTCGCTTGATAATAAGATAGTTGTCTAGTTTTTGTATTATACAACCACACATATCCTGCACCTAAAATCTTATCAGGACGAACGCTATCTAATTTCAATTCAGGAAATCTATCAAGATATTTAAATCGTTTCAACTGAGACTCAACACTCTTCGAACGTTTCTTCTGAGGTTTACGTTCCTTAACTTTACCATCAGCCCACGTTTCAGCGTCACGAACAATCGCAGCGTACATATTATGTAAATTTTTTAATTTGACAGACGAAAAACAACAATATCCCTCTACCATATCAGGATCTGTTTTACTAATAGCAGCTAATGTGTCGTCTCGATCTCTAGTGAAATATTCTGCAATACGTTTTGCATATAATGCCTTGACATTCTGCTCTGCAAACCAAGACGATAGTGACACTAAGCCTGAACAACCGCCAACAATAAATATATCTATTTTACCATCAATTGCAGCAATATACTTACTCAACTGTTCGTCCACTCTAGCTACGATAGATTTCTGAACGACCGATTGAGACTTTTCGGCAGCTTCAACCTTACGAGATATGCAGATTGATGTTAAATTATGAAATGAGTTTGAAATATAGATCAAATCATTTTCAGTGAATTGATACCCACGAACACCCATCATCACCATAGCAGTCAACGTCTGAGGAATCTCAGCATCGTTCAACAGAGACAGATCAATATTCTTACCCGAGTGTAACGTAAACATGTGCTTTGCAAGCACTTTGCGCCGTTGGTCAGAAGTCCACTTCGCATTGTAATAATTCAATGCGGAACACATCGCATCCCTACGACGACTCATATCCCAGAGTTGCATTGAATCATCGAATGTAGGTTCACTACCGTTGATTCCACCTTCATAGTGTTCAACAATCTTGGCTCTACGACTTACCTGTTTTGCTTTCTTATCTTCAGATTTTGTCATATTCATCCGAGTGAATTAAAGATTCTTGAAGACGTGAGATTAATGACTCAACATCCTTTCGTTCCCAAACTGCAAATAATTGAAATTGATCAAATAATCCATCTCGATATTCACAATTTAAATCTATTGAAAATGATTGACCATCATTTAATTCATATGCCACATGTGCAATTTCACCAGAAATGCAATCATTTAAAGGTTGATATGTGAAATCTATACTATTAATACTTCTTCCCTTGATACATAAATCGCCAAATATACCCGGATCATACTTACTAAATAAAGTACCTTCAGGAGAAGCCAAGAATGTAGTTCTATTAACAATTTTCATAATTAATTCAATTCAGATTCGATCATTATGGCTCCCACGCAACTTCTAATCCAGCTTCATATCCTTCTAAACGAGCTTTCTTGATGGCAGATGCCACTACAAGTGCCAATGCGGGATTCATCTCAATATGAGATGTAGTCGGATCGCACCAACATTGGGCAGCAATTTCCAAATCTGTTAAAATCCCCTCCATTAAGCTCCACCATTAAGAAGATACGTAAACAGATTATTCCACTGATTAGCACGATACTTCCAATTGTAAATCCTATCAAAATAAAGACGTTGTACTGAGCGACGATTTACAAATGCAGGATTCGTATAAGTTTCAATTGCATTGATCAATACGTTGGCAAAGTTATTAACATGAACATCAACATTCTCTGTGAAAGGATACATCAAAGCGAAGTTCGCCGCAGTCTCAGGCAGAGCACCAGATGATGGACACACAACATCACATCCAGCAGACATAGCTTCAATCATCGCAATACATGAAGTTTCAGTCCAAATTGATGGATAGGCGAAAATGTGAGCTTTCTCCAAAGCCGTTCGCACTACGGAATTAGGCTGAAATCCATGATATGAGATCTGTGGATGTTCTCGGCAGATATCAAACAACTCTTGATATGGCTTATCTCGCTCTTCCCATCCATACGCTTTGAATGACGAGTACACATCAAGATGAATATTAGGAAAATATTTAGTCAATTCGATGAATGAGGGAATCAACAACTCCAATCCTCGATGAGGAGTCGTATGATAAATTAAATTTACACGACCATCAGTTGCGTCTGGCTTTGTATGTTGAGGGAATGAATCAATGGCATTCTGCATGACTATGCCAGCACTATACGGTACGCCCAATCCAATGTTGTATGTCGCCTGTTGATAATGTGACACAAACACAAGTTTAGTGAACTTACCGAGACTACGAGCATCGCGTAAATGACTAACCTCTGGATCTTGCCACAAATCATGAAGCCAAAGAATATTCTTCCTATCAGTGTCAATATAACGAACTCTAGAGCAAATAATATTAAACTGATCTAGTAGCTTAGGATCAGCATATTTCTTCAATCCTGCTAACATCATCTCTGTTCCACCTTGGGAACCAGAAGACGTGAATGTACCGTCCTTGTCTGCGTTAGACATTATCGAGTTTCCTCATCGTAATCAGCGTCGATAATATCCAACACACTATCAACACGAAATGATCGCCAACCATTCTGAAGTTCCCAGACTACAATCGTGTTAGGAGTATACGATTCATCGTCTGCCTGATCTGGTAGATCGATGTGTTCATTCTTATTTACATAAGAGATAATCACAGGATTCAACGTACATTCCATCCTTCGAATGTCGCCATTCTTTTTTCGAAAGTAAATGACCTTCGAACCAGACTTCAAGTAATCAATGAGGTCTTCGCGAGTTAAATTCAATCGATTTGCCATAGTATCCTCCATATTGTTTTGTATGAAACGTATGATTAATAATAACACATCATACTAATTATGTCAAGCGCGAAGTTTTCTAAATGAGTTGGCATCTGTTGTGTCATATGTCCAGTTAGTCCAATGTTGGAAGAAACCGTTTAAATCATAACTTCCATATCTGTTAGTGAAGTTGTCGCTTAAAACTAAAGATAATGTGTGTGGGTGTGCTTTAATTGACACAGTGTCATATTCGGCTTCTCCTAGTGTGATAACCGGAGTGCCCATCAGGAGCGACTCAAAGCCAACACCAGAATTAACTGTAACTGTCACCAAGGCTCTCTCCAACACATCTTGAATATTAATAATATCGATCCATTGAATTCTATCTCTATGAGATAGAGTAAAATTACTAACAATATCTTTCAATGGAGCCATGCTGTCAGGATTCACAGGATGTCCCTTAATAACAAGAGACACACCCATATTAATTGCGGCAGTGCATGTTGCCTTTAACGCATCTTCAACCGACACTGAAGAGTGAAATTTAATGGTTTCATCGTGAGGCAGTTGACATGGAAAGAAGATGAATGATTTATCTTTTGGCAACATATTCAAGTTCGTTCCACGCTCTGGCTGACCAAATTTACTCTTTCCAGTCTTACAAATCTCCCTCAACTTATCATATGCTGCACTATTGATAGAATGTACACTGTTGAATGGATAAGCAGACGCACCAGATCCCCATCCTTTACAGTCTACACTGAAGATCCACGGAAACTGGGTCTGCATGTAATATAGAGGTCTAGTTTTACCTATGATAGGGAAGTTACGAAATTCCTTATGAGGAATGTAAATCACATCATACTTGTGAATTTCACACAGTTCCTGCATCTCGTCTACAGTAAACTGCCACAATGGTTTTTCTAATAGATTAAAATAATCTCCACGAGACTCATGTTCTGCCTGAACACACTTACGAAATTTTATCCAATGAAGACGTATAGGATCGATATGTTCGCGTTCTTTAGGAACATAGCCGATCTTAAACGAACAATCTAATCTTGGCATTAAAAATAATATTCTCATCATTTTCCTTTATAATCGGTTTTATACCATCCGGTGCCCTTCAGAACAAAGGATGATGAAGACATAATACGAACGTGCTGTCCGCCACAATGTTCACACTTCCAATCTGATTCTTGAACAGTATGAATAGACTGTAACATTTCAACAATGTTGTGACAATCATAACATTGATACTCATACAGTGGCATACAATTTCCTTATAAAACTATACTTCATACTAATATACTTTTCATTATTATACTTTCTATCTCCCTTACCAGTCCAAATAGATGTTCCTGGTAGAAATTCCCAATCGAGTGTTTCTGGACCAAACTTATGTATTTTATCACTATCAATTAAGTTTGATACGCGACTCAAAGAAACTTGATCTAGAAACCAACGAGCCGGGCCATCATTAATATGATGTACGACGGTATCTAAAAATTGTTGACCTAGAATATCATTTTTAACATACACTAATCCAGCTGCAACTCGCGTACCCTCAGTTTCCCACTCAATTGTAGTATCTAAAGGCTTTCTGAGAAATAGTCCGATAGATTCTGCAGGTTCTTCCATCTTTCTCATAATCAAACAATCGGTGTCAACGATGAAGAGAGATTTAAAATTTCTAAGCCAATATCTAGCTGAATAGAATCGATCACATGCATAATATACCCGCGTATCTCTATCCGGTTCAACGTTCTGCTCTATAGAGGAAACAGAATATGTCACTAAAGAATCGGGTGCAATGTCGAGACATCTTCCAGCAAGTCGTCCACACTCATCTTTTATAGACATAACATCAATCTCTTTTTCAATATATGAAACATGAAGATGGATGTCATGACCAGAAAGGACAGCAGAAGCAACAAGAGTCGGCGCATGATCACGAAGATATACAGGATCACATGATGTAAAAATTGTAGAGTTCATTATTTTCCTATAATGATATATTGACCATATGCTGGATAGTCGATATTTGGTCGTTGTTTAGGTGCATTCTCAACATTCAATTCATCTCGCATCTTGCGCCAGAGATCACACAACTCAGGACGCTTATGTTCAATAGCAGGACCCCTATACCAAGCTGGTGACCATGGCTGACTGCCCATACATGTATAATGAAGAATATACATATCGTCAATTTGTCGATCTTCACCGTCAAGCACATTCCAACGAGGATCAAGATCTCCAACTAATATATCATTGCCACTAAACTGTTGAATGTATCTAAAATGTGTTTCAGGAAGAACTTTCATGCGCGAAACTGGCATCAACAACTCGCCTAGTTTTTCGCAGTCGATGAGCATAACACAAAATTCGTGACCTCCGAATCGTGTTCCACGTCTAGCCATGATGGGCTTTCCTTGCATGTCTGTATTCCACAACTCTTCGATATCACGAAAGTTGATCATATCAACATCGGTATAGATCGCACGTCCCTTAAATCCACATGCTTCTGGAATTGCCCAACGAAAACCCGAGAACGGAGTTGGCCAACGTGATGTGTTCCAATCACCCCAAATTGAATCTGAATCGTGATTCAAACGCATCCACGTAATTTCAAGTGGACCACTCACCCGCAGTCGCAACGAATGCTCGTAAACCATCTCAGCGTCAGCATCTTCTCCGTTTGCACTTGTGCCGATAAACATCTTAATTGTATCTTGCATCATATCCTTTCATTAAAAAATACCATACCATTTTGTTTTAAAAATGGTTTGACCATCGTGCTCATGTCACAGACAGCGGCAGTTGTACCGCGACTATATGCTAATCCATAATCCTTAAATTTTTCAATCCAATACTCTTGATCTTGACAATTCACATGATGGTGACCTGCCCATCCAGGTGGAGCAGCTGTTACGACGACAACTTTGCCTAGTTGAAACGTAGGCATAACGTTATTTAAGAATCTCTCTTCGATATGCTCCAGAAACTCAACACTCCACACTAAATCACACACTACAGAATTTAAAGTTTTCGTTGTTCCCTTAGTGTAATCGTGTAGTATAAATAACAAACTCTCAAGATCATTCGTATTGTTGAATTGTGGTAATGTATAATCGCCATCTATGCCGATTGCATAGATTCCTAGACTTTTTGCTGCATATACCATACCGCCAGGACCGCATCCAACATCTAACATACTCTTAACATCAAATGTATTCTTCAGATATGATAGTGCTCCCATATCAACATGAGTTTTATTCATATGCCCACCCAAATGATCAGGTAGCATATTTAGCTGAGGTGTTTGCATAAACGCGGGCTTCCTTTATATGTGCTGGTGGACGTTGACGATACTTTCCTACAGCATCATTAATATAATCGTTATCCTCTAGAACATTTAAAATAAACTGTATTCTGACTTCTGAGTAGTTGGTATCACCTCTCGTCTTATGAAGAGAGATGATGTCACGTCTAAAACTTTCGACTCCCTGTTCCTCAATATGTTTAGCCAACTCCTTACTCGATCCATAATACGTCTGCCAATCGCTCTCTTTACGTACCCGTTTCTTATGTCCTTTTGTTTTCCTGATCGACCAGAAATACTTACGTCCGATATATTTTTTACCAGTGACCAAGTTTCGGATTTGATATATAAATCCTTCATATTTCCCAACTTGATCGGGAGTGAATTCTTTGCCATTAAAATGCCAGTACGTGTTAGCAGCCATCGTCTGCATCATTTTCATCTTCGGCAGAATAATCTTCATACTTCTCATTACCACAAAATGGACACCACATAGGTTCAATATGAGTCTCATTATACATGAGCATGAACTTTGCATCACACTCAGAACATTCAAAATCTTCTTCAAAATCAAAATCTACCATATGTTTCCTTTATATTTCACACTGTCCACCAAGACAGTCTACAACAGCTTCCTTTGCCACAATGTGGGACTCTTTAAATCGCTTCTTAGCTTCATCAAGAGGAATAGCCGTGAGTGGAGGTAATTCTACGACACCTTCTTTATTTACATATCCACGAGTTGATTCACGATAAAATGTCGTACCTTTCAAATATGGTAGATATTCTAACCACGCACTTTCAACATCTGTCATAGGAACATCTTGTTGAATGTTAATTGTTTTAGATACTGCGTTATCAACATGTCGCTGAATGATCTTTTGAACTTCCATATGATCACGAACATTTAAATCATGAGATCCAACAAAATGTTCAACAGACAAACCTTCTTTCATAAATCTCTCAAAAAGAGGATGAAATACCAACTCAGTTTTTCTCTCTTCTCCGTCCCAATATCTACGCTCATATGCCGGGGCAAACATAGGTTCAATACCGGCGGAACAATTCTCAGACAAAATTGAAACAGTTCCAGTTGGAGCTTGTGTCAAAATAGCACAGTTCCTGATACCGTGCTCAACGATTAACGATTTCGTTTTTGCTGGCATTCTCTTAATGAATCCAGATTCAATATGCTTCATATTGTGACATAGTGGAAAGGAACCTTTCTCAATAGATAATAACACTGAAGCCTCATATGCTGCTTTTGATATAAAACGATATAGTTTATCAACAATTTTATTGCCTTCTTCTGAGCCGTATTTATGACCCATGAGGGCAAGTGTATCTGCTAGACTTGTGGTTCCCAATCCGATACGTCTAAGACTATCAGACTTCAATTTCATTTCTGGAAGAGGAAAATGATTGACACTCAGAACATTATCTAAGAATCTAACAGCCAATCTGATCGTATCGCCTAGAGCAGAATAATCAATTTCACCATCTTGTACGAACCTAAACAACACAAGATGACCCAAACAACATGGTTCCATAGCAGAGAGGGCAATCTCTCCACATGGATTTGTTGTTACTAAATTTTCAATATAATGAATATTTGACTCATTCTCTACTAATTCCCAATTGAGAAATCCAGGTTCAGCTGAATTGTACGCATTTGATACAATAGTATTCCAAAGTGATCTAGCAGAAATATTGCGCTTATACTTGCCTTTCCAGTGCAGTTCTATTTCTCCGTCTTCTTTGATTGCCTTAATGAAAGTTTTTGTGTGTTTAGATCTAACTGAGACATTTGCATGCGTCAATTGACCTTGAGTAAGCTTTGCGCTTAGAAATTCTTCAATATCTGGATGAGATAGATCAAGACTAAACATCAATGCAACTCGACGTTGACCACCGTTGCGAACAGGCTGGGCACACGCATCTATCAAACGCATCAACTCAACAGCACCTGGAGCAACTCCACGCTGCGTACCTATCTGTGATCCTCGCGGACGAACATCTGAAAAATCATCTCCACATCCACCACCGGTCATGCTCGTTACGATCATATCATATGCTGATTTGCCCCAACCCTCTTTAGAATCTTTATTTGGGTCTAATACAAAACAATTTAGGAGTTGAGGATTTTGGCGACCAGAATTTGTCCAAATTCTACCTCCAGGCACGAAGACATTAGACGATAGAACTTGATTAAATCTGTCAACATATGTCTTCTGTTTTTCTGGAACTTCGGCTATTGCCATCTGATGTGAAAGCCTAAGACATGCTTCAGAAAACGTCTCTGTCTCAGTAAACGCATAACGATCATTAAAAATCTTCAGTGAAAATCCAGTAGGTTCATACGGTAAAAATTGCATCTATTTATTCCTATTAAATGAAAAGTAATTAACGACGCCAGGCTTTAATAGCCATCTCTAGTGCCAATCCATAATGTGTATGTTCATCGATAATATTCTTCACAATCTCAGGAGAAATTCCAGACATAACAGCCTCGTTCACGTCTTTGTATGCCCATCTGTATGGCCAGACGACGACTGCCCAACGTTTGTCCACCATACTTGACATACGGCGTACCACTTCTTTATTGCGTGGCTGATTGTCAAATATAATAGTAGTGCGTTCACGTTCAACATAGTTTGCGTCAATTATCTTTTGACAATCAATGCCTCCACATGCGATAGCATTTGGCAGAAAGAGACTGTCAATAGGGCCCTCTACGATATATGTGTGTTTGTCAGATTGAAGATTTTGTAAGCCAAATACCAAGGGCACATCATCAACAAACTTCATCTGTATATAGCGTTTCTGAGTCTTAGGATCGATTGCTCGACCAGTCAAACCAACAAGTTTATTTTCATGATAATAAGGAAGTACAACTCTAGCATCCCTAGGCACAACATTATTATATCTATCTGGCGCAAGTGATTCTAATTCACGCATATTATCAGTATAATACACATAACTATATGAAGTTAATGGAAATTTACGATTCCTGACATATACGCGAGCAGGATGATCCGTAGATAAATCTGAGATACGCTTTAGTGGTAGTGGAGGAAGAGCCGTAGCTACGACAGATATATGAAAAGCTTCTTGAAGATAAGAATGCCTAGGACCACCACGTTCTTGAAACGTCTCGAAATGATATGATTTGGCTAACTGCGGATCAAGTTCAGCTAGAAATGATGAAAGTCCAAATGAGAGTGAGCAGTTATGACATTTAAAGAGGATAGCCCCTTTATATTCGAAGAAGTATGCGCGACAAAGCCGCTTATTCTTTTTAGAATCGCCACAAAATGGGCATCGAAATGTCCAAAACTTTCCTTTGCGAGTGAAGAGATTGAGTCTGGACGAAATGAGTCCAATGAATTTTTGATCTACAATACGTGACATTCAATATCATACTGTATTGTAGATCAAAAGTCAACTAACTATGATTTTTCTACTGTTGCCAACTTCGTGTAATAGTCAGGATTTTCATTCAAATGATCTAGGGCAATTTCACGGGCAACATCTTCGTGGGTCGTATGCTCTTTTTCGACTGCGATACCCTTCTTCAACTGGGATTCAATTTCTTCAACCGACACATTATGTTTATCGGCAATTGTATTCACGGTAGGTGTTGGAACATTCAACGGATCTGCGTCTTCTCTAACACCGATCGTATCTTTTGCAAATTGTTTTTTGGTGGCTTTAATTATACCAGAAAATCGTTTATTTCCCCTTTTAAAGTCTCCAACCTCATCAGCTGCACTTGCCGAATCTGCCGCTTTCTTTTTATATGATGTTAGAGTCTTCATTGAAACTTCAATGAGAAATCCCATAAATGTTTTCATAACTATTTCCTCTTAGTAGACCAACGAGTGAATAATTCTAATTTCTTTCGACGCAACATAGTCCCAGTAGGACCAGGAGGTTCACCATGAACTCCAATGCCGACTGATGCAATATTGCCTCCACCAACACAATTCGCAGCAGCATCTTCAACTACGGTTGATATCGAGGATTCATTAACAGAATGAGTTCTTAAAATTTCTGAATTCAATTCTTCTATGAGTTGATTTTGTGTTATTTTCCAATAGTGCTCATTAGTTCGTTCACGTAGTAGAATGGCAGCCGCAGCCCACGATGATATGGGAGACGATCCTCCAGGAATCATAGCTAGAGCCCGTTTCAGATTCATAATCAGTCTATCGAATGGACCATCAACATCACGCTCTTCACCTGTCTTAGGAGAGCGAAGTCGTTTACCCTTAGCATCAATGAGTCCAAACTTAAACGCATCTGTCTGATCGAAAGGTGTAACAAGACGACGAATAAACGCATATGTCATGAAAGTATTTACAAGTGGACCTGACATTATAATTCCTTTAAGACTGCGACAATCAGTTTATCAGATACAATCGAATCGCAATCAATATTTTCATTGAATACACCTATGCCTTCGATCTTTCGAGGCCAGAATTGTAAATATTCAAGAAATGGCTTTAAAATATCTAAAAACATACGCAGTTTATATACTAACATTCTAGTTAAATGTTCTGGTTCAAAAACATTATATAATGCGACCAGATGATTTAAAATAAGGCGCTCAACTAAAACCGAAGTTCTAGCGTAGCGCCTTATTAGTCTGTTGATATGTTTTATTCTTGCTATATCTTCGTAAAAGTCAGTAATACTTGATGAACCTGCTGGCGTGTAATGCTTCACAGCATACAGTAAATAAGTCGATTCATCAAGTCTCACATCACCGAGCATAATTCCTTAGAAAGACGATAATGCAATCCGTTTAATAGTCGTAGAGTTGACACACACATACAGATAACTTGCATCATAAAATGCATGACCAGCAGACAACGATTCGGTTGTTGTGTTGCTAGTTGATGGAGTTCGTGGAGTTGTGATACGAATTTTGTCAGATGATATGATAAACGTATTTGCGACAAATCTATTGGTACATGTTGTGTTGGCCGTAAAGTAATTGTTACACCCAATAAACATCGTATTTGCCTTCAATCTACCAAACAATGTCTTAACAGTAACAACCTTCGATACAGGAGTTCCGTTCGGATCATCGACGATTGGAATTAAATCTCCGGATTCTGGCTGTGAAATCTTGGCTAATTCTGAGAATTTTTTATCGCTCAATGTTATACTCCTGCTGCCATCAAAGATTTACGTTTTATCCACCACTCAGTCATCACAACTGAAGTCTTAGCTTTTCGCTCTATTGTATGTTTTACTCCAGACAATGCAATAGAAATGGCTTTACATTGTTTATCTGAAAATTTAATTCCCATTCTACCTTTAGATATATTTTCAACATGTTCTTTTGTGTATTTTCTACCAGATATGGCTCTTGATCGTTTCATATTACTTTCAGTCGATGGAACTTTTCCCAACATAGTTCCCCACTTCGCATTACGTGCCTCTTGAGATAAGGAAGCGGCATATTCTCTCATTGTCTTACTTAATTCTTCTTTCAATTTCACATAAGTTATAGATGATGGAACATATCGAGGTCGTCCTCTAGTAGTATTGGACATTTGAATTATGGCAAATGCCATCAAATATTTAGATCGTCCTTCAACCATCTTACATAGAAGACGATGAGCTATATAATGTTCTTTAGCTGTGAATACAACTAAATTCTCAGAATCATTAGTTCCGCCTAGTGATACTGGAATAATATGATGCTTTTCAATATATCCGATATTAATCAAACGCTTTCTAGCATTATCGATTAATTTCCAATATAATTTTGTATATTTATTATCTAAGAACAATACGATTTAACCTCCGGTTGTTGCGCTACGCACTGTAAATGTACCCAACGTGTTGGATACTGCACCTGTTAGTACAAGATTCGCTACAGCTGCGCCCGCATTGCGTGACTTAAAGTTGAGGGCCAATGCCGATGAATTTGCGAGAGTTTGTGCATCGATCTTGTATGTTCCAGCTACAGTAGGTTTAAATTTAAACACAACCGTGTTGTTTGCATTAATCAAACCAACTCCGTTAATGTTATTTGAAACCATTCGCATGGAGTTACCAGTTGCAGTATTTGCGAGTAACAACTTAATCGTCCCTGAACGAACTAAAGTTTCTCCAATAAACGACACGTTATTTGCCCAACCGCCACCAGAAACCTTCACTGTTGTATAATTACGACCCACAACAAATCCAGATCCACTATTAGAAACTGTAAACGTTGCGACTGCGTTGGCAGCTCCGACTGTATCAACTGTAATACGACCGCCAGATGCACCTGTTCCAACTAGACGTAAAACGGAAGCTGGCGATGCTCCTACTCCAGCACTGTTTGCCGTTGCTGTAAGCAATCCCAAACCAGAATCTGGAGCGAACACAACGGGATGATTGAACACAACATACACATTCGCAATAGCTGAACGCATGAGTGCTGACCCACCAGTTGAATTGCTAGATGTATAGATCTGAGAAATCTTAGGATAGCGCATATATGCATTTGAAACATAAGAAAATCCAGATCCAGGATTTGCAGCAACTAAAATTTGATCATGTTGACGAACATTTCCATGCATGTCAGTTTTATTCTGACGACGAACCCATCCATTAGATGTGATAATAACATTGCGCTTACCTTTAATCACTGACTCCTGAATAGGAGCACCAGCTACAGAAAGACCAGCCTTTGTGTTAGCTCCGGATGGAGGAAAAATTGTATCATTATCGTTAAATTTCCAACTTGACATCTTATCTCTCCTTAGTTAGGGCTTTTCGTCTAAGAACAATTCTTAAACTACTCATCATGATATACTGATTACTATCTATTTATACGATATAAGTTACAATCCGAGCTTCTGTAGAGATTCTATTGTGTAACTGGCGGATATATGCTGGATTGCAATGCCCCCGGCTGATGTCCATTCATCTATATTCTTATCGTAGTCATCTATCAAGATATGAGACGTATTAAGTCTACTGGATATAGCGTAGTTACATTTCTCATTTCGAGCTACCAAATGAACATTTGTCGGTTTTATCGTTGGTAAATTATTGCAAATCCAATCATGTTTGCCAACTAAACAACGATGATAATCCCACGGAGCATATGCCGATAGAATGTGTGGATCATGACGATGTACATATTCCCATAATATACGGCCATCAGACATCCATGGCATACAGTTCCAAAAAGTTGGAACAATCTTAACCGCTTCAATCTTATTCTCTAACGGAATCTTAGGATTCTCACATTCGAAGTCTTCGCCGAACATATTATGTGAAAATGCTTGAAAATCGGTTATACAACCATCAAGATCTTGAAAAATTACATATTTTTGTCTCATAAACTATGATACATTCTTTGGGTCACATCCAGCTGCACCTAATGCGTATCGATTATGATCTGGGTGAATACCGATAGGTTTGATATTCAACTTACCACTAGGAAATACATGAATTACACTATGTGGTTTGTTCTTATGAGGACCGATCTTAGGAGTAACTGTGTCACCAATCTTGTAAATCTTAGGCTTTACTGATTCTGTTGTAGGCAACGAACTCATCTCCTGTCCGTCCGATCCAGGAGTCACGTTAGGAGAACCCTCTGTTTGCAATACGGAAGGCTGCTTCGTCTCATAATCTTCCGTCTTAGAAAATGGGGTCTTATAGTAATGTGAACTGGTAGGTCTCTCATTATGAACAATATCCTGATGAGCCACTTTCGAGTGGTATTTACCATTCTTCACTATAACATGATTGTCGCCCCGCTTAACAACTTTACCAACTTTGAAATGACTCGAAGACTTTGACCCATAACGAATCGTATCTCCAATCTGATGATCATTTTCAGTGAATGTTAATGACTCGCCAAGTCGAGGATACATGACAACCTTTTCTTTTTTACCATCCGGCTCGCCTTCACCAGCAGAATCTTTTCCGATCTCTTTATCGTCTGCATCTTTGGTAGGCATTGTCGCATCTTTTTGCGTTTCCTTACCTGTCTTATCATCTTCAAGATCTTTATTTGTCTCATCGTCTTTCTTAGGATCTTTCTTCTCATTACCCTCTTTGTCATTAACTTTCTGAGTTTCAGCGTCTTTGGCGCGGGTTTGCTGCATCTCAGCCTTTTTATCCTTAATCTCGGCTTTCTTATCAGCTTCATTAACTACTTCGAGAATAGACGATTCTAACGACCGATAACAATCAGATTCAGTAGAAGTTCTTCCTGCCATAATATCGACTATAGCAGATTCAAGAGATTGAAATTTCATATCGTTCCTTAATATTTTAAATTGAGATAGTAGATATCACTACTATTTATAAGTCAGGTAAATTAGCGTTCCCACACAAAAACAGAACTCTCTGAGATTACTTTGATAATGTTACCAGATGCTAAACGAAAGATAAATCTTTTTGCCAACGAATTATGATCTTTATTAGCACGTAATACAACAACAGTAACAGACCAGTAACTAATATTAGAATCTGCCTTATCTTCCCAAGATATAATATCCTCAAATCCATACAATGCACATTGACCCTCACCACATCCTTCGAAGAGTGGGGCAAACATAGGAGCAATCTTTCTAATAAACCACTCATTCTCAGACTCAAAAGCAATGGCAGGAACAGATAATGTAGACAATATCAAAACTAACGGTAGTAGCATCTTCTTCATTTTCTAACACTCTTTATTTCAATATTAAGCATTCCTTGACCAGATCGAATATCACGAATAGCAGCTT
>ERZ1292625.1854-Hain-H41-01um-R1-1854-length-22147-cov-10_pt1 | contig 22147 bp, 27 predicted proteins | sample MGYA00564400_ERZ1292625 | MGnify/ENA primary metagenome ERZ1292625 (study PRJEB36523, sample SAMEA6512639) | groundwater metagenome | collected 2019-01-08 | study: AquaDiva: Metagenomics assemblies of 32 groundwater samples
GTACGTATTTAGTTGCTAGCAATATAAGTCAGATTTGCTAAAACATTTCTTTCTTGCATTCTCCATGTTTGCATCACTGATAAACAAATATTAATCCAATTTACTCCCACTTCATTTCTATAACATCCCATTCTTTTTCGGTGCATAACTATTCTACGTAAACCTCGCTCAGCGAGGTTATTCTGAAATGGCACACCGGGATAATCCCATGCAGTAAACCAATCTTCTCCTCCGTTCTTGATAAGATTAGCCAATTTTCTACCCCATCTTGTAGCATCAAGACAAGTTACAATATCACTAAGCTGAAAGCGAAGATGTTCTTTTACTTTCTCTGACGGAATATCATCGGTGTAAACAACTAGCTGCTTATACAAATCTCTTATTCTTTCAAGAAACACTTCTGCTTCTTTGTGTTTCTTAGTTAATTCTTCAAATTCTCGAATAAGATGAGACCAACAACGTTGCCTTAGAGCCACATCATCATATCCTAAGTATCCATCTGATATTGTTACACCTAAGAATCTGGAAAGAAGATTATTGGCAATAATCTTCCCTCTGCTCATTTCCGCATTGAGCAGAGCAATTCCTTTTGTAAACAGTCCCCACACATAACCAGATTGACCATCTTTTCTTAGTCCAGTTTCATCCGCATGAATATATGGAGATTCAAGTATTTCTTTTTCAAGTCTATCTCTTATGGGTTGAAGCAAAGTTGAGAATAATACCATAATCATAACAACTGTTGCTGGGCAAAAGGAAAGAAATCCCATTTCTTTCATTGTTAAAGCGGTTTCCTGACAAGAAAGTCCCTGCTCTTTTAATCTAGCAGCGAACGCTTTAACTCTTGGACCATAGCGTCCACTTATCTCTGTTGCGGCGATATCTTTATTGCATGTACAACAATGATAATGAGAAATAATGTGCTCAGTGCAAACTGCTAGTTTTTCTGGGAGGTCCAATTGCTTCTGGATGGTTTTCTTTATTGGTTCTCCCAAATTGTTATGGCAATCGGGACAAACATTTAGATTATGTTCTTCAGTTTTATCTGCTGGAGGCATTTTAATCCCACCTCCAACACTTCCTGGCGGTTTGCCAGGAAAACGTCCTTCTTTTTTGGGTGGTTGACTCTTCTTCAGCTTCTTGGAAGAAGGGGTGTGGGGATTATCAAACATCTTGAGCAATTGCTCAAGTTTTTCGATTTTTTCACGAAGAAATCTATTCTCCGCTTCTAATTCACGAACACGTTGATGCCAGCTTACCATCAAGAAAGAATAATGTCTCGATTTAAAGGATTTTCTCACCCCTATTCAAAAGCAACTAAATACATACAAACAACCGATAAATTTTTCTATTTAGTCTTTCCTCTTTTTTCATGGTGGAGCTCACATTTCCGCCCTGCCACCCTCAGGGCAACCTGAGGTAGGCAGTATTTTTACTTAAGACTTTCTACTAAGCCTATATAATAGTTATTTTCAAATAGCGATATTATGGACAGACAATTAAAACCAATACATCTTACCGAAAGAATTCGCGAGATGAACGAAGCAGAAATTGCAGAATTAGAAGCTTTATTAGAACAAAATGAAGCTGCTAAAATAGCAGAAGCCCGCTTAGAAGAATTAAGAATAAAACCGTCAACTCGTTTGGAATACGAATGTTTAGTAAAAGAAGTTGAAGCATATAAACAAGAGCTTAAACAGAATAAACAAAAGAAGCCATCTAAACGATTAGAAGAGGCCAAGAAAAGTATTAAAACGGGTTTACATCGGCACTGGGACAAATTTCTAGTCGGAGCGCTAGCAATAAGTTTAGGAGTAGGCACATACTACCAACTGAATCTAGAAAACGAAAAATACAAGTTTAACCAAGCAATTGATTTGAATTGTGATCGCGATTCTCAGATTCAGGAATTTGTTCTAGCTTACGAAACTACGTTTAATAAAAAATTACCAGAACCATTAACTTCTTTACATGGGATGAGAGCTATACAAATACACACGGACCAAAGTTATAAATTAGGAAACGTTGAAATTGAAAGATTAGATAATAGTATGTATAAGATCACTCTTTCTAGACCAACAATGCAGTTAATTACTGAAAGATATAAAAGCAGTACGCAATGCCGCTGGTCGTTATAAGAGGTTAAAATCATGGACAGACAATTAAAACCAGTACATCTCAAGGCAAGAGTGCAGGAATTAGAAGATGCAGAAGTTCTGGAATTAGAAGCTTTATTAGAACAGAACAAAGCTGCAGAAGTGACTAATCAAAGATTAGAAGAATTACGAGTTAGACCAGGAAGTCAATTAGAATGGGAATATTTAGAACGAGCTGTACAAGAATGGAAGAAGGAGAAAAACATTCAGCCGAGGAAGAAACCTAAAAATTGGAAAAAATTTAAACTGCCGACTATACCAATTAAAAAAGTGTTAAAGGCTACTGGATATTCTTGTTTGGTCGTCGGCGTAGTTGGTGTTTTGGGGTCTTTTGTAAATTATATGGTGCAGGAAGATTATAAACAAGAACAATTCATTCAATCAATCGATCTGAATTGTGATGGAGACCTTCAACTTCACGAAATCGCTAAAGCATATGAAACGGCTACAGATAAAAAATTTCCGATATTTGAAGAGAAGCAAGTCGGATTTAATCAACATTTCTCTTGATGATACTGTTAAAGGAATAGATATTACTAATTACACTTTCTCAAATGCTTATAGGTATACCGTTAAACTTTCCAATGCAACTGCCCAGCAGATTGCTGAAAAATATAAAGACAAAGCAGTCTGTAGGTTATCGTTATAATATCTAAAAGAGCATAAAATGGAATTTTTATAATCCCCATAGAAACCTTTATAAACAAATTCGCTTAAAAACAAAAAAATGGAATTCAAAGTTCTGGAAGAGAGCAAGAATAAGCTGGTATTTGAGCTTAGAGGGGAAACCCACACTTTCTGTAACATTCTAAAAGAAGAGCTGCAGAGCGTTAAAGGAGTAGTTATCGCTACCTATATGATTGATCACCCTTTAGTCGGCACTCCTAAATTCCATATTGAAACTAAAGGCTTAGAGCCTAGAGAAGCAATTAAAGAAGCACTAAAGCAGCTGAAGAAAAAAACAGAAGCTTTCAAGAAAGAAGTTAGTGCGTTATAAAACTAAAGCATTTTAGGGCAAAATATCTTTCATTCTAAAGCACGGAAAAGAATTTATATAAGTGTTTGTTTTAGAGATTAATACTAGTTTGTATTAAAAACTAAGTAAAAGCATAAAAAAAGTAAATAAAAATAAAAAAATGTGTTACTATGATTCCCGTATCGTTTCTTACTGAATTTGAAATTAGTCTGTTAAAAGCATATAACCGTGCTTCGCACAAAAGCACGCCAATTTACGGAAAAGAAGCTGATTTTGTCGGCGCAGCTCAATATCAAAATGAATTTATTCAAGCTTTTATGAGTGCTTTTCAAGAACAGCATGCTCTTTTAGAAAGAGAGTTGCGTAAAGGCGGCAATGATCCGGTTAAAACGCTGAGTAGCATTAGCCGAGATGTAGAATCAAAACTGCGCACTTTACTGTTCCAACGCCGCCGCTTAGATACTGCAGTCTTTCAATCTTTTGCTAAAGATATGAAAAAAGAAGTACGCTCCGTATTTTATGGCCTTCCGGGAGTTCCAAACAAATAAATTCTGAACTGGTTTACTTTTTAGGAACATTAAAGAACGAATGATCTAGAATTATCCCATTGGTATTAAAATAAAAATTTTGTAAGGGATATGTTCTGGACATTCCTCCGCGAGTTAACAAATCAAGAGAGGAAACTGGAGATTGCGCAGTATATTTAAAATTAACAACATCTCCCGCCAAGTAATTTGACGGGCCGGGAAAAATAAGATTAAAGATTTCCCCATCAGCTGCTTCGATTCTGAAATGCTCAAATTCAAAGTTTGCTGCTCCACGCCCGTATCCAATCGCAAAAGAATCCTCGTCTATACTGCGAATTATTCCATAAAGATGTTTAGTGGGAGATACTTGCGGCGATTCATTTGTTTCATTACAACCCATATTGCTTAGTCCTAATGCTAAACTTAATACTGTTGCAGTTAAGGTTTTATTTGTCATGATTTATATCGTTAAGTTTAGTTTTTATAAATCTTTGCAATGGACTTTATTTTATGCACAAAAATTTCGCCAGAGATTAATGTTAACAAATAAAAAGAAAATAATTTAAACCCGGGCACTTCTGAACTATTATGCTAGATAAAGGGGCTTGTTTACGATTCTATAAGCGCAGAGATATCCAGGAAGCTATTGTAGCCCATGCTAAAAATAAAGAAATCGGATTCAGATACGGCGACGGATTCGGAAAACGGCCGGATATCCTTTCTTATCCTCAAGAAATTGTTGAATTAGCTAAACAGGGCGTAACTTCTTTTCATGCCAGCGAAGAATGCTGGGACAATCCTCTTGACCTAAACAGTAATATTGGCCGCAAAGAATTAGATAAATTAAGAACTGGATGGGATTTAGTGTTAGACATTGATTGTAAATTGATTGATTATAGCAAAATCTCTGCAGACCTTATTATCAAATTTTTAAAATATTGCGGAGTAAAAAATTATTCGTGTAAATTTAGTGGAAATAAAGGATTCCATATTGGTGTTCCCTTTGAAGCTTTTCCCCAGACAGTTGGGCCTTTATTCACCAAAGATTTATTCCCGGAAGCAGCTAAAGAAATCGCTTTTTATATCAAAGAAAATATTAAAGAAGAATTAGGCAAAAGAATTCTTGAATTTGAAAATAATAATTTCAGCCAGATAATTGAAAAAGTTGAGCTGCCTTCGGAAAAAATAATCAGATACAAACAAAATCAATTTGGAGATAAAATTGCCAAATTAGACGTAGATAAATTTTTAGAAATAGATACAGTCTTGATTTCTTCCCGGCATTTATACCGAATGCCGTATAGTTTACACGAGAAATCCGGATTAGTTAGCTTACCAATTGATCCAGACAAGGTAATGGAATTTAAAAAAGAAATGGCCCATCCGGATACGCTTCTTGCACCGATGTTTATTTTTTTAGACCGAAAGGTTACTGAAGAAAGTGCCCGGAGATTATTGGTGCGGGCTTTAGATTTTAAAGCAGAAATAAAAGAAAGTAAAAATCAAGAGATTGAAAAAAAAGTCTGGAATGAAAATGAAGAAATCAAGATTGAATGTCCAATCAAAGAAGAATTCTTCCCTCCCTGTATGCTCAGCTATCTTAATGGATTAGAAGACGGCAAGAAACGAGCAGCCTTCTGCCTGATGAATTTTTTAGGAAAAATTGGCTGGAGCAAACCTGAGATAGAAGGATATTTGCAGAACTGGAATCGTGAAAAAAACCGGGAACCTCTGCGGGAGGTTTATTTGAAAGGACAGATGAATACTTTTCAGCCGGGAGAAAAACTTCCGCCCAACTGCAGCAATGAAGCATATTATTCAGGATTAGGATTATGCAAAGCTGATGCTTTGTGCCGGAAAATAAAGAATCCAGTTAATTATACTATCTTAAAATGGAAAAGCCATTTACGAGATAAAGAAGAGGAAGAAAGCAAAGGGAAAAGAAAAAAGAAAGAGAAAGTAGCAAGTCCTTCGACTACCCCAAATCCTCCACAACAAACATAATTTAAAAAATATTCTAAATCTTACGGCTTAGTGAGAACTAAATCTTACAATACCTTTATATAATAGTTATTTCCGAATAGCTATATCATGGATAGACAATTACAACCGGTGCATCTCAAGGCAAGAGTGCAGGAATTAGTAGAAGAAGAAGTTCTGGAATTAGAAGCTCTGTTAGAACAGGAAAAAGCTGCAGAAGCAAGAAAAGAACGCTTAGAAGAATTGCGGGTTAAACCAGGAAGCCGATTAGAATACGAATACTTAGAACGAGTTGTACAAGGATGGAAGAAGGAGAAAAACATTCAGCCGAGGAAGAAACCTAAAAATTGGAAAAAATTTAATCTCGCAGCAAAAATTGCTGCTACTGTCTGTGCATCAGCATTCGGCATATATGGAATAACACAAGGATTAATCTATGCCTTTACATCTACGCCAGAAGAAATTGCTGCCGACGCAGCTGCGGAAAAACAGTTAAATCAACTAGCCCGAGCCATTGATCAAAATTGTAATGGCAATATTGAAATCAGTGAATTTGCCAAAGCTTACGAAATTGCTTCCAATAAACAGATTTCATTTAAAGAAGATCCGCGCACATCCTTTAATTTTTTAAATGATAACTCGACGAGTATAAAAATTGAATGAAATAGCTGGAAGGAACGTTATTATATTACTCTCTCTTACAAAACCGCCCAGCAAATTGTGGAAAAGAATAAACCCCACTCACAATGTACTCTTTCTCTGTAAAGTATAACTTACGGAAAGCCCGGTTTTGAAAAATATTATTTTTTTTAGAAATGTTTATAAATAAACCCCATAATAAGAGGGGATAAGTCCGAGTTCACGCGCTTTATAGGACTACAATGCGTATTCTCGGAAAGAATAATATAATGGTAGAAGAAAAAAATTTTAAGCATATTGTACGTATCGCTAATGTTGACGTTCCTGGAGATAAAGGAATAAGATTTGCGCTTACTAAAATTAAAGGAGTAGGAATTAATTTTGCCGACATGATCTGTGCCGTTTTAAATATCAACAAACGGACTAAAGCAGGTAATCTTAGCGACGACGAAATAAAAAAACTTAATACTGCCGTTCAAGAACCGCAACAACACGGAATCCCTTCCTGGGCGTTTAACCGGAAAAAAGATTACGAAAGCGGAGAAGACAAACATTTTCTCACTGGAACTCTTAATTTTGTAAAAGATAATGACTTAAAACGATTAAAGAAAATTAAAACCTTGCGCGGAATGAGGCATCAAAAAGGCTTGCCGGTAAGAGGGCAAAGAACCAAAGCTCACTTCAGAAGGAACAAGGGAAAAGTAGTTGGCGTTACCAAAAAAGCTGCACCAGCAAAAGCTGGCGCAGGTGCTGCAAAGAAAGACACGAAGAAAGACGCAAAAAAATAAATGATTAAAAAATAAAAAACATCTGATTCAAAATGGGCGATCCAAAAAAACTCAAAAAGAAGTACTTTACCCCAAGACATCCTTGGAACAAGACCAACATCGAGACTGAAGGAGTTATAAAAAAAGAATACGGATTAAAAAATAAAAAAGAAATTTTCATTGCTAACTCATTCTTAAAAAAATACAAAGATATTGCTAAAAAATTAATTGCAACTAAAACAGCGCAAGCTGAAAAAGAAAAAGCACAGATTCTGACTAAATTGCAATTATTAGGTTTATTACCAACAGGAGCAGACTTGGACCAAATTTTAGGATTAGAATTAAAACAATTAATGGAAAGACGTCTGCAAAGTTTAGTATTCCGAAAAGGTTTAGCTAAGACCATGAATCAAGCCCGCCAATTTATCGTTCATAGACATGTTAAAATCGGCGAACAGGAAATTGCCCGGCCTTCTTACATTGTTTCTTTAGAAGAAGAAAACTCGATTAGTTTCAAAGACAATTCCACTTTATTTGATGAAAATCATCCGGAAAGAGTCCGGGAAAAAGAAGTTAAGGAAGTTAAAGAAGAGATTAAAGCGGTAAGAGATAAAATAGATGAAAAAAAATCCGGCAGGAAGAAAAAAGAAGTTGATCCCGCCGCTCCTGCAGAACCGATTAAAGCAGAAGAAGTATTGACTAAATAAAAACTGAGGATTATAACTAAAATGAAAAAAACAGACGAACCAGCAACTTCAGAAAAAACAGCTGATCCTTCTCCTAAAGAGAAACCTGTTGAAAAAAGTGTTGCTCGGGCACCACCAACCATGAATAGAATAAGGTGGGGCATTGCTCACATTTTATCTACTTATAATAATACGCTTATCACGGTAACGGATATTACCGGCACAGAAACTATTGCCCGTTCTAGCGGCGGCCAGATTGTTAAAACTGACCGTTTGGAAAGTTCTCCTACTGCCGCAATGGGTGTAGCTAAAAAAATATCTGAAATCTGTTTAGAAAAGGGCATCAACGGTTTAATGATCCGAGTAAGAGGTAGAGGAGGACATAATGGTCCTAAAAATACCGGCCCCGGCGCTCAAGCAGCTATTCGGGCTTTATCCAGATCCGGATTAAGAATCGGTAAAATCGAAGAAGTAACTCCTGAACCGCATAACGGCTGCCGGATGAAAGGCGGACGAAGAGGAAGAAGAGTTTAAGTGTATAAACTTGTGAAAAAATTTATTGAAAATTAAAACATGAAACTCGAAAAAGTCAAGGAAGAGAAAAAGAAGAATAAATTAGTCGTTCTACTTAAAGGCAGTACTGAACCTTTTGCGAATACTATCCGCAGGTTGATTATGGAAGAAGTTCCCACCTTAGCCGTAGAATTTGTAGAAATTAAAGACAATGGTTCTGCTTTGTATGATGAGATGCTTGCTCTTCGTTTAGGATTAATCCCAATCAAAACCGACTTAAAAAGTTACCGCCTGCCTAAGAATCAAGAAGAAATTGATGAAAAAGGCGCAGCTTGCACTTTACAGATAAAATTAAAATCAAGCAAGAAAGGCTATGTTTATGCTGAAGAAGCAGAAAGTGCCGATCCAAAATGTACTTTTGCATACGAAAAGATGCCCGTAGTTAAATTACTGGCAAAACAAAAAATAGATCTGACCATGACTGCAGTTATGGGCAAAGGAAAAGAACATTCCAAATGGGCTCCCGGATTAGTTTATTACAAAAGAGAACCAGTAGTTAAAGTTGGTAAGGTTCAGGATCCAGCAAAAATTGCTGAATTATGTACGGACGGAGTTTTCAAAGTTAAAGATCACAAAGTAGAATTAATCCAAGAAAAAGTATATGACAGTAATCTATTAGACACTTATGCTGAAGCAGATAAAGGCATTACTCTTGAATACACTGATAATTTAGTGTTTTATGTAGAAAGTTGGGGGCAATTGACCTGTAAAGAAATGCTCCACACTAGTGCAGAAATACTTATTGAAAAAATAGAAGAATTCGAAAAGATGATCTAAAATGGTTAAATTAACTGGTCCTTCAAATTACCAATTGCAAAAATTGCTCGTCGAGCTAGAAGGTGCTGGCAAAACCAATAAATTTTGGAAAAGAATTGCTAAAGACCTTAACAAACCTACCCGATTAAGAAGAACCATTAATGTTTATAAAATTGATAAATTCGCCCGTGATGGAGAAACTATCGTAGTTCCAGGAAAAGTATTAAGTGTTGGAGAAATCAGCAAGAAAGTTGAAGTTGCTGCCCTTAATTTTTCCCAGGAAGCTAAACGAAAAATCACCGAAGCAAAAGGAAAAACCTTGTCTATTCAAGAATTATGGGAAAAAAATCCAGAAGGTAAAAAGGTGAGGATTTTAGGATGATAAAAATGAAAACTATCATTTTTAGCATGCCAAAAACCAGGAGTTTTTTAGCATGAAAATTTATAACGGAGAAGGAATGATCTTAGGACGATTAGCTGCACATGCAGCAAAAGATGCCTTACTGGGTGAAGAAGTTCAAGTAGTTAATTGTGAAAAAATAATTATCAGTGGTAGAAAAACCAATACCTTTGCCCATGAAAAAGAAAAATGGGATCGTCGAGGTTATCCTTCCAGAAGTCCAAAGTATTCACGCTTACCCGATAAGTTTGTCCGTTTAGCTATCCGAGGAATGCTTCCTTGGCAGTTTGCTCGAGGTAAAGCAGCTTATCGGCACATCTTTTGCCATATCGGTATGCCTTCCGGAGTAAACGAAAAGGATTTAATTGTTTTAAAAAATTCCTCAGCTAAAAAATTACCAACTTTAAAATATATCACCGTTGGAGAAATTTGCCGACATTTAGGCGGAAAAATATAATAATTAAATGGATGTAAAATGACTGGAAAAAAAATTCAAAAACAAGGAAAAAGAAAACGAGCAGTAGCTAGGGCTACTTTAAATGAAGGAAAAGGAAAAATAAAAATTAACGGACAATACTTAAACAGTTACAGCAACAGCATTTTAAGATTAAGAGTTTCTGAACCATTAACTTTAGCTGGCGAAATTGCTAATAAAATTGATTTAGATGTAAAAGTTGCCGGCGGAGGCATCAACGGACAAGCAGATGCAGTTAGACTAGCAATTGCCCGAGCTTTAGTTCAATACGAACCTAAACTTAAAAGTGTATTTGAAGATTACGATCGATTATTGTTAGTTGCAGATATCCGTAGAAAAGAAACCTGCAAGCCAAACGATTCCAAAGCAAGAGCTAAGCGGCAGAAATCATACAGATGAGGATATAATAAAAATGATAATACCTATTCGTTGTTTTTCATGCGGTAAACCCGTCGGACATTTGTGGGAAGAATACAAAGAACGAGTAAATAAAGGCGAAGAGCCTAAAAAAGTAATGGATTCTTTGGGATTAGATAGGTATTGTTGCCGCGGATTATTCTTAGGACACGTTGATTTATTAGATACTGCTGGCGAATTTAAAAGAAGTTAGGAGGAAAAATGGTTCAGATAAAAGTAGTTAACCGCACACAAGGAGCAGATCTTACAGATAAAGTAAGGGTTTATTTAAGAACTACTGAAGCACTTTTAGTTGCTTCGCCAGATGGCAGAAAGTTATCTCAAGATTCAATTTGGCTAACTGGACGTATTAACGAATGGGTCTATCATTTGAATGATACTACTTTAGTAATGAAACTTATACCTAGTGCAGGAACAATAACTTTTGTATTCGCAACTGCAGGAAAATATTCTGGAACTGTTTTTAACGATTTGCAAGGTATTTTAGATCAATACCAATAATTATTTTTAAATTTATTAAAGTTCTTTTTACTTCTTGAATAATTGAACTATATACTCAAGAATATACTAAAGTTATTTAAATAAACGGCAATTAAGATTAAAAATGATAAAATACGGAACTCCTGCGGGCAAGTACTTCTCTGGATTAGTTGTAGCTAGTGCGATCTCTACCGGAGTAATGCTGCAGCAGGTTCCTGAAAGTATAACTCGCTGGGAATATCTTCAAGAGTGCAGGAAAGAAAACAAATCCATTGACGCCATCGTTGATTCTTCAATTAACCCTGCAGAATCAATTTGCCAAACGGCACGGGAATATTTAAAAAGAATGTTTTTCTACTAAGTATATTAATCGTTAATAAAAACAGATTTAGGTATAAATCTAAAAAAGAGCTGGACTTAGATTTTAAATAATGAAATTCAAAAATTTTATTTTAGATAAATTTCAAGAACAAGCCATTAAGGCTATTGAAGATAATCATTCTGTAGTTGTTTCTGCTCCTACGGGAAGCGGGAAAACTTTAATTGCTGACTTTATCATTGACAAGCATAAAAACGATGATAAAAAAATAATTTATACTGCACCCATAAAAGCTCTTTCCAACCAGAAATATAAAGATTTTTCTAAAGAATATGGGGAAAGCAAAGTAGGTTTAATGACTGGAGATATCGTTATCAACTCCCAGGCAAAAATCTTGATCATGACCACGGAAATTTATCGGAACATGGTCGTCAGCAATGAACAGGAAATTGAAAATGTAGCTTATGTAATTTTTGATGAAATTCATTACATTAATGATATTGAACGAGGATATGTATGGGAGGAATCAATTATTTACAGCCCAAAAAATATCCGCTTTCTCTGTCTCTCCGCAACCATTCCTAATGCGGAAGAATTCAGCCGCTGGATCAGGGCCATAAAAAAACATGCCGTAGATACGGTTATAGCTACAAAAAGAAATGTGCCTTTAGAACACCAATTTTATGATTTTGAATTGGGGATCACTACGTTAGAGAACATTAAAACAGCAAAAGATTCTTCCCGGCATTATAGCAAGGGAAAAAAGAATAAAAGAGATAAATTCCCGGTTCCTAATCATGTTGAATTAATTAAAGAGTTAGGCAGAGAAAAAATGCCAGCTTTATTTTTTAGTTTTTCTAGAAGAGATTGTCAGCTGAAAGCCCAAGAATTAGCTAAAGCCAACTTCTTTCCCCGCGATCCTTCTTTATCGATATTCATGAGCAAAAAGTTAGAAGATGCCCCTAGCGAAATTAGTAAACTAAAATCTACGCAGACCTTAAGGGAAACTATTTCACAGGGAATAGCTTTCCACCACGCTGGGCTGTTGCCGGTAATCAAAGAAATTGTGGAAGAATTATTTAGCCAGGGAAAAATAAATGTTCTGTATACGACCGAAACGTTTGCGGTAGGCATTAACATGCCCGCAAAAACAGTCTGTTTTAACAGCCTGCGAAAATATGACGGATTTAATTTCCGGTACTTAAACACCAAAGAATATTTCCAGATTGCCGGAAGAGCGGGAAGAAGGGGCATTGATACGATCGGTTATGTGGTTAGCCTAATTTACCGCCCCACCTTTAATTATCAGGAAATTAAACGAATCACCAGCAAAGATATTGAGCCGATCAAATCGCAATTTAGATTATCTATTAATACGGTCTTAAACTTGATCAATCTGCATACGCCTAAAGAGATTGAATATATTCTAAGATTAAGTTTTTACTCCTATCAGCAGTTTGGGGATAATTTTGCTAAAGTGCCCACCAAAGTATTGTTATCCAGATATTTCAGTATTGTAAAAAAATTAACTAAATTTGATTATATTAAAAACGGACAATTAACGGAGAAAGGGCATTTCTCTTCCAAAGTTTTTGCGGATGAAATCACTCTGGGAGAAATATTTGCAACTGGATTTGCCGATCAGTTGGACGAATACCAAATCTTGTTGATTCTAGCCTGTTTAGTGTACGAGCCCAGAATAAATCATCAATTTAAGCAGGAATTCAAAGATGAAGAATTAAAAGGGCTAAGAACTTTACTGAATGCTGACGAATATTTATCTAGAGAAGAAAAGTTTGAAAATCTAACTACTATGACTGCGCTTATTTATCCGCTGATCAAAGGGCAGAGTTTCTTTGAAGTGATTAAATTAACTAATTTATTGGAAGGCGATTTGATTAGACTATACGCCCAGATTACCGACAGGCTAGGACAGATCAGAAAAGCAACCACCGAACATAAGCTGCTCAACAAGATTGAAAACTGCAAGGGCATGGTGGACCAAGTATTAGAAGGGATATATTTGGTGTAGAGAGTTAATAAAAAAAGTTTAATATAAAGCTATTAAATCAAGAAAAATATTTTAAATCTTACTTCATCTCCCTCTTCTTAATCTCTTCCTGCAGCTGCACAATAAACTTCTCAATCGCTAACCCGAACACTACATCTCCTTTCCTGCTCCTAACTGCTAAAGTATTCTTCTCAACTTCTTTGTCGCCAATAGTGACCATGTAATTTATTTTTTCCATTTGGGCATCACGGATCTTTTTGCCGATCGTCTCAGTGCGGCTATCTAATTCAACCCGCACTCCAGCTTCTTTCAATTTCTCCGTAACTTTCTCAGCAAAAGGAATATTTCTATCCGTAACCGTTAAAACTTTAACCTGCACGGGACTTAACCATAAGGGGAAGCGGCCGTTTAAATGTTCAGTCATTATGCCAATAAATCGTTCGATAGAACCATAAATAACTCGGTGCAGCATAATCGGCCGTTTTAATTTTCCTTCATTGTCGGCATATTCTAAATCAAATCGTTCCGGCATAGCCATATCTAACTGGATAGTGGAACACTGCCAAGTTCGGTCTAATGAATCTTTTAAATGGAAATCAATTTTAGGCCCATAGAAAGCACCATCGCCTTTATTGATCTTATAAGTCATCTTCTTATTTTTCAAAACCTTTTCTAAGATGCTCTCAGTTAAATCCCATATTTTATCGCTGCCCACCCGTTTTTCTGGGCGAGTGGATAATTCAATATGGTCTAGAGTTATATCAAAAGTAGCAAACATTTCTGTGATTAAATTGATAATCTTTCCAACTTCATCTTCAATCTGTTCTTCCGTACAAAAAATATGCGCATCATCTTGGGTGAATTGAATTACTCTAAATAGACCAGCTAACACCCCGGACAATTCCTGCCGGTGCACAACACCCAATTCTCCTACGCGTAAGGGTAAATCTTTATATGATTTGGAAGAAGATTTATAGACCAACATTCCCCCGGGACAATTCATAGGCTTAACCGCAAACATTCTTTTTTCGTATTCAGTCAAAAAAATATTTTCTTTGTATTTATTCCAATGCCCGGATAACAGCCATAACTTTTTATCCATAATCTGGGGAGTAGAAATTTCCTGATACCCTGCTTTTTGATGAACTTCCCGCCAGTAATCAATTAGTAAATTTTTAATCAATAAGCCTTTATTATGCCAGAAGACCATGCCCGGAGCAACTTCATTAAAACTCCATAAATCTAAATTTTTTCCAATGATGCGGTGATCATTTTCTTTTAATTTAGAAGCATCTAACCTAGACCGAGAGATTTGATTTAATAAAGATTTTATTTCTGCTTCGGTCAATTCTTTTTCATCAACTTTTCCGCTGCCTTCTACACTGAATTCCCGGCTTAATTCGGACAGCGGATGCCCTTTGCAGGAAAGAGTAAATGATTTATACCAACCGAAAGGCGCTCGCGTAACCGAAAACTTCTCGGCCAGCAGCTTTTCTGCTTCTTTCAATAGATTTTCGGCAGCTTGAGGATTAGATAGGCTAGAACTTAAATGAGCATAAGGATATAGAACAATTTTTTTAGCATTGATCTGTTGAGCGATATTCTTGATTTCCTGAACATATTTTTCAGTAACTACTTTAAGATTATTTTCATCTCTTTTTTCTACGGCGGTGAAAATAACCAAACATTCTTCTACGCGGTGCTTGCCTTCTTTGATGCCTTCTTCGGCGGTTTTAATCGCTTTTTTCTTAGATTCAAATTCAATGAAATCGGCATGAATAGTTAATATTTTCATCTTAACTGCTGAAAGTCTTTCTTTATTTAAAAAATATACGGAAATTTGTTTATAAGAACGCAAAAGAACCACTAACACGCATTATAACTAAATTACAATAGCCCTCGTTCTTTCAAATATCTTCTTGCACCAGATTTAAAATCTTTAGAGAACATATTCCTAAATAAAGAAGAACTGCCTTTGAATTGAGATTCTATAAGCTTTCTTTGCTGCTTAAACAAGCTATTATCTTTCTCAATTTTCCGGGCATACAATTCCACGTAATCTAAATCATTCATTTTCTATAATTGGCTTATACTTTTGAAAATTTTCTTCTGTAATGATCTTAGCAAAGAAAGTTCTTAAATGTTTCGCATCGGCTAAATCTTTTTTACTGCCAAGAATAATCTCTTTATACAAGATCTCAAACTCGATTGGGGGAATCTTAAACTCAAAGTCCTGAACCTTTATTTTCTGCGGATGATTAAACTCAAAAAACTTTGCTTTTTTAGTCTTGTTAATTGGGATAAACTCCATATTAGGAAACATTTCATTAGCTTTAGCAAATCTAATATTCTGCAAATTCTGGATATAAGGATAAACTTCTTTTATCGAATCTCCTTGATAACACCAAAAGTTATTTTTTTGTAAATCATCAAACAACGCCCGAAATTTATTTTCATCCATTATGGGGACAAGAACATCAACATCTTCAGTTCCCCTAGTCCTCCCGGTAGAAATACTAACAAAACCGCTCACAATTAAGTAATCGGAATGCCTGTTAAGAACAGTTAAAAAATCCTTAACAAAGAGATCTAATTCGGTTAAATCTCTATTAATAATAATAACTTCTCCCTCTAACTGGTAACCGGCCCCCATATCTATTTTAAGTTTATAGTATTATTTAAACCTACCTATGGCGATTTAATTTAGTACATAAAACAAAAAACTTCTTAAAGCCAAAAAATATCCCTTAATAAATGGCTAAAAAAGAAACAATTGTGGTCTTTGGTGCTCATCCAGACGATTTTGTGATTGGTGCAGGTGGAACAATCAAAAATTACCTTAAAGAAAAGAAAAATATTATCTCAGTAGTCTTTTCTTTGGGGGAAAAATCACATATCTGGCTGAAAGATAAAGTGATCAAAGATATGCGTAAAAAAGAAACCTTAGATGCAAATAAAATAATCGGAGATAAAAGAAATAAAGTTATGTTCTTAGATTTGGGAGATCAAAACATCTATTCTGATTATCAAAAAGAAAAGTGGGAGCATAAATTATTAACTTTACTTAACCAGAAAAAACCAACTAAATTATTTACTCACAGCAATGAAGATCCCCATCCGGACCATAAAGCGGTCCATAAGATCACTTTAGAATTATATGATAAAATGGAAACCAAACCAGAATTATATATTTATTCAGTCTGGAATCCCGTATCCTTTAAAACTGAACATCCTGCTTTTTATGTTGATATTTCCAAAACTTTTTCAGTAAAATTAAAAGCCTTGGGAGCCTTCAAAAGCCAAAAATTCCATATCCTCTATCCCTTCTTCCTGCTGTTAGTTAAAACCATCTGGGACGGATTTAAAATCAGGAAAAGATTTGCGGAGAAGTTTTTCAGAATTAAATAAACCGTAGGAAAAATAAATAAACACAATAAACCAAATGTTCAAAACAAAAATAAACAATTAAACGATGGCTGACCAACCAAAATTATTATTGGTAGCGGACACTTATTATCCCAAAGTAGATGGCACGTTAAAATTCATTGAAGAATTCATGAAACGGGCACAAGATAGTTTTGAGATATCTTTATTGGTGCCTGATTACGGGGTAAAAAAAGGGCGCAACGTTACTTATATTGAACCGTCAAAAATAATTAAGATGTCTGATTATCCTTCGATTAAATTTTCATTTAAGAATTTCAGCCTAATCAAAAAAGCAGTTAAAGAAGCAGATATTGTTTTTGTCCAGGGGCCGGCATTAATCAGTTATTTAAGTATCCATTATGCCCATAAATACCATAAAAAAACAGTTTTCTACTTGCACACCCTCTCCTGGGAATTACTTGAAAAATTCTTGCCCCGTATTATCAGCAAAATATTTTCTAGAATTATTAAGAAGATATCTATCTCTTTTTATAATGACTGCCAGGGGATTTTTGTTCCTTATTACGACTTAAAAGATTACCTGATCAAAGAGGGAGTTAAAACTGAAATCGTTACGGCCCGGCTGGGAGTTGACATCGATTTATTTCATCCTCCCCAGGATAAACAATTAAGCAAGAAAAAAATTAAGATCGGTCCAGAAAAAAAAGTGATTGGTTATGTAGGCAGAATCTCTAAAGAGAAAAACGCCCATCTACTGCTGGAAGGATTTAAGAAACTGGAAAAGCAAAAAAATTATTTCTTATTGATGGTGGGAGACGGACCGGAAAGCCAGACTAAAGAATTTAAAGAAAACCCTAATTGTAAAGTTACTGGCTTCGTTAATAATGTCCAGGATTACCTTAAAGCCATGGATATTTTTGTTATGCCCAGTTTAACCGAAACCACTTCTTTAGCAACTTTAGAAGCGATGGCTTCCGGTCTGCCGGTTATTGCCACCAAAGTTGGTTTCATCAAGCATTATTTAGTAAAAGACCATAATGGGCTTTTTTTCCCCCGAAATAGTGCTACGATGCTTTCCGTAAAGGTTAATCAGCTGCTGCAAAATAAAGAATTAAGAGCAAAATTAGGGCAAAATGCCCGTAAAACGGTTGCGTATGCTTTTTCTTGGGAAAGATCAATTAATCGGATTAAGAAGCTGCTGCTGAATACACATTTGAAATAAGTTGGTTATTGGTGGCAGGTTTATATTTTTAATAACGAGTTATATTTTTAAAAGAGGGTTATATTTTTAAGGCAGGGTTTATATTTTTAACCTACTACTATTTAAACACCCAACCAAAACATATATAAAATATAAGCAAAATATTTAAAAATAGAGCGCAAAAAATTATTACTATGGAAAACTACGTATTCGATAACGAATCGCACAAAAAGAGCGAAAAAGGTGACGAAGACTTTGAATCCCCTGAAGAAGGCTTCATGGAAGGTTATGCAGAGGATGAAGAAGTCGATGAATGTGCTGAATGTGGTTCGGCCATTGACGGAGAAAACAAAATCGTAAAAGAGATCGAAGGAGAAACCTATAAATTCTGCTCTGAAAATTGTGCAAAAGAATTTGAAGACGGACTAAGTTAAAAGCTGGTGCTGTTAAAGCATACTGCTTTTTATTGACCTCTTTGGATTACTGACTTAAAACAATTTTTTTTATTTTTTATTTAATTTTTTAGAATTATTTTTTTATATTTATTTTAACATTTAATTTTTTTGATTGTTTAAACAGGTTAATCAAAATCATTTCTGCAACGCTTTTTCAATTTTAGGTAAGCTCCAGCAATTAAGAATATCTTTTTTCTCCGTCCAGCCTCTTCGAGCCATATTTACAGCTAAAGGATAAAACTGCAACTGAGAACAATCATGTGCGTCGGTACCGATAACAAATTTACAGCCTAAGTTTAAAGCTGACTTTACCTGTTCACCGGAAAGATCCAAACGATTAGGAGAACTGTTAATTTCTAAGAAAACTTTATTTTTTCTAGCCGTTTCAAACACCTGATCTAAATTTAAAGCTAATCCGTTGCGTTCATTGAGCAAGCGATCAGTAGGGTGACCTAAAATATTTACCGGATAATTCTCCAACGCATTACAAACCCGGGCAGTCATTTCCTTTTCGTTCATTCTGGTGCTAAGGTGAATTGCTGCCACGACTACATCCAACTCTTTCAACTTTTGCGGAGATAACGGCAAAGAACCGTCTTTTAAAATATCTACTTCTACTCCGCTGAATACTTTTAGGCCTACTTTTTTCTGGACCTTATCGATTTCGGTTAGATATCCTTTTAAGCGTTTCTCAGTTAAAGGATTAGTTATTCCCATATGTCCAAAATGATCATTAAAAGAAATAAATTTGAATTTCATCTCTTCTGCATACTGAGCCATCTCTAACAGAGAATTATTTCCGTCGCTCCACTTGCTGTGATTATGAAAAGTTCCTTGAACATCTTTAATGGTAATTAATTTCGGCAATTTATTTTTTAGTGCTGCTTCTATCTCGCCCGTATTTTCCCTTAATTCCGGCTCGATATATTTTAATCCTAATTTACGGTAAACTTCATCTTCACTTCTGCCGGCAACCCATTTCTTATGTTTGCTGTCAAACAGCCCATATTCACTTAAAGTATACCCTTTCTTTAACGCAAACTTTCTCAGCTCCACATTATGTTCTTTATTGCCAATAAAATACTGCAGAGCTGAACCAAATTCTTTCTCGTTAACTACCCTAAGATCAATCTGCATATTATTCGCTAAACGGATTGAACTTTTAGTGCTTCCTTTGGCAAGTACTTTGCTATCCTTGAAAGAAGTAAACAAATCCATCACTTTTTTAGGCTGGGAAGAAACTACTAAAAAATCTAAATCTCCAACTGTTTCCTTGCCCCGCCTAAACGAACCGGCAATCTCTACTCGCTGAACAAAAGCATATTTTTTAAATTCGGTTTTGATCTCATTAACCACTGCAGCCGCACTAGCGTATAAAAATCGTTTAGGCTTGGTGCGGAATAATTTTATCCCTTCTAATAAAGTTTGTTCGGTCTTTTCGCCAAAGCCGGCTATCTTTCTTAATTTTTGTTGGCGGATAGCTTTTTCTAAATCGCGAACATTTTTAATGCCTAATTGTTTATACAAAACTTTGATTTTCTTCGGCCCTAAGAAAGGGATTTCATTTAATTCTTCCAGATCAACTTTAATCTCTTTTTTTAAGGTTTCATAATACTTCAATTTTCCGGTTAAGATAATTTCTTCAATCTTTTTAGCTAAATGTTCTCCTACGCCGGGCAGTTCTTCTAATTTTCCCTGATCGTATATTTTTTCAACATCTTCCGGCAGGGATTCTATCGTTAACGCAGCTTTACGATACGCTTGCGGTTTAAAGGGCACTTCCTGTAGTTCCAGAATGTCGGCGATATTATTTAGGATTTTAGCGACTAATTGGTTTTTCACTAGCTTTAGAAAGAAATTAAGGTTTATAAAACTTGCTTGATTCACCCAATTCCTAAAACTAAAAAATTAACAAAGAATAGTTCCATTACTTTTTACTTTTATCTTCTAACTTTTTCTTCGTTTCTGGTTCAGAAAGATAGTTTTCTCTTGATGTGATTGGGCGACTTAATTCACGCTCTGTTTCTTTTCTGGCGTTGCCCGCTACTCTTCCACCCCTTTTAGCCGCATCTTCAACTTCAACAAATCCCTGCTTATCTTCTTTTCTGGTAATTTCAGTAGATACCCTTTCGCCTAACATCATAAAAATTAACTCCAAATCATCCATGTGATCTCGCAAGTTCTCTCTTTTTAACCCTTTAAATTGCTTGTATTCATTTGGAGTCATGTCAAAAGTTGCCTTGGAAATTTCGGCAGTGAGAATTGCAAACTCTTTTTCGGTCTTAACGCCCCTTTTATCCCATTCATCAGTTAATTCATCACGAATAGCTATTCCCCTAACTCTTTTTTCAATCCAATCATTAGAATAACCTTTCTTTTGGTATAATTCCTTCATCCTTCTTTGAGCCAGCTCTGGATCCCCTATTTCCTGTATCCGCTCATAACCTACTTTTGCCAGCCAGCGCTTGAATGGTTCAGCTTTAGGGGAAGGAATAGTTTGAACTAATCTTAAAATAATTTCAGTATTGGCACAATCAGTTTCTCTTAATTTTCCATCTTCTGCGGGCATTTTCAACTGTACGATTTTATCGTACGGTTCAAATCCTTCTTCTAGAAGCTTAACTTTTAAATCCGACCAATATCTTTTAGGAATTGAACTGTCGGTTAAAACTGCTACAATATCTATAACAGAAAACCACCACACATCATTATGCCAAACTCTTCGTACATTTTTTCCCTGGAAGATCACAAGAGATGTTTCTGGGTTCATATTAAGTTTTGTAATTCTTCTTCTTTAAATACTTTACCCGCAGTTGTCCAGTGGGTTGTGCTCGGCTAGAGTCGAAATATTTTAATATCTGACCAAAATCAAACCAGTATGTCTCATCTTAACATTGAAATTAAAGCTAAATTTGGTTGCCTAGACGAGATTAGAGCAATCTTAAAATAAGACTATCGGTTCTTAAAAAGTTCAATTGATTTTATTAGAAACCGGTTGGTAACCGAAAAGTTCTGAAAAAAATTAAATAAAAACTATAAACCTTGCTTGAAATGTAAAGACTTAACTTAAATCAGGTTAGCTAAGTTTTTGATATCTTTATTAGCAACGTGTGTGTAAATTTGAGTAGTTTTTAAGTCTTTATGACCTAATAACTGCTGTATAGAACGGATATCTGCGCCGGCTTCTAAGAGATGGGTGGCAAAAGAATGGCGTAAAGTGTGGGGAGTTACTCTTTTTTTAATTTCGGCACGCTGAGCAGCCTGGCGCACGACCAGCTGTACGCTGCGCAGATTATATTTCTTGTTTAGATTGGATTGGAATACCAGCCCTTCTTTTCTCAGACCAAAACGGCGGATTAAATCTTCAATTTGGGGATGAAGAAAGAGCACCCGGTCTTTAGTTCCTTTGGCTACTTTAAGATGGATAGTTTTTCTTTCAAAGTCAAAATCCTCCCAGCGCAAGTTTACAACTTCATTTAAGCGAATTCCAGTATAATATAATACCATCAATAAAAAGTGATGCTTCAAGTTTAAAGTAGCATTAAACAAAGATTGGATTTCCTCTTTATTGAGCACTTGAGGGAGATGCCCGGATTTCTTACCTAAGGGAAGCTCTTCCGCGAAGTTTTGCCTGAGCACATTCTTGTAGAAGAATTGCAAGGCAAAGTAAACTGAGCGAAGAGTAGAATGGCTTTTGTCGGCATATCCCAAAAGAAAATCTCGCGGCGTTTTCCCAGAAGCAAGAAAGTTCTTGATGATATTAAAGTATGCTTTTTCAGTCTGTCGGGAATATTTTCTTAATTTTAATTCTTCAGTCAGTTTAGTAAGATAAGGCTGAGGTTCATCCATTTGCGCGAAAAATAACCTTTCGTTAATAAAAACTTCGCTTTAACACCACCTACATCTATTAACCACAATCAAAACTGCGGCTAATAGGTGTTA
>ERZ1292625.373-Hain-H41-01um-R1-373-length-69522-cov-7_pt1 | contig 22140 bp, 23 predicted proteins | sample MGYA00564400_ERZ1292625 | MGnify/ENA primary metagenome ERZ1292625 (study PRJEB36523, sample SAMEA6512639) | groundwater metagenome | collected 2019-01-08 | study: AquaDiva: Metagenomics assemblies of 32 groundwater samples
AAATCAAGAATTAGCCAGAGACCGCCGAAAATTCTTCAACGTAAAAGATGCTACTTACTTATTAACCAAAAATGGACTAAAAAAACCAAAGTTGACATTTTCAAGCTTAGTGCGAAAAATTGAAACCGTACCAGTTTTAACACCCAAAATTACTCCCTTTATCTATCCAGCTATTTTCTCGATTAAATTGTTTAAGTTTATAAGGGATAGGCAAAGCCTTTCTTCGAATGAGAGTAGCTTTTCCACGAAAAAAGCAGGATTGTGAAAAATGAAAATTCTACTTATCAATAAATGGGTTACAGGCGGTGCGCCCGGCCCGTTTTATTATCCAGGGACATGGAGAGACACTTTTGAGCTTGCATGCGCCCTAGCAGATTTAGGCCAAGAAGTTGAGATTTTAACGACGAAAATTCAAAAGTCCCATGTTAAAAGATTTCAGAAAGAATTCGGTAATGTACTGAAGCAAAAAGGCATTGTCCATCATTTTGCCAGCAGCTACGTATCTTTTGGAAGAGGCTACGGTAGTTTTCGCCTTAGGATGTTTTTTGACGAGGTAAGAGTTATTAAACAATCAAAACCCGATATTATCCAATACATGCAATTTTGCCCATCATTAATTTACCCTTTTATCAAAGATACGCCAGTTGTATTCTATAGCTGTTATTTCTTCGATCCATTACCAAAAGACAAAAAAGGTCAACAAGATTCGGTCGACATCTGGAAAGAGCGAGGAGAATTTAAACTTTGGGCAATTTTCCAAAACATACTTTTTGCCATTATTGCAAAAATCTGGGGAAGTGTGGATCTGGATGGTAGCCTTGGGCGAGGTGCAATAGTAATTTCAATGCACCCCAAAGGCTACGAAAAGTTGAGAGAGAAGTTTGGGTCAACATCTAGAATATATCTTGTGGAAAAAGGTGTTGATGGAGTCAGTCCCCAACTTAGTAAAAAAAGAAAGAGTGGTCAAGTGTCAGTTACTTTTATAGGGACAACTGTAAGTCGCAAGGGAATTCTTGATTTATTAGAAGCTATGAAAATTGTTCAGCAAAAGAATCAAAATGTTGAATTATTGATAGCTGGGTCTGGGCCAAGTTCTGCGGTCACCAAACTTAAAAGACAGATTTCAACTTTGCGTGTGAACGCCAAGTATTTGGGGCCCATCAACTCTACAAGAAAGTGGTCGGTTCTTTCTCGATCCGATATATTTTGCTTACCTTCTTATCTGGACGCCTATCCTTCAGCCATTTTGGAGGCAATGGCCAAGGGTATACCAGTTATTTCCACAAAAGAAATTGACACCCCTATTGTTAACGGTGTGTCGGGCCTTCTAGTCAATGCAGGAGACGTACAGTCACTCGCAGAGGCCATCGAAAAACTCGCCGACGATCCAATTTTAAGGCGCAAAATTGGTCGGGAAGGCAAAATCGCTGCCCAAAATCTTACCTGGTCTAAACAAGCACGAAGCCTTATAAATTTGTATCAAAAATTTGTATCAAAACAAAATTAACAAGGTATCCAATGAAGTTGCCAAAACCATCTATAAAATTTACGTTTCTTTTTGCATTACTTCTTAATTTTCTATTATGGCAGTTACTAATTCCAATTTGGCATTTTCCAGATGAACAAGCCCATTTTGGCCAGGTAGCATTTAGAGCCGATCAAGGAAGAGTCCAAAGATATCATGAACTTTCTACTAGTCGAGAAATTGAAATCTCTGAGGAACTTTTAGGAACCAGACGAGACGGATTAGGGAACAATCGTTTTACCTACCATCCCGAATATAAAATTGATTATTCACAAAGTTATGAGGGGTTCCACGAGGCAGAAATTGAATCTCTGAATAACCCCAACGACCGCAAGACTGAGACCTTAGAAGAGTCCTCTAGATACCCTTTGTTTTACTATTTCCTGGCAAGCAAAATTTACAACCTTTTTGGCAATGATGATTTGTTTACCAGAGTTTATGCCGTTCGATTTTTTTCCTTATTTATATTTTTTGGAACTGTTATAACTATTTTTACTATATCAAAACTTATCTTTCCTAAGAAAATTTTCTTGCGACTCAGCCTTACTAGTATTGTCTCGTTTATGCCTATGTTTATCTTTTCATCTGCGGGTGTGACTTCTGATGGTTTATTTCATTTTTTATTTATGTTGGCAATTTATCTTATAGTCAAAATTACCTTTTCTAAATACACGATTAAGGATATTATGTTTTTAGCAGCTGTAGTTTTGGCTGGCTATGGTACAAAATTCCAATTTCAAATTATCTGGCCGGTAATCGCTTTTGCTCTTCTGATAATTTTTTGTAGACTTCAATTTAGAAAAAAGCTATTTTTTTTAGTAAGTTTAATAGTAATTGTTCCAATAATTTTGATAATAATAAACTTTTTACAATTTTTTGTCGGTGGTCATGAGATTCCTCCATTTAAACAGTTATTAAGGTTGCCTGTAATTCCGGAAACCGAAGGTGTGCGGTTGAAGTCTGCAGTCGAGTTGCCATTTGTTGGTTATTTTATTTATGTTTTACGCCACACTTTGGCCGAAACTCTACCTTGGTATTTTGGAGTCTATAAATGGTTATCCTTAACCCTGCCACCGATTGTTTACCAGATTATAAACAGGATTTTGATGCTTTCGATTTTGGGACTTTTAATACTAATCTACAAGACCATAAGGCAAAGCAAATTTGACCAGCAAACAAAAGTTCTCATTTTTCTTGCCTACACCTCAATAGCCTACTTCCTGTCTATTACCATTTTTGATTGGTTTTTTATTAGAGGACATGGTTTTTCCTTCGGTATCCAAGGCCGCTACTTTTTCCCTACCATTATTGCTCACGTTAGTTTAGTTTTTGTAGGTCTATTGGTACTTTCCCCAAAGTCTCTTAAAAAGTGGGTTGCCGCAACATTAGTTCTTGCTACCGTGATTTTTAATTACTTTTCTCTCTTTTGGGTAGCATCACACTACTACGATTTGAGTTCTTTCAATACGTTTATTATTCAAGTGAGTCAATACAAACCAGAAATTTTTAAAGGTTTGGGGATGATTTTAATTCTATTGTTAGGTCTAATCTCTATTTGCTTATTTTTATTTGAGTATCTGAAAATGGTCGTTAAGATCAAAACCAATTTAAAGACGGCCTAATTTATTTATCCTGGATCTAAAAATGGAAAATGTTGAAATTGAGCGTTTTTAGCAAACCCAATTAAGCTAATCCGCAATAGCATGCGGGTCGCTTAGGACTATAGAACTTCTGCGGAGAGGGAGGGATTCGAACCCTCGATACCCTTACGGATATACCTGCTTTCCAAGCAAGCGCACTCGGCCACTATGCGACCTCTCCCAAAAGCACTCAATTCTATATCTTTGATTGCAATTCCTCAACCCTACCCACAACACTTTCCCAAAGTTCTTTCGTGTCCTTGAAGGTCAATTTTTTCTCAACCTCACTAGGTGTAAGCCAAACCATGCCAGATACCTCAAAAGCCGTTGTTGCCTCACCCGAACTTAAATACTTCATCAAAAAGAAAACCACCGTCTTTAAAACCCTTTGTCTCTTGCCCTCCGAAGCTTTATGCGAAGGAGGGTCATAATAAAAATATTTTGTCTCCCCAACCTTCTCAATAACTTCTGCCTTGACTCCGGTTTCTTCCTCAACCTCGCGAAGTGCTGCAACCTCACTCGTCTCTCCAACTTCCAAATGTCCTTTTGGGAAATCCCAACCCTTGTGCTTTGAGTGCTGCGTCAAAAGAACGAGAATCTGACCATTCTCATTCTTGAGTACAATTCCCCCTGCACTGAACACACGTTTAATACTCATTGAAATTGAGTATATCAGAGGAGCGCCTTTGATATGACTGAAAGGTATCAAGGCGAACTGCTGATATTGCCATTATAAAAGCGGAGGCGGCAGGATTCGAACCTGCGAGAGCCTTACGACCCAAGTCGTTTTCGAAACGACCGCACTAGTCCACTATGCGACGCCTCCTCAAGTGCGCCTGAGGTGATTCGAACACCTGACCTTTCGCTCCGCAAGCGAATGCTCTATCCAGCTGAGCTACAGGCGCAAACAGAACATCCAATATTTGCGCAGCAAATATATCAGAGGAGCGCCATTAATTCGTAATCGAATTAAGGCGACCTGCTGATATTGAGCTATGGGCGCGCGTTTCGTTGCAATTATATCAGTCAAATTTAGAATTGGAAATTATTCGAGGTTTATTCTCGCCTGCAGCCAGAGTGCCCATCTATCTACAAAAGTGTGTACCGGGCCATGATGAAAGTGAATATGCTTTTCCAAAAGTTCCATGAGTGTCCGCTCGCTAACATTTGTAAGTAAAATTATTAACCTCCCCGGAAAATGCAATTTTGTTTGCACCACAAGTAGTCTGTCCTCACTGCGCTTATCAAACCAAAATGAATCCAACTCTTCCCACAAAAACGCCTTGCCGCCAGAAATTATTCCCATATTTGTTATCTTGTGCTCAATCGTATCCGGAACAGCGAGCGCCAGCACAAAAACAACAAAGACCAATGCCAAAATAACCCCGACCAGAACATATTCCCCAAATGCAATAGCCGCCAGCACAAATACAAGCGCATAAAGCGCCACTTTTATAAAATATTTCCGACTTCTGGCTTTAAATACACGGACCGGAGATTTCCAAGTGATTACAGCCCGAGAATCCATGGCAGCAACATGTTTTGCGTCAAGTTCGTCGGAAGTAAGGAGTCTTCCAAACTCGTAGTCAATCGCTTGAGCGGTTTTTCTAAATCTTGGCATGGCAGTCTATTTACATAAAGTTTAACACAACATTTTCAAAATATCCTTAAAGTTCATTGCTGTACCTATGTTATTTTGATAGAATTGACGCTTGCTGGTGGGTTGCCCGAGTGGCTTAAGGGGGCGGTTTGCTAAACCGTTGGCGAGTAATCGTCACACAGGTTCGAATCCTGTACCCACCGCACATTCGGAGGGGTCGCATAGAGGACTAGTGCGGTCGTCCTGAAAACGACTGTATCGCAAGATACCGTGGGTTCGAATCCCACCCCCTCCGCATTTGAAAATTTCGGACTTTTACTGGAATTTCAAATGTTGGGGTTGGTGCATTTCAACCCACCTGGGTTCGCATATAGTGCAAACTTGTGCACTATACTATTTCCGAAGGAAATATATCCCACCCCTCCGCCTCTAACCAAGTGCAATCGCCAAACCCCAAACTTCGCTTGCACCTGCTCGCTTTAGTGTTTTGCAAGCTTCATTCATGGTAGCCCCGGTTGTATAAACGTCATCTACCAAAATATAACTTTTATCTTTTAAATTTGAATTTTTAACTACTTCAAACGCCCCATTTATATTTTTCTTTCTCTCCAATCTGGAAAGACCTACCTGGGTTTTTGTCTCTATGGTGCGCCTTAGTAAATTGCCGTATCTTATTCCAAATTTAGCAGCCAAAATAGAACAAATAAGTTCTGCTTGGTTAAAACCCCGCCACTTTTTTCGTCTAACATGAAGCGGTATAGGCACAAGTAGTGCATCGGCAGGAAAATCAAACTTCCAGATTTCCCCTGAAAACAAAGAGGCTAAGGTATTGGCAATATCATATTGCCAGCGGTATTTAATTTTACCAATTGCCCGCTTAACAGAACCCTTGTAGTAGAACCCAATAATTAAACCGTCCAGTGTGTACTTTGTAACGCAACCCGGATGAGTTTTCCCGCCAATCGCCTGTCTTTGGCAAAGTGGACAAATTGGGTTAGTAATGCACTTCGCCTCTTTTGTACACTTCGCACAAAAATAAGCACCAAACGCCGCGCAATTAACACACCTTTTGGGGAAAATAAAATCTAACAGGTTCATGGTTAGTAGCCCACCGTTCATGGTATAACACATATTCTTTTCCTCCTATGAACTATAAACCACCAACCACGAACCAAATACCAAAAATCCTCCAACATTTGGAGGATTTTTCTGTGGAGATGCCGGGTTTGAGCCCGGGTCCAGTAATACAATCTAAAAACATCTACAAGCGTAGTTCCAGCTAAAAGCTGGCCCGCCTATGGCGGGAATCTATAAAGTCTCGCCCAAATCTGTAACCGATTAACAGGAAAGATTTAAGCAAAGATCAAAGTTTCAGCGCAAATTTGATCGGAATCTGTACCTACTCTTGGCTGAGTTGTTACCTTAAAAGCTTCACCAAGAAAAAACTAAAAAGGCAGCATTGCTTTGTTTTTAGGCGAAAGCAAATGCGAGTCCGCCAGAGGCGAACTGTTCGTCAGATGATTTATCTGCACGTAAGTTTAATTCAAAGTCTAACGCACTTTAGAATCATATTCGGCTTGCAGTTTTTAAAGAGCAAATCCTGTCGAAACAATACATCCCCAGGAACGTGAATTCTACTAGAAATCCTGTCAAAAAGCAAAATCGTTATAATATTAATGTGCAGCTGTTGTTGGCTACAATCTCGATCTTCCTCTTATCATTTTATCCAGTCTCAGACTCTGACTTCGGCTGGCACTTAAGAACGGGTGAGTACATTTTTAATTATCATCAGGTCCCGCATAATTTTCTTTTCTCCTTTACCAATACTGATTATCAATACGTTTACTACTCTTGGGCGGCAGAACTACTAACATATTCATTCTATAAATATTTTGGGCTTTGGGGCGCAACCGTTCTTTACGCCACAATTCTCACCACCTCAATTTTAATCCTCATAAAAACCAGTCTACTTTTTGCAAAAAAGGAGTTCTTCTTGCCTTATTTTTTAGTGCTAACGCCATTTGCCCACACTGTAGCCGGTGGAAGAACAATAGTTTTCGGATTACTCTTTCTGAGTCTAATATATTTTCTGTTCACAAAATTCAAAAAAAATAAGTCTATTACTATTTGGTTAATACCGCTAGTGTTTTTGGCGTGGGCAAATTTTCATGCCTCGTTTATTGTAGGTTTCCCACTGCTTATATATCTTTTCGCATCCGGCTTCATAAAAGGAGTCTCAAATCCTAAATTTACCTTAAAAATGGCTTTTTTCGTGGTAGCCCTCTCATTTTTAGCAACATTCGTAAATCCATACTTTACAGGTGTCTGGAGTCAGACAATCCTAATAACAACAAAGGAATTATTTAATCTCAAAAGCGTTAATCCTGGCTGGGCATCACCCCTAAATATGGGTACCGTAGGAATAATCTTCATCTTTGTATTGGCACTTATCAGCATCTTCATTAGCTCTGTTCGTAAGGTCGACCTTTCACAAAAAATCATAATTTTCGCGCTTTTTGTATTATCCCTTGTTACGTTCCGTTTCCTCTTTGTGCTTACAATTTTTCTAACACCTGCCTTGTATCTTGCTATTTTGGAATTTAAAAAAAGACTATCAATCCAAATACAGAGCTCAATCCCCATAAAAGTATCAATATTTACACTTTTTTCCGTCCTTGCCCTGATTGCAGCCACTAACAATTTGCAATCAAATCTTGCCTACGCATCTTTTGACAAATACACATACTACATATCTACCTACTCCCCTAATAAAAAGCTCTATAGCCAATGGTCCCAGCAAGCCTATTCCTTTTTCAAAGAAAACCTAAAAAACAAAAAGGTCCTAACAGAAGCTAATTGGGGGGGACTTTTTATTTTAGAAGACCCCCAGATCAAAGTTTTCTATTACTCAGCACAGGATAACGTCGTTTTAAACAGTAAGCCTTTCCCGTTCGAATACCTCGCCCTAGTCAATGCAACAAACGGTTGGCAGGAAAAGCTCGATAAATACAACGTCGAGGTAGTTTTTTTGCCTATCTCATACCCCATTATCGAAAAGTTAAAACGTAGTCTTAACTGGGGAATCGTTTACGAAGATAAAACTGTAACAATCTTGGCCAAAAATTAATATTTTTCGCTGCGTAGTCCACGCGCAAGCTCACGATCAACTGCTCTTTTTTTAAGAACAGCGCGCTTATCGTATTTTGCTTTGCTTTTGGCAAGCGCCAATTCCACTTTTGCCAAATTTTTCTTAATATAAATAGAAAGCGGCACCAAAGTAAGTTTCCCGCCTGCCAACTTCCCTTGCCAGGCAAGAATTTGTTTTCTGTGAAGAAGCAATTTACGCTCGCGACGGGTATCTCCAAATTTCTCCGAACCCATCCATGGGTTAAAGTAGGCGTTAACCAGATAAACTTCTCCGTCTTTTACTCGCGCAAAAGATTCATTTAATTCGACCCTGCCGGCCCGTAGGGATTTTATCTCCGCACCGCGCAGAACAATTCCAGCTTCTACTTTTTCTAAAATTTCGTATTTAAATTTCGCCCGCTTGTTAAAAATAATCATTAGGCTCGGTAAAAATCAGTAAATGTCGGAATAAATCGGTATTGTCAGTATGACAGTATAAATCAGTAAAATCGGTACTATCGGTAAAATAGGTGAATCGGTAACTTACTGACTTTACTAACTTACTGAACCTACAGATCTTACAGACTATACCGACCCACCGACTCACTGACCCCTTACAGGCTTGCAACTAACACTTTTCCGCCGGAAACAACGTACATTTTCCCACCCGTCTCATCCACAACAAGCGAGGTGATTTTAGAAAATTCACTCGCCTGATAAGATTTGCTATAGACCCCATCCTTACCCATAACAAGAAGTGCGGAGTTTACCAGATCTACTACATACAGGTTATCAAGGTCCGCATTTGTATAAATTTCTCCAAAGTTTCCGGCGCCCCCTGTCAAACCTTGCAGCGCAAAATCATCCCGCCTGCCACGGGTATACTTAAGAATTTCGTTCCCGCGGGTTACCCAAACAGAACCGTCAATTGCAAATCGCGACTGCGCGCCAAACGTCTCATTCTCAAGAAGATAATCCGCGCTTTTAGTATAACCACCCTCGACAGGTACAAATTTATAAATCTGGTTGCTGGCAAGCAAATATATATTCCCCAAAAACACCTGCAAATCAGCTGCCCCATCGACACCGGCTACTTCTTGATCTTTGTCACCAAGTTTCTTTACCTTATTTCCATCAAATGCAAAGATAGACTTGTCGTACGTCGCCCCGCTAGTAACATTGCTGGCCGCATACTCCTTAACTTTCTTCCCATTCTTATCAATTTCTACCGCACCATCAGTATAAAAAACCACATAGCCAGCCCCATACGGAGAAAGACCCACTACATTTGATTTGTCCGAGTAAAAATTAGTGAGCGTTACATTAGAAAGATTTTCCGTCTCCTTTAATTTTTGGGCAATTTGGCTACTCAGTGATAGCGCATCACTGTCCTTTGGTATCAAAGAAAGCGCCACTTTCACTTCATTATCCGCCTCAATAAGTATATTTCTGGCGCGAGCCTTATTAAGTTCGATAATCGAGACACCTTCCGAATATTTAGACGTAGCAGTTGCCATATGAGCTCTAAACTCTACGAGTTTTTTAGAACTGTTTTGAGTGCGTATTGAATTAAAACCGGAAAACATCAAAATAAACAGAATCACTAAAACCAAAAATATAATATTTCTCCGTAACCTAAAAATGGCTTTAACATCTCCATGCCCAAGTCTGCCAGCTTCATCCAGCAAAAATCTTAAAACATGAGGTAGTGGATTTTTAAAGCGTGGCTTGGCGACAACGTTATCCTCAACACTTTGCTGCCTGTCCACTTGCGGCGCGATCGGTTCCTCAACAGGAACTTCAACTAATTCTTTTTCATCCTTCTTTTCTTCTTCTACTTGCTCTATATTTCCTAAATGCTCCCCTCCTATACGAATAAAAGCAGCACCAATTTCACTTTGACTCGGGTCGGCAGATATATCCGTTGCCAAACCGTCAATTATTTCCTCAAGATCAATTTCTTCACTTTTGGCAAATACTGATGTATCAAATGACGAAAAAAACTTCTCACTCGCCAGCAGAAAAAGCTGCCCGGGCACGACATGCCCCGAGCCGTCTTCAAATTTTATTTCCCGCCCGTCCGGCGCCCTAAATACCCAGATTTTAACTTTGTCACCAAAGCGAACAATATAACAGGCATTTTTATAAAAGAGACAGTTTGCAAAACTAATTTCAACCCCGGCATCGCTTGTTAAATTAAGCGCGCGCTCCCGCCCCTTTTTTAACTTTTCCAGTACCCCGCCCTCATCCTCTTCAAGCTTTTTAGCCGTGACTTCAAAAATATCACTGCCCAGGTTTTGACGCGTGCCCTCACCCTGCTTTGTAAAAATGAGCGAGACAAAAGTACCCACAGTGCCATCCAGTGTTACCCTTTTGGTAAAAACGGCAGTGGAAAACTTGTCATTTGCCAAACCGGTTATTTTTTCGACCTTTATCTTCAGAGAAGTTTTATCAACAATTGTGTCCATCTAAAAATTGCCTACAATCAGAAACAAAACGGCAAGTGACACACCAATGTTTACAATTGCAATAAAACGAAGAAGTGGCGAAAGCTGCGTGGGCAGTCTTTTGGTCATAATCTGTATCTGCCTGTAAAGGATTAAGGAAAAAACGGCATAAAAAATCACAAACAGAACTAAAAAAAGCTTGAGCAAAACTCCGGGGTCAAAATTGTCCAGGAGTTTATCGGTAACATCGGGAACCGGCATGTTTAGGCTATCTCTCCGGGGGCTTCCCCTTCTTCCAGTCTTACTTGCTCCAAAATCTTTTGGGCAACGGCATCCGGCTTTTCCACCTTTAAAAATTCAAACTCGGGTTTCTCTGCAGCGGTTTGGATAAATACATTTCCAAAGTGAAAAAATGTTCCAAAAAATCCTATTATCTTGGGCGTGACATCCTGTATCTGATTTAAGTTGGCATAAGCCGTTTCCATATGCAGTATTCCCCTAAAATCAAAGTCAACAATACGCTCGTTGGTTAATAGATAAACGTTAAAATACCAATGAATGAACTTATAAAACGCAAAACCAAACGCAAACAAATACCAAAAAACCAGTATCCAAAAAACCTGCCTTGCTTCCAAAAAAGAAAGCGTATTTGTTTTCAAAAAGGCTACCACCGGGCCTGCTATAAATGGCACTAAAATTAAAACGATTATCTCAATAAGCGAGGCTATCTGTGATACCAAGTGTTGCCTCAAAAGAAGTATCACCACTTCACCCTTTTCCTGGTTTTCAAAGTAAACACCAACAGGGTTTGGCGCAAACACTGCCAAAGGGTTATTCGTTCTGCTTCCTAAATTATTTTCCGGCATTTAGTTGATTATATCGCGTCCTCCCACAAAAATTTTAATATGGCCTAACTAAAACTTTTGCCAGTGAATCAGTGTAAACTTCTTTCCAGTTGGTAAAGCAGTTATTTTTAAAGCTACTTTTTACCAGGGCTGTTCTAACATCATATGTCTTCAAAAGATCACAATGCCCACTCGAGAGCAAAATGTATTCACTCAAATGACTTTTGCCGCTTTTCATTCTCCACCCGTCTCGGCCATCTATAAAAACTTTTATTTCCGGGTGTTTCCAGATTATGTAGCCTCCCCAAGCCAAATCATTAAACAGTCCAGCGCCCAGCCCATTTTTTGAAATAAAAGAAATAGCATTTTCGGGATAGTTAATTTTTATCTCTTCATTCAGCGACCAGGTAGATGACAAGAAATAATCAAGGAACATTAAATGCACGGCAAAAACTGCCATAATTATTGGCACCATCTGTAAAAAACTCCACCTGATACGAAAGTTAAATTCGAGGTATCTAACACATACAAAAATAAAATATGCTGCCCAAAAAGTAACAAGAAAACTAACAAGAAACGGCAACGCGAAAAGTACAAGCCCCAAGGACATCCAGGGGAAATCTTTGCCCAAATCTGTCTTTTGTACCAAGTAAATAAAGATGATTCCGGACACTGCAAATAATAAATTTAATGGAAAGAAAAATATAAGAGGCTGGAATTCTTGAATGTACAAGAACACATCCAGATTCTTATAATCACCAAGTGCATGTCCCAGGTTAAAACCAAACGGTGTTATTAACGTACCGGCCCAGGCTGCCGCGATAGAAAAAACGATTATTGCTAACATAATCTTTTCACCATCCATTCGCTTTTTTAAAGAATCCAAAATCACGTAGCAAACAAAAACCAAAAAACCAATCAAATAACCCCCATGCAAATTAACCCAGGCCGAAAACAAAAGAAGCCAAACAGGCAAAAAATAGGTTTTTTCAAAAAGTCTTCGCTTTAAAAATACCAAAAGTAAACTAAAGAGCAAAAAATCAAATACGTGTGGCCTAATTCCGGTACCACCAATGGTAATCCTCACTCCTATAAAAGTGGCAGCATAAGCCGGCCAAGTTATCCTTTTTGGCATCATAATTAACACCGCCAAAGCACTAATTAAACCAAATAGAATTACCACAAACGTAAAACCAAAATGCCTAAAAAGATAGGCAACAATAATTTGATACAGAAAATAGGAGTGTACCCACACGTACCCGGCAACTGTCCAGGTAAACGGGTCCTTTCGCAAAACCTCACCTTTGTCTAAAAACCAATTGCCATAGGCCAAGTGCAACCCCAAATCCGGATCAAAATAAAACTTGGTAAGTATCAAAAAAGAAAATACAAAAATTGAAGCGTGAAGGAAATATTTTTTTACAAACTTCACTTTTTCTCAATATTAAACAACCCCGATTTGAGAGCTATTTTTGCAGGTGCGCGCAAATTGAAGGCTTTATAAAAATCGTTGCCATTAATGGCCGTAGAACCCTTATTCGTTTGGAACGTGACAGTAGCCGTCGTCCCGCCATCCGAATACGTCACGTTTACCCCTGACACACTGGTGAAATTGCCAATAGACCTTAGATCACCGATGCTATATGGGTTACCCCCCCAGCAGGAACCCAAAGGCGTTACCCTGGAACTATCGCCACCTCCCTGAAAAAGCACTACCCAGCCGTTGAGAATATCCGCCATCTCCTCGCTCGTCAGCCATGGGTGGCTCCTGCCACAACTATCCCCGGATCGGTTCCGATACCATCCTTTATAAAACCATGGGCTTCCTGCAGTTTTTTCATAGGCCCCAGACGTCCAACCGCCTCTGCCGCTGGGTGTATCCCAAAAACCCGGCGTCGAGTACCCGTTTGAGCTATACGATTCTTGGTATCCGCCGGATGTCGAGGCATATAAAGTCGAAAATGCTCCTCCATTTGCATACACGACTTTGCCCCTCGTATCATTTACAGCTTGTTCCCATTTACCACCCTTAGGACTGGGCTTAAACACCTGACACGCCTCTGTTGCACAAATTGACCCGCCGCGGGCCAGTGCGTAGCTTCTCGCCGCAACTGCCTGCGCCTTGAGTGCCTCCATCCCTCCTTCGTCTCCCCAGCTCCCCGGCATCTCGTATATTCGCTTTGCATACTCCTCAAGAGAATACGTTCCATGCCCCTCCACTACTATTTGAGCATCCGGATTATGGTCCTTTATTTCTATGCCACCTCCATAATATGCCTTCAAAATTTGTTCATAATTTTGGCCTTGTTTCGCCCTCCCTAATGCGCCGTACTGACTCATCCCTTTAAAGTGTGGAGCGCCAAACGAAAACGCCGCAAACGCCGGCGAAAATCCCGGGTTGTAATCCGGCCTGCTCGCCACATCATCAGCCAAGGGCACATCTCCCACGGTCGTCTGAAACGTCCCCGATTTCTCCGACAAAATTTCTTGCTGGCGCGCCGAAAGCGCCGCAATTTTTCCCGTTAATTCGCTTTGGAAAGATTTTGCATTGGCAATTTCTCCTTTTAAAGATTGTCTTTGTTTATCTATCTGGGCTTTTGCCAACCCGAGTCGCTTTTTGTCATCGGCAAGTTTTGCAATTTTGGCACTTACCGATTCAATAACCTCTTTATCCCCTTTACTGGAAGTTTGCTGATAAGCAATTAATTTCAATGTGTCCGTGGCATCACTTGTTGAAAAAATAGTTAGCAAGGGTATATCCACAAAGCTTCGCATATAAAAATTGCGCACGGTAGACGCCAGCTGCATTTTTTCCTGAGCCACCACTTCCTCACTTTTAACAAGATCCGCGCTAATTGAAACTATTTTGCCACTTAGTACCCCAAGCTGGCTCTCCAGCGATTTAACCTCGCTCTCCAAGGGCGTAGTAGCAGCCTTGGATGCGTCCAGCTGCTTTTGCAAATCGTTAATCTGATTCTGCAGATCTGCAATCTCATCCGCACGACTTACCCGAACTCCAACAAATAGAGAGAGCGCAAAAATTAGAAGAAGGGCAACAATTTTTCTCATGGGGAAACTACCCGCTCTGGGACATTATAACCGAAGCAACGACTTCGGGTATATCAGAGGAGCGCCTTTGGCATGACTGGAGCCGATTTCTAATCGGCGTAAGGTGCCAAGGCGACCTGCTGATATATCAGCAAACTGTCTTTACCGCTTTTACCGACTCTACCGACTCTACGATCTTACTGATCTTACCGACACACCGACCCACCGACTTTACCGATTCTACAGATTTTACTGATTGTACAGATCTTACCGACCTTACTGACCCGCCGAATCTACCAACCCACCGCTCCGCCATTGACAAAGTGTACATTTAAGTGTATATTTCGACCTATGGAATACATAACAACTACTGACTTAAGAACCAAGTCTTCGCAACTTATCCAATCGCTTAAAAATGGCACAAAAGTATCGCTTATCCACCGCTCAAAAGTTGTCGGTATAATCGAGCCCAAAAAAGAACCAAAAGTCTTAACACATGCCGGTATTGAGAAACTAAAAAAATTAGCACACCAACTCAATTTACCAAAAACCACTTACAAACAGCGGGAAAAGATATACAGGGAACATTTAATGAAAAAATATGGCAAAGGTATTTCTTGATGTTAACTATTTTATAGACGCAATTGTAAGGAAGCCCGAAAAACAAATTCTGGAAACTTTGGAAAACCACACCTCTGTTATTTCAGCACTGTCAATTCACATCTACTGCTACACACAAAAAATCAAGATACCCAATAATAAAATTATTGCCCAAAGAGAATTATTTCAAGTTATTGAGATGTCAGAAAACATTTTAGATTCTGCACTTCTTGGTCCCACCACCGATTTTGAAGATAACGTCCAACTTCATAGCGCAGCCGAAGCCGAATGCGACATATTTCTCACAAACGACAAAAAGCTCCTCGCGCTAAAATTTTTCGGCAAAACCAGAATCTGCACAAACATCTCCGGAGACTGACTTTACCAATTCAGTGTTTACGCCGTTTACCCTGAGCGAGCGAGAAACTTGTCTCCCGCGAGTCGAATGGGCTACACTTAAATTAAAGATGAAACTGCTCATAAAACTCGCCCTTGTTTTAACTTTCTTTGTCACTATACTTTTTGGACTTTCGACTGCCCATAAAATTCCCAACGTCTCTGCCGCAACCTGTAACCTGGCGTTAAGTACAACAACCGTAACTGGCCGGGACGATCCGATAACAGTCACGCTAAGCGGTTTAGACAATGGACAATCATATGAAGTTATGTTTGGTAACGCCAACGCTGGTCGTTATTCAAAAACCCCAAGTGATGGGTCTGATTGGCAATTCACAACAACCCTCAATACAATTGGCTATAAGGGTGGAGTAAACAGCCAACTGGCCGTTGGTGCTGTACGAGGCACAAGTGCCCGTCCTAATGAATCCTGCACACCAGGAACAATTATAATAACAGTGGGCTCGGGCAGTACAACTCCCGGCAGTTGTACGGCCAGCATCAGTGGTACCGACATAACAATTGTCCCCAGTAGTTTTTCCGTTAACACCCACACCGTCAACTTAGTTGGAGTTTTTGCAGGTAATTTCTCTTTAGGTAATATGGATAATGACCGATCTGGCGCACCTAAAACCACAATAATACCCGTCCCAACCTCCGCGCCAGACGGCAGATATCAAGTAATGATAGATTACATATCACCTGTCATGTATGGCACCTCATGCGGATTTATCGACCTCAATGGACCTCCGCCCGGCGACTGTGAAGCAGATCCCCAGAGTTGCAACCCTTGCAGCAGCGGGACATGTGAAACCGGAATTGGCCCTCTCAACACTAATCTTAAGCAGTTTGCAGAACAAATTCTAGGCATAGCAACCGGCATGGCAGGGGGCATTGCCTTAATTTTAATGGTAATCGGCGCCATTCGTGTTCTTATGTCAAGTGGAGATCAGCAAAAGCTAAACGGCGGCAGGGAAATGATAGTTTCGGCGCTGGCCGGTCTGCTTTTTCTCGTCTTCGCTGTACTTATATTGAGGTTCATTGGTATAAGCATAATGGGTTTATAAAATATTATGAATAAATTCCTCGTTATACTTTTTACTATACTATCCACACTTTTCATATCAGGTAATGTTCTTGCTGCAGCTATACCTGGTGTTGGTGGGCCAGGAACTCCTGGCTGCGATAGCTTTGGCACATGTACAGACGTCCCCAACGAAGCTGGCAATGTAGGCGGTTTTTCTGATACCGGTTTTGTGACAGACCTTGTCAGCAAATTCCTTCCGGCAATAATTGGCATTGGCGCCTTTCTAACCGTAATTATGATTATTATCTCCGGAATCCAGTTCATAACCACCAACGGCAACCCGGAAGCGGCAGCAGCTGCCCGTGGCAGGTTAACATTTGCTATAGTTGGGTTTGTGCTACTGGTTCTTGCCTATGCCATAACTGTGGTGGTTGAAGCAGTTTTCCTTAAAACAACAGTGTTGCAAGTACCATGAGTTTTTTCGACGCATACGCATTCCCAATTGACGCAGGCATCTTCCCGCCGGCCGGCTCCTTTGCCAACATCGGAGAGCTTGTAACCGTTGTAGTTAAACTGCTTATTTCCGTTGCTGGAGTGCTGTCATTTATTTTTATAATAATCTCCGGCATAAAAATTGTAACCTCCGGTGGGGATTCAAAAAAACTAGGCTCGGCCCAAAGCACCCTTGCCTATGCTATTATTGGATTAGCGGTCGCCCTTTTGGCGCTGGTTATTATAAATTTTGTCCAGACGTATCTTAAATCGTCGTTGGTAATTTGAATAATTTATGCAAATCGCACAAGTAAATATAGGAAGAATAGCACCCCCCCCCGGAGTACCCAACCCAGGCCCGGGTACTGCAGCCAACGATTACGTTGCCGGTTTTGTTCGAAACGGCATCAGCCTTCTCATAGTCGTCGCCTTCCTTATCATGTTCATCTGGACAATTCTTGCCGGCTTCAAATTTATAACTGCTGGTGGAGATTCAAAAGCAGTTTCCTCCGCCTGGAGCCAAATTTATTTCGGTATTATAGGGATGCTTGTTGTTGTCGGTTCTTATGCTATTATTAGTTTAGTTGAGTACTTTTTTCATGTACAGATTATTACAGGTGGTCTTCAACTGCCGATATAAAAAGCAATACGACTAAAGACAATTGACTAAGGTAAAAAAAGCTTTAGTCCTTAGTCTTTAAGCGTTAAGCTCAAAAAAAGGGGGTGATACTTAATAAATATGCTAAATAAAACAAAAAAAATCGCATTGTCTCTGGCAGTACCGGCGCTGGCGCTTGCTCTGCCTGTCGCTGCTTTTGCCCAAGAGCTTGTTCCTTCACAAATAAGACCAATTAACGACATTATTGCTGTAGTAAGAAACGCCATCAGGTTTATCCTTTTGGTTGCCTTCGTACTTGCATTTATATTCTTATTAATTGGAGGTATCCGTTGGATAACCGCCGGAGGAGACGAAAAAGCTGTTTCCGGAGCACGGGGTATGATAACCGCTGCACTTATTGGACTCGTGATTGTTCTTGTATCTTACGCACTTATCGTATTGGTCGAGAACTTCTTTAACGTTTCAATCATATCTGGCCCGGTCGTAATACCTAGCGTTACAGATGCACCGTAAAGCAGGACTTTTTGCGGTTTTTTACGTACTACTTTGGTACGCAAAAACTGTCATAAGTCCTGCTTATGCACAAGCCGCAAAGTTTAGCGACTTGGAAAAGGTAGTCGGAAACGTAATAAGCCTTCTTGCGCCTGCAGCCGCAATAGCCTTTCTTATTATGGTTATAATCGGCGCCTACAAATACATAACATCCGGTGGCGACCCCAAAGCGACCGCCGGTGCCCGCAGCACCCTCACCTACGCAATCATTGGAGTCATTCTGGTGGTTGGCGTCTGGCTCTTGCTCGTTGCCATTGCCGAAATAACAGGTGCCCCCGTCACAACCTTCACCATCCCAACACCGTAAATTTCCATATAAAAATGAAAAGTGAAAATTTTAAAATTGTCTTTAAACAAAGACTCTACAAATTTGTAATTAAACTCATCAAAGAACTAGATAGCCTTCCAAGGCATCCTGCAACACAAATCTTTATCAATCAACTAATAAGAAGCAGTACAAGTGTTCTCGCCAACTGCATAGAAGCACAAGCAGCAAGCTCTCGAAAAGATTTTACTAATTTCATCCACTACAGCCTCAAATCTGCAAATGAGAGTAAGGTTTGGGTGAGTATTCTAAAAGACACAAACAGGATGAACCCAAAAACGTCCGAGTTTTACTTACAAGAGTTAAAGGAAATATCAAACATATTAGGTTCAAGCATAATTACTCTAAAAAAACATAAATAAAACTTTTATTTTATATTTAAAATTTTAAACGCACTTTTAACTTTTATATTTTATATTTAAAATTTTAAATTGTATACTAACCTTATGCTACAAATGCCTGTCTCCAAGAATCATACCTGGCATCGTAAACTATCACTGCTTTTACTTTTTTTAACCTTTTCAATTTTCAATTTTCAATTTTCAACTTCTTCCGCCCTCGCCGCGCCAGGCGACCCACCAGCCCCAAAGCCCTGCTTTAATCCTGTCCCAGCATACATTACAGACACAAACGGCAATTATGTCCTAGACGCAAAAGGTCAAAAGGCAGAAAACCTCACAGACAACTACATAGTAACTGACAAAGACGATCCTGCAACCACCGGCGACGATAGCGGCGACCCGCCCGGCCCGGTAGATATCGACGGAACCCCAGACAATCCGGACGCCTTAAAATTCACCGTAATCCGCTCCGCCCCAATCGGTACAAAAGTGGTAGACATCAATAAGCACTATACTTTTACAGTTGATTTTTCCAAACTCCAAGCCATATTTGGCGCACCCAATTCTGATTTTAACGAAGGCTACTTCCAAAGCCAGACTCACGCCGCCCAGGACCTGATGAAACTTGACACCGCCCAACTTCTCAATTTTCAAAGGGCCACCGACAAAGCGGGTCTAAAAGTAATGACGGACGGCCTGCGCGAAAAATATGTAAACTACGTATTCGATAAGCCGGAAATTGCCGAATCCGAAATGAAGTTTGCAGATTACGAAGGCAAATTCCCAAAAACAGTACACCAGCTCGTTAAAGATTTTGGGCAACCAGACCCGCCGGAAGCAGGCACCAATGACCCAACCTGGAACAGCACCTGGGGCAAATATTGGGAAAAGCTACCAACTGCCTACAACGAATTCTATATTGGCAAACTGGAATTTAGACCTGTCCATGGAGTCCGCGCCATCGAAGCCTTAAAACGCGGTGATCCGGGTGCCTGCTTTCCAAACCCATCGATTAGAACTGTAGAATTTCCGGTACCCAACTTTTTTAGAACAGCAGCCACAACCGGCGTCCTAAACCAGACAATCGTTCCAAAAGCAGCCCAAAGTGACCAGAACGCTCTAATAAACATTAAGGGGACTATATTAGGAGTCAAAACAACTACCAGCAATTTCTTCCTCAACTGTTTTAAGTTTGCCAAAAACAACCCCGTAAGTAACATCATTAAAAAAGCCGTCAAGGTTTCCCTAGAAACGCTAAATCCGGCAAAAGTCGTTTACGCAGCCCCAAATTGCACCCTCAACAAAAGTTCTGTTGCCCAAGGTGGCACTATTAGGGTGACCAGCCACGAAGGCTTAAGCGGGACAATCGGAATGCAAGGCGCCTTTGGAACACCCGTATTCTCGGCCCTCGGGAATTTACCGGCAAACGGCAGCGCCACCATCACAGTTCCTGCCGGAGCCACACTAGGACTTTATGTTGTTAGAGTCGGCGGGTTCGGGGTACCTTGCTCTCCGGATATTGAAGTCACTGCGCCCCCACCTCCCCCACCACCTCCCCCACCAACCTGCTCTTTGAATAAATCCGCCCTAACTGCAGGCGACACAGTGACAGTTTCAAGTCAAAACGGTTTAAGTGGGGCGATTCAAATTGCCGGTGTCTTCTGGCCAATTGGCACACCATCAATATTCCTTGGCAACCTTCCGGCAAACGGTACACTAACGCCCACAATTCCCACATCATTTGCCAGCGGGCAGTACGCCATTAGAGTCGGTCTTTTTGCAGCACTCTGCGGAACACTGGACGTTACAGCGCTAGTCCCCGGCTGTACAATTTCCCCCCCCACTACAGTTCGCCCGGGCCAATTTATCACAGTATCAAGCCAAAATAGTTTAAGCGGAGAAATCAGGATAGCCGGCGCATTCTGGCCAGTGGGTACACCGTCTGTATATCTTGGCGTAGACCTACCAGCCAATGGCACAATCCAAGCAACAATTCCAATTGGCACATTGGGCGGTCTATATGCAGTACGGGTCGGTGGTTTTGCGGTCAACTGCGGAGACATAACTGTCGACGACAAATTCGTCCTAAACGCGCCAACAATTGACCCCAACGATAGTGAGATCGTAACATTCACGTTTACTCCTGCCGGAGATAACCTCTTAACATTAATTATTTACGACGCAACTGGGGCAGAAGTATGGACAAGCGGCGCCACCCTTAACAATAAAACGACAGTCGTTTGGACAACAGCCAGGTGGGGAAAAAATTACGTTGCCGTCCTTAATAAGGGCCTAAACGATTTCTCCAATAGAGTCACTTTCGATGTTCCCTATGTACTCAAACCACCTGTCCAAAACGGCAGAGATATAATTTTTAACTGGACGCCGCCTATCCACCTCGGCCCTCCAAGTACACACAGAATGGCAATCATTGTAGACAGAATCGACGTGAACCCAAGTCAATTTGCCTGGGATAGCCTTGCTTTGCCTCTAAATTCAAAGACTACAACCTGGCGCAGAGTACCTCCGGGGCAATATGAAGCCTGCATCAAATTCGACGGGGTTAGAGAGCTTGATACACACGAACAAAACTGCGAAATTTTTACAGTTACTTTTATCTACCCGTGGACCGTTTTTGATTTACATCCGGAGTCTTGCATTAAAGTAAGTACAGCCGGCAAAGCTGGTAACGCCCCGTACTGCGCCATTTACCCAACCAAATTCGAACCCGGCCACACAACGGAGCCAAATATTTTAGGAACAGACAGTTGTACCAACCAAACAGACCAATACAAGCTAAACGATCAACAAAACGTTAAGTGCACCTTCGCCTTTGATTGGCACTCAAGGGACTACGACCTAGTAATTCCCGCAACCGGTAACGGAAATTGGGACGAGTGTGGCGAGGTGTCCGGGAACTCTCGTACCTGCTACCTAACAGTTGGAGTTTGGCCCGATTTTAGAATTCCATATTTGTGCCAGATAGAAAATAATGCCCTTTACTCGGACGTTAACGAGCATTGCCCCACACTTCAGGAAACAGGCAGGCCCGGTGTGTACAGCTTCTTTATGCCAAAAGCAATGCAGGAGGGGTTAGGCGAAGACCCGCTGCAAAGAATGATAGACAGTTGCGCAAGCAGCCCCAGTGATGGTGTCCACATCCCTGTCGGCTGTGAACCTATGCTTAACTATGGCAACGATCACGCAGCAGAAATCCCAGGCTATAGCGCCTGCGTAGGTGCAGCCCTACTAAATATTCCGGCACTTATTGCCTGCTTTGACAGCGTCACCAGAACGTTAATCGACAACAAACTGCCCGGTGAAGTAAATTCAACGGGACCAGGTGTAGCAGGTGCAAGTATTGGCCCGGGAGGCCAAGTACTTGGAGAAGTCACAGGCAACCAAAAGGAGCGCTTTATTGGGGCGGTAGAATGCAAAAAACACGACGCCCGGGATATCTCTCTTAAACCCAAAGTTCAACAAGATGATCTTGGCATACCACAACGATGCGACTTAACCGCTTCAACCGATGCTACCAAACCAGGCACGCCTCCTGG
>ERZ1292625.22-Hain-H41-01um-R1-22-length-260176-cov-17_pt2 | contig 22118 bp, 18 predicted proteins | sample MGYA00564400_ERZ1292625 | MGnify/ENA primary metagenome ERZ1292625 (study PRJEB36523, sample SAMEA6512639) | groundwater metagenome | collected 2019-01-08 | study: AquaDiva: Metagenomics assemblies of 32 groundwater samples
CGTGCCCCTACTCCTGGCGATGTCGGACCGACCGTCGTCGTGTTCAGGCTTGAAAGCGACGCGACGAGACGGAACAGGACGAACCCTCCGGTGAAGGCGAGAAAGCCGAGTTGCGCGCTGTACCAAAGCCGGCCGACGTCGGTTTCCATCAAATCACGCGCGACGTACCACATCCATTCGTGGAAGAAGAACCCGAGGAAGCCCAGCTCCAAAAGCGTCTGGATGCCGGAGAGGAGGAGAACAAGCGGATGCCGTTCAGCGATACTTTTTTGGCGGGCGCGCTCTGCCTTCATCGCCGTTTTTAATTCTTGCATGATGCGCTCTCCCTCTTCTTTTGTGCGGCCGCCGGTTCCGTCGGCGTGCGCGCGTTTAAGGGCTTCTATCGCTTTTTTCCCCTGATTCCCCGCCGCCCACGCGCGAACGATACCGTTTGCCAAGCCGATCACGATGAAGACGGCGGCGAAAAAGGCGATGGGATCGAACGGAAACGTCGGCATATACTAGAATTGCTGCAGGAATCGAAGGTCGTTCTTGTACAGCGTGCGCAGATCATCAAGTTGCAGGCCTTCTTTCATCATATAGGTACGCTCGATCCCCCAGCCGAAGGCGAGCCCGGAATACGTCTCCGGATCGATTTTTGCGGCTTTCAACACGTTTGGATGCAACATGCCCGCGCCCCCGATCTCAACCCAGCCGTTCTTACATGCGCGGCACTTGCTCCCTCCCCCTCCAACTCCCCCTCCGGCAGGGGGAGTGATGAAACCCGTGCCTCCGCAGACGCCGCACGACACGTCCACTTCGAACGACGGTTCGGTGAAGCGGAAGTGGGACGGACGGATACGCACCTTGCGATCCGGTCCGAAGAATTGTTTCACGAAATAATCCAATATGCCGAGCAGATGCGTCAGGTTTACGCCCTTATCGACATAAACGCCGTCGAACTGATGAAACATCGGCAGGTGCGTCACGTCGATTTGTCGGCGATACGTCTTTGCGATGTTGATCACGCGGATCGCGTCGCCTTTCTTCAACGCCGGCGCCATTTCTTCCAGGATGCGGGCCGTGCCGCTCGTGGCATGCGGCGTGAGAATCATTCGTTTGTCTGGGCGCGCCTGCCTGCCGGCAGGCAAGTCCATGAAAAACGTTTCCCATTCGTCGCGCGCGGGATGGTCAGGCGGCATGTTGAGATGCTCGAACGCGTACAGATCCCACTCGACTTCCGGATAGCGCACGCGCACGAACCCCGCCTTCGCGAAGATTCGCTCAATGTCGCGAATGGCTTGCGACACGATATGCAGGTGACCTTGCGGCGGCAGGATGCCCGGCTCGGTTACGTCCTCGCGCTCGTTCTGTAAGGCGGATGAAACGGCCGCACTGCGCAACGCTCCGCGCCGTTGAATGATATCCCGTTCCAGTGCGAGCTTGATCTCGTTCGCAAGCGTCCCGATCACCGGTCGTTCGTCAACGGGAACATCCGCAAGATTCTTAAGAAGCGCGGTCAGCTCGCCTTTGCGACCGAGATACTTTACTTCTAAAGCCTCCAGAGCCTCTAAAGACTCTGCTTTCTTGATGGCGCTCCGTGCGTCGTTTGAGAGCGAGATCAGTTTTGCTTTGAGATTCATATGAACAGAAGTCAGATGTGAGATGTCAGATGCCAGATGTTTTATCCGCCGAATAGGCCGAGAATACCTTGCCAGATCGTGCCGCCGTAGCGCCGCAAGTCTTGAATCGTGACAAGGAGAACAATCAACATCAGCGTCAGAAAGCCGATTTGATGGACGATGGCCTCGGTGCGGATATTATTCTTCTTCCGTCGGATTCCTTCCAGTACCACGAACACCGCTCTTCCTCCGTCCAGCGCCGGAATCGGGAGAAAGTTGATCACCGCGAGGTTGAGCGAGAGAATGGCGGCAAATTGCGCGACGGCCCATCCGCCCTGCTGAACGATGCCGCCCGTCATAACGGCGATCCCTACCGGGCCGGCAAGTTCGGCGGATGCGCGGCCGTTAAAAAGACCGTGGATGAGTTGGCCAAAGCCTTGCACGATCATCCACGTGTATCGCGCGGCAAGCGTGAACCCTTCGCCGACGGCGAGCCAAATCGGAAAGCGCACGGTCCCCGTGTCGGCGAGCGCGATGCCGAGAGCGACGCGATCGAGTTGCGCGAGATACTCCAGACGCGCCTTGATTTCAATCTGTTCCGTGCCGCGTTCGACGATCATCGCGAGTTCGGCTCCCTCCGTGCTTCTCGCGCCGAGTTCCGTACGCGCCGCATCCGCGTTCGGAATCATGATCCCGTCGATGGAAAGGAGTTCGTCGCCCGGTTGCAATTCGGCTTTGTCTGCCGCGGTTCCCGGAACGACATTCATGATCTGCACTTTTGTATCGCTGACGATCGCGGACGACGGCAATCCCTCAACGACCGCGGGAACGCCGATCATGAATCCGACGGAAAAGATCGCGGCCGCCAATAGCCAGTTCATGGTGACGCCGGCGGCAAGGATGGCGAATTTCTTCCAACCGTTTTTTGCCAGGAGCGAGTCCGCGTCCCCCGCTTCTTCCGGCGTCTCTCCTTTTAATCGGACAAATCCGCCAAGCGGAAGCCAGTTCAATGACCACACCGTGTTTTCGTATCGCGTTCGATCCGCGCGACCGACGCGCTTCCACGTTCCGCGTTCCTTTACGAACCCGATGCCGCGCGGCGGAAAACCGAAACCGAATTCGTCCGCTTTGACGCCAAACGCGCGCGCGACGATGAAATGCCCGAGCTCGTGCAAAAGCACCAATCCGCTCAAGATGACGAGAAATGCAATGACGGAGAACATGGGCGTATGATGACGGTTTCAGGGCTAAGTGTAAAGCGAAAAGCGTTTGCTGTTTTTTGTAAGCGTGGATTCGATTTCCGGATGTCTGTTGAGATAATCCGCAAGCGACTCCGCGACGATCGGTCCCTGCTCATACACGGGCACAGGTCGCGGAAGCGCTGCCTTGATGAGCGGAAGGAGGACGGGATAATGCGTACAGCCGAGCAGGATAGCGTCGTACGTTTTTGAAACGGCATCAAGCGCTTGCAATTCGCGCTCGACATCCGCCTTGGTTTCAGACAGGTCAGTCATCCCCTGCTCCACAAGCGGTGCCCAGTTGGGACACGCATGGGAAATGACGTGAATATCGGCGTTCAGCTTTTCGAACTCTTTTACGTACGCGCCGCTCGCTTTTGTCGCGACCGTCGAAAGAACCGCAATTTCCTTATGTCCCTTGCGCGCGAGCTCTTCGACCGTCGGTCGAATGACACCGAGCACACGTTTACCGGGATACTCCGAGAGACGTTCCTGCTGAATGCGACGTAATGCCGAAGACGAAGCGGAGTTGCAGGCGACGATGACCAAACCGCATCCTTCGTTAAACAAACGTTTGCATCCCTCCCACGTATATTCAAATATTTCTTCGTGCGTTTTGTTTCCAAATGGTGCATGTGCCGTATCACCAAAATAAAACGTATCGTACGCAGGCAGTCGCCGGTGTACATGCTCCAAGACTGTAAGTCCTCCGACGCCCGAATCGAAGAAGCCGATCATAACGATGTCATCCCGACCGGAGTGGAGGGATCCCTTCGAAGCGATTTCTCGGCTCCGCTACGCTTCGCTCGAAATGGCATTGGTAAGCTCTTCGACTTTTTGATGCATCATCGCTTCATCCTTTGCTTCAAGATTCAACCGCAACAATGGTTCCGTATTCGAAGCGCGAAGATTGAACCACCAATCATCGAATTCCATGCGTATGCCATCGATATGGGAAACGATCGGTAGGGGCACAGCATGCTGTGCCCCTACGTAATGGGCTTCGATCTGATTAATCTTTGCTTTCGGATCTTTCACCTTGAAATTGATTTCTCCGGAATGCGCGTAACGTTGCAACGGTTTCCAGAGCTCGGAGAGCGGTTTTTGTTCGCGCTGAAGCATGCGGATGAGCAGGAGCATCGCCAGATCGCCCGACTCGCAACCCTTGAGCTCCTCGAAATAAAAATGCATCGAAAGCTCGCCGGCAAACACCGCGCCCTCCTCGCGCATCTGGCGTTTGATGTTCGCGTGTCCGACCTTGCACATCCTCGCCTTGCCGCCGGCCTCTTCGATCGCCTCGCGCACGCTCCATGACGAACGCAAATCGTAGAGCACGAGGCCTCCCGGCTTCTCTTTCAATAGTTCTCGCGCGAAGAGCGCAGTGAGCATGTCGCCGGGAATCGCCTCGCCGTTTTCGTCCACGAAGCCAACGCGATCGCCGTCGCCGTCAAACGCGACGCCGAATCGCGCGCCGCTCTTCTTCACGTCGGCGATCAAGTCCTTAAGCGTCTCGAGCTTGAGCGGATTCGCTTCGTGATTCGGGAAACTCCCGTCGAGCTGCCAAAACAGTTCACGTACGTCCGCATGACGGAGTTTTCGCGCGAGTTTCGGCAACACGTATCCGTTCATGCCGTTTCCCGCGTCGACGGAGATGCGCCATCCTTCCCAGCCATAGGCTGGTCCGCCTTCGGCGGAGAATTCTCCCTGCAAACCGGATAATTCCCACATCGCCTCGATGTAGCGATCCAACACGTCCGGATCTTCCTCGACGCTTCCGCGTTCGGCTGCTTCCGGCATCGGATGATCGCCGAGCGTGATGTCGCGAATCGATTCCATGCCGGAACCTATCCCGACCGGTAAGTTGTCGCCGAGCGTGATCTTGAACCCGTTGTCTTGCGCGGGATTGTGCGACGCGGTGACCATCACGCCGAGATCGTATCCCCCGTCCGCTTCCGCGATGGCGTAGTTGAACATCGGTGTCGAGCACAGCCCAATGCGCACGACGCTCACGCCTTGCGAGCGCAGTCCGTCCACGAGTGCGTCTTCCAGCATCGGCGAAGTCGTGCGCATGTCGCGTCCGACGACCGCGCGTTTCGGCGCGAACCGCGACGCGATCGCCTGACCGATGCGACGCGCGTCGGCCGCATCCAGTTCTTCCGGCGAGCGGCCACGAATGTCGTAGGCTTTGAAGATGTTCGGGTTCATAGAAGCTAGAATCTAGAAGATAGAAGCTAGGGAGGGTCGGGTCAATGGAACGTTTGCAGGTTCGCCTGACATGTTCTAAAGTAGTTCTTGTGAACTTTTCGCTTGATCTAAGCCTTTATTCTAGATTCTATCTTCTAGATTCTAGCTTCTCAAATTTATGGAAATTCTTTGGATTCTATTAGCCGTTATCGTCGTGGTCGCCGCTTGGCTGATCTTTACGTATAACGGTCTGGTTACGCTCAAGAATCGCGTGGACGAAGCCTGGTCGGATATCGACGTGCAACTCAAGCGCCGCTACGACCTCATTCCAAACCTCATTGCGACGGTGAAGGGATATGCCACGCATGAGGCCGGTACGTTCGAGAAGGTGACGGCCGCGCGTACGGCCGCGATGGCCGCGCAGGGTCCGCATGACAAGGCGGTCGCGGAAAACATGCTCTCGAGCACGTTGAAGTCGATATTCGCGCTTTCGGAAGCGTATCCCGACCTTAAGGCGAACCAGAACTTTCTCAAATTGCAGGACGAACTTTCCGACACGGAAAACAAGGTGCAGGCCTCCCGCCGCTTCTACAACGGCAACGTGCGCGATTTCAACACCAAGCTTCAAGTGTTCCCGACCAACATGGTCGCGGACGTGCTCGGATTCATAAAACGCGAATTCTTCGAGGTCGACGCCAAGGAGGAACGCGAAGCGCCGACCGTCAGTTTTTAAAGAACAAAGAGCAAAGAACAGTAGCTGCTCTCTGCTCTTTGTTCATTGTTCTCTGCCATGTATTCCCACATCGACTCAAACAAGAGAAAGACGTGGCTGTTGATCGCCGTATTCATCGGCATTCTCGCTGCGGCAGGTTACGTCTATGGACAAGTAAGCGGGGCCGGCGAAATCGGCCTCGTTTTCGCGTTAGCGCTTTCGCTTGGAATGGCGATGTTTTCGTGGCTTTGGGGAGATAAGCTGGTCCTGTTCACCACGGGCGCGAGACACATCAAGACGCGTGACGAGTATCCGTATCTCTGGAACATCGTGGAGAATCTTACGATCACAGCCGGCATGCCGATGCCCAAGGTGTATGTGATCGAGGACGCCGCGCCGAATGCGTTTGCGACGGGTACGAGTCCGGAAAAGGCGTCCGTCGCGTTCACGACCGGTTTGATCGACTTGCTGGAAAACGAAGAGTTAGAAGGCGTGGCGGCGCATGAATTGTCGCATGTAAAAAATTTCGACAGTCGGTACATGTTGCTCGTCGCCGTGCTCGTCGGTACGTTGACGCTCATGGGCGATATCTTTTTCCGTTTCGGTTTCGGACGCGGTCGTCGCGATATGCATCCCGCATTTATCATCGTCGGCCTCGTCTTTCTTATCGTTTCACCGATCATCGGTGAATTGATCAAACTCGCGGTGAGTCGGAGCAGAGAATTTCTCGCGGACGCGTCCGGATCGTTGCTCACGCGCTATCCGGAAGGATTGGCCGGCGCGCTGGAAAAGATTTCCAAGCATGGCGGAAAGATGCGTACGGCCTCAAGCGCGACGGCCCATCTGTTCATCGCCAATCCGTTCGGACAGGGCAAACAATGGAGTCGATTTTTCTCGACCCATCCGCCCGCGGAAGAGCGCATCCGCCGTCTACGCGGCATGCTCGACACACGCTGATCGAACCCACTGTCAACTGGTTACTGTAAACTGGCCACTATCCCCCACATCTGACTTCTCTCTAACCTCTGGCATCTGACATCTGACTTCTAACATTCTCATCCCTATGATCCTCCCCGACCTCCTCGACCGTTTTACGGTCCATCTCAAAGACGCGCTTCAGAACGCGTTGGCGTTTGCGGTGGGGAGCGGCCGTGATCGCGTGGAGCCGGGCGACCTGCTCGTCGGGTTGCTATCCGGACGCGGTTCCATCGCATCGGAGATATTTGTGAAAGCAAATATTCGTGAAGATGATGCCAAGCGCCGATTTTGCGGAATGCCGATGCCGCATGATCCGGGGGCGCCGATCGCGCCCGATCTTTCACCGGCCGTAAAACGCATTCTCGAAAAAGCGGTGTTGCTTGCGCATGTACATGAGCAGAAATACGTCGGTACGGAGCATCTGTTGTACGCCTTGCTCGAATCCGAAGTGCCGGACGTGCATAATTTTTTGGCGGAAACGGGCATGCATCTTGCCTTTGCGAAGGAGCAGTTGCTTGGCGTGTTGCGTTCGACCAGCCGTTTTCCGGAACTGGGCGACGCGGCGACGGAGGGCGCGGCAGAGTCGGAGGGATCCGCGCCGACTTCGCCGTTGGGCCAAGGTCCGTCACCGATGCAGGCGCCGGACATGCGCGGCGGTCGTCCTTCGCGTGAAAAAAAGCCGCGCGCGTTGGAGATTTTTGCGCGCGAACTTACGTCCCCCGCCATGGTCGCGACGCTTGATCCGGTGATCGGCCGCGAGCAGGAAACCGATCGTCTGATCGAAGTGCTGTGTCGACGCACGAAAAACAATCCGATTCTCCTCGGCGAACCGGGTACGGGAAAAACCGCCGTGGTCGAAGGATTGGCGCAGCGTTTGGCCGGCGGCGAAGTCCCCGACGCTCTTCACGGCAAGCGATTGTTTGCGGTGGATCTTGCGCTCATGGTCGCGGGCACGATGTATCGCGGAGAATTCGAGGCGCGTATTAAGCAGCTTGTGGAAGAAGCGAAAGAAGACACGAACGTCATTTTGTTTATCGATGAAATCCACAACCTCGTCGGCGCGGGATCCTCTTCCGGCTCGCTCGATGCCGCGAATATTCTGAAACCGGCGTTGGCGCGCGGGGAGATCCGTTGTATCGGCGCGACGACGTGGAACGAGTTTAAAAAGCATATCGAGCCGGATGCGGCGCTCGAACGCCGATATCAGCCCGTCGAGATTCACGAACCGGAGCCCGAGCTCGTCTTGCGCATGCTACAGGGCGTGAAATCGAAATATGAAGACCATCACGCGGTGAATTACGAGGATGCGGCCGTCGAGTCGGCGGTGCGTCTTGCGCATCGCTATCTCACGGATCGTTTTTTCCCGGACAAGGCGATCGACGTGTTGGACGAAGCCGCCGCCTCGGTAAACGCGCGACGCATGTCCGGCGAAGATATGGAACGCATCCGCGCGCTCGATGTCGCGTTAACGGCGATCGGCGAAGAAAAAGACCGCGCCGTACAGGAGCAGCAACTCGAACGCGCGTCCAAGGCGCAAGCCGACTTCGATCGTCTTGCGAAAGAACGTACCGGTCTTGTCGATGCGCTGAAAAAGAAAAAGGAAGCGAAGCGATTAACGGTCACGGTCGAGGATATCGCGCGAACCGTTTCTCGCCTCTCGCGCGTCTCGTTGTCCGACATCCTGCGATCCGAACGCGATCAGCTTGTCACGCTTGAAGAACGTCTTGCGCAAGCCGTGCTCGGCCAAGCGGACGCCGTGCGCGCCGTCGCCGAAACCGTAAAGCGCTCGCGTCTCGGTTTGTCCGATCCCAAGCGTCCGCGCGCGAGTTTTCTCTTCGTCGGTCCGTCCGGATCGGGAAAGACCGAGCTCGCAAAAGCGCTCGCAAAAGAGCTCTTCGGTCGCGAAGAAGCACTCGTAAAGTTCGACATGTCCGAGTTTGCGGAAGGCCACTCCGTTTCAAAGCTGCTCGGTTCACCCGCGGGATACGTCGGGTATCGCGAGGGAAACCGTCTCGCCGATACGATCCGCAAGCATCCGCATGCCGTTCTCCTGTTCGACGAGTTCGAGAAGGCGCATCATGACGTGCAGCATTTGCTGCTTCAGGCGCTTGAAGACGGCAAGATCACGGACTCAAACGGCCGCACGATCCCCTTTCGTCACGCGTATATCGTGTTGACGTCGAACGTCGGCGCCGAATATCTGTCGCGTACGACTCTCGGCTTCGGCGTTGCGGACGCAAACGGGTTCGAATCGCTCGTAAAAGAACAATTAAAAGAGCGATTCCGTCCGGAATTGTTGAATCGTATCGATCGGATCGCGATATTCCGTCCGCTCGGAACCGATTCGATGCGCGAAATCGTCCGTCGTGAGCTCGACGAAACGCTGATGCGCCTTGCCGAAGCGCAGGAAGTCGCGCTTTCCGCCGGCGATGACGTGTTGGACTGGCTCGTAAACCGCGATCGTTCCGCCGAAGACGGCGCCCGCGCCGCGCGTCACATCGTCGAGCGCGAGATCATGTCGCTGCTCGGCACATTTTTGCTGGAACATCCGAATCGTAAAAAAGGAACGATCAGCGTCAGCAAGGATCGGATTAAAATCGCGTAACACGTATGCCGACGTTCGTGGGTCGTGGGCACATAACCATGTGTCCCTACCGTGGGACGAATCCGCGCGGACCCTACGAATCGGTTTATCTGCTAAAATCATCGCATGGCCGATGAGCCGCAAGCCGTTCCCGGTTCCGAAGAAGGGGCCAAAGAACGACAAAAAAAATCCAAAACGTCGAAACCTAAATTCGGCCAAATTTTGGACTTGGGCGGACAGTATTGGACGATCCAATCATCGGATAATGGAAAGGTGACAGTGTCTCGGCGAGTCGGCGACACGGTGGATACAAGGACGATCAACGAGAAAGAATACGAATCGGCGGCGGCACGCCCGTTGCCGAGGAATCTTGGGTCGTCTAAACCCCCAAAGGGCCTATCCGTCGGCTCGTACATCGATGCCGGACGCGTCTCCGGATACGACGCGACGACCGGCGACTTGCTGGTGGAAAGCTCGAGGGGTTCTTCGTGGATTTCGAGCAAGCAAATGTCCGGCAGCTCCTCGCCGTTGTATAAAGACGATTCGGATGCGAAAGGGGGCCCAAGCGGACCGACCAGGATTCGAACGCGAGGCTCTCAGGGCGATGAATCGGGTGAAAAAGAAAATTTGGTAGACAGAAAGGTGCGCGAGAATTTTTCCGATTTAACGTACGGGTTGGTCGGGAAGAATAAGAAAACGAAAGGAACGGTTCCTACACCCGTTTCCGCGCCGGCTACGCCCTCCCACGCTCCTTCGCCGATTGAAGAAGTCGAAACAGAAGCATCACAAGAGCCGACTGAAGTATTTGAAGATACCGCGCAGGAAGCGTCACAATCAGCGGCGCCTTCCGTCAAAGTCTCGACGACGGTTCCGGTCGGACAAGCGCCGAATGAACCGTCGATCCGCGAAACGCGCGTTCAGCTCAAAACGCAAGTTGAACGGGCAAAATCCACGCCGTCTCCGACCGGAATCAAGGCGACGGTGTCCGTTCCTACAGCGTCCGCAACGCCGGTCGCGGCGGCGCTCGGAGTCGCCGGAGCCGCCCTCGGCGCGATGACGGCAGGGACCGTGCAAGCGAGCCCGGCGGCGGCAATCGAGCAACAAGCGCTGTACGCAAAAGCGATGCACGCGCTTGACGTCGTTTCGACGCGCGCCACGGAAAAGCGCGGTTCGATCCGAGATCTGCAAGCGCAAGCGGACGGTTTACGCAGAGAAGTTTCTGGGCTGAACGCGCAGGCGGCCGCGCCCGCAACGGGCGGAGCGTATCGAGCGCCCGATGTGTCTGGCAGAATCCAACAAGTCTCGATGCAGCTCGGAAATACGCAAAACAAGCTCGCGATGGCGAGATACGGTCTGCAAACCGATGAGGCGCAAGCGCAGCAGCTTCGTATCGCGACGAACATGATGCGCAATCTTGCGCCGGAAGTGCACCGCGGCCAAATTCCGAAATCGATCGTCGGGTTGGTGGCGCAAAGCATCCCGCCGGATGTGCCGGATCCGTCACCGCAACGCGCCGCGGCTTTACTCGCGACCCTACTCCCGACTCCCGACTCCCGACTCCCGACTCCGTCCGCTGCCGTCGAATCTACCGAAGCGCCAAGCGCTACTCCCCCGCCGCGCTCTTACGCGACAACGGTTCCCGCAGCGACGGAGCGTCTCGCGCCGGCCTCGACGACGGGATTACCCGATTCGGTTCGCGCCCGTTTGTCGCGCGGTGCGTTAACGCTTCCGCAAGCCACGGCCGTCGCGTTTTCCGCCGGACAGCAGGTCGATCGTGCCGCCGGCGGGTATCAGGAGGGCGTAGGATCGCCCGACGCGCGCGAAGCGGCATTCGCGACGGAAGGCGCCGGCGCGAATCCCGTGATCGATACGATCCCGCAGTCGTACGCGGAAGCCGAAGCGCCTGACGTATCGGAAGACCTGTTTTCATCCGGCGGCGAGGGAGCGAGTGCGAACTTCATGCGTCAACAGCGCGAATTGTCGGCCGCACAAGAACGATTTCAGCCGGGTGCCACGGGCAGTCCAGAAGGAGCGACATTCATACCGGAGAAGGAGCGCGCGCAACGCGTTCGCGCGGGCGAGGCAGAGCCGGATGAGGACGCGTTACGGGCCGCCAAACTTCAAGCGAACATGGCGCGAACCAGAGCCGCCGCGCTTCAGGCATTCGACGTCGACGAGGAGGAAGAAGCGAAGCTGAACCTTTCTCGTACACAAAAGTTGTTCAAACAGGGAGAGGCCGCGAAGCGCAACGTCAGCCGTCTGATCGATCTCTTCGATACGGCGCATGGATTAGTAGACGTCGTCGGTATTTTTGCCGCGATTGCCAATATGAACATGCGAGTGCTTACGAGTACCTTTCGTAAAGGCTCTCTGACACGCAGGTTTTTTCCACCGGCACAATTTCCGATTGAGGTGGCGGGCATCGTGGCAATGGATATTATCCTTTTCACCGTCCTGTTCGTGAGTTTTTGCATCGCTATAGCGCCGTTTATTATTTTCTGGACCGCTGTGGGGACCGGTATCGGCGGCCTGGTCTATCTTCTTTCGTAGGCAGCTCTTAAGGTATTTTTTCGCATGGTATACTGATTCCATATGAATGAACGTGTTCAGCGGATCCTTCTTATCGTCGGTTTTGTTCTCGTGGTCGGCCTCATGGCCTTTGGGTTGTATTGGTTCTTTTTTCGTCCGGTCGCCGAGCCGCCCGTGGTCACGCCGGGCGTCCCGACCGCGCCGGGAGGACTGCCGGGTACGGGCGTCGCGCAACCGCCCGGGCCGGGTGAAGAGCCGACGGAACAGGGTTTACCGCCGCCGGGCGTGATTCCCGGAGCCATTCCGACGCTTCCGACCGGCGTGCCGTCCGTGGTGCGCACGAGCATCGTCGTCGAAACGCCTACGGCTAACATCGCCATGTCACGCACCGGTGACGTACGCGGATACAATCAGCTAGACGGCAAATTTTATCGCTACAACGCGGACGGAACCGTCACGCCCCTGTCCAATCAGGTGTTTTTTCAGGTGCAAAACGTCGCATGGGCAAAAAATTCCGACAAAGCCGTACTTGAGTATCCGGACGGGAGTAATATTTACTACGATTTTGCCACGGATCGCCAAGTCACGCTTCCGCAACACTGGGAGCAATTCGCTTTTTCGCCGCAAGACGACAAGATCGTGACAAAGAGCGTCGGCAACAACGAGGACAACCGCTTTCTCGTCGTGGCAAATCCGGACGGAACCAATGCGCGCCCGGTCGAACCGCTCGGCAACAATCAAGACAAGGTCGAGGTGAGCTGGTCGCCGAATAATCAGGTCATCGCCTACTCTTTTACCGGCGAGCCGCTGGGTTTTGACCGGCAACAGATTCTTCTGCTCGGACAGAACCGCGAGAATTTTAAGGGTCTCATCGTCGAAGGTCGAGGTTTTGTGCCAGAATGGTCGCCGAGCGGTGCCAATATTTTGTACAGCGTGTATACGTCAGAAAATAATTATCTTCCGACGCTTTGGTTTAGCGGCGCGCAGGGAGATTCGGTAAACGCGAACCGCCGCAATCTGCAGCTGAACACCTGGGCGGATAAATGCGCGTGGCAAAGCGAAACGGTCGTGATTTGCGGCGTGCCGACGCGACTCGACCGCGGAGCGGGGTTGCAGCGTGAACTGTTTTCGAGCGTTCCGGATGAGATTTACAAGATCGATCTTGCCGCCGGAACGAAAATCAATCTGGGCGTTCCCGCGGGAAATGCCGCAGTGAAAGAAATGACGATCACGCCCGACGGCGCCACGGCCTTGTTTACGGATGCGACCACCGGTCGCCTGATCCGGTTTAATCTTCAATAATTATGGAAGACCGACGAAAAATTCTTTGGCTGCTCGTCGGATTACTCGGCGTCTTGTCCGTATTGCTTGTTTGGAGCGAGGTGTACAGCCTCGCGAACACCTTTGAAACCGGCAAACCCCCGCCAATGGCGCGGCAGGAAGCCCTTGCACCGACGCAACCCGCCATTCGCCCGTCCGATCCCGCGCGCGGCTCGTCCGATCCGAAAGCCGTCACGATCGTCGAGTTTGCCGATTTTAGCTGCGTGTACTGTCGCGCTTCGGAGCAGGAGTTGCGTCAAGTGCTGCTCGAAAACAAGGACTCCGTCCGTCATGTGTGGCGCGATATGCCCGTGGCAAGCGATAACCCGACGGGCGTGGTCGCAGCGGTGGCCGGCCGTTGCGCGGCGGAGCAAAATCGTTTTTGGGATGTCCACGAGCTCTTGATGTCATCCCCTTCGCTTTCGCTCGACAGCGTCAAGGAGATGGGCCGGACGCTCAACCTGAACCAATTCGCGTACGAAGAATGTTTGAACTCGGGCCGGCACGTCCAATCCATCCAGGATGATGTCGCTATTGCGCAAGAGCACGGCATGACCGGCGCTCCGACGTTTTTTATCGGGAAGCAAACGTTGACCGGTTATGTGACGGCCGCCGATCTGCGCTGGGCGATTTTAAAAGCGAAATTGGGATATTGATATGCATGAGGCAAAGAGCAAAGAACAAAGAGCAGTCAGGAAGAGCCGCTCCGTTCCCGCAGCGTTGCTGCTCTTTGCTCTTTGTTCTTTGTTTATTTCCTCCCCCACCCCCGCCCAAGCCGCTCCCTGCCCCGATACCGGTTGCACGGGCGGTGGGTATTGCGCGCGCGATCCTCGGCTTCCGGATGGATCGGGCTGTTTTGTACGATGCACGTTCGGAGCGCCGGAAACCGGTTGTGCGGGCGCGTATCGATGCGTCAACGTAAGTGGCAACGGTATCTGTGTATTCAATGATTCCCCGTTGATCGAGGGCGACGCCGTGAATCCACGATGCGACGCCGGTCGGACGTGTCCTACGGACCGGACGTATGTATGCGCTTCCGGAGAGTGTCTAATCGCCGCCGAACAGCCATGCGAGCGGACAAGCCAGTGTCAGGAAGACGCGGAGTGCGCTGCTACGTCCGGTGGCGGAAAGACATGTCATCCGACCGAACGTTCGGTGACGATTGACGCGGAAGGGAACGTAAAGTTCGAGCCGATTACTCCGATCTTGAGCGTTGAAATTCCCGGCGCTGATCCGTTATCGCCCGCGACGAAAGAAGGGAATGAAGTCATCGTTCCCTTTCTCGCGCAATATATCAACGCCATGTATCGTTACGGAGTCAGCGTCGTTCTGATTTTCGCGATCGTGATGGTCGTATACGGGGGGTTCCGTTATCTCGTGGGCGCGAGCATCGGCGACATTCAGGCCGGTAAGAAGATTATCATCGACGCTTTGATGGGGATGCTGGTCGTACTTGGGGCTTATATGATTCTGAATACGGTGAATCCGGACACGGTGAATTTTAATGCGCTCAGATTGGCTTTTGTAGAGAACGAGGGTTTAGAACTCATCCCCGAATCGGACTACCAATCCGCAACCGGCCGCGCCATACCCACCAAAGCCGAAGTGACGGCTCTCGTAAGTGAAATCGCTCAAGAATTCAGAGTGAACGAATGTGGATTAAACGCCGTAACAATCGGAGAATCCGGGGGGAATGCAAACGCGATCGGTTATGATTCTAACGTGCCTCGCGTCGGAGTTTTTTCTCGTCGCGCATTCATTCGCAGCGGTGTTCGCTACAGCAAAAGCACATTTCCGGTTCCGCCGGGCGAGTGGACAGGTTCGGAGTGTCGTCCCGGATCATCAAGTCTCAATGCCGCTCAAATTGCCGCCATCCAGGATGGCAGTATTCGGAACAACGCAAGGTTTAACCCAAACGCTCCGCCGGATTACGGTATTGATGACCGATTCAGTATCGGTATCGGACTCGGACAGGTCACTCTCTTACCGGAGAGTTCTACGTGTAAATTGCCAAGATGCCCGGATGGCACGCTCGGTCGTACGATTCAAGGCAGATGCTACACCGTTCCGGAGCTCCTTGAACCACGTACGCAAATGCTTGCCTCGGCCAGCATCTACAAAAGAGCGTACGATGGATGTGACGAATATCATGACCCATATATTCGCCAACGCTGTACCTTTGCCCGTTACGGAGGTACGGGATGCAGCGTACGGATTGGCGCCTGCAGAAAAATGAAACTTTGGGCAACGTGCCAAAGCGTCCCTCCGCGAGAGGTAGATGATTGCAGGGGGTACTGGTTGAGCAAAGAGGATGATTATTGTAACGACATGAATAATAATTAACGCAAGAGATCCCTCATAGATTTTTCTGGATGGAGCGTTCCTTTTCCGTTAGGCTATCGACATGAAAACTCCCAGGCAGATTTTTGAATGCTCCCATTGCGACGCCCAGTCTTCCAAATGGTCGGGACAGTGTGTTGAATGCGGGAAATGGGGTACGATCGCTCAAGGAGGGTCAGGGGTCACGGATCAGGGTTCAAGGATCACTTCCAAGCCCGGGAAGACGCAATCGTTCACAGATTTGATGGCGCGAGGGCAGGCGCCAAAGATGCCGACCGGATATGGTCCGCTTGATCGTCTGCTTTCCGGCGGCCTCGTGTCCGGCTCCGTAACGCTGCTCGGCGGCGAGCCGGGCATCGGAAAATCGACCCTGCTCGCACAAGTCGCGCTTACGCTCGCAAAGACGGGCGCATCTGTCGTGTACGTGACGGGCGAGGAATCGCCGTCTCAAGTCGCTTTGCGTTTGAATCGGTTGATGAACGTTGGGGAACCGCATGCCGTGTCCCTACCGAAAAATTTGTCGTTCTTGGACGAAACCGACGCTTCCACGATTGCGGCGACGATCGATTCGGTGAAACCTGCGCTCCTGATCGTCGATTCCGTCCAGACGATGCGCCACGCCAACGTTCCGGGCGAACCGGGAAACCCGACACAGATCAAGGCCTCGGCCGCGATCGTGACATCCGCCGCCAAAAAATCCGGTTCGCCGGTGTTTCTTGTCGGTCAGGTAACGAAAGACGGCGACTTGGCCGGACCGCGACTCCTTGAACACCTTGTTGATACGGTCGTGATGATGGAGGGCGACGGCAACCAAGCCTTTCGACTCCTTCGTGTACTCAAACACCGATTCGGCGCTACGGACGACGTGACCTTGTTCGCCATGAAAGAATCCGGGTTGGAAGAAGTGCTGGATCCATCGGCCGCATTGCTCGCCGACCGTCCGAAAAACGTGCCCGGGACCGTCGTGAGCTGTCTCATGGGAGGATCGCGACCGCTTCTCGTCGAGATTCAGGCGCTCGTGACGCCGGCGGGATACGGAACGCCGCTTCGCCGCGTATCCGGCGTGGACTTGAATCGCGTCGCGTTATTGCTCGCCGTCATGGGACGGCGGTCCGGCGTCGGGTTTGGCGATCAGGACGCGTTCGTGAACACGATCGGCGGTATGGAGGCAAAAGACGCATCGGTGGATCTCGCCGTATGTCTCGCGCTCGCCTCCGCCAAAACGGACAAGCCGCTCGCGCATGATCTCGTCGCGTGGGGTGAGGTCGGTCTCGCCGGCGAGTTGCGTCCCGTTTCGTGTCTCGACGCGCGGCTGAAGGAGGCGGGACGCCTCGGATTCAAGACGGCGCTCATCCCGACGCAAAAAGACGCGTATAAAACGCCGGACGGAATGCGCGTAATCCAATGCGCAACGCTGAAAGAAGCGATTCGATTCGTATTACCGTAGGGGCGCATGGTTATGCGCCCGCGACAAACGCATGACGGGGGCACATAACCATGTGCCCCTACCGTTATTCGAGGTGCGCCGTAACCCTCAACCGTTCCACCTGCCGCTTTAACCAAGAGTGATCTTCCAGCGTCGGGTCGTCTTTGACGATTTCCGTCGCTTCGGATTGTGCGCGTGAAATGATGTCCGTATCGGTTAAGCGTGCGATGTTTAGACCGAGTTCTCCGCTTTGTTGCGTGCCGTATAGGTTGCCGGAGCCGCGACGGTTAAGGTCTTCTTCCGCCAGGCGGAAGCCGTCGTCGATCGTCTCGAGCAGCTTCAGTCGCTGGAACGGAATGCCGTCCGTGTCGGTCATGAGGTAGCAGGAACTGGGAAGATGCGAGCGTCCGACACGTCCTCGTAATTGATGAAGCTGCGCGAGGCCAAAGCGTTCCGCGCCCTCGATGGCGATCACGGTCGCGTTTGGCACGTCCACACCGACCTCGATGACGGTCGTCGAGACGAGGACGGGTGTTTTTCCCTCGAGGAAGGCTTGCATCGCGTCATCTTTGTCTTTCGCTTTCATGCGCCCGTGCAGCAAGCCGATCGCGACGCCTTGTAGTGGCGCAGCATGCTGCGCCCCTACGCCCGCCAAACGTTTCGCCTCGTCCGTCGCGCTCGCGACGCCAAGCGCGTCCGACGGGTCGATGAGCGGACACACGACGAAAACGCGCTCGTCGCGTCCGACGGCTTCGCGGATCGCGGTATACGCCTTTTCGCGTCCGGCGCCGCGGCACACAAACGTTTTGATCGGAATACGTCCCGCCGGCTTTTCTCGAATCACGGAAACGTCCAGATCGCCGTACATGACGAGCGCGAGCGAACGAGGAATCGGCGTGGCCGTCATGCTCAAGAGATGCGGGACGCGTCCGTCCTTGCGCGCGGCCACGACGAGCGTCTCGCGCTGGTCTACGCCAAAACGATGTTGCTCGTCCACGATAGCGAGCGCGAGGTCCGCCGGGAGTCGTCCGGCCTCGAGCAGCGCATGCGTCCCGACGAAAATCGCGTTTCCCCGATCGACGGTTTCCATCAAAGAAGCTGCATCCAATTTTTGTTCATCATGTTGATAAAACAGGCGCTTGTCCGTTCTAGTGACGAGGACGAGTCGTGTGGCATGACCGGCCAAAATCCGTCGCAGGCTTTCCGCATGTTGCTTGGCGAGAATGTCCGTGGGCGCAAGCAGGGCGCCCGACCCTCCGGCGTGCTGCACATGCGCCATCAAAAACGCGGCCACGGCCGTTTTCCCCGACCCGACGTCGCCTTGCAGAAGCCGACGCATCGGCTTCTTCGCCTCACCGCCAGAGGCGGACCCGCCTTCGGCGGACATATCTTTCAACGCCGCCCAGACGGCGCGCTTTTGATCGCCGGTGAGATCAAACGGCAGACGTTCCACGAACGATTTCGCAAACGGTTCGTCGAACGGGATCGGCGGCGCGCCGTGCGCATCCGCTTCGCGACTCGCGAGACGCAACGCGACTTGGTAGGTGAGCATTTCCCGATACCCGAGCACCCGCCTCCCCTCCTCCGCGTCCTCCGCCGATTCCGGAGCATGGACTTGCCGCAAAGCGTCCACGAAGGCTTTCGTCTCATCGGCCGAGTCCAGGCCGATCGAGTCCTGCGCGAGATTTTCAATCGCATACGCCACCAATCGTCGATAGGTCTTTTGAGCCAAGGTTCCGGCCAAACCGTACACGGGCGCAAGTTTGCCTGCGGCGAGCGTTTCTTTTTCCGTCGATTCCCATAATGGATTCACGAGCGTCTTTCCGTATCGCGGATCAAATTTCACTTTGCCGGACAAAAAAATCTCGCGGCCTTCGACGAATTCCGTTAGGACCCAAGGTTGATTGAAAAAGTTGGTCGTCAGTTTATCCGTTTCATCCGAAACCGTGAGCTTGAACACCTGAAAGCGTTTACGAAACGTATTCACCTTTGCGCACTTCTCCACCTTTACTTTCAATGTGACGTTATCCCCCGCCATCGCCTCGCGGATGCTGGTGATCTTCGAATAATCGTCGTAACGGCGCGGGATGGTCACAAAGAGATCCTCGATCGTCTTGATACCCAAAGACTCCCACGCCCGCCGCACCGACGGCGTCGCGCCTTTCACAAAGGAGACTGGTTCATCCCATCGAAGCATGGTTTGATCCTAGCATAACCCACCGGCAACTTCGTAGCCTTGGCGGGCAAGCATCTCTCGATCGCTGCACGAAAAAACCCGGTTTGAACCGAGTTTTTTTCGTGGTGCAGCCATGAAGATTCGAACTTCAGACCTTCCCGATGTCCATCGGGACGCTCTATCCAGCTGAGCAACAAGAAAACCGCCTACGCGGCGGTTCTCTTCGTGGTGCAGCCATGAAGATTCGAACTTCAGACCTCTTCCTTCGCAGGGAAGCGCTCTATCCAGCTGAGCTATGGCTGCCTAAAGCCTCAAAAGCCGCGCTACTATATCCGAAAGATACTCGCTTTGCAAGTCCAGATCCTCCTTCAAAAACTGCCGTAAATGAGTGCGCAAGGAGATTGGGTCCTGCTCTTCCAACTCGACGCGCAGACGAGGCGTGAAAGGGCTTTTGGCGATCAGATATAGCGTTTTAACGTTCGGCGGATGATAGACGATGGCGAATTCGTCTAAATCCTGAAACAGGATCAGTTTTCCGTTCCAGACGACGCCATTTCCCCCAACCTGCACAAGGACATTTTGCGGGTCCTTGTTTCCGACGAGAAGCAGCAAGATCCCCATCAACAGGATGATGAATGCGAACAGGAAATTCGCCGTCCAGACGGCGTACGCCATCAGGGCGACGGCAGCCATGGCCATCACGAAATACCACCCGGGACCGCGTTCAAATTTCAAATACGCAGGCGCTTCCCAGACAAAAAGATCCTGGCTTGAAATCACGGCATCTTCCACCTGTGGCGGAAAGGATCGCATACGGCCCCATTGTACCACAATGGTCTCACTTCATCCCATTCAAGTCCTTACCTTTCTGATCCTTTAGCGAATGCATTTCGCCATTTTGGTCGGGCTAGATAAAATCCGGGGCTATTGCGCCTTCTTCCTATAAAATCGCCGTCTTCTTTTTCGTCCCCAGCGCAAACCCGCCAACCGAGCCGTCAGAACGAATGACCCGGTGGCAAGGTACATCATGATTTCGATTTTTATTCAGCGCGTTTCCGACGGCGCGAGAGGCTCCCGGCGACCCGATCGCCCGAGCTACTTGGCCGTAGGTCAGCGTTTCCCCTTTCGGGATTTTGCGAACCACGTCGTACACGCGCTCGGTGAAGGATTTCATGCAAAGAACAGTAAACAAAAAACAAAGAGCAGTACAGGACTGCTCTTTGTTTGCTGCTCTTTGCTCTTTTATTTGATCAACCCTTCGACATTGCAGCCGAATACGTGGCACATACCGATCAGCGTCTTGATCGTCGGGTTCTTGTTGGCGCCCGATTCAAGTTTGATGATTGTGTTGTAGTTCACCTTGGCCTTCTTGGCGAGGTTCTCGCGCGAAAGATCCAGGTTCATACGCATCTTTTTGACGTTCCCGGCGATCTTGTTCACCTGGTACTTGGGGGCTTTGCCCGTTTTCTTTTTGGCCATAGGCTGGTGATAATTGTTTACGAAACTGAATGATAGAATTATTCTTTTATCGTGTCAATCCCCCCTCTCGCGAAAAGGGGGATCAATCCCTCCCTTCGCGAACGGTCAAGACTTCACGGGACAAAAAACCGACGATGATGCGTCGTCAGTATACCTCCGTGAATACGGAGAGAGATTTGCCAACCTCCGCCCAGCTTTTGACGATCTCGATATGCGGACCCGCATCCTTGATCATCGCGTTGTGGGGCTGTCTAAAAAGGTAGAGCTTAGAAACCGTCCCCATAAGTTGATTGAGCTTGACGAGGTCGTCATCAACAAAGCAGTCGAGTCCGAGTTGCTTGGCCGTCGCGGCCTTGGACGCGTGTCTGCCCGTCGGGATGAACGGCACGTCGAGCTTGCGCGTTTTGAGCCATGAGAGTCCCAGCGTGGCGGCTTGCGGACTGCGTGAACTGATGATGGTCAGCTCGTGTCTGCGGTCTCGCAGCTGCTTGATTCTCCGTTCCGCGCCGGGCATAAATTCAAGCCGTTCGTGATACGTCTTGTTTTCATACACCAGCCGCTGTACGTGGAGATACTCCTTGTGCATCCTGATCCCGCAATGTCGCTGGATATGGTTTCGGCAGGCTTCAATCGGCACGTCCGATTGAAACACTTCCTTCAGCAGGGTGGCCTTGAGTCTATGGCTGTCAACAACGACGCCATCGAAATCCAAGCCGATTTTCATGATATACCTCCGGCCCGGATAGATGGTTGACGGTTGAATGGTTTTGAGGAGCCGGGGCAATCTTAGCGGGAGCCTACAAAAAAATCAAATATTATTTATAATATGTGCGTAGGAGTTTTCGATTTGAATCCAAAAATCCGCCGGAATAGGCGGATTTTTGAATGGCGGGCCAGTCGGGTTAAGTACCCAGACTCTGTGGTGTGTTGAGGGCTTTTTTGAGGGTCGCGGCCCAGGCGGCTTCGAGGCATGTGAGTCGCGCCTTTGAGAGGCAAAAATCCGACAAATCCGACAGTAGTTCATGTAGGGCGATTTAGTCGGAGAAACGTTAAATTTTAGCCTGGGGCCTAATAATGAAATTTTCTAGCAAAGGGGTGTTCTTATTTTGTTCTATCCACAAGTATCTCACTGGGATGCTTACCAGGCACGGATAAGGTGTTATACTTAAACAATGCACAAACCTATTAAAATGCTAGATTTTTTTCCGGTGGAGGCGGACTTGAATTAGGCTTTTCTGTAGCGGAAATGTGGTGCTTGCTTCCGAATCGAAGAGCAATAGATATGCTGCACCGCGATCCAAAAAATAAAATATGAAATATCTTGGGGGACAAATTTTTAAAGGTGATTGTTTAGAGGAGATGAAGAAACTGAAGGATAATTCGGTTGATATGATTCTCTGCGATCTACCTTATGGTACGACCCAAAATAAATGGGACAGTATCATTCCTCTCGAGGAGTTGTGGCAACAATATCAGCGTATTATCAAACCGAAGGGTGGAGTGGCCTGGATACACTAGACACGCTTCCCAAGGAGGCGGCATGATCCACGC
>ERZ1292625.1856-Hain-H41-01um-R1-1856-length-22116-cov-25_pt1 | contig 22116 bp, 33 predicted proteins | sample MGYA00564400_ERZ1292625 | MGnify/ENA primary metagenome ERZ1292625 (study PRJEB36523, sample SAMEA6512639) | groundwater metagenome | collected 2019-01-08 | study: AquaDiva: Metagenomics assemblies of 32 groundwater samples
TGGTGCCGACCTGAGGAGTGCCGACCTGAGTGGTGCCTACCTGAGTGGTGCCGACCTGAGTGGTGCCGACCTGAGGAGTGCCGACCTGAGTGGTGCCGACCTGACGCCGATCCGCGATGACCTGTGGGCAGTGCTCTCCGCGACGCCAGTGGAAGTGACCGGGCTCCGCGACGCATTGATCGAGGGTCGCGTGAACGGTTCGACCTATGACGGCGAATGCGCCTGCTTGGTCGGAACGCTGGCCAACGTGCGGCACTGCGCCTACGACGAAATTCCTGGGCTCTCGCCCAATTCGTCGCGCCCCGCTGAACGGTTCTTTGTCGGCATCCGTCAAGGCGACACGCCAGAAACAAATCAGTTTTCCAAACTCGCTGTCGAGTGGATCGACGATTGGCTGGGCCGCATGCGGGCGGCGTTTGCACCGCCGGTAGCTTTAGCCTGAATCAATCCATGAACCTCTGCACCTACTCCCGGAGCGAAGTCTACTCGCACCAGATTCTCCCCGAGTGTCCGCTCGCGCTGACCTCGGCCGAGAAGCAAGCGGGGTGCCCGTGCCACACGCGGATCTGGTTGCATGATCTGCGGGTGTCGGAGTGCAAATTTCCCAACACATGGGCGGACGTGCGGATTGAAGACCCCGAGCGGCTGGTGCGGTCGCTCCGGGAAGGGATCGCGCGGAAGAAGACCGTCGAGGCGGACAAGAAGCGGCGCAAGAAAGCGGCGGAGCGTCAACGGCAGCAAGAGGCGGAGACACCCAAGGCGGAGCGACCGAAGCAACCCGAGTTGACCTTTGAACCTGAACCCCAAGCGGAGACCGAGCCCATGAGCGAGACAGCGACCGCGACCCCTAACGCGAACCAGGAGCCAGCCCCATCCGCTGGAGCCCTAGCCAAGTTCACCCCGGCGATGATGACGCCGAGCATTTACGACCGGATAGCCGACCCGCTGGACTTCATTTTTAAGTTCGGCAAGGCGATGGCGGCAAGCTGCATGTTCGGCGCGAAGAACGATCAACAAGGAATGGTGCTGGCAATGGCGTGTCTAACGGAGAGGCAGTCTCCGTTGGTGCTGGCTCGCCGCTATCACATCATCGGCGGCAACATGTCGATGAAGTCCAGCGTGATGCTTGCTGAGTTCCGCCAGCGAGGGGGCGATCACAACATTATTGAGCGATCTGCCGACCGTGCAGAAATCGAACTGATAAGCGGACGAAAGAAGTACAAGTTCGCGTTCACATTCGAGCAGGCGAAGGTTGAGGACTACGTCTTCGCGAAGGATGGCAAGACATTCAAGGACAACTGGTCCACTCCGCGGCGCCGGATGCAGATGCTCTGGGCAAGGTGCGTGAGTGATTCGATTGACGCCGTTTGTCCCGAAGTGAAAGCCGGCTACTACACGCCAGAAGAGCTGGGTGGAATCGAGCAGCCCGAGCCCAACGGCGACGAGGCGACGGACGCGATTGACGTTCCGTTCGTGTTCGAGCAGCCGATGGAACGCAAGTCCGTAGCGACCACGACGGCGACGGAGATTGAGCAACCCGACCTCAAGGCCGCGGCCGAGAACCTGGTAGCCGCCCAAGGGGCTGCGCCGGTCACCCGCGAGCAGCTCGTGGAAATGAAGCGGATCAAGGACTCGCTCGGCGACGGACTACCCGAAGCCACCTGGCGGGCGGCACTCAAGAAGGTCGGCGGCGACGCGACCGAGAAGGCCAGCCAGCTCAGCTTCACCAACGCGAACCGGGTGATCGACTGGCTGCTCAAGAGGGCCAACGCGGGAAAAGCCCAAACCTCCCTGGATCAGTTCGCGAACAACCTGCTCAAGCAGCCCCAGGGAGTCGGAGCTTAATCAACCTGGGACACCCAGGGGATAACCCGGCATTGTGGCCGGAGCGGCTCACCCGACTGGTCGCAGCCCACGGGGGAGCCAAGGTGCATGCAGTCGGGTTGCGGGTTCTAGGTTTTCCGCCGGCCTGGATCCACACGAGCGAAGAGGCGATTCGCGTTTATCAGGCAACAGCATTTTCACTTTCACCGGAGTCTCAAACATGAGCCAAGTAGACGAATGGGGATCGACCACGAATAACGATTTCGAGTTGGACGGTCAGGGCGTGAGCGGCGAAGACCTCGGCGGCGCCGGGAGCATCAAGCAGGAGGGCTGGTATCACTTCGAGGTGACCGACGTCGTTGCTGAACTCGAAACAGTCGGCAAGAAAGGGGCGGAGAAGTCGCCAGCCGTACGGATGGACTTGACCGTCCTGGAGAGCGTCAACGGTCAGGCGCCAGCCGGCGCGAAGCACTGGCAGCGATTGTATGTCGGTGCGAAGGGCGGCGGACCAGCGGCGGAAGGGAGCCGCAACAACGTGCTCCGGTTCGGGCTGGGAATCGGGATCCTCAAGGAGGTGGACGGCGGCGCCGGCGAGAAGGCGATCGTGGACGCCGTGACGGGGAGCTCGAAGATCAACATGGAAACGCTCAGGCGGGCGAAGGGAAAGCAGTGCGTCGGCAAGATCGAGCTGACGAAGGATGATAAGTATGGCGACAAATACGAGATCCAATTTGCCCGCGTATATGCCGTCGATGACCCGAGTGTGGCTGGCGTGTCCAAGAATCTGGCGGCGCTCCAGATGATTGGAATGGGGCACGTCGGAGCGGGTGGCGGTGGTGTGGCTGAGAAGCCCAAGGCTGGGGCGAAGGAGCAGGGCAAAGGCGACGCCAAGGGCAAGCAGCCTGCCGCTGTAGCCGCTGCCGCAGGCAAGTCGTTGCCGACACCGCCCGTCGATACGTCGCCCTCGATTTCTGACGACGACCTGGCGGACTTGTAGCCCATGTCCACTAAGCCCCGCTGCCCCAGGTGCAATCGACCCGGCCAACCAGCCGGCGAACTGTGGCACTGCCGGGCATGCCTGATGCTGTTCGACAACGAGCCCGAAGAGGGCGGCGATTACTCGGATCGAAACCCAGCAGCCCGCCTCGAGCGGGAGGAGCGTAAGCGTGAGAGTCGTTTTCCCAAGCGGAAGTGAGAGCGCGGGGAGGCCGAAGCCACCGCCCCGGCCGAGAACCTTGGCGGGGAGAATCTGGGCCGGAATCCGCTCGCTCTTCGTTGACCACGAACGGCAGCAGAAGGAGTTCCGCCACTACCTCTTGCTGTGCCGCGAATTCGCCAAGTGCCACGCGGCGGAAGAGCGAATGGAAGTGCTCGACGAAGCCATCCGCTGCGGTGTGCCGTGGCGGATTGTGGATGAGGCGTTGTCAGCCTCTTGCCCGCTGATGGGTGCTGAGCAGCTTGCGTTCGAGCTGTACCGGGCGTGCTACCTGGATGCAGCCGAGGCGGAGGCGGAGCTTCGCTAATGCCGCGCCCCACCGCCAAACCCGTCGAGCTCTCAGGCACCTTCGAGGCCACCCGCTGGCGCTCGCCGAATGAAGGCGACACCTACCAGGTGGGGTTCCTCGACGACGGCACGGCGGTGTGCGGCAACGCTCCCGAGGGCGACTTGATTCCGGGCGTGGGGTACACGTTCTACGGCTCGTGGAATACCCACGCCCGGCACGGCAAGCAGTTCAAGTTCAGTCAGTACCTGAAGCGGGAGCCGCACTCGCGCGAAGGGCTGGTGGGCTACTTGCGGAAGTTCGCCCCTGGAGTGGGGCCGGTCATCGCCGGCAAGCTGTGGGATGCGTTTGGCTCCGACGCGGTGACCGTGCTCCGCAGCGAACCGGAGCGGGCTGCGGAGGCGGTGGGGCCCCGGTTGCCGGTCGCGAAGGCGCTCGAGGCCAGTGCCGCCCTCAAGGCCCTGGCAGCGACTGAGCAGACGCGGATTGAGCTACTTGGGCTGTTCGCCGGGCGCGGGTTCAGCGGCGCCCTGGTGGACCTATGCATTCAGCAGTGGGGGCTGCTGGCTCCAGTTCGGATTAAGCGCGACCCGTTCGCGCTCTTGGTGCATGGTTTCCCAAGCTGTGGGTTCGCCCGGTGCGACACGTTGTATTTGGAATTGGGGCACAACCCGGCCCGGCTGAAGCGGCAGGTGATTTGCCTATGGCACCTGGCCACCAGCGACACCAGCGGCTCGACCTGGCTGCCGGCGGACGTGTTGAGGCAGCGGCTGGGCGAGCAGGTTGGAGCGGCGAAGGTGAAGACCAAGCGGGCGGTGCAAATCGGCATGCGCTCCGGCTGGCTAGCGGTGTGCCACGACGAAGCTGGGCAGGTGTGGATTGCGGAGGGGAAGCGGGCGCGGAACGAGGCGTATCTGGCGGAGAAGCTGCTGGAGTTGGTGGTGGCTGTAAATAGGATGGAGGTGCTGGCGTGAGCGAATCTAATGGAACATCCGGCACTGCCAAGATGTGGATCGTCACTCGAAAAGAGGTTGTTAAATTCCTCAACAGTTCCAACTTCCAATATGAGGCAGAGTCTCGGGAGAGGGCGATTATCAGCTTAGGAAACAGTGAGGCAGCAACTCCGATTTTGCTTCGTGAGGCTTGCGACAAGCTTGACAAGCTACTTCTGAACTCGAAAGAGGAACAAGAGAAATTAGACAGAATTTGGATTGTGGAATGGAAAGCTCGATTTGAATACGGGTTCAAGTTCTGGATGCTCGGCCTTGAAAGCAAACATGGCGAGTGTCCATGGAAACTCCAGGAGTTCTTTTGGGGAATCCTCTGGGACAGGACGGCATGGCTCGGGCAAGGAAGGCATGAATTCACCTTTCGCTATCGCGGGCATGCACGGGTGCCGGTGGTTAATGGAAAGTCGAAGAAGGCAAAGCTCTTAAGATCGCTGCGTCACAAGTGGTTGAAGCAGCGAAGTCAATTTTGGGTTAGTCCATGATCTGGCCCGACCCCACCACGCTCCCTGGGATCTCCCCCCACCAGCAAGGCGCTCTGGCCCAAGTCTTCTCCGGCCCAGTCGGCATCCTCACGGGCGGACCTGGCACGGGGAAGACCCGCACGGCCGCGGCTGCCCTGCGTGCCCTGATTGATTCGCTGGGTGCGTCGAGCGTCGCGGTGTGCGCGCCCACCGGGAAGGCGGCCGTGCGAATCATGGCGGAACTTTCCAAGTGTGGGCTATCGCACCCGGCCACCACGATTCACCGGCTGCTCGGCGTCCAACGCAACGGTCACGACGGCAAGGGCTGGGGGTTCAGGCACGACGCCGGCAACCCGCTGCCGTATCGCGTGGTGGCAATCGAGGAAGCGAGCATGGCGGATACCGACCTCTCCGCGAACCTGCTGTCGGCGTGCGCTCCCGGCACGCACCTGCTCGTCATCGGCGACACCGGCCAGCTTCCGCCGGTCGGGCACGGTGCCCCACTCCGCGACTGGATTGCGGCTGGTCTGCCACACGGGGAGCTAACCGAGACCTGGCGGAACGGCGGCGACATCGTGCGGGCGTGCGCGGCGATTCGCGCGGGCAAGCCGTTCCGCCCCAGTGAGTACATCGACATCGAGGCCGGCAAGAACTGGCTGCACGTCGAGGCTCGACCCGCGGCGGTGGCTGGTGTGGTCGAGCGGATTGTCTCGACTCTACCCGCAGGAATTGACCCGCTGTGGGACGTGCAGGTTTCGTGCGCGGTGAATGAGAAAGGGGACTGTTCGCGGCTGGCGTTGAACAAGCTGCTCCAGGGAGTGCTGAATCCCGCTGGCGAGAAGATCCAGGGGACGGACTTCCGACTCCGCGACAAGGTCATCTGCACCAGCAATTGCATGCTGCCCGTGAGCGAGTCCGGCACGTTTGAGCCGGTGAGCGAGTGCGCCAGTGACTTCGTAGCCAACGGCGAAATTGGGCAGGTCATCGCCGCGGACAAAGGCGTGCTGCTGGTTCAGTTCACTTCGCCCGCCCGCGTGGTGCAGGCGGTCGGAGAGTTCCGCGAAGCGTTCGAGTTGGCGTATGCGGTGACCACCCACAAGAGCCAGGGCAGTCAGTGGCCCGTGGTAATCGCGGTCATCGATCACAGCCGCTCAGCCGACGGGGTGTGCTCGAACGAATGGTGGTTCACGGCGCTCAGTCGGATGGAGCGGCTGTGCGTCACGATTGGACCGCTGGAGACGTTGCGAGGGCATTGCCTGCGAAGGGTGCTACCGAAGCGGAAGACGTTTTTGAGAGAGAAGCTGATGGGGCTGGAGTGGCCAAAGGAAGGGATGTAGGGGAAAGGTGCCAGCATGACCGACGCCGAATTCATCACGCTCGTTTCGCAAATGCGGTTCGCTCAGCGGGCGTTCTTCGCGAACCGGAGCGGCTACGAACTGTGGCGAGCGAAGGCGATGGAGGTGGAGATCGATAAGGAACTGAAGCGGCGGGCGGTTGAGGCGAGCAGGAAGGATTCAACCCAATGACCCCGCGCCAACTAGCCCAGTACCGCCAGTGCACGCACCGCCGCGGCGAACCGGCTGGCTGTCCTTGCCAGTACCCCAGCGAATGCCGCGTGCCACCGCTGGAGCTGACGGAGCGGATCGCGGCGGAGAAGGCGGTTGCCAAGGCTGAGTACGAGGCGATGCGGGAGCGGATGCGATTGAGAAAAGAACAACGCGAAGGGAGAGTGCCCAAGTGAACTACCCAAAGCTGTACGTGGTATTCGACGGCGATGAACCGACCGATAGCTTTCGCTTTCGGGAACGGGCAGAGGAAGTCCGGGACGTGCTCCGGCGGTGGAAGGGCAACGCCGAATTGCGGGAGCAGATTCAGGTTGTCGCTTACGTCCCGGACCAAACAGCCAAGGCGAGCCCGCAGTGATAACGATGACCGCCAAGCCAGACCCTCGCGAGCAATTCCGCCCTGGGAAAAACGTCCCCTGGAGTGAGTCAGAGGACGCCTATCTGCTGGAGCACTGGCAGGACACGATTGACCAGCTCGCCAGGGTGTTGCGGCGTGGAAAATTTGCCATCAGTCAGCGAATTCAAATGTTCAGAAACCGGGCCTTTAATCGCGGCGAGATATTGCCGTCGCGTGAGCCCGAGGTCTGGAACCCAACACCCGCCGAGATTCTCGCCGCGTGCGAGGAAATCCAGAAAGCGTGGAGCGAGGCCGAGCGGCATCGGCGGGCCGGCTGGCCAGATAATGAAGTCGAGATTACGCAGGCCCCGAACTACGAGCGGCTGATGTTTGGACCGCTTCCCCACGACTGAACGACTGAACCACGGAAGGCACCATGCCACCCGCCACCGCCACCACGGCCCAAGCTGAGCCCATCGTTTGCCCCTTCACCGTCGTGGTAGACACCCGCGAACAGCACCCCTGGAGCTTCCGCCGGGTCTCCGCCGACGCCCGCCAGGACAACCGCCCGCTGGTTGTCCGCACAGTGCGCAACGCCCTGCCCACCGGCGATTACTCGATCGAGGGGCTTGAGTCCCAGGTAACCATCGAGCGGAAGTCACTGGCGGATGCCTACGGCACGTTCGGCGGCGGGCGGGACCGGTGGGAGCGGGAGCTTGAGCGGATGGCCAGCTTCTCGTTCGCGGCCGTGGTGATTGAAGCCGGGTGGCCGTCGATTCTGCACTACACGCCGCCGCACGAGTCTGCCAGCGGCCGGCGGTTCACCGGCAAGATGTTTTACCGCAGCGTCATCGCCTGGCAGCAGCGGCATGGCAACGTGCATTGGTGGTTTTGTGACACGCTGGATTTTGCGGAGCGGACGGCGTTCAGGATGTTGGAGCGGTTTTGGGTGGATGAGATCGAGCGGCAGAAGGCGGTTAAGGCAGAGCAAATTGGAGCCTGAAATGGACGGCTACTTAGTGTGTTTCGATTACAGCCGCAATAGGTGCGTCCCGGCGCGACTTTACTCAACAGAGGAAGAGGCGCTCAGGGTGGCAATGGGAATGACTCAGCCGGGGCTTGCTCGCGGAGTGTCGGTGCTGACGTTCAGAAATGGAATCTGCGAGGCCGTCGAGCGAGTCAAGAAATTCGCAAGTGCGGCAACAGGAACCAAGTAGCAAGGAGGCACCGCGTGGCGGACCTGAAGCAAAAGTGGACCGAGGCCAACGCTGAGATTCTCCAGCGGCTGGACATCGGCGCCGAGTTCGAGCGAATGGGGCTCCGGCTGGCGAGCTCGAAGCCACGTGCCACCGGCTGGCTTCCCTGCCATGCCATCGGCCGCGAAGACCGCGACCCGTCCGCCGAAATAAACGTCGGCGACGGTCCCGCGCGCGGGCGCTACCGGGACTTTGGCGGCGGCGGGGAGTCGGTCTCCTTCTGGGACTTCGCTTCCCGCTACGGACCAGGCGGCGGCGACTGGCGCGAGGCAAGGAAGCACTACGCCGACAAGCTGGGGGTCAAGCTCCCAACCGGCAAGGAAGACCTCCCACGCGACCGGTTCGACTTTTTCGACCTCACTCCCGGCGTGTGCCTGCTCTACGCCAACCGCAAGCCCCCGGTGACCCCCCAAGCCATCCTCGAATGCGGCGGCGTGGGCGCCCGCTGGCCGCGGAACCTGCCCCCGGAAATCCTCCAGCACCTGATTTGCTTTCCGTCGTACGGCGCCGGCCTGCTCGACTCCGACCCCATCGGCTACGGGTGCGTCGAGTCGATGGCTGGCAAGGTGCGACTCTACAAGGGCAAGGGCGCTGAGCCTGAGCTGCTCAAGACGATGACCGCCGGCAGCCCAGGCCTAATGAACGTCTGGGCCCTGAAGCACATCCGCGACGCCGAGGTTATCTGGGTGCTCGAGGGGCTGACCGACATGCTGACCTGGCAGTCGCTGGTGCCAGAGGAAATCAAGACCCGGCATGTCGCGGTGACCACGGGGGCGGCCAGCTACCATCCGCGGGCGGAGTGGATGCAGTATTTCGCGGGCAAGGACGTCCGGATCTGCCTGGACAACGACGTCGACGCCACAGTCAACGCCGGGCAGGTCGGGGCGTCGTTCTGGGTTACTGCCTGCGTGCCCGTGGCGGCCGCTGTCCGCAACGTGCTCCTGCCCGTCAACGACGTCCGCGAGTTTCTGACCAACCACACCTACCACGACCTCTGGGAGCTGTCCCAGGCGTGCCAGCCGATAGACGCCGCGGGAGCCAAGGCGGCGGAGATTGCCCCGCACGAAGCCATCCTGAAGCAGCTCGGGGTCTTGGTTAGCGGGCAGCTTGAGGGGACCGACCACGTTGAGATTTTTTCAACCCGCCTGCACAAAAAAACCATCGTCCGCGACGTGGACCGCTTCAGCCACAACAAGGCCACGCTGGCCCTCGGTGGCGAAGTCATGGACCAGTACGTCACGGAATCGGAAGAGCCAGTGCCTGGGAAGTATCAAATGAAAGCCCTCAGAAACGCAATTATGAAAGTCGCGGCCGACCGGAAGTTGTCCACCGAAGCCGCCTTGGGGATGGGAATTTGGCGGCTGCAGGACGGGCTGGTGTTGATTGGCGACCGCTCTGCGGACTTGTGGACGATTGAGGGTGGGCTGCAACAGACCCATTCGCCATCGGTCAACGGTCAGCGGCTCGACTTCAGCGGCAATCCCTGGTACGAGCGTGAGGAACTCGGGCGGTTGATTACCCAAGCCGGCAGCCACGAGTGGTGCGGGGACGTGCTGGACGAAGCGGTCGGGTTGTTCTCCAGGTGGGATAATTGGGTCCACTCCACAAACCCAGAGTTGATTGCCGGGCTGCTGGCGGCCACCTGGATTCAGACCCTGTGGCACTGGCGACCGCTCGCCGGCTTGGTGGGCAGCACGAACTCCGGCAAGTCAATCTTCAATGAGTGCCTGGCGTCAATTTTCGGGGCATTTGCCTTCGCGTGCGCCAAGTCGACCGAGGCCGGGATCCGGCTCATGGTCGGGAACACTGCCTGCGCCCTGCTGATCGACGAATTCGAGGACGATCAGCACCGCAGCAAGGTGCTGGAGTTACTCCGCACGTCCAGCCGCGGAAGCAAGATCGTCCGTGGAACCAGCGCTCAGAAGTCCGCCAGCTATGGGCTAAAACACATCGTCTGGCTGGGCGCCATCGACCTTGGCCTCCGCAACCAGGCGGATCGCAACCGCTTCCTGATGCTCGAGCTAGGAGAGGTCAAGGACTACGAAGGGCGGATCAAGCTGGAGCTTCCCGCCAAGGCGAAGATGGCCAGCCTTGGGCAGCGCACCCTGGCAATCGCCATCTGCCACCACGCCGCGGCGATCGAAATGGCGGCAGCCCTGAATCGGCAAGCCTACGGGGCCGACAGGCGGATCGTGGAGAGCATGTCCGTCCCCGCGGCCATGACGGCGGTTGCCCGTGGGATGAGCGCCACCGAGGCCCACGACCTTCTGGAGCGGTGGTTGCTGGAGCGGAATTTTGCCAGCCAGGAAGAGCGTGAACAGGACCGGCTCCTGGCGGCTATTTTCGAGGCCGTAGTGGTCTTTCAGGGTGGACACCGGACCAGTGTAAGCCAGCTCCTGGCAGCCTACGGCGAACCCAATAAGTCTGAGTGGCTTCGGTCAGTTGGAATCCGGAAGCTCGCCAACGGCAACCTGTTCTTTGCCACGGCCGCAGTGAGGAAGGAACTCCTCAAGGGAACCGACTTCGCCAACATGGACATCGGCCAGCTTCTTGTGCGGCTAGAAGGGGCAGTGCGCGATCTGCAACGGATGCCCCACCATTCGAGGGGTGTCACGGTCCCGGAATTGACCATTGAGAAGATCATGGGTGGCGTTGAGAAAATGGACGGCAGTCAGCAAACGGAACTCGACTTTTGAAAATTCCGGCTACCCAAATGGCAATGCTTACCCCACTTAACAAAACGTCTGGAATTCTGTTAACACCTGTTAACGAGGTGTTAACGGCGGTGTTAACGGAATTTAGCGCGCGCGTCTAGCTGTAAGTAAGGGATAGAGAGAGAGATAGATACTCTCTCTCTCTCTCTCTCTCTCTCTGTTAACACCGTTAACACCTAAATATGGATAGATACGTGAAGGCCATATTTTTCAGAGAGGAGGAAAGGAATAGGGGCCTTACGTGTGCGTGTGTGTGTCTCTCTCCGCTGAAAAAGTGTTAACGGTGTTAACAGAGCACTTAACTTGATTGAGGATATAGAGTTCCGTGTTTACACCTGCGTTAACCACCGTTAACCCCGTTAACACCTACCCCAAAACGCCCTGAAATGACCCGAATCGTCTCCGCACCCCAGCCTTGCCGTCATTGCGGCGGCTTGTCTTGGGTTTACGAACCCGACCCGAGGGGTGAGCGGGTCACGTGTGGGCGGTGCGGGAGGTTCAAGGGATACACCGTGCGTGAGACCCCAATAGCGACCGCGACAGCGACCCCAGTAGCGACCCCAGCGTCAACCACCAACCCGAAACCCGAGTGAGGAGACCGACCACATGGCTAAGGCAACCGCGACCGCGACCAAAGGCAAGACCACGAAGATCAAGACCACGACCAGCCGGAAGCGACCGGCGAAAGAGACCGCGCCCACGCGGGCGACCACCTCGCCTCAGGCCGGCGCCCGAATCGACGTCCCGGTCGAGTTCGGCGGGGTGTCAATCGGCGACGGAACGGCACGGCTGGGGGTGCGCATCATGCGTGACGTGCTCGACCTCGACATGGCTGATGACCTGTTTTGCGGGCACCGGCTGACCGGAACTGTCGCCGTTGGAAACGGGCGGGACGCGGCCGGCCAAGGACTGCTCTGGGATGATTTGATTTACCACCTTGGCGGGACGTTCGACGTGAAAAGGTTGGGAGTCAGCCCGAAGCATTTCGCAATTGGGCTCACGTTCAGCCTGGAGGATATCCAGGCGGAGAACCTGACCCACTTCGCGAAGCGCACCGGGCGGCTGGCCATTCAGGACTCGGGACCGATCCCGGAAGGCGAAGTGACCGCGGCGGCGGTGCGTGGTCCGGACGATGGTGACGAGGACGACGGCGACGATTCGGAGGATCTCACCGACCTTTGAGCGACCGCCGCAAAATAGTTTCCAGATTTTTCAAGATTCCCAAACCAGTTCAGGAGGAACGACCCATGCTCGTGCTCAGCAGGCAACGCGATGAAGTGATCGAAATCGGCGAAAACATCCGCATAGTCGTGGTGGATATTTGCCAAGGCAAGGTTCGTTTGGGTGTCATCGCGCCGGCGGAAATTCCCGTTCATCGACAGGAAGTCGGGGAGGCAATTCGGCGCGAACAGGCCCAAAAGGGACCATGAGCTACTTGCACGATTTCCGAAAATGAGTAGCTTTTGCCGCGGCGCTGACGGGGCATCGGGACCGCGAGGATTTTCGGACGTGAAATTTCCGCTCATTTTTCGAGCATTGCTCCTGGCCGCGGGAATCGCGGTCCTGCCCTCTGCTACCGGCGGTCAGGAGCAAATTTTTCCGCATCGCGGGCCCGGCATCGCGGCTGGCATGCAGCCCGTTGGCGAGCTTGCCGCGGCGGACGTCATGCCGGTCGGCGATGCCCTCGACCTGCAAGCCACCACGAGCGGCGGCCTGACCATCCTGGACATGACTGGCGCGGGCGACAAGTTCGCGTGGGCGATCGTGCCGGCCGATACCTCGGGGTTCGAGGTGGATACCGGCGGGCGACGCGCCTACTTCGCGCCTGGCCACGCTGGCCGGTTCACCGTGATCGTGGCCGCGGCCACGGATGACGCGGTGGTGATTCTCCAGCGGGAGGTTACCGTTGGGACGCCGTCACCCGTCGATCCCACCGACCCGCCAGTCGACCCGCCTCCGCCCTCGGCGCTCACAGCCAAAGTCAAGTCGCTCACCCAGGCCGCGATCGCAGCCGGCGGCGACAAGGCGACCGGAGTGAAGCTGGCTGGGCTCTACACGGCCGCCGCGAGCCGCGTGGCGAATGGCGAAGTGACTCCGGCCTTGGCCCTGCCTGGCCTGAAGGTCGCGCTTAATGCGTTGCTCTCCACCCGCACCGATCAGGCTAAGTGGCTCGCTTGGCGGGGCGGCATCGACACCGAGCTACTCGACCTGTTCGTCCAGGGGCGGCTGTCGACCAAAGAACAAATGGCGGCGGTGCTGACTGAGATTGGGACGGCGGCCCATTCGACAAGCTCAGGGCAGGCGAATTCGGCCCCCGCAAAAAAAGGCTAACCGATGGCACTGAGCGACCAGGAACTGATTCAGGCGGCCTTCCGGTATGGGCACTTCCACAATCCGGAATTCCCGACGTCCCACAACGTGGACGAATCGGCACTCCACCTGCTGACGCTGGCCGATCGCGTGGTCAAGGACGCGATGGCGTCTTGGCAGATGGCCGACGGAAACCTGGTCGCGCTGTCCCTCTCGGCACACAAACGCCCGCCGCAGACCGACGGCGACGTGGGGCCGGCGACACGGGCACTGGCGGAGTTGCCACGCTGCCCGATCCCCGACCATCCCATGCCGCCGGGAGCGACGTTCACGTTCGCGGACCCAGGGCTGCAGCGCGCGGTGGAAAGCCAGCAGCGGGCCGCCGCGATGGGCAGCGGCTCCTGGCCTTCCTGCGACCCTTTGCGGCCAGGCGTTAATTCGCTGCGGGTTGGAATCGGCAACGCCTCGAGCGCGCCGGCCACGATTAAAGCGTACATGGCGAAGGCCCTGGCTGCCGTCGTCGCGCTGTATGGCGAGGTCGGGTTGGCCGTGCGGTACGTGCTGGACGATCCCAGTGCGGATGTGGAAATCTCCAAGTTGTTCATTTCGATCCCTGGCGGCGTGATCGGCTGGAATACATTTCCACAACCCAACACTTGCAATCAAACGATCGACGGTCGTTTGGACACAGGCTACGCACCGAGCGATTGGAAGTATTGGGCGATTCTCGAAGCCCACGAGTCCGGGCACGGCTGCGGGTTACAGCATGGGCGGGGGCACATCATGAATCCGAGCATTCAAATGGTGACCCCGTTCAGTTGGATCGGAAGCTACTCATTCGCACCACTGAAGAGATACTTCGGCGGTGAACCGTTGACTCCAGTTCCAACTGAACCACCAGTTCCACCGGATGGCGAAACCTACTGGATGAAACCAACTGAATCCGGCAGTGAGTTGTTCAGAGGAACGCAATCGACTGGCAAGAAATTTTTAATTGTCCCCAACCCGTTGCAATAAAAGTGCCCCCGCGCAGTGTGACCTGCCGGGGGCTTGGCCCGAACCTTGAAGGAGGTCCGAACATGGAAAGCGTACCAGAGGAATGGCGCGACGTAAAAGGCTACGAGTGGTTTTACCAGGTGTCAAACCTTGGTCGCGTCAAGTCGCTTGCAAGGACTGTCACGAGGATTAACGGGAGTCCGTATTCAGTCCGTGAATGTTTTTTGGTGCCAGCTAAGCAATCGGCCGGCTACGGAAGCGTGTGCTTGCACCGCCAGGCGGGCCGTAAGTACAGGCTAGTTCACAAGCTGGTCATGCAGGCGTTTGTCGGTCCGTGCCCTGAGGGACACGAGGTCAATCATTTGGACGGCAGTAAGCGAAGCAATGCGCTGAGTAATTTGGAGTATGTAACAAGCGTGCAAAACAAAGCACACGCCAGAGAGATGGGACTCTGGGAAAACAGAGGTGAGCACGGTCCGCGAGCCAAGCTCACAAACGCTCAGGCATCAGAGATACGCCGACGCCATGCCGCTGGTGAACTGCAAAAGGACATGGCCAAAGAGTTTGGAGTGTCTGTGACAACCATGTGCACGCTGATACATGGAAAAATCTACACGTTGGCATCTTAACCCCTAACCCCCTTCAGTGAGATTCCCATGAAACGATTTTCAATCGCGTTGATCCTGTTCGCCCTGGTGCTGGGTGTCGTTTTGGTTTCTCCGGCCGGCCAAAACGTGGCGGTGGCTCAAGGTTGCGGCGGCTACGTCATCGCCGGCTGTGCGGGCGAGGGGCGCGCCTTCGGCCGGCTGCGGGAATTTCGCCCGGTTCGGCGGCTGCTGGGCGGGATCGGTGCCCGTCGTCTTGGCCGGGCTGGTGGTTGCGGGCTGCTAGGGTTTGCTTGCGGCCGTTGATGGACAGGAAATCCCCGCTCCGTCCGCTTTGGCGTGACGTAGAGAATTGGCTTTACGTCATGGCGCAGTCCGGCTGGCCGTCATCGTTGCTGGTTTTGTTGGAGCGAAGGTTGGACCAGAAGATACACCGCTGGCGGGATGATGATAGCCCGCAATATGAGATGACTTTCGGCAACCGTCGGGATGGAGCAGTTAGAAGCTCGCTTGGCTCATAACCAAGAGGTCGTTGGTGCGAATCCAACTCCCGGCATTTTGAAAGTTGATTCCCTTTACCGACGAGGAGCGAGCGCTGGTCGGGAGTTCGGGCCGCCAAGAGCAGTTGCGGCGGTCCAAGTTCATCCGGGTGTCCGAGAATAAAGACTGCAAACCAGAACGCTTCGTGAACGAACGCGACCCCGGCGCCCGGACGCCGGTTCTTACACCAGGAGACAACGCGTGGACGAGACGATCCAAGAAAAAATCGAGCGGTGGTTTACCTACCACGCTCCGACGCCGGACCAGGTGGTGAAGTATGCGGTGATCCGAGACGCTGCCAAGGCATTCGCCTTGGTGATCGCCGCTAACACCCCGCTCAGTGCCGATCAGACGGCCTCGATTCGCCATCTGCGGGATTGCGTGATGACGGCCAATTGTTCGATTGCGTGCGGCGGACGCTGACCCAGAATCGGGACGAGGCGGGTCGGTTGGAATGAATCCAAACGGCGGCCCGCCTCGACTCTCGTGACCTGTAACGCGCCCAGGGAAGCCGAGACTCGACACCCATGCTGATATCGCAAGCCTCGGCCCTGACCAGGAGCGGCCGGGCGGGCCGTAGACCCTCGGCCGCTCCTGCGTTTGAAAAGGCGATGCGGATGAAGACGGCCAACGATGAATTAGTGTACGAGCTGCGGAGGATCATTAGCGACCGCCACGCCCCGTTATCCAGCCAGCGGCGGGACGCACTGGAGGCCCGCATCGACGAATACCTGACCGCGTGCAAGTTGGCCGTCGGGCCGGATTTGAAGCGGTCGAAGCACTGGCGCAAAAAAGGGTTGATCCTCCAGGGTGCATTACGCGAGACCTTACACGGACTCTTGAAAACGAGGTGATCTGTGGTTGCTATGACCCACGTCGCGGCCGTCGAAGCCGCCGCGCTTCGCGCCCAATCGTCGTCCGCCGAGTTGCGGCTAATCAGAGGCCGGCGGAAGAAGCCGCTCGCGAGGATCCGTAACCGGTGGTTTAACCGCCTCGAGCACGCCGAGGCTGCCACGCTCAACATCCTGCGGAACAACGGCCATGCCGAGGCGATCAAAGCGGCGACCAGGGCCGGCGCGATCGACTGGGAAAAATTGATCGAGCTGATTCTAAAATACCTGCCGATCATCCTGGCGTTTTTTAAGTAGGCCGACGAACGAACACACTCGCTTGCGCTTCGGGCTTGTAAACGTCCGTCAATCCGAAATTCAAAATCGAAAATCCAAAATGACCTGGTTGCTGATCGCTGCGGAAGAAATCGACTTCGGCGGGCTCGCCGACAAGGGGGTCTCCGTCGCGGCCGTGACGCTGATGGGTTGGCTCGTGCGGCACGTACTCTCCGTCTCGATGCCGAACCTGGTCGCGGAGTATCTACTGCACCTGAAGTCGGCGCGGCAGGAATTCATTATCGAGCTGGCTGCCAACCGTAAGGATTTTCGTGACGAAATGGCCTTGGCCCGCACGCACTGCACCGACGAGGTCGAGCGCCTGCACATCCTGGTGGCCAACTCGCACCAGCGGCCGAATGTGCCCTATCGGCCGGTCAATACGCCGGAGGCCAAGCCGTGAGCATTCCCACACCGACGCCGGTACCCAAACCCTGGTGGGCCTGGCTGGTCGAGGCCGTGGTGCTGACCGCGATCGTGGTCGGCCTCGGGCTCTGGATGGCCAGCGATCCGAGTCTCGACGACGGCGTGAAGGCGATCGTGATCAGCAACGCCACGCTGATTCTGCGGCGGCTGAGCGTGCTGCTAATGGCCTGGCTGGGAGGGACATCCACGTGAACAACGGACGCGGAATCGTGCTGGCGCCCAATCAGGTCTCCGTGCAGACCAACGTCCAGCGGCTCGGATTTCACGACACGGCCGCAGTCGCCATCCAACTGCCCGGCGGCGGGGTCGCGACACAGGTATTTGGCGGCATGCCGCTGGTCCACCAGGCCGCGATCGAGATCGCCGCCGGCATGCTCGCCAGCGGCCGAACCTGGGAGACGCCGCAGATGCTGGCCGAGGCCGCGGTCAGCATCGCCAAGGCCGTGATTGATCACGCCGACGCGAGCGTGGCGGCGGAGCAGGCGAAGCAAAAAGAGGCACAGGCGTAGCGTATCCCTCCACCCACCACTCTTGTCCTGAGCCCGCCGAAGGGCCACCCACCACCAATGCAAATCGGCCTGAACCTCACCAGCATCACACCCTTCGCCCGCGAGTGGATTTTTGCCGATCCGCGCCGGCAGGCCAAGGTCATTCCACCAGTGGCGCCAGCGACTGCGACGGGCTACCTGACACGCGACCTGGCTTGGACGGAGCCCCACAAGTTCGAGCCGGCCGCCCGCAATGGTCAGTGGGCTCGCAATTTTACCAATCGCGTCACGCAGTTCCCCGTTTTGCGGTTCATGGACTGGCAGCGGACCAACGGCAGCCCGCTCGTGGCTTGGGCCGTTCGGCGGACGACGGCCAATAGTTTCACCCAGGCCGACTGGGGCGGGTCACCGCAAAAGGGCGTGGCGTTTGAGTTGATCGCCGATCTCTGTAAGCTCGTGACGGCCAATCCCTGGCTGTGCGTGCCGCATTTGGCCGACGACGATTTCGTCGCCCGCATGGCCCGGTTCTTCGCCAGCAACCTGACTTCGGCCCACACGGTCTATCTGGAGTTCTCCAACGAGCTGTGGAACGCGGGGCCGGGGTTCGGGCAGGGCGACTGGGTGAACCTGAACACGTTCGCGGCCACGCCCAAGGTGACCTACACCAAGTTTGTCGGTGACCACCTCCGCCGCGTGTTCGGGATCTGGTCCGCCGAGTTCGCGCTGGCGTCAGCCCCTCCGCGATTGGTGCGCGTGGTCGCTGGTCAGGCTGCAAATCCAGCCGTGGCCACTGGCCTGTGCACCCACCTCGGCACGGGCGGCTTTGACGCGGTGTCCTGTGCGGCCTATTTCGATCCGAGGAACGCCGCCAACAAGTGGCCGCTCTACGACGCCACCACGACGCCGGCCACGATCCTGAGCGACTGTGTCGCCCACCTGCGAACGCGGACGTTGCCCAACATCACAAAGCACAAGGCCCTTGCGGACACGCACGGCGTGCCCCTGCTGCTCTACGAGGCCGGCCAGCAGCTCACCGCCAGCGGCAAGACGGTGTCCTACCAGCGGGCGATGGAGGCGGCTCAGGACGACGCCGGCATGGGAGCGCTGTACCGCGAGCTGCTCGACGGGGCGAAGGCGGCCGGGGTTGACCTGCTCTGCCATTACGCCAGCACCGACGGACGGGACTCGGGCGGTATGTGGGGAATCTGGGAGACGCAGGACCAAAAGCGATCGACCAAGGGAGACGCGGTGTTGGATTGGATCAAGCTCAATCCCTAGTTGGACGTGACCAAACAAACCAAAAGAGTGTCGTAAAAAAAGGATCGCCGGCAACGGACGACTGACCCATGCTCACCACCGCTCAGCTCCAAACGCTCAAGGCCAACATTGAGGCCGATCCGGCCCTGGCCGCCCAGCCGCTCAACAGCGACGGCGCCTTCGCGATCGCCGCCGCCTACAACCTGAACGCGGCGCCCGACTTCACCGCCTGGAAAACGACCGTCGACTCCCAGACCATCATGGAGAACGGCTTCGTCTGGACGGCCGTCGACAGCCTGACCGTCGGCAAGGCCCGCATCTGGGATTGGATGACGCGATACGGATCTTTCAGCCCAGCGAAGGCCAACGTCCGCCAGGGCCTCATCGACGCTTTTGGCGCGGGGACCGCGATGGCGACGGCAATCGCGCCCCATCTCAAGCGGCTGGCGACGCGGGCCGAAAGACTGTTCGCCACCGGCACGGGCAGCGTGGCCTCTCCTGGCACGCTGACCTTCGAGGGCGGATTGACGTACCAGGAAGTCGAAACAGCCAGGGAGCTGCCCTAATGCCCGACGTGAAGGCCGCCTACGCGGCCAGCTCCGACCTGACGGTCACCAACCTGCACAGCCTGCCGACCTCGGCCACCTGGGTCGCCGGCTGGCAGAGCGGCGAGGTGGACAACAGCAGCAACAAATACCTCGACTACCTGGTCTCGGCCAAGATCACCGTGGCCGCGGCGGGTGTGGCGGCCGGCCAGATCCGGCTGTATGTGATCGGCATGCTGGACGACGCCACGTGGCCGGATGTGATCGACGCCACCGAAAGCGTCGAGACGTTCACCGATACGGAAATGAGGGACGCGGTTTGCAAGCTGGCCGCTGTGAGCGACAACGACGGGACGGCCAGCGATGTGTATTTTCTCGGGCCGGTGAGCGTGGCCCAGCTTTTTGGTGGGATATGCCCCGCTAAGTTCGTGATTTTCATCACGCACTCGAGCGGAGCGAATCTGGCGGCCAGCGGCAACCAGGTCACGGTTAAGGGCACCTACCTGACGGTAGGGTGAGCATGAGCGGAATTCCCGGCAGCCGCCTGTTCGATGACGCGGCCACTCAATACCTGAGCTACCCCGTCGCCCTGGTGACCCTGGAGCCGATCACGCTGGCCTGCATGTTTCGGACCAACGACGTGACCACCGAACAGGCCCTCATCAACGTCGGGGATACGGGCGTCGCCAACGGGGATCGGATTGCACTCAACTTCGACGGCACCGGGGCCAGCGATCCCATCCGCGCGCTGACACGCAGTGGGGGGATTGCGGTCAACAGCGCGAAAACCGGCGTACTGGTCAACACCTGGCACCAGGGCACGGCCGTGTTCCCCGCGGCGGATCGGCGGGTGGTGTACCTGGACGGGATCGCGGGCACGGCCGAGACCACGGCCAAGGCGCCCACCGGCCTGGACGTGACCTATCTGGGGGCGCGGGCCGCGGGCACGATCGCCGCCTACCTGTCAGGCGAAATGGCCTACGCCGCGATCTGGCAGGCCGCGCTGACGGGTCAGGACATCGCGCGGCTGGCGGCGGGCTGGCATCCGGCGGCCGTACAGCGGGCGGGCCTGGTGGCCTGCTGGGATCTGGCGGGGGTCAGTGATCCTGAGCTGGACGCGGCCGGAGGCTACCATTTGACGCTGGTGAATGGGCCGACACGCAGTCAGCGTGTCACCAGGCCCATCTATCGCGAGCCGGTGAGACCGTGGCGATACACGGGCTTTGCGAGGGGGCGGGTGATCGGCGGGGGCGTGTGTGCGTAGGGTGTGGCAGCGGTGGCCAATTCTTGCGATCCGAGGTGAACCGTGGCTGATAACGTAATTGCGAACGCTGGGAGCGGCGGATCGACCTTCGCCGCTGATGAAATTTTGAGCGTTCTATATCCGCGGACAAAGCTGATCCACGGGGCGGACGGGGTCAACGCCGGCGACGTCTCGACGGCTAACCCGTTGCCCTCGAGTCCACGCACACCAAACGGCGATAGCGTTTGCGATGACGCCAACGATGCGGTCAAGATTGTGCAGGCCACGGCGAGCCTGCTCAACTGCACGGAAGCCAGCGCCGCCGGCATCCTAACCACCCTGCAAACAATCTCCGCCGCCGAAGTCCTGGTCGTGGCCTCACTTTCCGTCCTGGACGACTGGGACGAGACGGATCGTTGTAAGGTCAACTTGATTGTCGGCCAGGCCGGGATCAGCGCGGGCGCTGGGGCCGTCGGGGTGACCACGCCGCGGGTGACCTTGGCCAGCGACGATCCGGCGGTGGCTTCTCTGGCGGCGATGGACGATTGGGATGAAGCGGATCGGGCCAAGGTGAATTTGGTAGTTGGCCAGGCTGGGATTACGGCCGGGGCAGGGGCCGTGGCGGCGAACACGCCCCGCGCTACGCTCGCATCCGACGATCCGGCTGTTGTCTCCCTGGCAATCGTTGATGACTGGGACGAGACCGATCGTTGCAAGGTCAACGTAATCGCAGGCCAAGTCGGAGTGGCAGGGAACACGGGGACCGTCGGCGCTACGACGCAGCGGGTGACCCTGGCGACCGACGTGGGGCTGCCGGCTGGCACGGCGCTAATGGGGAAGGTTTCGGCCGGTCACGACACCACGAACATCTACGATGGTGTTACGGCGCTGGTGCCGAAATTCGCGAAGATCAGCGCGGCAGCGAGTGGCGACAACACGTTGGTGGGGCTGGTCGCCAGCAAAAAGATCCGCGTGCTGGCGATCGCGATGTTTACCACGGGGACGGTCAACGCGTATTTCACGAGCGGCGCCGGCGGGACGGCGATCTTTGCGGACAGCACCAACAAGATCCAGCTCAGCGGCTCGACGATCGCGGGGTTTGTGTTGCCGTTCAACCCGGCGGGCTGGTTTGAGAGTGCTGCTGGCGTGCTGCTGAATTTGGTGTTGAGCGGGGCCGTGGGCGTGGCCGGCGGCCTGCTGTACGTGGAGGTCTGAGCGGTGATCCTGACGCACCTGGTGATGTTTTCGTTTTTCGATGGGGCGGGTACCGCTGCCGCGACTGCATCAATCATCAGCCGCCGAATCGACCTGCTTGGTAACGACAACCGCCTGCTTGACCTGCTGGGTAATGACGGGCGACGGGCGACACTTACGGGCAACGACAACCGCCGCCTTAGCATTGTGGATAACTGATGACTCAGGAATACAACATAGAGCAGCAGTGGCACCACACCCTCGGGGATCGCCGCACTGCCATCGCCGCCACCCTCAGAGACGCTGACCGAGCACCCGTGGACCTGACGGGGCACACGGTTGCCTTCCGCCTTACGCGCGCCAGTGACGACACGGTCAAGATCAACAGCGCTGCTGCGACCGTCGATAGCGCGCTCCTGGGACAGGTCTCATACGCTCTCAGTGCCGCTGACCACACCGCGATTGCGACCGCAGGCGACCACTGGGCGTGGTTCATCGTAACGCGGACCAGTGACAGTAAGGTCGATCATTACCCACCAGAGGGTAAGCGGTGGCGCGTCACGATGCACACGGCGTATTGAGGTTGGGTGTCGCAATGGCATGGTGGGTGTCAGTATGGCAGGTGCCAAAGTGGCAGGTTCTTCCGCGACCAGGCGCGCCGTGCGGTAGACCTGAGC
>ERZ1292625.1857-Hain-H41-01um-R1-1857-length-22115-cov-16_pt1 | contig 22115 bp, 20 predicted proteins | sample MGYA00564400_ERZ1292625 | MGnify/ENA primary metagenome ERZ1292625 (study PRJEB36523, sample SAMEA6512639) | groundwater metagenome | collected 2019-01-08 | study: AquaDiva: Metagenomics assemblies of 32 groundwater samples
AGGCGCGAGTAGCCCTAGCGGAAATGTCCGAGGCGAATGCCGAGGATGGACCCCCTTTAGATCAGGGATGAAAAATAATAGAATGACAGAGGCACAATATCGAAGTTTGGATTTTGAATTCCGCCAGCTTCCTTTTTTAAAAGGAAGCCCGCCCGAAGCCCAATCGCCCATACCTTTTCAAAAAGAATCCCCCCGCCAAACAAAAAAGAATGGAAAAGCGATGGGGCGAGGGCGGAACGCCGAGGTAATCCGAGGCGTTGGCGGAATTGTTAGAGTTAGCACAGAATCCGAGCGTACGAGGTAGTTTCGAGCCACCACGCACGCGGAGCGTGTGCATTAGTCAGAGTTCTGTTCAAAATAGGTTCGAGCAAAGCAGAGTAATACAACACCACAAAAAAAGCGATCCTTTCGGATCGTTTTTTTTGCGCACAGTCGTTTATAGATTCACGATCGGTGCATCATCACTTATCAGCATACCAAAGCGGCATTTGGTTCGCATTAAGAAACAAAAAAAGACCCGCTTGCCACGTGATCCGCGAAGCGGATTTTACGTGGGGTGGGTCTAGAGATCGTCAGGGAGAGCAGGTGCTGCTGCGGCAGTACTCGCTAAGCGGACACTCGACGCCGCATGCGCCGCAATTGAACCTATCGCTCGACGTGTCGGCGCAGACCGTCCCGGAGTCGCCGAATCGCCTGGGGCAAACGATTTGTCCGGCAGGGCACTGGCACATGCTGCTCGCGCACGTGACGCTACGCGGACACTCGACACTGCATGCGCCGCAGTGAAAAGTATCGCTCGTCGTGTCGGCGCAGACCGTCCCGCCGACGCCGAACGGCGCAGGACACTCGATTTGACCTGCGGGGCACTGGCACATGCCGCTCGCGCACGTGACGCTGAACGGACATTGATGCTCGCACGCGCCGCAGTTCATCACATCGCTCGACGTGTCCACGCAGGTGGTCCCGCAGAGGGTCTGACCCGTGGGGCAGCGACAGGTGCCGCTCATGCATGCACTTCCCGTGGGGCATGCGTTTCCGCACGTGCCGCAGTCCCACGGACTCGTCATGAGATCCATGCAACCGAGACCCACGCCAGTGCCGTCGCCAAGGCAGAGGGTTCGCGGAGACGGGCACATGCACATCGCGATCGCAGTCCGCCTGCACGCGGTCTGATCCGCGCAGCCGGCGTCCGCGCACTCTCCGATCGCTACGCTGACCTCCCCGCGATTCACGCACTCGAGGAAGTCGACCAAGCGCGTGCCGTCGACGTAACACGCGGTGGCGGTGTACCCAGGCTCGCAGCTGCTTCGGGCTTGGCAGTAAGCGCAGATCGGCGCGTCGAGTCCATCGTCGATCGTGCCGTCGCAGTCGTTGTCGATCCTGTCGCACAACTCCGGCGCGCCGTCATAGACGGAGGCTCGGCTATCGTCGCAGTCGCCGCCGCCGCAGACACGCGGGAGATCTCCATCCCCGTCACGGTCGAGCGGCTCGACGACGCATGTACTGGCCGATGGATCACAGTGCTCGTCCACAGTGCATGGGTCCTCGTCCGCGCAGTCCGCGTCGGTGCCGCAGGCGCGGCCCATCTCGCACCCGCGAGTCGGGTGGCAGCTCGAGCCCGTAGGACAGAGTGCCGGTACGACCTGGTGCCGACAGATGCCCGTACTCGTCGTGCACGTGTCGGAGGTGCAGTCCACGCCGTCGTCGCACTCCGTATCGGAGGCGCATCCGGGCGGACCGGTGTCCGGCATCGGGACGAACCCGTCTGGGTTGCGTCCGGCGTCGAACGTTCCGGCGTCGAACGTTCCGGCGTCACTTTCGCTTTGCGGCGTACCGCACGCGGCCACGAGCGCGAAGCCCGCAACCATCAGCCATCGATTTCCCATCTCTTCCTCAATTTCCGGCTTGTGAAATAGCCGCTCGGATCATAACAAAATATAACCGTTTGTCAAGCATTTACGGCTCACCCCGCTACGCCTGTACTATCTCGTTTCAAACTCATCCTTTCCCAGACGTTTTTCCGGTGGCGGCGTTTTTAATCCGAGGATGCGATAAATGTCGTTTTCCGTCGGGACGGCCACGAGCTTTCCGTTCTTGAACAATCCGTACTCATTGAGTTTATAGCCTTGCTTGATCGCGCGTTCACGCAGGAGGATGTTGTGTCGCCTGTCGCCGGTAAAATATTGCAACGTCGAACCGAACATCTTGTCCGGTACGACGCGCAAATCGCAATCGATGCCGTGGGCGAGGCGCACGGACGAGCGCGTTTTGCCGACTTCGTGCACCGTCTCGACTTCCGGCATCGCCACGAACGCTTCCATGACCGTTCTCGAGTCGGCCGTTGTGGCGATGAGGTCGATATCGCCGATGTCCTTTTTCTTGCGTCGAAGCGACCCCGCGACGGCGACCTGCTTCACACCCTTCACGCTCTTCAGGCGTTTGACGATCCGGTCGGCCAGGGGCTTGATCTCCCCATACGGATGGCGGCCGGTCGAACGGCGCAGGAGACCGATGCCGCGGGCGAGTTTTTCTTCGGACTTCGGACCCCATCCCTTGAGTTTCCGCAATTGTTGTTTTTCGATCGCGAATTCCAAATCATCCATGTCGGCGATGCGGAGCTCTTTCCAAAGTTGGCCGATGTGTTTCGGGCCTAAGCCCTCGATACGAGACAGTCCCCAAATATCGACGGGGAATGTGCGTTTGAGCGCGTCGTATTCCTTAATGCGGCCCGTTCGAAAATATTCGTCGATTTTTTCCGCGATGGATTGTCCGATTCCGGGGAGCGCGACCAGCGCTTTCACGCCGCCTTTCTTCCAAATCTTTTCCAGCCGGTCGCCAAGGGCCGTTACTGACTCGGAGGCGAGTTCGTACGCCTGCGGTTTAAACGGATGGTTCTTGATGGCATGCCAATACGAAAATTCGAAGAGCATCCTCGATAGGAGCTCCCACGGTCGCATCGCCTTCGCCATAAATTATTTTTTATTCCCGTTGTCCTTGCGCGCCTTGATCTTCACGAATTTTTTGAGCGTCTTCTCCATCTCCGTTTTCATGAGCAGGCCTTTTTGCGGACCGATCGTCTGTACGACGCTCCACGCGTTCGCGGTTCCGTATCGCATCGCTTCAGGCAACTCCTTCCCGGCGAAGAGCCCGTAGATCATTCCGATCGTGTAGCTGTCTCCCGCGCCGGTGCGTTCCTTGATCGGTCCCTTGAAAATCGGCATGAACCAGACGCTCGAACCGTCGGAGGCGTACGATCCTTCCGGTCCGTCCGTGATGACGACGATGCTTGCGCCGAGCTTATGAAAGTTCTGGATCATGTTGTGAATCGGTCGTTCGCCGTCTTCCAGAAGTCGGGCGGCCTCGTCTCGATTCACGATAAAAAGCTCCGAGCGAGCGATGGCGGGCTTCAGCGATTGGAGCCCGCGGTGCAGTTGATGGGTTCCCGGATTGAACGCGAGTTTGGTTTTTGGATGCGCTTTGAGATACGCGAGCAATTCCTTTTCCTGTTTCTCATGCCCTTTGCCGAGCGAGGTGTAGTACACCCATTTCGCATCGGTGAGTTTGGGGAGTTTGTATGTGCGCTGTTCATGATGAACGAGAATCGTGCGTTCGCCCTTGAAGTTCAGAACGGTCGAGTAGTTTGTTTCTTTTTTGGGATCCGTCGTCACGTATTCGGTGGAGACGCGTTCGAGCGTCCATCCGGCGATATTTTCCTGACCGGTTTTATCATTCCCGACAACGCTCACGATGGCCGATTTCATTCCGAGCCGCCGCCCGCCGACCGCCGCGTTTGAGGCATTCCCGGCGCCGGGAACTTTGATCACTTCTTTCACGGGGATCTTTTCCGCGTAGTCGAAGCACAGCAAGCATTGTTTTTTATTGAGTTGGCAGCTTAGCGTTGCTTCGTCGATATCGAGGAATACGTCGAGCGTCGAGTCTCCGATGGCGATGAGATCATACATATGGCCCGTATGATAACATGTCGGATGTCCACGGCTAAACGTGGTATACTCAATAATGAGTCTAATACTTGAATGACTATGAAAATGAAAAAGAAGTCAGGAGCTAGTGCCGTGGCCGCCGGCGTGGCGGCGGGCGCGATTCTCGGTCTCGCTTCGGGGTTATTCCTTCAGTCCCGCAAGGGCAGGGAGCTCACGAAAGATGCCCGCAAGAAGGCGCTTGCCCTGCAAAAGCAGGTGATGAAGCGCATCGACAAGGCCGGCGAAATGAGCAAGGATGTGTACGAGGACATTGTCGATGACGTCATGAAGTACTACACCAAGTCCAAGGATTTGGCCGCGAAGGAAGTCCCGGAGGTACGCTCTTTCCTCATGTCCAAGTGGAAGGAGATCGAGAAGGCGATGAAATAACCACGCAAAAAACACCCCCGCAATGCGGAGGTGTTTTTTTATTTGATAACGATCTGATCTTTTGAGGCGTCTACCTTGACCTTATCACCTTCCTTTACGCGTCCGTCAACGATCTTGAGCGCAAGATCGTCCAGAACAAGATCCTGGATCGCACGCTTCAGCGGTCGCGCGCCAAAACTCGGGTCGTAGCCTTTTTCGGCGATGAGCGCCTTGGCCTTGTCCGTGAATTCGACCTCGATCTTTTTCGCGTGCAGGCGTTTTGACACGTCTTCGAGCTGTAGGTCGACGATGTGGATCAAGTCCTTTTTTGCGAGCGCCCGGAACATCACGATTTCGTCCACACGGTTCAGGAATTCCGGGCGGAAGTGTTCGCGCAGCATGTCCATGACGCGCGATTTTACCGTTTCCGGCGTCGCCTCTTCGTCTTCCTCGCCGTTTGAGAACCCGATCTCGCCGCGTTTCTTGCCGAAATCGAGAATCAGGTCGGACCCGATGTTTGAGGTCATGATGATGACCGTATTCTTGAAGTTCACGACGCGACCTTTGCCGTCGGTGAGGCGTCCGTCGTCCAGTACCTGTAGCAACGTGTGAAAGACGTCGGGATGCGCCTTCTCGATCTCATCGAGGAGGACGACGGCGTACGGGCGGCGACGGATGCGCTCGGTGAGCTGACCGCCCTCGTCGTGGCCGACGTATCCCGGCGGCGAGCCGATCATACGCGAGATCGCATGCTTCTCCTGATACTCCGACATGTCGACGCGTACGAGCGCGTTTTCGTCGTCGAACATGGTTTCCGCCAGCGCCTTGGCGAGCTCGGTTTTTCCGACGCCGGTCGGGCCGAGGAAGAGGAACGAGCCGATCGGCCGCTTCTCTTCGCTAATCCCCGCACGCGAGCGGCGTAGCGCGTTCGAAACGGCTTTTACCGCCTCTTCCTGACCGATGATGCGTTTGTGGAGTTCGTCTTCCAGCTTCGCGAGCTTCGCGGCTTCGGACTCCAGCATGCGCGACACCGGAATGCCGGTCCATCGCGCGACGACGGTGGCGATATCCTCGTCCGTCACCGCATCTCGTAGCAGGCCGCGCTTGCCTTGGAGGCCGCGCAGTTTTTTATCAGCTTCCTTGAGTTTCGTTTCGGCGAGCGGCAGTTTGCCGTAGCGTATTTCCGACGCCTGCTCGAGGTCGCCTTTACGTTCCGCGATTTCCGCTTCGCTTTTGAGCTGTTCCGTTTCTTTCTTCGCCGAGTTCATGAGCGTGATTAGCTCCTTCTCGGCTTTCCACGACAGCTCGAGTCCTTCGGATTTTTCACGCGCTTCGGCAAGGTTACGCTCGACTTCGGCGAGGCGTTCTTTTGAGTCCTTATCTTCTTCTTTTGAAAGCGCGCGTTTCTCGATTTCGAGTTTGATTTGCTCGCGTTTAAAACGATCCAACTCTTCCGGAAGCGAATCGATTTGCATGCGAAGCGCGGAGGCGGCTTCGTCGATCAGATCCACGGCTTTGTCCGGCAAGAAGCGGTCGGTGATATAGCGCGTGGAGAGCTTTACGGCGGCGACGATCGCGTTGTCGGTGATGCGTACGCCGCTGTGCAGCTCGTACTTGTCCTTGATCCCGCGCAAGATCGCGATGGCATCATCCTCGCTCGGCTCGTCCACGAACACCGGCTGGAAGCGACGGGTGAGCGCCGCGTCTTTCTCGATGTATTTCCGGTACTCGCCGATCGTGGTCGCGCCGACGCAGCGCAATTGCCCGCGCGCGAGGGCGGGCTTCAACATGTTCGACGCGTCGAGCGATCCGCCCTCGCCGGACGCACCCGCGCCGACAAGCGTGTGCAGCTCATCGATAAAAAGGATCACTTTTCCGGCCGCGGTTTCCACTTCGCGCATCACGGCTTTCAGACGCTCTTCAAATTCGCCGCGAAATTTCGTGCCTGCCACAAGCGAGCCTATGTCGAGCGCGAGCACTTCTTTGTTCTTGAGCGATTCCGGAACGTCGCCCGCGACGATACGTTGGGCCAACCCTTCGACGATCGCCGTCTTTCCCGTGCCCGCCTCGCCGATCAGCACCGGATTGTTCTTGGTGCGGCGCAGCAGGATTTGCATGACGCGACGGATTTCCTCGTCGCGACCCACGACCGGATCGAGTTTTTCCTGACGCGCGAGCTCCGTGAGATTCTTCGAATATTTTTCCAGCGCCTGATACGACTGTTCCGGTTCCGGAGAATCGACTTTGACCGAACCGCGCACGTCTTTCAGCGCGTTCAGGATCGTATCCATACTGACGTCGTGCGACTTCAACATGTCCGCAAGTTCGTGGCGGCTGTCGATCAACGCAAGCAAAAGATGTTCGGTCGAAATGTATTGATCTTTAAATTGCGCCGCGATTCGTTCCGCGGCCTGCAAAACCTTGGCCATGGCGGGGGAGAGGTAGAGCTGACCCGCGCCGCCCATACCGACCGCGACTTTGGGAAGCTCGAGCAACAGATCATCGGCTTGCCGCTTGAGCGCCTCAACGTCCACGGCGAGTTTTTTCAACACGGCCGGAACCACGCCATCCTCCTGTTCAAGAAGCGCGGAAAAAAGGTGAACGGGTTCAAGCGCCTGTTGGCCGTTCGAAAGGGCGAGATGCTGGGCCAGGTTCAGTGCTTCTTGGCTTTTGGTCGTGAAATTCGGGGGAATCATAGGTCGATTCTATAATTAGCAGTCTATATAAGAGACTGCTAATCGTCAATTTGATAGACGTAGACCACCCTCCTAAATCCTCCCTCCTCATGTAATGAGGGAGGACTTTCAGAACCCCTCCTTACATGAGGAGGGGCAGGGGTGATCTACATTTTCTACACCGGCTTTTGCACGTCCACGTTTCCGTTCACGTCGCGGTAGCGGATTTCGATTTGGCCGAACGGGCCGTTGATGGTGAGATAGACGGGGAGATCGGCGGTCACGCAAAGCGTAAAGGTCTGTTCCGAGCCGTTGTTCGAGCTTTGTCGAAAGGCATAACGCGTGCAGCCGACGTTTGGATCCTGTTCTTTGGAGAGGAGCGTGGCGGTGTCCGAAATCGTGCTTTGGTATTGGCTTTGATAGCCGAACGCGTTTTGGAAAATGGCATTAAAATTCCGACCCTCTTCCGTGTCCGAGAGGTCCTTCCATCCCGACTCACCGTCCTTGAACCAGATCTCGTTTTGGTTGGCATACAGTTCCGCGGTTTGTGCGCCTTGGTCGGTCGGGACCGTGACTTTGCCGAGCAGCCCGTTTACTCGGTTATAATCGAGCGTGGTGTTGATCACGCCGGCCGCGGAAGGCACGAGCATGGCGACGCGAAAACTCTTCGCATCGTTCAGGTTGCGCAGTACTTGGCGAGCGTAGATCACATCGCGAGAGACGCCTTGAGGAGGGAGATCGGCGTCGGGAGTCGGGAGGCCGGAGGGGGCGGCTGCGTTTGGTACCGGTTCACCCTTTCGCTCGGGCGACTTGCAGCCGAGTCCGAACAGCGCGATCGCGAGGACGGGGAGGAGATAGGAGAGACGTTTCATCTTCATATGTTGGCATCATAGCCGAAATGCCGTCGATTTGCTAAAACAGGTCTCATGAGCGGGACATTGTTCGTCGTTGCGACTCCGATCGGGAATTTGGAAGACGTCACCGCGCGTGCCGTCCGCGTGCTTGGCGAGGTCGATGCGATCGCCTGCGAGGACACGCGTGTCACGTCAAAACTGCTCGCGCATCTCGGGATTTCGAAGCCGCTCGTCAGTGTTCATGAACACACGAATCCCAGAGCCGTTGCCGCGCTTATCGGTCGTCTCAAGAAAGGCGAGCGGATCGCGTATGCTTGCGACGCGGGAACGCCGGGCATGAACGATCCGGGTGGCAAGCTCGTCGCGGCGGCGATCGAAACGGGGGTACGCGTCGAACCGATTCCAGGACCTTCCGCGCTCACGGCCGCGATTTCCGTCTGCGGATTTCCGATGGACGAATTTACGTATATCGGTTTCATTCCGCACAAGAAAGGCCGTGAGACCTTATTCAAGGAGATGGTGAATCGCGAAACGCCGACGATCTTTCTCGAATCGACGCATCGCATCATGAAAACGCTGGAGGCGCTCGCCAAGCATCTCGATTCGAAGCGAGTGATCTTCGTGGGCAGGGAGCTGACCAAGTTGCATGAAACCCTCTATCGCGGGATGATCACGGATATTGTTCAGCAGTTAAAGGATACGAGTATCAAAGGAGAGTTTATCGTTATTATGGGATCAGAGCCTCGTAGCCCAGTAGCCAGGTAGCCTGGTAGGGCCTACAAGGCTACGGGGCTACTAGGCTACAACGCTTATGAAAAAGTATTACATCACAACGCCTATCTATTACGTGAACGATAAACCGCACATCGGGCACGCGTACACGACCGTGGTCGCGGATGCGCTCGCGCGTTTTCATCGTTTGCGCGGAGACACGACGCGATTCCTGACGGGGACGGACGAGAATAGCCAGAAAAACATCCAAGCGATGGAGGCGGCAGGGGAGACGGATTTGAAAGCGTACCTCGATCGCATGGCGACGACGTGGTTCGACACGTGGCGCGAACTCGAGATTTCCACCGACGATTTTATCCGCACGACCGAGCCGCGGCATCTCGCCGGCGTCGAGCGTTTTTGGCATGCGGTGAAGGAGAGCGGCGATATTTATGAAGGAACGTATAAAGGATTGTATTGCGTCGGCTGTGAAGCATTCAAAACGGAAACGGAGCTGATCGGAAACACGTGCCCGCTTCATCCGAATAATGCGCTCGAACAAATCAAAGAGAAGAATTATTTTTTCAAACTCTCGGCATACCGCAAAGAGCTGCTCAAATTGTATGGATCGGGCAACGATTTCGTGATGCCGGAGTCGCGCCGTCACGAAATTCACAATTACGTCGCCGATCATTTGACCGACGTCTCTATCAGCCGCGAGGCCAAGTCCGCTCCGGCCGGCATCCCGGTCCCGGGCGACGAGGGTCAGCGCATTTACGTTTGGTTCGACGCGCTTTTGAACTATATGACGGCCGTCGGCTACGGCACGGATGAGGCTTTGTTCAGCAAATTCTGGCCCGCGGATCTCCACTTGGTCGGCAAAGACATTATCAAGTTTCACTGCGCGCTTTGGCCTGCCATGATTATGAGCGCGGCGAAGAATGATCCGCTACTTCGAAATGCGGACGGCTCGCCGAAATTGCCGAAGCAAGTCCACGCGCACGGCTATTTTACGATCGACGGTCAGAAGGTCTCCAAGTCACTCGGCAATGCCGTTGATCCGCGCGAGTTTGTGCCGCAATTCGGATTCGATGCCGTGCGGTATTTCCTCCTGCGCGAGATTCCGTTTGGCGAGGACGGCGACTTCTCGCGCGAGCGTCTCGCGATTCGCTACTCGACCGATCTCGGTAACACGTTCGGTAATTTGGTGAACCGCGCGATCGCGATGTCGAAGAAATATTTCGACGGCAACGTTCCGCCGGCGGACACGGACAAAGCGTCGATGCCGTTCGGCAACAAGAGTGCCTGGGATGGCAAGGGAGGATTGGATGCGATCAGGCACGAAGTCGAATCCGCATTCGTACGCCATCGTTGCGACGAAGTTTTGGCCGCGATTTGGGACGGTGTCGGTGAAGAAAAAAAGTCGGGATTGTTCCAAGCGAATAAATTGATCGAAGAGACGCAACCGTTCAAACTCGTGAAGGAAGATCCGGAGGCGGTGGCGAATATCCTGTACGCGCTTCTCGAATCCATTCGTTGGTACGCATGGATGCTGCAACCGATCATGCCGAAGATCTCAAGCCATATCTTTGAACAACTTGGTCTCGATGCCGAGAAAGAGTTGAGTACAGGATGGGATCAAGGGTTGAAGTGGGGAGGGCTGAAGCCGGGAGCCGCGCTTGGCGAGCCGAAGCCGCTTTTCCCGCGAAGTGCCGAAGAGGATGTATAATGGATATATGCTCGTGGAAATCATTTTAGCTCTCATCATTCTCGCGCTGACGGCGCGTGGATGGCGTCAGGGATTGATCGAAACGCTCGGCGAACTCGTGGGAGCCGTGATCGCGTTCATGGTGGCTCGCACCTTTTTGCCATGGTTTGCGGGGCTCCTCGTTCCGTTCATGCCGGGACGCGATGGACTCGCTCGCTTCATCGCGTTCGTGATTATCGCGCTCATCGTCGCGCGTCTGGTCGGTTTCTTGTTCGGTCTTGCGGACAGCCTGCTTCACATCATTACGCATTTGCCGCTTGTAAAGCTCGCGCAAAAAATCATCGGTGCGATTCTCGGTTTCCTTTCCGGCGTAGTCCTCGTCGGTTCTACAACGTATCTCGTCTTGTTTTATCGTCTTGATCCGACCCTGATGGGCTGGTTCAGCGGATCGTTCGTCGCGCGCTGGTCGCAGGCGGTGTTTACGAACGTGTTGAGATTTTTACTTTAATCGGCAATCTTTCGAAAAATTTCGTAATCGACCTGTGCTAATTTAAGGATAGAGCGCAACGTCCCATGTGAAAGCTCTTTGTGGTCAGGAACGATCGTGGTGATTGTATGTCCGTTTTTGTTTCGCTTTCTTAGTTTAATATGACTTCCGCGTTGTGAGATAAAAACGAACCCAAAATGGGTCGTTAATATTCGGATGACGAACTTTGCCGAATAACCTTTCGGCATACCTTACGGAGTTGCTTCAAGTACGGTGAGGAGCGGCGATTGCTTATAGGGCTCGCGTTCTTTTTTCGGTATGTCTTCCAGATACAGCTCTACCGCTTCCTGTAAGTTCTTTTTTGCTTCCTCGATGGTGCGGCCTTGGCTTGCCACGCCAAATTCTACGGCATGAGCAACATACCATTTGCCTTCTTTTACAATGGAAGCCGTGAATTTGTAGGACATGCATTCAATATACATGGATGATTTGTTAAGAGCAAAATGCCTGTTTTAGCCAAATCTCTTTGGCTCATGTTAGATAATAATTTGATTGACAAAAAGCTTAAGATATGGTTTTATACATTGTTAGATTGTTCCTTTTATCTTAGCCAGCAAAAGGCCCTTTGGTAGCCCGTTGTGAGCACGATTGGTTCGTGAGCGCAGTAGGGAATGCCTAGTGGGACATGGAGGATAGAAACATGGCGCAGAAGGCATCGGTCGGTCAGGTCGCGGAGCTCGTCAACATGTGTGCGAATGGCACCTACGACGCCGAGTTCGTGCAGGCGCTGATCGAGCGCCGAGTCGAGAAGCCCCGCGAGCAAATCTACCGCCTCCACGTGAGCTACGCCAAGCTCCCGGGAGTCTTGGCGCTCGAGGAGAAGTTCTCGGGAGAGGGCAGCGTCTCGATTCTCTTCGACGGTCGCGAGTGGGAGCGTCACAGCTCCTGCATCTCGATCGACGCGACGCCGGGCGAGCGTGACTTCCGCGTCGCGGAGATCCCCGCCGAGTTCCGCAACCACCGGATCAAAGACGTCTGGAATGAGCTCGCCGCCTACTTCGATAAGAAGGGCGAGCGTTTCGCCATCGAGACCGAAACAGTCGAGTTCGCCGATGCACGGCCCGAGCTCCAGCGTAACAACCGGATCCTCGCTCTCGGCTCGTCTGCGCTCCGCGGTGTCGACTGCCGGTTCGTGACGGTGCTGCGCGCGGGCGATCACGGCCGCCTCCTGGATGGCCGCCGGGTCACCGACGTTCTGTACGGCCACTCTCGTCTGCTCCTCGTCCGCATGTAGCCTCCCCTGATACCCGTCCCGCGTTCTTCCGACATCCTGTCGGGATTGAGCGCGGGGCGGGTTTTCAAAATGTTTGAATTTGCGTGATGCGTCTAGCCCATGCCATCCTTTGCGTCATGAACCCGTTTTTGATCGACACGCATTGCCACATCCATTTTCCGCCGTATGACAACGATCGTGCGGAGGTTTTGGAGAGGATGAAGGCAAAGAATATCTGGGGGATTACGATCGGGACGGGTTTGAAGAATAGCGCGGCGGGTTTGCGTTTTGCCGAGGCGACGAATGGGGTTTGGGCTACGGTCGGGTTGCATCCGGAGCATGTGACGAGTGACTATCACGACGAAAACGAAGGCGAGAAGTCGGAGAAGTTTGCGACGCAAGAGCAGCTTGTTGAGATCGCCGCGTCATCGCCGAAATGCGTGGCGATCGGGGAAACGGGATTGGATTGGTATCGGATTGATGAAGAGCAGGGGAATGTTAGAGGTCAGATGTCAGATGCCAGAAGTTGGAATCAGGAGGGGAGGGAAAGGCAAGAAAAAGTGCTGCACGAACATTTGCGGGCTTCGTATGAACTTGATTTGCCGCTTGTGTTTCACTGTCGGGAAGCGCTGACGCGACTCGCGGAGATTTTGCAGGAAGAGTGGAACGCGGGACGCAAACCGCGCGGCGTCGTGCATTCGTTTACCGGAATGTGGAACGAGGCAAAGCCGTTGCTCGATCTCGGCTTCCATATCGGGATCAACGGGATTGCGACGTTTCCGTTGCGAAAAGGACAGGATCCTGACGCGGCGATCGATCGCACGATCGAGCGTATCCCCATCGAAAAACTGTTGTTGGAGACAGACGCGCCATATCTTGCGCCCGCGCCGTACCGTGGGAAGCGAAACGAGCCTGCGTATGTCGAGGAGGTGGCGAAACACGCGGCGGCCGTGCGCAAAATCGATTTGGAGGATGTGGCCGCGCAAACCACGGCAAACGCAATATCGTTGTTTGGTTTGATGTCGTAGGGGCACGGCGTGCCGTGTCCCTACGACAATCGGGCGCGCGATCCGATCACCCGCACCAAACCGTCTTTCATCATACGTTCGATCATGTTGCGGACCCAGTCGGCGTCATATTTTGGATCGTAGGTCGGGTCGATGCGTAGCCCGATCTTTGAAAGAAGAACGCTTTCCTCTTTTTGTAATTCGGTAAGGATTCTTCCGCGATAGATCCGGTCCGGAAACGGCTTGTCGCGATGCTTTGTCTCGTTTGGTTTTTTTACCGTCCGTTTCGGGATGCGTACGCGTCCGGACAGAAATTTCGGCGCGGCTTTGCATTGTGCTTTGAGCGGACAGACCGCGCAGGCGGGGGATTTTACGCATATCGCCTTAGCGAGATCGAACAGCGCTTGCGGGAGATCGCATGCACGATCGCCTTTGGGCCACGATTTGAGCGCTTCACGTTCTATGCGCGCATCGTCGGCGAGCGTCGGAAACGTTTTGCCGAGGAGGACGCGTCCCAAAACGCGACGGATATTCGTGTCGATCGGGACGGCCGGTTCGCGCAGGCAAAACGAGGCGAGTGCGGCAGAGGTGTACGGGCCGATACCCTTGAGCGCGAGCCACTCGTCGCGCGACTTTGGCACGCCGTGCGCGACGACTTGTCGCGCGATGTCGCGCAGCATCAAACCGCGACGATTGTACCCGAGACCCGCCCAGGCGTGGATCACGTCTTTGTTCGACGCGCGAGCAAGCGCGCGCCACGTCGGAAATCGTTTTAGCCAGCGTCGATAAAATTCCAGGACGCGCGAGACCTGCGTTTGTTGCAACATGATCTCGGAGACGAGGACGCGGTACGGGTCGCGGGTGTGACGCCACGGGAGGTCGCGCTTCTCTCGTTCGTACCAGCGCAGGAGAGGAGTCCGGTTCATTCGAGATCTCGAAACGTGAGCGTTGAAAGCGCGTTCATGATCGTCTGTTCGCTTAGGCGCGGATTCGGATATACGTATACGAGATAGGCGATCGTTCCAGCGGTTTGCACGCGAAAGACCCACGACGTTTCGCTTTTCGATCCGACCAGCAACCATCCGTTTACCGCATACGCGGTTTCCGGCGCGACCGTTTCGTTCATATACGGTTTGACGGTGATCCATCCCGCGTCCAATCCGCTCTCATTGTTTTTTACATCAGTGATGTTGAGCGGCAATTTCACGGTAAATCCGTGTGTGTAGTTCAACCATTCTTTCCAATACTGCGTCGCACGCGGCGGCACGAGGATATCGGCCTTTGCGAACCACTCACGCTCCTCTTCCAGCACCCGGACGCGGGCCCGGGCCTTGGCGACCTCCTCCGACGCCTGTTCGAGCTTTCGGTTCGCCTCGTCCGTCACGGCTTTTCCGGAGTCAACCGCTTCTTCGGCGTTCCGTTGCGCTTCCTGCGCCTTGGCGATGAGCGCGCTTCGATCTACATTAGCTTGATAAAGAAAAAACCCGGCCCCTCCTCCGGCCGCCACGGCTCCGAGAAGAAGAAACGCGAGCGCTTGCGCCATCTTACCCATATCCGAATCGTAACCTACGGAAGGTCGGAAAGGAACGTTTCCAGTCGCGCCTTGGTTTCCGACTCGTATTCCATCGCGATCACCGCGAGCATGACGTCCGGTTGTCGCAAGTCACCGCGCAAACATCGTTGTACGAGTTCGCTCCACTTTGTCGGCACGAGTTCGATGCGTTCGCCGTCCGCTTCGACGTTTGGCATCGGGTCATGGACCAATCGCTTGGCGAGAAAGAGTCCCTGCTCGAACCGGATCAGTCCCGCGTGCTTTTGCTCTTTCCAGAGCAGGAGTTCTCCGGGGCGGTACCCGGTTTCTTCATGCAGTTCGCGTCGCGCGCCCTGCTCGAGCGTTTCACCCGGATCGACGCGTCCACCCGGAAAATCCCAAAACGTCCGTCGTGCGGGTTGGTCCTGTTTGGTGAGGAGAACCGTGTTCCGATCGAGAAAGGGGATGACCGTGGCCGTATCCGGACGAATGTAGCATTCGAACACGCGTTCCGAATCGTCGAACATTTTTTGATTCCATTGATACGCGGTTGCGAGAAAGCCTTCAAACACTTTTTTCGCGTGAGGCGGCGGAGGAACGGGCATAGGGCTCGGGAGAAGTTAGAATCTAGAAGCTAGAATTTAGGCAGGATCAACGCTGAAATGAAATCATCTTCATGCTAACTTCTAACTTCAAACTTCTAACTTCTAGCTTCTCACCTCACGATAGTAGCCAATGGCCCGCTTTTCTGCTACCCTCGCTCGGATGACCCAACCGGCACCGGCCAGACGCCGCGTCACTTCGCATCCGCTTGATACGATTCGCGTAAAAATCGCCCCGCATTCGGCGGGCGGCTTTGAATTGTCTGCGTATGCAGATTACGGACCGATCACGGTCCCGTTGCTTGGCGAGGATGTGGAAATAGAGCAAGCGGGGCGTGTCCACGCGCCGGAGCGCGATCACGCCGTCGAGGGCGAGGCGCGCGCGTTTTTGTCGGGCGCTTATCCGCTGATCCCGATCGACGACGCGCATCGGTATCGCGTCCATGCCGAGGACGCGTACGACTTTGCGAAGGACGTGCTTCCGGAAATCGAATATCGCTACACGGTAGAAGCGCCGGATGAAGTGCTGAAATCGCTTACGGTCCGCTCGCTCGTCGTCGCGCCGGACATGCGTGTGACCGCCGGCCGCGGCGGATGGTTCGATTTTTCCATCGCATGGCATGCCGAGCAGGCCGACGTGAAAACCGATGCGTTGATCGAAGCCGTACAATCCGGCAAGCCGTTCGTCAAAACGGAAGACGGGCAACTCGTGGAACTTGCGAACACGGACGAGCTTGAGCGCATGGTGGATCTTTTGCATCACGCCAAGCGTAACGATGACGGGAGTTTTTCCGCGCAGCTATTGTTCGCGCCGGAATTCGTCGGCATGCTCGAGCGGGCGAAAGCGGCGCGTCTCGAGGCCATGGACAAGGGGTTTGAGACGTTCTTGCGCGAAATGAAATCCGGCAAACCGATCGAGCCGCTCACGTTTCCGCCCGCCCTAGACCGGGTCCTGCGCCCGTATCAAAAAGACGGCGTTTCGTGGCTGCTCTTTCTGCGCAAATACGGATTTGGCGGCATTCTTGCGGATGAAATGGGTCTTGGAAAAACGCTCGAAGTTCTGTCCTTTATCGCCGTGACGCGGAAGCCGGGAGACGCGCCGGATCTCGTCGTATGTCCGAAGACGCTGGCCTTGACATGGGAAGAAGAGGCCCGGCGCTATGTGCCGTGGTTGAAGACGCTCGTGATCGACGGCCTGGCCGAAGAACGCGAGGCGCAAATCAAGAGGAGCGAGGGCTACGATGTCGTGATTACGACCTACCCGTCGCTTCAGCGCGATATCCGGCAGTACGTGGCGCGCGCAAAACCGTTCCGAACCTGCGCACTCGACGAAGCGCAATACGTCAAGAACTCCGCCACCGCCACGGCGAAGGCGTGCAAGCTGATTCCGTCCGAGTTTCGCGTCGCGCTCACCGGCACCCCGCTTGAGAACGGCGTCCACGAGCTCTGGTCGATTTTTGATTTCCTCATGCCGGATTTTCTCGGCTCGATGAAAGAGTTTCGTTTGCGATTCGAGCGGCCGATTCGCGATCGGCAGGACATGCAAGCGCTTGAGCGGCTGCGACATAAGGTGAAGCCGTTCATGTTGCGTCGCACGAAGGCGAATTTGTTGTTTGATCTTCCGCCCAAGGTGGAGCAGGTGAGTCATGCCGCGCTCACGGCCGAGCAGCTGGTCGTCTACGCGCGTACGCTCGAAGAAGTGCGTACCGAAGTCGAGAAAGCGGTGGCGGAGAAAGGGTTCAAGCGCGCGCGTATCGAGATTCTCACCGCGCTCATGAAATTGCGTCGTATTTGCGACCACCCGGCGCTTGCCGATCCGCGTCTGCCTCGCGTAGAAGAATTATCCGGAAAAATGGGGCTTGCGCTCGAGCTTGTTCGACAAGCCCATGAAGGCGGCAAGAAAGTGTTACTGTTCAGCCAGTTCACGGGCATGCTTGATATCTTGCGAGAAGCGCTCGATCTTTACGGCATTGAGCATGTGACGATCGAAGGGAAAACAAAAGATCGCCAGGCGCAGGTCAAGCGATTTGCAAGCGATCCAAAGATCACGGTTTTTCTTTTGTCTTTGCGCGCCGGAGGAACGGGTCTTACGTTGACCGAGGCCGATACCGTGATTCTCTTCGACCCGTGGTGGAATCCGATGGTCGAGGCGCAGGCCATGGACCGCGCGCATCGCATCGGTCAAACGCAAACCGTGAACGTCTACAAGCTCGTCACCAAGGGCACGGTCGAAGAGAAGGTGATGGAGTTACAGGAACGCAAGAAAAAATTGTTCGATGCGCTGATCCAAGAGACGCCGGAAGCGCTGGAAGAGCTGACGTGGGAGGACGTGCAGGGGCTGTTTATTTAGGCATCCTCGGTTGACATCTTAGCCCTATTTCCATAGGATAAGCCCCGAATCATCCTTATTTTATCTATGCAAAATCTCCTTCCATACATTCTAGGCGCTGCTATTTTAGCCATTTTCTATGCCGTCTATCTAGCCGAGCGCGTTCTCTCGCTTCCGGAGGGCGATGAAAAGATGAAGGCGATCGCTCAAGCCATTCAAGAAGGGGCGATGGCGTTCTTGAATCGTCAATATCGAACGGTGCTTGTGATCGGTCTCATTGTTTTCATACTGATCGGCATCGCTCCAACGCTCGGTTGGATGGTTGCGGCGGGTTTTGCGGTGGGAGCCGCTCTTTCCGCGCTCGCGGGGTATATTGGTATGTATGTATCCGTTCGCGCGAACGTGCGCACGGCGGAAGCCGGTAAAAAGGGATTAAACGAAGCCATGGACGTCGCCGTGAAGGGCGGCGCGGTTACCGGTCTTATGGTGGTCGGTCTTGGTTTGCTCGGCGTTGCGGGTTTTTATGGCATCACACATGATCTGAAGTCGCTGATCGGTTTGTCATTCGGTGCCTCGCTTATTTCCGTGTTCGCCCGTTTGGGGGGCGGCATCTTTACCAAAGCAGCCGATGTCGGCGCCGACATGGTCGGTAAAGTCGAGCAGGGTATTCCGGAAGACGATCCGCGCAACCCGGCCGTGATTGCGGACAACGTGGGCGATAACGTCGGCGATTGTGCCGGTATGGCGGCCGACTTGTTCGAAACCTATGCCGTCACGGCCGTCGCCGCCATGGTGCTCGGTTCGCTTTCACTCGGCGGTTTGCAGGTCGCGCTTATCTATCCGCTCGCGCTTGGCGGCGTGTCCATCATCGCTTCGATTATCGGCATTGCGTTCATTAAGCTGTCCAAGGGCAGCGTCAACATCATGGGCGGTTTGTACAAGGGCTTGATCGCGGCCGGCGTGATCTCCGCCATTTTATTCTACCCGGTGACGACCAAATTGTTCGCCGGTACCTCGCTGGATGCGATGAAGGTGTATCTGGCTGCGCTCATCGGTCTTGTCGTGACGGGTTTACTCGTGGTTATTACGGATTACTACACCTCAAAATCTTTTGCTCCGGTGAAGACGATCGCCGCCGCTTCGGAAACGGGGCACGGTACAAACGTGATTGCGGGTCTTGCAGTTTCGATGCAATCCACCGCCGCTCCGGTGCTCGTGATCGTGGCGGCTACGCTGGGCGCATATTCGTTGGTCGGTTTGTACGGGGTCGCGGTCGCCGCGATGAGTATGCTCTCGCTTGCCGGCATCATCGTAACGATCGATGCCTTCGGTCCGATTACGGACAACGCGGGTGGCATTGCGGAAATGGCCGGATTGGATGAAAGCGTGCGCAAAGTGACCGATTCGCTCGACGCGGTCGGCAACACCACGAAGGCCGTGACCAAGGGCTACGCCATCGGTTCGGCCGGTTTGGCCGCGCTTGTGCTGTTTTCTTCCTACACGGCGGAAATCGCCGGTCTTGGTAAGCAACTTGTCTTTACGTTGGAAGATCCAAAACTGCTCGCCGGCTTGTTTATCGGCGGTTTGCTGCCCTATCTTTTTGCCTCATTCGCCATGCAGGCCGTGGGTCAGACGGCCGGCAAGGTCGTTGAAGAAGTTCGTCGTCAATTCAAGACGATCGCGGGAATCATGGAGGGTACGGCCAAGCCCGACTATGCAAAGTGTGTGGACGTCGTGACGCAGGGCGCGTTAAAACAGATGGTCGTGCCCGCGTTGCTTCCCGTGCTTGCGCCGATCGTCGTAGGGTTCATCCTCGGTCCGGTCGCGCTCGGCGGCTTGCTCGTCGGGTCTATCGTGACGGGTCTCTTCCTTGGCATCTCTATGACGACCGGCGGCGGTGCCTGGGACAATGCCAAGAAGTACATCGAAGACGGACACTTTGGAGGGAAGAATTCCTTCGCTCATCAGGCGGCGGTTACCGGAGACACGGTCGGCGATCCGTATAAGGACACGGCCGGTCCGGCCATCAACCCGATGATCAAAATTCTGAATATCGTAGCCATTCTCATCATCGGCATGTTGGTCTAAAAAAAGGGAACACTGTTAACGATATGTCTGAAAACCCCGTTTTAAAAATGCGGCCATTCCGCGTTACGGAAATTGTCTGGGAAACCGCGGAGATTTTTTCGTTGGAGATCGAACCGCAGGATCCCGCGGACATGATCGAGTTTCAAGCCGGGCAATGGGTGTATCTGCATCTGCTTGAGAAAGACGGTACGCCATGGGCGAGAGCCGCTTATTCGATCGCGTCCGCGCCGGAAGAGTCGTCCAAGAGGCTCAAGCTCGGAATCAAGTTGGAAGGGGATTTCACCAAGCGCGCGTCCAAGCTCATGCCGGACGACGCGGTTTCAATCCAAGGCCCGTTTGGCGTGTTCGTCACACCCTCCGGCGACGAGCCGCTCGTGATGTTTGCCGCAGGGATCGGCATTACACCGCTTCGAAGCATGATTAGGCAGTTGGCAAAGAGCAAAGAACAAAGAGCAGTGACATTGTTTTATTCGAATAAGACGATTGAAGACGCCGCATATTTTGAAGATCTCGATGCGTTGGCCGAGCGCGCGGATTGGTTTACGTCCGTATGCACGCTCACGCGAGGCGCGCCGAGCGATTGGCCGGGGGAAACCGGACGGATCGACGGCGCCATGCTCGACCGTCACGTTTCGTCGCTTAAAAACGCCGTCTTCTTCATGTGCGGTCCGAAGGCATTTATGGACGGGATCCGTCGGATGCTGGAAGAGCGGGGCATTGACACGCGCAAACGTCTCAAGCAGGAGTTGTTTGGGTAGAAAAACCTTTAACCATTAACCATTAACCATTAATATAACAATATGAACAAGATCACTTTCGTGCGTGGGTTGGCCGTTGTGGCGGGGTTGGCTTTGTTCGGGGCGGGATGCAACCCGTTTGCCCGCGTCGAGCAGAAGATCGGGGAGGCAGTGGCAGAACGGGCGATTGAAGCAGTCTCCGGCGGCGACGTGGACATCGACGGGGACAATGGGTTTACCGTGGGGGATCCGAAGACGGGCGATGTCGCCTCGTGGGGTACGGACGTCAAGTTGCCGAGCGGTTTTTCCGAGGCGTTGCCGAGGTATCCCTCGGGAACCGTGATAACCGCGTCGATTCAAAACAAGGGGAAGAGCGGCTCGTTTGTGCAGGTCATCGAATCGGACGGCAACGAGGTCCTCGGTTGGTATGACGAACAGTTGAAGCGTGGAGGGTTCGAACTCGAGAGCGAGATGACGCTTGGCGTGACGGTCCGGCAATACGAGAAGGTGGGCATGAAGATTTCCATCAGCGTTATGAGCGAGGTCGACGAAGAAAGCGGCAAGATGACCACCAATTTGACCGCCGCGTACGATGAAGCGTCCGGATAGCGGGGGATGATCGTAACAATAATGGGGTTGGGAGGTACCAATGCTCGTCGTCCAATCTCTATGAACCAACCACTTTCCACCCCCGCTCCGACGCAGCCAAGCGCTCCGACGAATCCCTCCGATACCCAAGGACCCGGGGCCCAAGGACGCTAAACGTCAAAAGCAAAACCCCCGGCATGCGCCGGGGGTTTTGCATGGTGGGCGTGCCTGGACTCGAACCAGGGACCTTTACATTATCAGTGTAATGCTCTAACCAACTGAGCTACACGCCCATTCTTCTCTATGCTTAGCGGCGATACGATACCCAAAAGCGGCTCGAAGCGCAAGACCTTATCAGAGGCTCAGCGCAGAGCCCTTGGGTCATTCGGATTGCTATGGTCATACGCTTTACCCGCTTCGAGAAGCGTTCCGTTCGAGTCGAAATCGAGTTTCCACGCCGCGCCGCGCGGCAAATCGAGTAACGGAATATCCTTCCAATCAGTCGCGCCTCGCAGTCGCAGGATGCCCGACACGCTCGGTTCTCGGTGGCCGACGACGAGGGCCGATTCACCGTCCGCCAGCTCGTCGACGAGTTCGCGCACGACGCTTGCGATGCGTTCCGCCATCGAATCGAAACTCTCGATCCCTTCCGTATTTGGCTTGAACGGTTTTCGGTCATACCCGACGTGCGCGCGGAACGCGTTCAAATCTTTTCCGAACCACTCGCCGACTTGCCACTCGACGAGGCGGTCGTCGTATTCGACTTCCGATCCCATAACGCTCGAGAGAATCTGCGCCGATTCGCGCGTGCGCAAATACGGGGAAGAAAGGACACGCTTCGGTTTTACGCCGTTGCGCCGCATGTCTTGGGCGACGCGGAGCATTTGTCGCGCGCCGAGTTCGGAGAGCGGAAAATCGCCGTCATAGAAGATGTCCCGCGGATTGTCCACGTGCCCGTGCCGGACGAGATAGATCGTTTTCATGCCGCGATCCTAGCATAGATCTGTGGCGAGTACGGCAGACTTGTCAGCTTGATCGAAGATTGTTAACGTATGCCCCGCAAACGCTGAGCAAGGCGGGCCATGCCTTCGACAGGCGGGCCTGCCCGCCGAAGCTCAGTAGAGCGTAGGCGGGTATCGTATAGCGGCTATTATGCCACCTTGCCAAGGTGGAGAT
>ERZ1292625.1859-Hain-H41-01um-R1-1859-length-22098-cov-20_pt1 | contig 22098 bp, 28 predicted proteins | sample MGYA00564400_ERZ1292625 | MGnify/ENA primary metagenome ERZ1292625 (study PRJEB36523, sample SAMEA6512639) | groundwater metagenome | collected 2019-01-08 | study: AquaDiva: Metagenomics assemblies of 32 groundwater samples
GTACTAGCTGGAGCGGGTTTTCCAATAACTACTATTCCAGTCCAGTCCTTATAAACTTCAACCGTACCATTATCAACCCATATTGATTCATAAACCGAATCACTAGATCTCGTAGGAGAATTATCATTCTCTACTCTTGATAGTTGGTAATCATCGGTAACGGTGTAGTTATAATAGGCCGCAAAAATATTATTAGCAACAACTGTGGCTGCCATAGGCCTCAAACTTGCATAACTAGCGGTTCCACTGGCGATAAATCTTCTTGATAGAACCAATGCTAATGGCTTATCATCTTCTACTTGCCCTAATGCATATAAACCAGATTTATCAGATTTCCATAATCCAAAGTAAACAACATTGTCCTTAATAAACATAAATTGTTTCATAACTGGTCTATAATTGCCACCATCACCTTTCCCCGAACTGCCGGTTATTGTATTCTGAACATTGGTTAATTGATGCGTTCTCTTGGGTATTTTTCCCAGTAATTCATAAATTCTCAAAATACCATTTTGGACACACCATACTCTAACTGCTTCATTATGGTTAAGTATTGCCTGTGCTCCACCCATAGGAATGTCAATGGAATCATCAAACGTTGTTGCAGCAACTAGGTCCCATATAAAAATTCTAGAAGTATTTGGCTCAGCGACGTTAGACGCTAATATATATATTGTATCACCAACGCCAGCAAAGTCTACGCAATACCAACCCTCTGGTAAGGTAAATGCCTTTTCTGTGAATACGCCGCTTTTATCTATTTTAGCCACATATCTGCCATGACCAAAATATGAGTCATCAAAGAGTCTTATTCTTGGTCTTGGTACCGTTGTATTAAGAGCGGTTGTGATACCAGTCATTAACATTGCTGTGGCACCAACATCGGTCGTAGATTCCGTAACGCCAGCGGCAGATATATCGCCCATTCTATATAATTGCAAGCCACCAGAGGCTGGAGTTCCCGTGTAGTAGAGATATGTCTTTATGGTACTAGATTCTGTTTGTTTATGAAATAACATTGCGGGTATCTCCTGTGCATCAAATGCTGTCGTACCTGTATCGTAAGAAGCCCAGTTTCCTGGGTTAGAACCAGCAGCACTAGCTAATTTCCATATTTTTATCTGACTAGACGTGTCTTGGCCGAGAGCATATAGATCAGTACCATCAAATGCATAGTCAAAATGACCCTCTGTTACTTGGCCATTATCTGCTGTTAGTATAGTCTCCGGTTCCATATAGGCAGGATTAGAAAAAATATCCCACTCTTCTATGTTTAAACAAACGCCTTCGCGCTTATCTTTATCACCAATGGTTATACCACCATAAAATTTATCTATTCTACTTAACTCAATTTTTTCTGCCATTTTAGATAGAATATTCCTACTCTTATTATATCACAAATAATGTATTTTATCAATTAAATCCTTATAAGGCTAATCATATTCAATCTAGGGTGGTGCGCAACCATGAAAGAATACGATTAGCCATATAAAGACTCAATGTTCTAAATACGGGTACTTATTGTCCCATTTGTTTTCATACCATTTTTTATTGGCCTCTATACCATCTTCTACTTCTTGGCTCCACATTTTCTTGGTTGTCCCTTGACCCTTATGCCAAACCAAAGAAGTTGGGCATGCAACTAATTTTAACCCAAGTTTATACTGAACATTAGCCTCAAAATTATCGTCTTCATAATAACCAAGTTTAAACGGCTGGTCTTGAAGAAACGGACCGGCCTCGTCGTAAGTTTCTTTTCTAAAAGCAAAGAGAAAGCCGTCCTTTCTACCTTCATAATCTTCTACAAGATTTCCCCTTTTTGAATATGGAAATGTAATACCAATTTGGGAGTCAGAAAGTTTTTCTATCATCTCTTTATCCCAATCCTTTTCTACCCAAACATCATTATCCATCAATACAACAATATTATTATTGGCCGCAGATACACCCTGATCCCACAAGACAGCATTTCCCATATTTTCTTTATTCCAAACTATGATATCTACAGGATAAGTATGTGTTGTCTGACCATTCATGGCAAAAATTAATTCAAAGTCATTAAACGTATTTGTTCTAATTTTTCTTATACATTCATCAGTCATGTGCCAAATTTCTGGGTCACTAATAGACAGATATGTAACTATAATACTAATCTTTGAGTTGTTCTGCATCTTTTTCTTTTTGGTTAATAGCCCATTGTGTAGCACGAGCAAGAGACTCATGTTGACCAGCGTCACTCCAAAACCCATCTAATATTTGATAATCCATTATGCCCAATTTGACATAGTATTGATTAACATCAGTGATTTCAAGTTCTTTTCTGGCAGATGGTTTCATTCTTTCTACAACATCAAATACGGTTCTTGGATATACATATAAACCAGTAACTGCATACCCATGTTTAATGTCTTTTGGTTTTTCTATAATAGATTCTATTTCATTAACAATATTAAATCTGGCTACACCAAATCTATCAGCATCATTTACTTTCTTTAAAAACACTTTAGCATCTTTTCCTTCTCGCAATGACAAATCTGGAGAACCACCAAATATATTATCACCAAGAATAACAGCAAAATTATCATCTTTTCCTACAAAATCCTTAGCAAGTCCAAGTGCCTGGGCGATACCGCCAGCCTCTTCTTGGACTTTATAAGTAAAATTAACTCCAAAATCTAAACCAGAACCAAGGTATTCTATAAAACTACCTACGTGTTCTCTGCCAGAGACAACTAGAATATCATCTATGCCATAACTTTTTAGTGTTGCCAAGGGATATTCAATCATGGGCCTATCAAAAACGGGCACCATGTGTTTGTTTATATAGTTTGTGATTGGCCTTAGCCTTGTGCCGTGGCCACCTGCTAAAATTACTCCTTTTCTTACTGTCCGAATCGTTTTCGAATCCATATAATATTTGTGCAAAACTTAACAAAACCAGTTAATCCTGCAATTCCTAATGATAACTTCAATTGCCCCGTAAATGTAAATGCAATAACAAAATCTATAACCACACTTATGGCTCTCCACTCACACGCTTTTCTTAATGCTTGTATCCAATTAGTTACTCTAGCCATAAAATTTCACTATAATCAACATTATTCTTATTTACTATATATTCAACACCATCTTCTCTAACTAAATGTATTAAACTATCTTCCCAAACTTTAATAATATTAGTTATGGTTGCTTTTCTGCCACTAGAAAAATGTATTATCTGATTATGTTTTCTAGCAGCGAATGTTTTGTCTTTTGATTTTAGGTTATAAAAATCCATATTAAAGGTGTAGTCCACATTCAGAATTATTGACTCTTTCCCCGGAAAGTCCAACCTCCTCAAACCTGCTCTGCATACCTTTCCCTTCTCTTAATCCTGCTTCTGTGCAAGGCTTGCAACCAAGAGATTTATACCCCTGGTCATATTTAGGATGATATCCTAAATTATTAAGTTTGATGTATTCCCAAATATCTGGGCTTTCCCAGAAAATAATAGGATTTACTTTCTGAATTCCATTCTTACCTTTCTGATATATACCAACCAATCTTCTATTATCAGTTTCATCCGCACGAAGACCAGTTAGCCAAGCATCATATTCTCCTCTTTCTAAGAAGTTTCTTAATGCTGGTTCTTTATGTGCACAGCAATACCATTGCCCGTCTTTTACCAAATTCTCTGGTGGATAGAATCTATCAATAGACAAGCCAGGAGTAGATACACCAAAGCGTTTTGCTATCCCACCATATTCAGCCATTATCTGCCAATGTTGATTTAATGTTGGTCTTAAATACTCAATTTCAGTACCATACTTCTTCATCAGTTTATCTGTGAATTCTATTGTCTCCTTAAACTCGTATCCTGTATCTATCCCCACTATCTTAATGTCCGGTTTAATTTTATAAATCAAATCAAGCATTACCGTACTGTCTTTACCGCCACTAAATGAGAAAAAGATTCTCTGATGGTCAGAAACCGCTTTCTCAATTATGTTCTTACTCAAACTTATTTTTTGTTCTAGTATCATATTATTTATTAGCAGGTTGCATATTAAAGCAAATTATGCCACCATCATTAGTTTCTGATCTTTTTACTATCCATGGCTTAAAGCCATATTGTGTTCCAAATGTTTTCCAAGATTGTTGATTTACGTTCCAATAATTGAATGTTTCTTCTTTAAACCATCTCCTATCAAATGGATCCAACATTAACACTCGGGGATCAATACTTGGAACTTGTCCACAAAACTCACCATCTTGTTTTAGTACTCTCCAAACTTCATTCATAACAAATACGAACTCTTCATTTGGTAATATCATCTCTAGTATACCATTAGCAAGAACTTCTTGAAACATATTGTCTTCAAACATAGGTAATCCCTTTCTGACATCATGCCTAATGTCTGGAGCACAATAGTCACTTATGTCCATATTAATAAAGTCGTCGAAATGCTGTTTACCACAACCGATTTGTAATTTTGTTTTATCTATTTTCATGTTAAAATTTTATATAATATGGCAATTCTTCAGTGATCCACTTTTCAGGCCAAAGGAGATAGTACTCCTTAGCAGCGGTTTCGCCGCCTAATTCAGTGTATATTTTTCTTTTATCGACCAACTTATCTTCTGAAACCAGGGCAGCGAAATGCACTATGCTGAACTGTGGTCCCAAAGAGATGCCAAATAACTGTTTATTTAATGTTGAATGAATATGATCTTCTGCCTTCCAGCGTAAGGAACTATCTTTCTTATAAAATATTCTAGATAATTCATATAAAGAATTTTTATCATAATGGGCCTCATCTTTAACTAAATTAATACCCCTCATCCAAATAGCAGGAACCTGCTCGTCTTTACAATTTTCAACAACATTAGTAATCTCATCAGATTCTGTAATGTTTCTCATCTCTTGTCTTAAGGGGATTGTTGGCAGCTCATCACAGTCGATATAAAATATCCAAGAATCATCTGGCGTTTTATCTAATATAAAATTACGTTGAATAGCATGATCATGTGGCCACTCGTTGCGAAATAATTTAACTTTTGGCATAGAGCTCAAATACTCTATTGTACCATCAGTAGACCCACCGTCTACAATATATATTTCATCAAGGAAATCAAGAGATTCCATCAGTCTTGGTAATCTTTCCAGTTCATTCATACACATTATGTTTGCAACTAATTTCATTTTAGTAATCTATGTTTTCTACCTTAAACTTATTTAATAAATCATCAAGATTAACTCCCGTATTAATAACCTTTTGTCTTGCATCTTTAAGTAAAATTTTCAGGTTATTATAAAAGTTTTCATCAAAATTCGGAGCATAGTTATATCTAACGATATTAAAATACTTATCACCACCTAGAATATATGCTACCATTAAATGATTAGACCTTATTAAATCTTGATTCTGTTTATAGGTTCTGCCCCAATCATTATGAATTTGGTAAACATTACTTATGACCCAGTTCTCCCCACCGTTCATCCAACTAAAAGTATTTAAATACACTTCTTCTGCAACGCTATAGCCATTTAAGCCATTAAAATATCCGCCTAATTTATCCCACCAGTACTTACGAACTGCAAATGCTCCATGACCACCAGATGCACATTTGAATGATTCATTTTTCGGTCCTAACCAATCAAAGTAAAGGTCTTTATCCCAATGAATATGGTGATGTGATTCTAACGGCGAACCAGGATGCCTTATTAATGGGATAAACCCTATCATCGCTGTTTGGTAATTGTTAAAAAATTCTATTATTTTACCTACTGTATTGTCACCCAAAATTACGTGGCTATCTAAAAATAATAACAGGTCTCCAGTAGCTATCTTGGCACCGTAATTTCTGGCATCTGGTGGGGTATTAAAAGAAACTCTTTCATATCTTACTCTACTATCGAAATTACGTCTCCCGAAATATTCCTTAAGAGTGAAACTATCAGAATCATCATCAATAATAATAATTTCAAAATCATCGTATTCTTTCAACTGCGCAAATACAGAGTTGAAAGTATGCCACAAGGCCATATCATCATTTTTAACCACTATTATTGCCGATATCTTCATATATATATTATATCAAAATTCTTATTTTTTATCAATTCTTTATTATATTCATTCTAAAACTTCTAGGTTGACTACAATCATGAATAGAATCTTGTGTCTCATAATGAATTATGTCTATAGCAATTGGGTTCATATCTGATATAATTTTGTCCAAGTCTTTATATATGCCATAATCTCCAATAACCAATGTTTTGCCACTAGCCTTTTCAATAATATGTGGCAAGTATGCATTCTCAATCCATATATAATATATATCTGCAACTGGTAATGGTATATCCATAAAATTCTCAATAATAATATTTAACTTTCTTTCTAAACCCCTATTTGCACGTTCGACATTCATTTCAACTCCGATTGTTTCACTGGCACCACACTCCTGAAATGCTATTAGCAAATCTCCTTCACCACATCCCAAGTCACATATAACTTTACCCTCTATGATTGGTCTTAATGTTTGGGCCACTGCCAAGGGGCTTCTTCTATTGAAACTTACTAACGGTTTAAAATTAAATTGTTGAATTATTGGTTTCATGATTATTTACTTTTTGTCATCCATACTGATAAAAATCCATTAACTGTTTCTACTTTAACATCTTTCCAGGGACTAAAACCATAATAATGGTTATGACAAGTATATTGAGAATGGGTCTCATCAAAACCAAGCCAATGGTCTTCGTTTGTTCTCCTTTGATTGAATGGGTCATGCCAACATATCTGATAATCTTTATGCGGTAAGTATATCCAAACATTTCCTTCTAGTTTTAATACCCTATGTATTTCATTCATTACAAACATAAAATCATCGTTTCTCTCTATTTGTCCTAAACAGCAAAATGCCTTTACGTGACCAAAAGTATTGTCATCAAAAGGGAAACCATTTCTATCAATCATATTATGGACTACATCTGGATTAACTTCTGCAAACTTATCAAGATTAATCCATTGTATTTCTTCCGTTGATTTTTCATGTAGCTTGCCACAACCTATTGATAAATGTTTTTTCATATTAAAAGTGTTTAAGTTTAGAATTATAAAATGGATTTTTTATAAAATCCTCGTAGTGAATATCAAATCTATTATATCCTTTTGTAATCTTATCAATCTGACTATAATATTTTTTAACTAAATCCAAAATATCTTCAAAACTTTGTTTACTTTCGGGAATTTGATCTCTCAAACTAGAATATATGGAATGCGCTATTGACTCGTGCTGTCTGTTCACAACAAAAAATAATATATCTTCTTTACCAAGGAATTTTTCATAACATTTGAACGTAAATGCCGTTCTATTGTCTTTCCATCCCCAAAGTGGTGCCCGATACTTTTCTACCAAATCTTTGCACTCTTTTTCCCTACCACTTGGTACCTCTACTGGATTAAACCAATTCCCACCCCAATCTTTAAGTAATAATTCATTCAATTCGGTAAAATCTAGATTTTCATATTCACCTTCTGGATTATTGTCATCATAAAGACCTGGGGTGTCCGTTAAGTATACGCCCCACTCATGTAATGCTCTGGCAACAAGACTACTGCCACTTCTCATAGATCCCATTATTATAATACATTTATTCATAATTTTCTATATGCAACTACTACAAAGTTATCATCTCCATTGTGAACAACTTCATAACCAGCATTTTTAAATAATTTTTCCACATTCTTTTCGTCAGACCTATATCTTGCAAAAGTAGGTAATGGTAAATTTTTCTTACCGACAAATTCAGCTATACCCCTAGCATAACCCTGGCCCCTAAAAGACTCGTGCGTCCATAAATAAAAGAGAGTATTCATACCATCAAATTTCTTAACAAGACAGCCAGCAGTATTTTCTATAATAAATACCATACATCCTTGTCTCATTTCTTTTTCTATATCTTCAACCCATGGGTGAGGAAATGCCACTCTTATTTTTGACATATCTTCTGTTTGTAGTATATTTATGTCCATGATACAAACGATGATTTACCAGTATACCAAGAGAAATAATTATTCATTTCTGGAACAAAGTTTCTGGTTTGTTCGGGTACAAATGGCGACAACTTATCAAGCCCATAAAACCATTTATCATTTCTGGGAAATCCACTATTATATATAGCATAAAACATTGTGTGCTCACCATCGTTCATACAAGCAAGTTTATAACCCATTTCCAATATGGGCTGTTGAAGACCAAGTTCATTTACAACTGGCGTTTCTCTAACTTCTGGTTCACATGGGAATATATTCCATCCACCATTTTCTTCCATTTGATTTAATACTACATTACTAGTGAATAAATATTCACTATCTAAATTATATATTTCTTCTCTGTTAGGGGCAACTTTTTTTATAATATCATTAATAACTCCATCATCATTTTTATTATATTTAAAATGCTCTATAAGATTCCCTATCATCCCAATTTCATTGTCAGATTCCCAGTAATCTATCAAATTTATTAACCAATTATGTTTTGCTGGGACCCAATCAAATTCGTGAAAGACAAAATAATCATAGTCTTTACCAAATCTGTCCCATGCATATTTATAGGCACCAAAACTGTAATATGTATTTTCTCTTTTATATATTGGCACATCGGCATCTATGCTCCCTGGGGAGCTGTTGTCTACAATAATCAAGTCGTAATTTGCGCCAGGAGTATAATATTTATAACAAGCAAGAGCAAATTTCAAACATTCTTTTCTATCATGTTTATATCTCCTATAATCATGATCTACATAGCTCCTAGTATTATATTCAGATATATTTCCCTCTGGTATATATGTGTTTAATACAACCAATGTTTTTTTCTTATTATCGTAAGCTCGTTCTGGTTTAATGATATTAAGTTTAGGATTGTCGTATTTTACAGTTTTGAATATTGGATATTTTTCCATATTATTTTACTCTTTTTAAATACCCCCCTGGGTTAAAAGTTAATATAAATTTCTCGCATGTCTCATCTACTATAAACTCTGGATGTTTACTGATAAATTCGTTCGTTGCGTTTCTTGTAGCTTGCATATGCGTATCTTCTACTATAATATAAGAATCGAGAGTAACAAGTGGTGCATAAAGTTCTAATTCATTAACAATATGTCCATATAAATGGTCTGAATCTAATATAATAAAAACAGTTTTACAAGAAACCAACTGCCTAATCTCTGTAATAATTTTTTCATCTAAAGACGAACCCCTTAATTGAATAATCCTAGGATGATTCAGTGGTTCTGGAGGTCTATCCGGGTCATTTTCCACAGTAATAACAGTTCCTTTTCCAATAATATCTAACATGTTAGCCAAGAATAATGTTCCACCACCCCACGCAGTTCCAGTTTCTATAACAAAATCTGGCTTAATCTTCCACAGTAAATCTTGATATATCCAAGTGTCAGCGGGGCACTTCTGTGCTTTTCTGCCCATCCAAGATGTACCAGTGTGGACAACTAAACTATTGTGGTATAATTCTCTAAACTTTCTTAATACTTCATCTTTAATTTTTCTATCTGATATATCCATTATAAATTAAACCAATTAAACAACTCTAAGAATCTAACCTCATATGAATGATATTTATTGGCCCATTCCTTACCTTTTATTTTAACCTTCTCTCTTTCATCATTATGATTTAAATAATATTTAATCTTATCCATAGCCTCCTCTGGAGTATCAAAGTAAATCTTAGTTCCTTCAGGAAACAATTCTTCACAACCAGGAAATCTTTTTGCAATAGCACAACCACCTAAACCAGATGTGTAAAAGTATCTTCCAGAAGCATACCCATCTGCATCCCAAAAGTGTGATATGTCTAGTGTTGTTTTGGCCGATCCATATATTTTGCCTAAATCTTTCCATATTCCTATCCTGGCGGAATTAGAATCGCCACCACCTTCATTGACCCATTTCACTGGCGTTAATCTATCTATTGCATCAATTAATTTAACTCTTTCGTTATATGGGGCAGATTCGTTTCTGCTACCGACAAATACGGTATCAAATTCATATTGACTATCATATTCGATACTCTTTACCACACAGCCATGTGGCCAATACATAGTTTTAGCGCCAAAATCTTTAGCCCACCATTTGAGTTGATTTTTATTAGATAAAGTTATTAAATCTAAATACCTTCCTGATTCAATCCATTTACTCCAAAATCCATCATAATTCATATAATCTGGTCTGTAATCCCACATTGACATTACCTGTATGACATTTGGTAATCTTTCTTTCACAAATCTTGGCCATTCTTGACTAAGAGAATCTGTCATTCCATGTATAACTAAATCTGGTTTGCCATTAACTATCGTTTCTATAATTGCCCTTTCTCCATATGTTTGGTGTTGAGATATGTCTGCTATAAAATAATCAGATATCTTTTCTTTATCTTTTAATATTTGTAAACCCTGAATAATTCCAGAATGATCTGGACTATATGGCAAGGTTATCATATTGCCTACAATACATACTTTTGGTTTATTATTCATTATCTTTCAAATGGATATTCATTAGTTGGCTCTTTACCACCATCAAGTGTGGCAAATTTGACTTCTGGTATTATTTTTTTTATTTCTTCTTTCAATTCTAAATAGGGACATATTACAGCAACCACAACATCGTATCCTTGATCATGTATCATTTTTGCCAATCGGGCTGCTCTCAAATTCTGTTCCCATCGGTCTTCTTTACTTAATCCTAATCCTGGCCAAATGGTTCTCAAAACATCACCATCCAAAACAATAACATCTTTCATTTTGTTGGCCAAAGTTGATTTACCAGATTTTGAATTTCCCCTTATCCACCAAATCATGATATATTATATGTTATAAAGTTAGTTTTTCTTCCCAACTCGTCATAACAAGTTTCTAAGTTAAAGTTTTTCTTACTACCAAATAATTTAATAATTTGTCTTTCTGAAAACATTCTAAGATGCTCATATGCCTCATCTGTATAATATTCTTCCATGACTGGTAAATTAATCATAATTAATGCAGATTTCTTGGCCACTGATTCTATAGAATTTACAGCAGCACTTACATTTAAACAATGTTCTAAAACATCCATGGCCACAACTACATCAAACTCTTCTCCCCATCTTTGACCAACTTCTTCTGCCCTAGAGAAAATAAAGTTTGGATCACCGCTATTCTCACTGTTTAATTTATGCATTAAATCTTTATGTATGTCTACTCCTGAACAATCGTGTCCTTCTTTTGATAATAATTTTATAAAATCTCCCGTATAACAACCAATATCTAGTATCCTAAGTGATTTTCTGAGTTCTTTTATTTTCTTATGGGCCAATGCAAACTTAGGGAAGTCCAACGGCGATACCAGTGTCGCATATGATTCTGGCTTTGGTCTACCATGTATATTCCAACTTCTTATCTCAGACATCCTAGCACCAACATGTTTTCTTAATTCTAAAACCAATAAATCATCCTCTAGCTCAAGGGGCACACAGTGGTTGATTAGTTTCTCGGCCTTCAGCATTTCTCCTCTTGAGAAGAGGTTCTGGAAATTATTAAGAAACATTGTTTTTACTGCCTGTTTATTGAACATTTATTTCCATTTAGTTTTAGGGAGAATAACCTCTGTCCTAATGTTATCTTTATACTTTTTAACAATATCAATCAAGTTCCTAATTTCTGTTTCCATGTCAACTGGTTCCAACCCTAGAGTTTTCAATTTTTTAGCTTCAAAAGAAAACTTATTTTCTGGCATTTCAGCTCTTGGATTATCTATATATTGAATTTCACAATCAGTTATGTTTCTGATCATTTGGGCTATATCATTTATATTTTTTACATCAGTTAATTGATGTATTATTCTATATTCACCCTTATCGGCAGGGTTGTCTATCATTAATTTTATGGCTTCTACAGAGTTCTTGATATGTATAAAACTTCTGGTCTGACCACCAACGCCATATATTGTTAATGGTATACCACTAACGGCCTGAACTACAAATCTATTTATTACTGTGCCAAAGTATTCATCATAATCTAGTCTATTATCGCCAGTATTACCATAAACTATACCTTGGTTTACATCGCTGACTCTAAGCCCCCAAATACGACAAGCATAATCTGCGTTATAAGAACTATGTAGTTTGCTAAAATGATACCAACTTCCAGCGTATCTTGGTGTTGGAATAATCCAATCCTTTTTATTATACTGAACTTTTATCCTACTACCCTCTGGTATTTCTACTCCATCATATAACCAATCTGGATACTCTCCAGCAGTTCCTAATTGTATTATATGTATATCTGGGTTTACTTCTTTAACGGCATATAAAACATTAAGGTTTGTAGAGTTGTTATTAGACTGGGTTTCAACCGCATGTTTAGCGTCAATCATAGAAAATGGTGCCGATGGCTGTTGAGCCAAATTTACAATAACATCGGGTTTATAACTAATAAGCAAATCTTTTAGCCCATTATAGTCCTTAGACAAATCTATATTAATATCTGCTGGCTGTCTGTTGTAAGTTAACGAATCGCTTCCTATACTTACAACATTCCTTTGTCTAGATCTATTGTCTACGCCCAAAATTTGATAGTAGTTACTTTTTAAATAGTAATAAAGAGCAACTCCAATATAGCCATCTGCTCCTAGTATCAAAATCCTAGGCATTGAAGCCACCTTTTCTCGTTCCTTGCTAATTTTAATGTAATCCAACTCTTCTACAGTTAAGGTTCTCTGTCTTTCTTTTTCCCAATTCTTTATTTCTTCTTCTATTTCTAATTTTAAGTCCATACTAAAATTTAAATTCATATTTAACTCCTCTTTTTTCCAGCCTTAACATCTTTTTCCAATTCCACATAAGGTAACTATATTGGGAATCCATCTCTTGACTCAATTCTCCTTCTTTTTCCGCCTGTTTAGCCGCTATACTTCCTTGGTTTTCATAACCATGTATTACATGAGCTCTTGGTGCAATCATTAACTTATAATCAGTATTATCATACTGGTTGCTCTCTAGGATTCTTTCTATCCAATCACTTTCTTGACCATAGAAACAGAAGTCTTCATCAAAGTAACCAATCTTATCATAAATACTTTTGTGAGTCAAAAAACAATATCCAGATAAGTGTCCATGAACTTCAAGTGGATCTTCATCCTTTGGACGCATAGATTGCAGTGTTGTTACGGCAGGTGTTCCACAAACTGGACCAACAATAGCAACATTTTTTATCATCTTATGTGCCTTTACCATTTCTGTAACCCAACAAACTCCATCTTCTTCTCTTTTGCCGTTAATAACTCCTACCGTATCGTGTACAAATGCATCCGAATCAATAAATAGAACATAGTCACAGGTTGATTCTTTTATTAACTTATTCCAAGCCTTAGAAGTATTTGGTCCATTACCTCTATTATCAAATACATTGATCTTATATGGCCATTTAGTATATCTTATAATTCTAGAAACACAATCCTCTTCCATCACTGGTGATTTATATTTCAAAACTATAATTTCAACTCTTTCTATGTTTTTGTCATTAAGAAGTTGAGCTTCTGCTTTGCCCATTACTTTATCTGCCCCCCTTTGTCTCATAAACTTATCGGTTCTTGGATCCATAGAATTCTTTTATTTTTTTACATACAAAACTAACGTCATTCAATGTTACTTCTGGGTTAATCGGAAGATACAAATATCTTGATTCCACCCAATTCATATTTGGTAAGTCTAACCTCTTACCACCAAATATCTTGAATATATCATTTCTCAAATGTATCATATTAGTCTCTGTGTTGAACTTTTTGAGATAAGCAGCTAATTCATCCCTATCCTCAGTTAATATACAGAATAACCAATCGGATCCACCATGAACATATGCAAAATCCTTAGTAAGTCCAAGTCTATCTATCATTTCTTGAAGATTTTTTGCATATTCAAGAGCCAATATTCTCCTTCCTTTTATAACTTGATCTAAATATTTAAGACCAACTAATCCAAAGCATGCATCAATGTCTGTGGGTTGATATTTATAACCAGCCTCTTCTATGTCGAACGTCATTTGTCTTCTTTCCCACGCCTGGTAATTATGTTTCTGTTTTAAATCTCTATCTATACCAAACCATCTTAATAATTTGGCTCGATGATGTTCCTTTTTAGTTTTAACCACAAGCATCCCACCATCGCAAGTCGATATGTGCTTGATGGCCTGAAATGAATAACAAACATAGTCTGCTATTAGTTCTTTCGGTTCGTGGTGTTGGGCGGCATCATAGATGAGGGGTATTTTCCTTTTTTTAAGATAAGAAGCAATCCTTCTGTCAATATCAATCCCACCCAAAGCAACAGCAACCACAGCTTTAGTTTTATTGGTAATTTTGCTTTTGATATCCTCAAAAGATATGTTAAGATCATTTTTGTTTATGTCTGCAAATACAATCTTGACACCTCTTCTTAGGAGTCCAGTTTGCCCAGCAGTACAGTCTAATATTGGAACTATTACTTCATCTCCTGGCTTAAGCCCGATCAGATGATATGCAAGTTCCAATGCGGATGTTCCAGAGTTTACAAATAACGGATACTTATATCCAAACTTCTTCCCAAACTCCTGTTCAAATTTGTCCACCTTAGGCCCCTGTCCAAGCCACCTACTATTCAACGTATCCTTTATTTCCCTCAATATCTCGTCCTTATGGCCCAAAAATGGGTAGAATATTGGTATTATTTTTTTCATATTTTATAAATTAAAAATGGAGCTCTAAATCCATATATATTAACATCTATTACTTCATCTGGTTTAATAAAATCTGTTATATCATTCATCAGCGGATAAAAATGACTTATAATTGTACCGTGCCAGTTATCTTCTTGTATTTTTTTGGTTATTGCGTAATTGCCCATTAGGTTTAAAAATAGATATATAACTTCTGCTCCATCAAGTGAAACATTGACAAAATTATCTTCTATAGTTTCTATGCCTCTAAATCTACAATCTGATGCTAATGCTGGATCTAATTCTACTGCCACTACCTTTTTAGCATACTTTTGCATAGCCAGTGGGAAACTACCATTACCAGCACCCAAATCATAAACCACCTTATTTTCTATATAAGGTTTTATATACTCTACGACCTCTGTTTTTGTAGGTTCAAAGCGAACGTATAAAATGTTAGTAAAATTTAATTGTTAATTTAAAATATCTATGGTCAAAGTTGATATAAGAAGCCTAATTAATTATTTTCTTGGTGGCTGACAGTAGTCGCCTGGAAATGCTTCTGGCTCACTAATGTGCACTACTTCTCTATTCGTGTCGACACCAATCTCTTTCAATTGCTCTTTGGTATTGTAGTATATCTTGAATACTTCACGGGCCACGTCTTCTCTCCCAAAGTATACTCTCTCTATTTCGCTTTTCTTAGCAGCACCGAATCCAGTAGCAACATCTTGTTTGAATGATTTGTAAGATACAAGATTCCTATCTTCAGAAGAACTATTCATGGCCATAATCTGTGCACTACCAGCCGTCAGATTAAGGTCGCCACTATTTCTTGATGTATCTATAGGCCCACCAGTACCCGTTGTACCAGCACTACCACCAGCACCACCACCATAACTTGGCCAGTTAAGTGAACTTGTCGTTACATAGCTGCTCCACTTCTTACCAAATATAGCAACTCCTATAATTCCAGTATTTTCAGTATCTCTATCTGTTCTTTCTGCATAAGAATCTTCTACATTCGAAAAGTAGAATTCTGCTACCTCCCTATCGCTAGTACGCCATCCGTCTATTGTTACTGAACTATGGGCCTTAATAATGTAGCCCCTTGACTTATCTGCCGAACAGGGTTTCCCATCCATAACAGATAGGCCGTCTATAGAAGGAACTGCCAGAATCTCATCCCATCCATTATTCTTAATTCTTAATGAGAAATTGCTTCCTTTTCTACCTTCTATATATATCCTTCCTTCGTGTTTATATTCCTTAACGGTTTTACCGTTAACTAATATATCAACTTCGTAATTTTGTTTGATCATGTGTTTTGGAGACTTCTTACCCACTACAGGGATTTCTTGCTCCCACCTTGACCATAGGTATTTTAAATGAACTATCTACCCCTTAACTTATCCCAGAATGAATCTGGATCGAACCCCTTAATTTCTGGTTCTGGTCTCTCAAATGTTTGCGGTGGTTGTGGGTCACCAATCTTGTCGTAATCATTTATCAAATCATTTACGCCCAACTCTGCTACTCTTGACACCTCAGACCCGCACATAATACATACCATCACAATCATTGTTTGATCACCGACTACCCTTAAAGATGTTTTGCTCTGATTAAAATCGTGGTATCCCTCTTTACATCCTCTGTTGTATCCTTTTTGATGCTCAAACTTATTCAGATCTGTATCCTGTTTCTGATCCTCAGAATTGTTTTGTACTACTTCTTCCATTATTTATTGAATTCATTAACCCACGCTTCAGCGGTTCTATTCCAAGTAAATTGCTTAGCATAATCAATGATTTCTTGTCTCATTATTTCATATTTATCTACATTAGTTAGATAGTCGACCAGTCTATTAACTACTTCATCAACATTTTTAACTCCATAATCTACGCCAGATTCTATGTCTTGTATCCAATTTTCAGACGTTACATCTGAATGAATCTTGATCCCTCTCATAAATTCTCCTTGTGCAAATATATCAGTAGTTAACGGAATACATCCTGCTAACATTGCCTTAAACCCAGAAATAAAACCTATCTCAAAAAACGTACTTGGATATAACAATATACCAGATTTTAAATATTCTACTGTTACTCTATTCTGTGGCAACTTTATGCCGCTATCTTTGTCCATGATGCCCATAGACTTCAATTCGTTCATCATCCCCATAACATCTTCTTTCCATGCTAGCATCTGTTTATTGTTACTAAATTCGCCGTCCCAAACATTGAATCCATAATACTGAGCAAACTTCAATTTAGACTTTAGTCCTTCTGGTAACTTTTCATATACCTTCTTAATAATGATCATACATGTTTTTATGCCCCTATCAGGAGAAGATGTATTTAATATTCTGTATGGATTTCTCTCTACACTTCTCTGACTGTCAAATTCTTCGACATCAAGACCATGAGGTATAACCAATGCCTTTTCCGTTGGAACATTTGGATAATGATTCTTTTGCGCCTCACTTTTAAATATGACAGCAGTTACTTTTTTCATTCTTGCTGCCGTAAATTCCGCCTTCTGTACCACATCGTGCATATCTAAATATATCTTTGGAGAGTTTATATCAAAATCTAATAACTTTGGATGTCTCCATAATACGGTTACGTCATACTTATCCCTAAAGTTCCAGGCCATAAATGGCTTCCACTTTACGCCATCAAATTCATATTCTTGTGACTTAACTGTATTCGCGAAAACCGTAACATTATATCCAGCTTTTTGCCATCTCTTAGCCAGTTGTATAACTGCTTCCTCAGAACCGCCTACACCAGCATTGTTGGCTACATCTGGATCCCACTCATGTTCAGTATAAGAACACATTATAGCGACATCTTTACCACTAGATTCCGTCTTAATAAAATACCTATTTCTTAAAGAAATTATAGGTGGGTAAAATTCAAGATCTTTAGGAACAGCTTTTAATATGTTTTCTACCTCTTCTTTTGTTTTAGCATTTTTTGCTTTTTTATATACTTTATCAGCAATATCGAACTTATCTATCTCTGGTTGAAGTGATTTTATTAAATCTTTAATCCTCTTATCTTTTGGTCTCAATTTTAAACATGACCTTAATGACTTAACTGCTTCACGTGGCTTATTAAGACCAAGGTAAACCTTAGCCAAAAGAGCATGTGGATTATATTTATAATCTAATGGATTCCAAACTATTGCCTCAACTTCTGGCAATTCTTTTTTCAAACATGTTTCAGCCATTTCTTGTGCATGCCTAAGTTTTCCGGTATTAAAATAAAACTCGCCTAACTGAAGATATGGATCGGGATACCATGGCCTTAAGGATAATGCCTCTAATTCACAACCGATAGCTCTTCCATGATCACCAAGATTAGCATAAATAGATGCCAACCTATGCCACGATATAAATCTCTCCTCATCAGAATTAGAAATATCTAGAAACTGCAAATATATAGGCAACGCTTCTTTGCTCTTGCCAGCCATTAAGTATGTATTTGCTAAATTCCAATAACTATGTGGATCTTTAGAATTAGACTTAACTGCCAGTTCTGCTATATGAACATTTCTGGCTGTTGAAAATGCGACTCTTTTTGTATCGGTTAGATGAATAATATTAATATCTTTATTAAGAATTAATAGTAGTCTTCTATTTTCTTGAAAGTCTTCATGTATCTCCCCAAGCCATGAGACACAGCCATCATTTTTAACTATTCTTGTTTTTAAATGTTCAACAATACAATTTCCATAATCATCAAAATCATACTTATATTTTAAAGCAATTGCATCAACCTTTTCTTCGTGAGATTTTTCAACAATGGGTCTTATTAATTTTGGGTTCTCCCACACATCATCAGCATCAGTCCATAGTATATATTCATACTCTAATGGAACTTGAGAGAAGTTAAAATTACGAGCTTTAGCAAAGTTATAATCCCAATCATAATGAGACACAATAGCCCCATATTTAGCCGCTATATCTTCACACTTTTGATTATGACCAGTTATAGTTAAAAAGATCTTATCAACATGCTTGGCTAAACCATTTGTCTTTTTTAAATTTACCCCTTTATGGTGAACCATTATGTTGTCTTTAGTAGCTCCTCCCAAACATCTATCCAAAAGTTCAGCTTCTCTATCATCAGCTTTCATGATCATGGCTAATGCAATTTTTATTTCACTAGAATTCATGTGGAATTGTATATCGTGGAAATTCGTTTGAAAACCATCTGTCTTCTTTGTACTCCTTTATCGCTTCATTGGACATAAAAAGTGGCTCATCTTCTGGTAGTTTCCCCAAGAGTTTTAATTGACTTAGTAAGTTTTCTATTCTGGCAACCAATGTTTCTGGTAAAGAAAATGATCTTCTCATATCTTCATCTATATCAGCAGAATACTTATTCTTTGATAACTCTTTTCTTTTTTTGAGTTGTTCATTATATCTAGCCTCATATTCATTCTTATATTTTTCTTCAAAAAACATAATTGTTGCTCTAATAGCGTGTTGTCTTAGTGTTTCTTTAGGATAATCACTTATTATTTTCTGAAGTATTGCAGCCAAAATCGAGTCATTTATCTTTTGACTTTCTATAAATTTACTAAGTTCACCTAAATCGTGATTCATATTTAATTAGAGATCCTTCAGCCTTAAGTCTTCTTAACTTATGGCATTAGTTGTGTTCATCGTGCCTCACACAATCCACGATGAATAGAATGTACGAAGCACAACTAATTTAATTAGTTTAAGGAGTTTAATCCTTATCGAAACCTGAACTAAACCAGTTAGATCCACGATCTTTGACCTCTAAGGTCATATCGCCGATAACTGCTCTAAAGTCATAGTCTCCTGCTCTCTGAAGAGTTGTATCAACAAACGGTCTTCTCAAATACGCAATCTTCAATGAGTCTGGGCGGACTGCAAGCAGTCTTCCAGTAGCATCACCTGACTGTTGTACATATCTGTGATAGTGAACAGCAATTCTTCCGAATGAAGTCTGGTAGTAGTCAACCATACTGTCTATGGTGTTGGCATCTACGCCAACTAATGAATTTGACTTCTGAGTGAACCCGTCGATAACATTTCTTAGGAATGAACCAGCGAACAAGTCGGTGGCTGCATTTCCATTGTGGTTATCAACATTGTCTCTCATCAAACCATTAATGATAGAAGCAACTAAAGCTGTACCAGAGCTGTGTACTGTTTGGTTTGTAGATCTTGAGGTAGCTTCAATGATACCACTCATTTTAGGAGTTGTACCAGAAACACCAGAAACTAACGTAGAACGAATAAGATCGAACTCCGTTGAGTTTCCCCAATCGAACAACGCTTTAGTCGTCTGTCTTGCCAACTCGTTCTCACCATGATAATGCTGAACTAATTGCTGTGTTCTGCTCACTTTGAACGGAATAGCAACCTTTTCAACAAGGTTAGTGATTAAAGTTGGGACAACAGAGGCTAAAGTTGTAAAATCAGCACCTTCGGCAACGGCACTAGAACCAGCAGTTCTTAGAGTATCGATCATTGTGCTGTGAATAGTGTTCATTGCAACTGATTTGCCTAGATTGTTCAGGAACCAAGTTTCTCTCGCAGTGATTATTTCTACTAGGCCAACAACATCTGTTTTTGCAGTTGTGTCGCCATACGAACGTAAAATTTCATCTGTAGCAAACATTTACTTTTAGATCCGATTACTTATCAAGTCCAAGCAATTCGGTTACAAGACTTACTGCATCATCAGCGTTTCCGCGATGTGACAATAGCTTTTTACCCAATGCTTCAACCTTTTTAGTATCGAACCCTTTTCTGTTACTTGGAGTAACAATTGGATTCTTTGTTGAATCCTCTCTAGCCTTTATTGCAGCTAGCTCTTTAATCGGTGACTGCTCATAAGCTTGCAGCCAAGATATCTTTTTAGCTTTCGCTATCATAGATACCTCTTCTACATACTGATCAGCCTCAGGATATTTACCTACAAGTTGCAATCTTTCGACTGTTTCTTCTAGTTTCCTGGTTCTGTCGTCAGTTTCGTTGTTATTAGCAACGGGCTTTTGAGTCTGTTGAGATTCTTGAGCAGCAACAGTTACAAACTGGTCTGCCAAGAACTTTTCAGCCGCCTCAGCGGTTACACCGTTTTTAGTAGCCCACCCAGATACTAATTTCTGATATTGATCAGCAAGTTTTCTAGATTTAGCTACTGTCTGGTCTCCAACCAGACTGTTGAGATTCGAGAGATGCTTCTTTGCTTCATCTACTGATGTAAAGTTTCTACCAGTGGTAGTACTTACTAATTTCAATAAAGCCGCATCAGCATCATCCGATTTGGAAGATTCACTGTGGGAATCAACATCTTTCGAACCGCCTTCAGAAGATTCCGGGTTAACAAGATTTTTAAGAGTACCAAACTCTTTCTTTTCGTTACTAATTCCCTCAGCAACTCTTTCGAACGCTTGTTCTTCTGGAGTCTTATCTGATTCTTGAGCAACTATTTCTTGATTAACACCTTCTTCTGATGAAGGGTTGGTTACTTCAGGTTTGTTGGTTTCATCCATACAAAATACGATAATTATTATTCCTTATGTAAGGAATTCTTTTACAATCCATAAAGATTAATAATTACTATAAAGTTTCCTATATTACAAGAACATCGACCATGTTCCTCAGAACTGCACACCTTGTTTCTGAGGAACCTTGTCGTTCCTGATTATAATTCTTTGTAAAGATCATTGCCTTTAGCCATTTTGTCTAAAAGCGACTTACTTGCCTCACTATCATCTACAAATGCATCTATCAGTCCTTCAACCCTATCGAAATATTCTGCAGCTAATCCTCTTCCCAATATCTCTACTTCTGCCTTTTTATTTGATACTAAAAGTGACTTTCTTATATCTCTTATGTCTACAAGCCCCTTTATCATACTATCTAGAATGGGCTTAACTATTTCAAGCCAAAAAGCAGATTGTTTACCTTCTCTAGCCATATCTCCAAGTCTTATCTTCTCGATATGCTCCTTATGATATTCTGTATTAACCATTAATATTTACTTTTACCAAACTTCTTGGCAACTATATTTTCTGCCTGTTCCTTAGTCAATACTACCTCTCCCTTATGAAGTAGCGCTAATCCAGTTTTTTTAACTTTACCACCCTTTTTATATCCCTTGATTAGCTTTCCGAAGCCACGCTTTACCTTTTCTGCTGCTACAATCTGTCTGTGGCCGCTATCAAAATAACCACCTTTTACTGGACCCTTGCCGATTGTTGTCATGTCTATATCTCCATATTCTCTTTTGCCAAATACTGCCTTAGGAAGTCCCTGTGCAATATCTTGTATACCCTCCAGTCTTGTTTTAATATTTAACTTTATCATATTTACATTATAACAC
>ERZ1292625.955-Hain-H41-01um-R1-955-length-38543-cov-24_pt2 | contig 22067 bp, 15 predicted proteins | sample MGYA00564400_ERZ1292625 | MGnify/ENA primary metagenome ERZ1292625 (study PRJEB36523, sample SAMEA6512639) | groundwater metagenome | collected 2019-01-08 | study: AquaDiva: Metagenomics assemblies of 32 groundwater samples
GCGGTTAGAGTTGGCATTGTCTTCTTCTTTCTTGTCGGTGGTTGGTTTGTTCTCATTCCCACCAGACGCGTCCGCTTCTTCATTGAGCTTTCTCTTGCGACCAGGCACACGGCAAGTAGGCAGCGTGTTGATGTACTCCTGGTACGTTCCCTCGAACTCGGAAAAGCATGGCATGAACGGCGGAGTCTCTGGGACGACTCGGTAAGATCCAGGGTTAGGGTAGTTGGGTCGGACTGGAGACGGGCAAGGGGACGGCCTGTAGTCAGGTCGAACTGGAGAAGGGCAGGGGAATGCGCGCACCGGGGACGTGATCCCATCAACAGTGGATGAATTTCGGCGTCGAGCAATTGCAATGGAATCAATCGCCATCACGCGGTGAAACTCGGTGCTGTTGACCTTCTTGATTGGGCTGCACGGAATGGGGCTGTAAAAGCGACTGTCGTTCTCTTCGATCTCCTCTTCCTCTTCTGGCTCTTCGTCTTCTTTATCAGCCTCGGGTGCCGGACGCTCATGTGCCGAGTCAATAGCAGAACTACTGCCAGCACGTTCGGGTTCGGGTAAAGAGCTTGGGACGATTTCGTCTGGGACTTGATGGGCTGCTTCATCGGTAGACATAGCGGTGGATAGCGGATAGTGTTGCACACTCTTGCGAAGAATTCAAAGTGTTGGGATTGACCAATAACCCAGAACCGACGTTTGAATTATGAAGGGTCGGTTTCCAAGGCCGCAGCCAAATAGACCCAAAAAAGGGTTTGGGCGGCCCAAACCCTTTTTTTTGACTCTAAGGGTTTGGGCGGCCCAAACCCTTTTTTTGATTCTAAGGGTTTGGGCGGCCCAAAACCTTTTTCGCTGACTGTGTTTGATCGTATTTGGCAATCTTGGAAGCTTCCACCAATCAAAAATTCAAAAATTCAAAAATTCTGACTTTATGAAAATAAGACAACCTCTGAGACTTCACCACTTGCCACAAAACTCCAGGGCTCTATCAAACTGCAAAAAGCTAAAAACAGCAGTAAACAAAAAGATGGACATCCATTTGGTGTAGGCAGCCACCATTTTGTCAGAGGTGAAATTGTAAAAGTTCTCGTTGAAGTTCTGGTCGAACTCGTCAACTGAGTCCGAGTCCACGCTCAAGTAAGACATGCCCACGACCAAGGCGATCAGGAAAGAGATGAACGTGATAATGAACGCTTGCGCCGTCATTTTGGTTTTCATTTTGCTACTACGGCACCATGCAGTCATCCAGTTGAACAGCACAACCAAGAAGCACAACGAAAGCACGGATGCGACAACCAGTGCCCACACTGACATGGCGAACCACTTCATTACATCGCCATACAACAACGCACGCAACGACATCGTCAGCATGACTAGGCCCGACGCGCATGGGATGAACCCAAAGATAACCTTGTGTAACATCGCCGTAGTGGACATTGCTTTCCCTGTGGTTTTGACTAGGGCTGCCGTCTCCGTTTCGCTCATTTCAATTCAGATGATCTTGTAATGTCTCCACAAAAGGGTCTGCACGATAAGTTGATCCGGAGGTTACTCGGACTAAGCACACCTTGCCGAGGATGGGTTGCTACGATGCAAACTGTGATTGGGCGCAAAGTCTACTTATTGCATATACCAACTCTACGTTGAAACGGGGAGCGCGATGATGCTCAAGGTTGAAGCTGGAATGAGTTAGGTGCGTGCCAACTCAGCACTCGGAGTTGTGTTTTGCGTGTGAGTTTGTTTCGACTCACAGTCTCTCCTTGTGCACTTCTTCGTTTCCTTTTAATACGTATATAGTGGACTCAAGGAGAGTTGTTTGTTCTCCGCCAGTGGATGCCCGGTTGCAACGACCGTTGGAGAAGAGAGAAGAAGAAGAAGAAGAAGAAAGGCATGACTTCGGCGCTTCAGATTGGACTCTACGTGACAGTGGTGGTGCTGATGACTGAATCAACCGCTTTGCTGGGAGAGTTCATTACAGCAGTCATGTACACCTCCGATGCTTCTGACTTAACGCTGATTCTAACAGCCATGTCAATTGCCTTGCTATTGATCACCATTCTTTCAGTTTCGATTGATTGGTTGGACTCAGTTTACTCGCAAACAGAAGGGTCTAGTTTGATTGTTCTGTTTACCCGGTCTACTCTCGTGTCCGTATCTCTTCCTAACATTACCATTGGACTCCCTGCTGCACACATTGTTCTACTGATTGCAGTGGCGCAAATCCTGCAAGCCTTCTACAGTTTTGGGCATGCTCTGGCATTCAAGGATGTGATCGAAGAAGAAAGAACGCTGGTGGTTTTTGCCTCGATATTTGGCTGGCTGATTTCTCTGCTTATGGCTTCATTCATCTCTTATTCATTGCTGCCCAGGCCAACCGACCGAGCGGACCGAAAAAGTAAATCCACCGACTCAGCCTGGGACCGTACTCAGAAGTATTCTGACATCCGAGTCGTGGGAGTTAGACATGGAGGTTGATCTTTTCCTTTTATCAGTTAGAAATTAAAAAAAAAACAAAACACACACTGCGATTGTTTCCGCCGACTGGGAGCAAGACTACACGAAGATTGAAACTCGCTCCGTTATTTATCAGAAATTAAAAAACAAAACATACACCAGGTCCCGGAGGAAGACTGCAAACGAGCCAGAGGAATAATCCACGTCCTCTACTAACACCGCGGGCACGAGACCTTTACAACAACGAACAAATTTGCACAGGCACGCGAGATGCCAGAAGCGGAGCAGATCCGTGTAACTACTTCCTTCGTGAAAACGAGTTGCCTCAATTGCATGGATGAGCTTGTAGACGTCAACATATGAATGCAGATCTTGATCTCCAGTCGAAAGTAACCCAAGCACCGAGTTTATGTACATTGCGGCTTCACGAGTCCACAGTGTCTCTTCCATCAGCATGAGTCTGCGAGGTCTGAATCTCAATTCCCGGCACAGATTCTTCATTGCCACGGGTGCATCCCACTCTACTTGGTGTTTCGCATCCACTTGTCTGGAGAATGGACCACGTACGTCAATCCGTTCGGCAATGGCCGCAGCTGGTCGTGGTCCGGGTGCATTCAGATCACCAGGGGTTCGCTCAAACATCCAACGGATAAATAAACCCGACATGCTAAATTTCTCGATGCTTTCTGCGGTTGCTGCTGGGGCGAATGGGTGCGATTGGATGTAATCGGCCAACGTTCTCCACGTGCGATTGACTTGGATTGGAATGATTTTTAAGCTCGTTGATAACACGTTCAACAATTCCTGCCGAACCGAAACTATCCAATCGACAACAGCCACGTTCTGGTTGACTCTGCCTTTTTCTGCGCGATACCACTGGTTGTAAAAGAGCAGCACGTTGAAATTTAGCCGAGGATTGGCAATTGCCTGATCCAACAACATAGTTATGTCCCTCCTGCATTCTTCAACCAGCGCTCGGTTTTTCTCTTCTGAGATCTCGACGTCAGAGTGTCCCCACACCAACTCGGCGATCACTGAGCCCGCGTGCAAAACATTTGCGCGGTTTTCGCTTAAACGCATGAACACGTCCAATTGCTCGTATTCTCTTCCAAGTTGTTTGGTAAGATCATCCAGCCTCTGTTTCTCCTCGGGCGGATTGTCTGGTCGATTCCCTGGTGCGTTGCCTTGCTGGTTTCCTTGTCGATTCCCTGGTGCGTTGCCCGCTCGAATAGGAATTCCAAGAGCATTCCTCAGCGTCATTGCTGTATCCGCAACAGGTTGAATTTGGATCGGAGGCACGTGTAACAAATCTCCAGGTGGTGCTAGACGGGGCTGCGTATTTGGTCCCACGACATCCATTTTGGAATCTTCAACTGGATGATTTGCACCCTGTGGCGGGTTCACGTTCGGTCCATCTTCTTCTCCCTCTTCTAGTTCGTCCTCGTCTTTCTTGTCTTCCTCTCGGATAATCCCCGTGAAGCCAAGAGACGCCAAATTTCTACCAACTCCAGTCAGTTTAACAACGGCAGCTTGAATCCGCTGCCGTTGGTTTATGATCAATGCAGACAGGACAGCACGCAGAGGCCTTGGGAGGTTGTTGTCTGTGTCAATTTCCATCGTGAAGAGGAAACCTGTGGCAGTCTTGTTGCTGAAACGTGTGCGCTGGCATTACCACGTAAATGGTGTTATTATACTTACCCGGAATATGTATTGGGTGGGCACATACACCTAATGCAGCAAAACAGACCTGTCCGTCGTCAGTAAATGAGCAACACGTCTACCGACGAACTCGAAGCGGGAGGCGGGTCACACAATCTCACAAGACTGCGCGAGAAAGGGGCGCGTTTGCTCAATGCCGGAAGACGAATGTCGAGATTAGGCATGTCAGGCAGTCAGTGGCTAGCCGTGCTATTCGCCATCATCATCGCGTGGATCTTTGCAGCAGGTCTGTGGGAGGGAAACAAGGAGTGGAAGCGCCTCATTGCCAACAGTCTGCGTCTCAAGGAGAAGTTCTGTTCCGATGAAAGGGAAGAGAAAAGCGAACTGTTACGCAGAGCTGAGATGATCGAATGTACTGAAGCCACCAAGAAACTGTCGACCCCATGGTTCTCTTTCGTCTCGTTTTTTTCCGTTTCTAAATTGAAACAAACCTTCTTTCCAGACTCTGGAGGCGAGTCCATATGGGGTTGGCTGATCAAACAAAAGATCGCAGAGATGGTGAACCCCTTGAATCTGTGGATCATGTGTGGAACGCTTGTAATCCTAAGTCTGACTTGGTCCAAGTTGCATCCGAAAGAAAGGAAAGCTGACGTTGCAAGTGGAACAACAACCGGGGCGGACTGATGCTGATATTTCATAAACCAAATAACAAAAAAATCAAATTTCAGTATCAACTCCGAAAAAAAGTATCAAGATGAAAAAAAGTAGTAGCAATCATTTTTGGGCGCGAAAAGAGAGAGTCACCGAACTTTCCTCTTTCCTCTTTTGTCTCCCTCTCTCCTACTCCCGTCGCTCCTACTCCTCGTCGATGAATAAGAGAAAACGCGGTGTCTCGGAACCCCACGAAGACGTGATCGAGAAGAAGACGCTGGCAGAAGAAGTCGTGTTGTCCAACAAGAAGAAGCCGGAACTCGAGAAGTGCGCAAAAGCCGGACAGTCTGAGCCGGAACTCAAGGACTGGATCTTCTACGGTTCAAACTGTCGAATCTCAACATGGGAAGGCCGGAGATGCCGAGCGACGTCACTCCCCCCTGCTGACTTGATGGCAATGCGATCTGTCGCTGCTGTCATTGCAAGACATGCCAAAGTTGGATGGGTTACGATTGCTCGAGTTGCCCTTTATTCGAACGATTGGACCCGGTTCCAGCTTTTCAAGCAAACGGTGAAAGCCCCTGAGTTCTGGCTTGAACTCTGTCGTCACGACACTGGATCTATCGCCCAAGATATCCCATTCGGTCCCAATCTTACGCGATTAGATGTGCTGTTGGCCGCAGTGTCCTCTTTTGCGTGTGGTTATTGCGGATTAGATGACTTGTGGTCCTCGTTTAAGATTACTGCCGATCAGAATCACGCGCTGTTGTTCAACACGTGGATCGACCGCGCACTCGACCTCAAGTTTGTTGAGACCGAAACTAGCAAGTGCGGTACGGTCCTGTGGATCGAGGATCAGCCGCAAATCAAACGTCGCGTGTTTGAGATTAACCCAGTGACAAACAGACCAGTGTTCATTGCCGGTGAGCGTCAAGACGTCGAGACGATGCCATTGGAACTGTGCGACCAGAGCGTGAAATTCGTAACGAACTCTTTGCTCAGTGAATTTTCCATGGCCGAGAACCACGTGATGAAAATGTTTGTGTTCTTGGAACGGATTGGATTCAACGAGTTCCTGGGCTTGTATTGGGAGCGCAAATCCAGACCTCGCTCCCCTTTCCCTGTTCTAATCGATCGCTTGTTTTCAGTCTTGTGTGGAAGATTTAGTACTTTGCCAATTCCCTCGGAAGATGGTTAAGCCTTGTTTGTTTGCTTGACTACTCTTCTGGTGGATGCTCGTTTATCACTAAATCCCCAGGTCTTTTATTCTTCTTCTTCTTGCTGTTAGCATGGGGATACATAATCCAATAATAAAACACGATAAGCAACGAGAAAACTAAATAAATACTCTTGCTGCTAACTAATGTGCACACGCACATAAAATCACACGTGGACAGCTGCATCCACTACAACTAATAACTAAAACAACGGCCTTGTTGCTTTAGTCCACAGAGCATTGGAGTCCACCCCATACTCGCCTTCTCCATTGATCACCAATTTCACATTTCGCAGTGCTTCCGTTCCCACTGCAACTCTTTCCATTGTCGATTCAGTGGCTACCCCCAGTGTCGTTCCATACATCCCAGCCATGCCAATGGCAAGATCACTCCAAGTGGCAGGGAGAGTCGGCGAGTATTGGAGTAGATAACCAAGCAGCTTTTCAACGGGAAAGTGCGAGTTCACTTTACACACGTCTGCTCTGCATCTATCCAAGTACAACCGAGCACGCTTGCAGGGATACAGTGCTTGGAACAGCTCGTCGGTCGTAGACACAGGCACTGGTACGTATTTGGCAGCGTAATGTCGGTCAATTCGATCCATTGCAGTCTCAAATTGGAACGTCAGAATGTACTCCATTATCTGCTTCTCGGCCACGGTGCGAGGCTTCGAAATGGGGTTCGCTGGCAATTTATCGACAACGCCTGGCGGGCCATGCAAATACGCGCAAAACTTCAAGTAGTTGATCATGCAACTGAAGAGAACCGAATGAAAGCGTTCCAGCAACGTCCACAGCGTATCCGAAAATTGGAACACATGGACAGTTTCATTTCCGTGTTGCTCTATCGTCGAGACGATCTGTTGGTTGAATCCCCAGAGTAGACTGGCTGAAACTGCTGGCAGCGCATCGAGTACTGCGTCTTCCAAGAGTTCACAGTCTCCAAAACAACAGAATCGAAACGGGGCAACCTTGAGCGGAACAAGAATCTTTGCGACTGGATTCTCAGAAGGCTGGGCGGCAATTAACGACGCAGCGAGTGCCTTGTGTTCAGCCAACTGCGCTTCAATTGACAGTAACACTTTGGACGAAGAAGAAGACGAAGGAGACACAGTTGGATTGGCTGCACACGCAAACGGAAACGCACAAGGCATCTCGAGGTCCTCGGTACCGAGAAGCTTCACTGAAGAAGGAAGGTAATTGATGTCTTCGTTACAAAGCAACGCGGTCCAATCCTTCATCCAATCAGCAGCCAATTGACGGGAAGTAATACCGCTTCCTATCAATGGATCTGGATCTCGGCATTTTCCAGTCAAATGCGAGTCTCCACTAAGACGGTCATTCGACGACCGGACAGGCTGCTCTGGACTTTGTGTGAACTTGTGCGCAGGGGATAGCAGACCGTTAGCCATGGGGTCTCCGTGTCCAGATTCGTCAGGTGGCATAGGCCAATCTTCAAGTTCGTTGGTACGGCTTCTTCTATCTTTTTTGCGTCGTGTCTCCTCTAACGCGACGGGGGTACGCTTCCGCAGAGATCTTCTTGGTGGACAAATCGCTTGCTGGGTCTTCTTCTCCAACTTCGATTCTCGCTTAGGACCGTCGCTGTCATCTGATCGGCAGAATCGCTTTCTCTTTGTCGACATGGCCACTTGTTTGAATTGTGAGGTATCCCATCGCTTACAAATGTACAACGTCAGGCTAAGATTTTGGGCCGCCCAAACCCTCAGAGTCAGCGAAAAAAGGCTTTGGGCCGCCCAAAACCTTATAGTCAAAAAAAAGGATTTTGGGCCGCCCAAACCCTTAGCCTGACGTTGTACATTTTTAAGCGATGGGATAACTCACAATTCAAACATCCCCGTCTAAACTTCCCACGTTCATTCCATGAACCAAGAGAGGAAAGTGACGCGTTTTATTTTCAATGGCGATGAGCCGGAGATACAACTGGCGTCCACGCCGGGTCGACTGAATGAATCCGAACTCGAAGAGGCCTTGCTGGTGATGGTGGACTTGTCTTTAGTCAAGAGGTTCTTCCGAGTGAGGTCGACCCTGGAAGCCCTTGTCCGGGTCAACAAGCCACACTGGGGACTGGTACTGTGGCTCGGTGGTGCTGCTTTGGATGATGTTCCCGACTCGGTATGGGAACTCGCCAACTTGGAGGGTCTTGACCTCGACAACAACAAACTCAAGACCCTTTCTCCTGCAATCGCCAAGCTCACCAAGCTAAGGAGGCTTTGGATTAGTTGGAATCCATGGGAGGGCTTTCCGGAAGCTGTGTGCCAACTAGAGCAATTGGAGAAATTGGTCGTTGATGACTGCCAATTGAGTGATATTCCTTCCTCCTTTGCCTCTCTTCGCAATCTGTTGGAACTCAATCTTGAATTCAATTACTTCGAGGAGGTTCCTGAAGTAATCTGCGAGTTGAGAAGCCTGGTGAAGCTGGAGTTGGGTGACAACAAACTGTCGTCTCTTCCTCGGTCGTTTGCCAAACTTCGAGAGTTGAGAAATCTCGATTTGTCGAGAAACCGCTTCAAGGAGTTTCCTCTGGTGCTGTGCGAGCTGTCGGGCATGGAACACCTGTACATGTATACCAATCAAATGAGCGAATTGCCAATGTCCATCACCAAGCTCATCCGCTTGCGATACTTGTATTTGGGTGGCAATTTGTTCGCCAGCTTTCCGCTATTTCTTGGTGATTTGCCTCGGCTGGTGTACTTGACTTCATCAGGTAACTCGAATTAACTTACCCGTTTCCAATTCTTGCTTACAATTGGCCATAGGCAACCCTGTCAAAGGTCCCCAGAGAAACATCGGCCTTGACGAATTACTCAACTTTCTCCAAGAACAGAAAGAGAGTACTCGCTTGTCTGCCGTTATCACCGGAGGCTTTTTTGCATCGAATGATACGAATCCATGGACGCGGTTCTTGGTGCGCGGACTCTATGATCCTCGTCTCTTTCTTGTTATTTCCGAATGTGCCTCCTCAGTCGATGAAGAGGAACCTCGAAAGAGAGGCAACTATGAATCACCTTAGATCGATTTAGTTTGAGATTGCCAAATAAACATTTGAGTTGTCAGTCAATTTTTCGGTCAATTTTTTTATTCTCCGGAATTTTTGCCGTGTAACACAATTTTGCGGCCGGGAATTTTCGGAGTGCGTGTGATTTGGGAGTGACTTTTTTTGCGAGTCAGAATTCAAACAGTCTGGCTGGTGCTTCTGTTCCTTTGAGTCTACACGGTTTACACTGGCTCTGCTACACCCCGCTCTACTCGCCGCGTGCCTCCCTCGCTAGTGTGTGCTCGATACTGCCTCGTCTATCGTGTGACCTGCTGTCTGTCCTGACTGGTCGCTCCTCGTCTACTCATCAGCTCATCAGCTCATCAGCTCATCACCTACTCATCGACTCATAGGCATCGACCTAATGAGCCGACGTGACGTTTACCCTCAACAGCCGCTCTCATCCGAGCCAATCGAAGCAATTCCGATCGACGCGAGCTTACCCGCTGCAAATGAAACCACCTTTAACGTAAACAAGGCATTCGTCGCTTACGCAACGACGAACCGCCATAGCAAGTTAAGCCCATTCGAACGTGGCATGGAACCTCAACACCGAATCTTGGATTCCGTTGTTTTCGATATGGATTCCAAACTCCGCGCGCTTGCCGGTGATCCGGACTGTGATAACTTCGACATCTCGAAACTTCCGGAACTGGAAGCTGAATTCGACCGTTACACCCAAGCCGCGAAATACTTCTTGTTCCGGTGTTTCTATCCGCACCAACAGCAATGGTACGCGAACTTTGCCGCCCCTCAAAGGTCGCAAAAAGTCCGAATGTTACACGGCGGAGATCGCAGAAGAGGAGATGCCATTGACAAGGCATTGCGCACGTTCAACGTCCAAGCGCCGTGTTCTGTTGGCAACGAACAGGCTGTCTTTTTTGCTGGCACTCACCCGAAGAGAGATTCGGAACGGGAAATAACGAAAAAACAGACGGCATCAACCATATCGCCTACCAAGTATCGCCGAAACGACACCGGTGAAGAATCAAGTTCCGATGCAGTGTCTTCTCGTAAGAAAACCAATCTGGAGGTTACCAATCGCAATCGACGACCGGAAGCAGTGGTGACAATTCCGGTGGAACCCAATGCCGGCAATTCGACTTCTTCCGCGGAATTGGACAAAGACGAGTCACGTGTTCACAGCGCACCCAGCACCGACGTCGCAGTCCCTGCTGTTCCACTCTACAATCAGCAGGGATTGCATATTGCCGGTGATCTGGACTGCGATGTGGTCGGCCAATTTGAACACAAGAGATTGGACGATGTGCTGGCTGACCACAATTATCTGTGGACATCTCTATTGCGCTGCGCGTTTGCAGCTGCCGACCCGTTAGTACACGACGTACCTGTAGCCGACGACCAGCCATCACACAACGTACCTGTAGCTGATGAACAATCGTCAGACAGCGTGCCTGCAGTTGATGCTGAAACTCCTTTTGGATGCAATTGTGCCAGATGTTCAAGATGTTTAAGATGGACGGCAAAGCAAATCGCGGAGACATGTCTACTTCAAGAAGACAGAGATAAACGCAAGAACCCAGACGACTCGTCCGATGAATCGCCCGACTCTGTTGAAAAAAGGCACCGGGCAGACAATGCTTAGATGCTATTGTCGATGTTAGTGCTGCTGTTAGTGTAATTATTATGATTATTAGAGTTCCGAGACTAGGGAATAAATAAGCCCAACTTGATCGAGTAGAAACCTGAGACTAATACCACACGAAACTCGACCGAGTAGAAACCTGAGACTAGGGGAGGGAATGAATGAACCTGACTGAGTAAAAAAAGACAGTGCTACTTTACTCGGCTTTTCGTTTCCCTTAGCATAAATTCAGGAACGATTTGCCCTTGATTAAAACTAGTTCGAGTACACCACAGTCATTGAGAGCTAACGTGTCCGTCTCAACGTTGCCAGACGACAAGAACAACTCCTTTGGTTGTTTTTGTACTTTGGTTTTGTCCCGAGGTTGTTGGCGCTGAAATTTGTCTTCTCCGGTCAGACGGTGAGACTGTGTATTCGGGATCGCAGCGCGGTATACCGGAGACACGAGACCTTCGGCCCAGTCGTAGTCTGCGAATAGGGCCTCATCTTCCCGGTCGTCTTCGGCGAGATCCAATCCTCTGGAATAACCATGGTGATCCAGTAGGCACAGAGGATCTGGAAACGCGGTGTGTTGAATTGTGCGCACTGGCCGAATCTGAAGATACGTGGTTTCGTTGGCGTTTCCAGCTCCACGTGTCTTCTCCAATCCAAAGCAGAAACCACATTCGTAAATGGTAGATGGCGCATCCCAATAGTCGAAAATTTTCATCATTTCGCCATAAAATCCGAACGTGAGCAACGTGTTCATTTCTGTGCGCTTGACAGCGACCTCTACGAAACCAATGAATCGCCAATCGCGATGAATCTTGGCTACGTCGGCATACCTGCTAACAGGTAGCGTTTTGAGGTGTGCGTTCAAATTCGAAACGGTGAGTACTTCAGCTTGAGACAAATACGCCCCAAATGAACCCTCTGCGCCACGGGTCGCTTTGACTTTGTCTGGGTTGTGTTGTTTGGCAAACACAGCCGAGCCCTGCGGAAAATAAACAGGGCTTTTGTTGACAGACAGGACTTGGTATCGTCGCAGTTTGTCGTTATCGTCTCCATGTTGCATCGCCATGACTCAACCGCTCAATTGCAACCTTCTCAGTGATTCGAGTGAGCGAGTACACCCCTGTGTGCCTTGTGTATGTGTCATTCCACTGCAGACAATTAAGCATACGCAAAATGATTTATTTGTTTGTAATTGCAAGGATGAACAGAGAGAGAGAGAGAGAGAGAGAGAGAGAGACACTAGCTGGTCTCGAGTCTTTGAGCTGGAAGAAAGTATCAGGCGCTGTATGCGCATTGAAGTGAACTTTATTCTGGCCCAGATATTGGTTGATACCGAACCGCCGAATCGTGAGCGTGTGCACGGTGCCAACGGTACCAACCCACCAAGAGCACAGCAAACAGTGAACTCACAACAATGATTACGATTCTAACTGGAGTTAATACATTCGACGATGAACCGCTAGTGTCATCTTCCACGCTTGCTGCTACTAGGCTGCAATGCTCTCCGGTGTATCCTTCTTTACAGGAACACACAGGGAATCCCGAGTCCACGGAAGAAGTCGAGGTGCCTTCGAAACTGCAAAATGTAGGATTCACTTGACACTGAAACACTCCATTCGAATCAGCCGTGTTACTAGTGGTATAGGACTGAATGCACCTGCACTCGGTTTGATTGTTCAAGGGATTGAAGAAGGAACCAGTTGAGTGAGAATTACACAAACTCTGCTGGCAACCAGCTCCGCGAGTTGAGAACGGACAACCACACACCACGGTCCCATCTGGATATTGATAAAGAGGGACCTGAGGAGCTACACACGCTGTTTGATCGCACGACAGACCAGTCCATCCCAAATTACACACGCACTTAAACGAACCGTCAATCTGCAACGAGTATTTTCCATTCTTACAGTTAACAGAGAGTGCTGTGTTCAACAAACACGCACTCTTGTTCTGGGCTAGAGTGTAACCTGAGAAACACTCGCATGTCTGATTCCTTCGATTCCAACCACCGCCTCGGCCGCACACCAGCTCTGAACATCCGACGCCAAGGTAACCAGTGGAGCATTGGCACGTGCTCGCGTTGTAGCGAGTGGTTCTCCCGTCAGCTCCACACGAATCCACTTGACACAGTTCTCCTTTGTAATATGAGTCTTGGCATGTGCACCCAGATTCCGTTATTGGAAGTGGGGTTCCGCCGTTAACGCAGCGGTTTATATCGCAATACACTCCGCCCCACTGCACTGGGCAACCGCTGTTAATCTCGCAAAGACTGCCAGTGAAAGGGAAAGGACACACACACTCGGTCTTTTCGTCATTGAGTAATCCTCCATTCGCACACTTGCCTCCGCATTGACGATGTGTAGTTGCAGACCCACTGACATTAACTGTCAATAACGGATTGCCTGAACAGTCGCAATCATTAGGAGAATCCGCCTTGCATGCTCCACCAGATGCAGCGCATTCATCAACGTTACACTCGCTACCAGAGAAACACCAGAGTCTACAAGAACAAGTTTGCTCGTCGAACCGAAGTGGATCTTTCTGACCACTGCAGACAGGAGTATCACAAAATTGACCCTTCCAATTAGGTCCGCAGGTACACTCATTGGTAGAAGTCAGCGTGCCGCGGCCTTTACAGTCAATTCCAACACAAAGTCCCAGAGGGTTGCATTTAGGTTTGCAACTGCCGTACACAGCAGGATCGTCAATGAAATAATTGGTCCGGTTGTTAGAATCCACTCCTCTAAAGTTGCAAGTGCAAGTGGGAGTGGGATTGACACTATCCCTGAACACAGCTGTTCCATTGAGCAAATCAGAACACCTCGATCGTCTGAAATTTACACCTCTTGAATCCACACCGAACTCCAGAGAACCACACGGAATTCCAGTCACTGGATAAACAGGGCACTCTTTGCGACACCCAGTTTGAGTCTGATCCACGTCCGTTGGCAAGTAAGCTTCTTTTTCATAGAATTCGCCGACTGGGCATCGACACGTGCGATCAGAATTGAGGCTACCCCCTGTGGACAGACACCTTTCTTGTAGACAAGTGCGATTAGCATCGCGTAGATAGTTTCGCAGACAAGAGCACACGGGAGCTCTACCTTCTCCGTTTTTGTAACAAAACTGAGTTGACCCGGTGCACGTTTGTCCGTTGGGAGTTAGACACACAGGAGGAGTAGAGCAATTTGTACCCGTAAATCCAGTGTCACACAAACATGCAAATGCTTGAGATGAAGCGTTGAAAACACAGCTACCGTGTCCATTGCAAGGTGAAGTGCTACCAGAGTAGCATTCAGCTGCTGGGCTATTGCACGGATCCACGTTGTTTGGGTCATCGGTGTTAGTCTTGAACCAATACGAACTGTTGAACGTTTTGCAGCGACACGATGCTCTTAGTTCAATGGAAGAGTCCAATGCAAGCAATGCCGGCACAGCACACTTGACTGCAGTCACAGTAGATCCTCTAACATTGCAGCGTAGCACGCAATCGCCAGTATCGCTCCCGTTGACATTGTCGCATCGTTGTGGACCACACACAGACGCTGTGCAGTAAGGATTGCCCAGTGTTACAAATTCAGTGGTACATTGGCAAGTGGGTTTGCATTCCAGACCAGCTGCTGAACTTCCCAACCCCCGGCAGGTTCGATTAAAACAACCTGCGTAACCAGGATGCAACTCCAATGTATTCCCGTTGATGTCAATCTTCTGACCGCACCACCGTCCATGCCCGTCCATGCATTGCTCTCTGAAATCGCGCTCGCAGGCTACACCCCATTTACCCGTCAGATAAACACGACTGTTGGTGTAACCCACTTCAGGAGGATACCCCAAATCCACGAAACCAGTGTCCGAGTCAGTCAGGCTTGGTGTTGTTAAATGACAACGGCAAAGGGGAGTTAGACCACCTCCAGCGGTTGTGTCGCACACAGAGTCTTGTGATCCAAATATCACAGCCCCCGAACACTCTTCTTTGGTTACTGGATGCCGAGGACACGAAGCGCGTTCACATGCATTACCGCCGACTCCAGGTTGACATTCGCATTTACGAGAACTGTGATTACAGGTACCTTTAGCTGAACCAGAACACACTTGATCGTCTAATCCTATAGCACACACAGGTTGAGAGCAACTGGCTCCTTCGTATCCATTTTGGCACGTGCATCTTCCAGCGAATTGACCACTGGCCGGTGGTTTCAAGCAATTCTGTCCAAACAGAGTACTCTCGGAACATTGATATGACACACCAGCTGGACAACGACCCAGCCCAACAACTTGACCATCCCTCAAATAGACTGGATCGTTGGGTTGCACGCACGTTCCAAATCCACACACTCGGCCTTGGAACGCGGGACAAATGGGAATGTCACAGGTAGACCCGCAGAAGTTATCATCGCAATGGCAGTAAGTAGAACTAGTGTCAGTAATTGGCTCGTGGTCCAGACAAATACTATTGGTCCTGTTGCAATTGGGACAAGGTCTGCACAATCGACCGCCAAAGAGTGTAACGTTGGGAATCAGCCCCCACCGAGTGTCCGTTTGTTTGATGTGTCGAATCAGTGCAGCAACACGTCCAATTCCAGGTGCTGGAGTTTGAGCACCGTCGGGGATGTTTGCCCAATCTTGCTCTAAGTAGTCCATGCATTGAACTCCCTGGGAACCGTCCGCGAATCGATTCACATGCCCGTTGGTAGCGGCATTGCGTCTTCGCTCAGAGGACGATGGTGGTGGATAAAGGGCAGTGGTTGTCTTGTAAAAGTCTTCTCTACCTGCTCCTCGCGTAAAAGGAAACGATGGATAGTCCCATCGCAGAGTCAGCGAAGGTCGGGTCAATGTATCCGTGTAGATCAAGCACTGGCGGAGTGAAAGCATGCGATCGTAAGGGAATGAAGCAATCAGCCCCTTCACTCCGGTACATCCCTGCTCTCTCGAGATGTTAACAACTCGATTTTCACTGCGAAATCGATCACTGACTAGATCAGTTGCCCACGTATTATTGACGTAGCAGTTAGTCGGCGCCCCTCTAAGTCTAACGGCATTGTGCACGTAGAGAGGATGGAACATGGAGGCATAAAGCGGAATAAAGCCCCAATCTTCAGGTGTTCCACTAAACCCTTCCATGCACTCACACACGGGTACATTTTGCACTACTTCGCTCAATAGGAGACCTCCAGTCTTCCTATAGAAAGTTATAGGAGCTGTGCGGTATGGCACTCCTCGTTTCGAGCACACTTCATACTTGTCGCTTGGACCTGTGTCCAGTAGAACTTCTAGGACAGTAAACCGTGTCCCATCTGGTTTGCGTGGGTAAGGAATGTCACATGCATTACCCAACCAATTCTGATCACACAAACACAGCCCACCCGTGGCGCAGGCGTTTTCATTCTCCAGGTCATTGGCATTACAGTATCGATTAGTGATATTAGTAAAGCGCGACAGTGGACAGTCTCTGACAATGGCATCTCCCGGCGAAGCTCGGCCAAAGAACAACGAGGTCGCATCCCATCTAAACTCGGCCAATGTACTGTACGCCGTGGCAAATAGGCTACTCGTAGGCAGAAGAAAGAATGAAACGGACGCAGAGGGTTGATTCTCTGTGGCAATCCCATTGCCGATTTTTAGCTTGGGCGACAGTCGCTGTCTGAGATTAATGAAGTTCTCGATTCCATGATTGGGAGACTGGTAAATGGCGTGACCGTACGAAACAGCCGGCTTCAATACTTCAGTCCACACATTTAGAGCTCCAGTCGCAGCGTTGTCGAAAAGTCCATTATACTTTGAGCGAGGTGGACCAGTTGCCACCAAAGCATCCGCGAGTTGGACATGTTTGGTAGGATCCAGACAAGCGACGATGTACCCATTGGCTTTGTCTAGAGTGCAAAGCGTTCGCCATGGGATGCGCACTACCTGGTTAAATATTCTAACCGTGGGCGATTGATTAGTCGTAGCTTCGTCCAACTCTTTTTCGCGTAAGCATTGCTCCAATAGGGTAAATCCTTGATTGCGTGGCACAATGGTAGTAGTAAACGAATCCACGATCGCGTTCGGGTTCGTGTCAGTAGCAAACTGCGTGAACGACGAGCAGCAACTGACGGCTGCATTGAGCATTGTCTTGGGAATGATCCCATAAGACTTTAGAATCCATGGAAACCCAGGGTCGTTGGTTTGTGGGTTGTAAGAGAAGTAATCGTCGGTGGCGCGTGGCCAGGCCGTGTCCATAAACGGAACACCGACATGGTAGAGCTTCTCTGGACGTGTGACCAAGATACTTGAAAGCCCTGGAATTGCTGGGTTATCTGGAGAATAGAGACCCCTGCACCAATAGTATTCACAATTGAAGCAAGACAAATCTTTCCCCCCTTGCACCAGAATGTCCCATGTCAAAAATCGAGCAGTGTTATCACCCAATCCATTTGAAAGTGCATCGTTGACGCACTGCACAGTCGAAGCATACGACGAATACCTAGCTCGAGTATTCACGAGATCGTTGTTGCAGAATTTGTTAAACTCGTCAGTGGGATTGTCTGGCGGGACGATCGGAGGGCAAGCCGACCGCTGGAATAAGTACTTGGCGGGTAATCCCAGAACTCTGACACATCGCCTGATCTTGCCAGTTCCGTTGTGTTTGAGGTATTGATACTGAATGGGACCGTGTGTAGGTATCCGAGGGGCTACCGCGTAATCGTTTCTGCCGAGATCGAAGTCAGACCCATCATCGTAGAATTTCTGAGCCGGAGAAACTGAACTGGGGTTGAAGTTCACCAAATCAAATCCCACTTCCACTGGGATACTGCTGATTAGACTAGCTAAGCCAGGGGCCTCTGAAGCCACATAGTTCAAGACCGCGTCGATCTCTGCCTTTATCCGATCGAGAAAATCCCCGAAAGCGCTGGCTTCCACTGGACGATTGTTCAGTAGAATCAAAGCAGTTGCGATGAACAGAATCACAACCGAACGCATGCTAACGAACTCCAGAGGGCTCTGGAATGACTCGCGGTCAGTTGGTTCGTTATATATATACGAGCGTTAGTTTGGTCGACCGAGACTGCAACGACTCATGCTAGCCGGCAAACCAAGATTCAAATCGCGGAAATTGTCTCGCCCGCGTAGCTTGCTACGCCGAGTAGTCCAATCTGCATTGGAAATCATCGCGCACACTCCCGTGGTGTACTTAATCAAACAAATCATAAGCTCCAGTGACGTCAAGTTCCTCACTGCCTCTTTGTTCAATATTAGAGTAAGTCGGTGTGTATGGCTGCCTCTACCAGTTCGCTGGCTACTCCTCGTCACAGTTATTCTGTACATTCTTGGTGAAGCAACCGTTCTGTGTTCGGAGCTATTCTTCCCCGGACAAGAATCCACAAGTCTATCTACCAGTTCGAGTGACGAAGGGAAAGATTCGGACGACGATTCCACCGCGGACAATGAAGAAGCGGATAAAGATGAACGAAGCGAAGCCGACGATCCTGCAAAGCCTCTGTCTGTCTCTCGGCAAAGGACAAAGAGTCCAAGTCGGTTTCGCGTGTGAGCATTTGGAAGCGAGCTCTTTCTTTCTTTCTCTCTCTCTTCCTCTCTTTCGTTATTTCTTGTTTTTTTCAAAAATGATACACAAACAAACAGAGCGATACAAACACCAGAAGTAATTGCCAGAAACGCTTGGACTTGAGTACCTCTCGACAAGTGAAATACTTTTGTTCCAGGCTTGCTGTTGTGATTGTGATTGTAAAGGAGACGTCGTCGCTGGCATCAACGTTGTAATCCAAACCCGGAAACGCAGCTTGTAGTTCTGCTTCTAACAGCTTGAGACTGTCCTCGACTTTCTTATTGTTTAGCACTCTGAACGTTGTTGTGCGTCCTTGGATAGACTCTGTATCGTTCATTGAATTGAACAGCGTGTTCTCAAAGGAACGGTAGATACTTGACAATTTTGCCTTGTTGGAATAATAACTGCTCCCTAGACCTTGCCCGCCTGTTTGTCTGCTGCGGATGCAGTCCCCTGCTCTTGAGCTCCAAACGGCAGTCATGGCACGGCGCTGATACTCTACAAGTAGAATTGATTTACTCTGAAGAATACACAAGGTGGGTTAAAACAACAGTTTAGCTTGGCAATTCTGGGGTTGTTGGGTTTGCAGATCAGATAGACTGTCGTCAATCTAGAGGATCCTGATCAGATGGAGTAACATAAGGCGTGTCGGCCCAGTGTGTCATTTTAGTAGTGGCTTTCTTGATCTGTTCGTACCAAGCCTTCGATTCTGAATTCACCCTTTTTGAATTCGGCACCTCAACCTTGGTCTCTAGAGCTTTCGTTGTGGCTTCTTCTTTAAATCCAATAGGTTGCAGCCCTCCGTTTTCAAGACCACTGTGTTGGCCATGTGGATGGATGTCGACAACGTGCACCTTTCCGTCCCACATGTGATTGTACCGATCTTGTGCTAGGTTGTAAATCACAACAAGTGCTACGACGAGAAGTAAACCTAGTCCACTGAACAGTAGAATGCAATCCAAATCTGCCAAGCCCATGCCGAAGTGTGTATGGGGTGTCCAGCTATTCGATTTCTTCGTAGTCTCTAACATATAACTCTCTAGAGGTTCAAGTCGAGTTCTATCTTGTGTTTATTTGGCCTAAATCGCTTAACGCGTAACAGACACCATTCGCTGAGCACAGGCTGCTTATGATCTCCAGCTAGCCATGTCTCTCTGCTAATATCGCTTCATGATTTCTGGCAGTTCACGGCTTACTGCAGCAGCAAACGACTTGTGGTCGAGTGTAACACGACGACGAAGATTGCTGGCAAAGTTCTGAGCTGTGCCCATGATGTCGGTGAGCGTGGCTTCTGAGATTGACTGCAACGCCTTAATAGCATTCACACTGAATCTAACACCAGACATGTGTTCCTGGGCAATTTCCCTGACCAATCGTTGGAATGGAGCAGTGGGAATCACATTGTCAGTTGACTTTTGGTACTTGCGAATTTCTCGCAATGCCACGGTTCCAGGTCGGAAGCGGTGTGGCTTTTTCACGCCCCCGGTACCTGAGATTCTTGGTTTCTTGTCTTTGCGTAATCCAGACTTGATCTTCTTAGCGTCGGTCTTCTTGTTTCGTTTGGCATCTTTTTCTGCTTGACGAACAGCAGCCTCTTTGGCGAACTTTGTTTGAGGTTGGTCCACGTCCTCGTTGGGTTTCTTCTTCGATTTGTGCTTTTCGGCATCCTTGGCTTTTGGTTTCTTGGAAACGGCCTTGGTTCGTTTCTCGGCTTTTTTCTTTTTAGGTTGGTCCATTGAGACATCCTCGTCTGCGGGTTGAGGATTCACCTCCGCCCGGGAAGACCCAAGTGGCACTGCTCCTTCGTGAGGATCTTTGCGCGGTTTGTTCCCAAGTCTCACATATTCGACCAGCGCGGTTACTTTGTTGCTCATTTCTTGATCTTCTTCTTCCTCTTCTTCTTCTGCTTCTTCGTCTTCTGCGTTTTCCTCTTCCTCTTCTTCTTCGTCTCCTTCGTATTCGTATTCTTCTTCGGCTGCTTTCGGCTTTGCACCTTGTTTCACCTTTTGAAAGATGGCAACTGCTTCTTCGCGCGTTGGGTTTGGTTTGCGTCGAACATCCGGCCTTCCTGTTGGTTCTCCTAGATCGCCCATCGCAGTGTCTGCCACAGCGACCGAATCCTCCACTTGAGTTACAACGGAAGAACTAGCAGCTGGCACCGATGGTTGTGTCACCGCCAATGCACGAGCTTCGCTTTCTTTCATCTCCCGTTCTTTGGCTTCTCTCGCTTCTCTTTCCTTGGTCTCTTTTTCCTTGGCCTCTCTTGCTTCTCTCTCCTTGGTCTCCTTAGCTTCTCTCTCCTTGGCTTCCTTGGCCTCTCTCTCCTTGGCTTCTTTAGCCTCTCGTTCCTTGTCGGCCTTGTCTTTAGCTGCCTTTTCTCTCATCTCTCGGTCCTTTGCTTCCTTCTCTTTGGCCATGCCGAATGGAGTCTTGTCGGATGGTCTATATTTAGGACCGGCGAGGGTAGTGGCAATCATTCGTTCCAGTGGTTTTCTTGGCACAGGTTTATGGGGAGCAACAACACTGTGGCCTTCTTCTTCAATGGGAGTATGGTTACTGTTGATAATCTCTTGAACTAATTCAAGGTCAGCCATTTAACACTTTGCCTTAGATTGACTATTTGGCGTTTGAATTGTGAAACATACCAGTCTCATCGCAAACTTACACCATGAAATTCCAGCTTACTTGGAAGTACGTTTTTTTCGTTGGCTGTAGGTCGGTTTATTTGGCAATCTCAAATTAAAATGGACCGAGTTTACTCCAAAACAGCCTCTCTTTTGAGTCTGAATCAAACTCTAAGATGGAGAGAAATCAAAGGTAAAGTAAAACAAAAAAGAAATGGGATAACAAACGCGGCCTTACGTTCACACGGAATCAAGTATGGACGGGGTCAGCGGCTCGCCGAATTGGTTTTTCCCGATGCGTACAGTTTCTAGATTCGGCATTCTACACAACACCAGAGGAAACTTCATCAGGCAGTTGTCCGAAACATCGAGCTCTCTCAACTCTTGAAGATCGACAAGCGACCAGGGAAGGACCTGCAGTTTGTTCCCAAACAACAACAACGTCCTCAGGCTCTTCAATGTGCAAACTGCATCAGGAAAGTCCTCGAAAGCGTTGTTGCCGAGGCGGAGTTCCACTAGGTGGTTAAAATCGAAGAAGAAACGAGGAAGCCATGTCAGATTGCAACCAGTAGCGTCCAATTCTTCCAATTTCACCAATCGACACACGGTCATGGGAAATTTCTCTAGCGGATTGAATCCAATCCAGAATCTCCTCAGCTTGGTGAGTTTGTCAATGTCGGCAGAATGGAAGTCCTTGAGTTTGTTGTTGTTGACTCGAAGCTCCTCCAGGTTTGCGAGCTCCCAAACGGACGCAGGGACACTCTCCAATCCATTGGTTGCAATCCACAGCGTCAATCTCCAATGTGGGTCGGTGAGCCGGGCCAAGGCTTTCGCTGTCTTGTCCACTTGATCGACTCCACCGCAATTGTCTGCGATCACTTTCAACTGCAAATCTTGTTTGCGTTCGTCCTCGCTCAATCGATCCAGCACGGCCTTCAACTTGCTCTCCGGATCTGCGTCCGTCTTGGCGATCCGTACATTCACCTGATCGTAATTCTCCACGACCGGTCTCGGTCGCAAGTCGTTGTTGGCTTTGCGTTCGTCTTCAATCAATTGATCCATCACGGCCTTCAACTCGCTCTCTGGATCGTAGTCATTCTCGACGAATCGCGCCTGCACCATCTTCTCCCACTGACTCATGGGATGAACGTGGGTAATTTAGATGGGGATGTTTGAGTTGTGAAGTAGTTCATCGCTTAAAAATGCATAATGTAGGCTAAGGGTTTGGGCCGCCCAAACCCTCAGAGTCAGCGAAAAAGATTTTGGGC